>Ga0307278_10000059_pt1 | contig 52802 bp, 46 predicted proteins | sample ER_DNA_117_FD_194482 | JGI IMG/M metagenome (GOLD analysis project Ga0307278, IMG submission 194482) | Bulk soil microbial communities from the East River watershed near Crested Butte, Colorado, United States - ER_DNA_117 | ecosystem: Environmental > Terrestrial > Soil > Floodplain | place... | reverse complement strand
CCAATGCCGGGTAGTTAGGGTCCGGCGCGGGTTGTCAAGGCGTGTTTGGCCGATAGGTGAACAAACAGCGGAACTCCAGTAGATAGGTGTGTCCTCCAAGACCACCCCTACAGGAGTTCCGCTGTGCAACAGTCTGTCATCCACCGCACGATCACGGTGGCGCCGGGCCGCTTCGCCCCCGGGCACCTGGGCGAACTCACCCAACACGTGCCCTTCGAGCTGGTCGACGCGGCCCTTTCGCAGACCGGCCGGACGCAGGCCCGCATCCGCAGCCTGCCCGCCCGGGTCGTGGTCTACCTGCTGCTGGCCGGGTGCCTGTTCGCCGAGCTGGGTTACGCCCAGGTCTGGCAGCGCCTGACCGCCGGCCTTGACGGCCTGAAGCTGGCGACCCCGACCGCCTCGGCGCTCACCCAGGCCCGCCGCCGGCTCGGCCCCGGGCCGCTGCGGGCACTGTTCGACCTGCTGCGTGGCCCGGCCCCAGTGGCGGCCACACCAGGGATACGGGTTGGTGGGCTGCTGGTGTGCGCCATCGACGGCACCACCTTGAGCGTCCCGGACACCCCCGCCAACCTTGCCGCCTATGCCAAGCAGCCCGGCAACCACGGCGGCACGGGCTATCCGCTGCTGCGTCTGGTCGCCCTGGTCGCCTGCGGCACCCGCAGCCTGATCCAGGTGGTCTTCGGCCCCACCAGCACCGGGGAGACGACCTACACCGACCAGCTGGCCACCAGCATCCACGCCGGGATGCTGGTGCTCACCGACCGCAACCTCACCACCGCCGCGCTTGCCCGCCGCATCGCCGCCACCGACGGACACCTGCTGGGACGCTGCAAGACCGGCCGCAACCTGCCGGTGCTGGGCCGCCTTGGCGACGGCTCGTGGCTGTCGCTGCTTGGCGGGGTCACCGTGCGCGTCATCGACGCCGAGGTCACCATCGCCACCAGCGCCGGCCGCGCCACCGGGGTCTATCGGCTGGCCACCACCCTGACCGATCCCCACACCTGGCCAGCGGCCACGCTGGTGGCGCTGTACCACCAACGCTGGGAGATCGAAACCGCCTACCTGGAGCTGAAGTCCAGCATCCTGGGCGGCCGCGTGCTGCGCGCCCGCACCCCCCAAGGCATCGACCAGGAGGTGTACGCCCTGCTGGTGTGCTACCAGCTCCTGCGGCTGGCCATGGCCGACGCCACCAGCACCCAACCCGGCACCGACCCCGACCGGGCCAGCTTCACCATCGCCCTGCACACCGCCCGCGACCAACTCATCCAGGCCGCCGGCGTGCTCGCTACCACCACCGTCGACCTGGCCGGCAAGATCGGCCGCGCAGTGCTGGCCAACCTGCTGCCCGACCGGCGCCTGCGGGTCAGCCCCCGGATCGTCAAGCGGGCCATCTCCAAATACCAGGCCAGAGGCCCCACCATCAACCGGACCAGCTACAAGGCGACCGTCAGCATCCACATCCTCACCCTGCCCGGCCCCTTGACAACCCGCGCCGGACCCTAACTACCCGGCATTGGGACTAGTGCCTCGGGTGGGTGCGCAGACCCCACCCGTAGGGGTAGAGCGGGTCGTAGTCCCTGTCCCCGACGTTGATCGGCTCCTGCGCCAGGCTCCGCGGCCACGTCTGCGGCAGGCGGCCGGTGAACGGCCGGTTGCCGAACAGCACGTCCGCGACGCCTTCGCCCTGGCTGCCCGGCAGCCACGACGCGACCAGCGCGTCGATCTCGCCGAGCTGGTCGGTGAGGATCAGCGGACGGCCGGAGACGACCAGCACGACGCAGTCGTCGATCGTGCCGCAGACCCGGTCGACGGCGGTCTGGTCGGCGGCCGACAGGAGCATGTCCTTCGGTGGCCGGGGCACGCCGTCGTCCTGCCACAGCGGGCCGCCGACGTCGCCGAAGCCCTCCGAGTACGGGGTCTCCCCCACCACCACGATGCCGACGTCGCTGCCGGCCGTCGGGGCCGAGGCGTCCTCGCTGAAGGTGACCTGGGCGTCGGGGGCGACCTGGCGGATGCCCTCCAGGATGGTGTTGCCCGGGATGATGTCGCCGGACTGGCCCTGCCACTGGACCGTCCAGCCACCGGCCTGGTTGCCGATGTCGTCGGCGTTGCTGCCGGCGACGTAGATGCTGCCCTCGCCGTTCAGGGGCAGGACCCCGCCCCGGTTCTTGAGCAGCACCTGCGACTTGGCGGCCGCGGTGCGGGCCAGCGCGCGGTGCTCGGCCGAGCCGACCTGGGGCAGGTTGGTCCGGTCGGTGAACGGGCGCTCGAACAGGCCGAGCTCGAACTTCTTGGTCAGGATGCGGCGCGCGGCGTCGTCGATCCGCGCGGTCGACACCGTGCCGGCCTGGACCTCGGCGGTCAGCGTGGTCTCGAAGGCCTGGTAGCTGAATGGCTCCATGAACATGTCGATCCCGGCGTTCACGCCGGTACGAACCTGGACGGCGTAGTCGCCGGGGATCTGGTGGATCCCCTCCCAGTCGGAGATGACGAAGCCGCCGAACCCGATCCGGTCCTTGAGCTCGTCGGTGATGAGCTCGCGGTTGGCGTGCATCTTGATCGGGTCGCCGACCCCGTCCTCGGTCCAGTCCACGCTCGAGAAGGACGGCATGACGCTCCCGCTGCGGTGCTTGCGCACGGCCGGGACGTAGGGCGCCAGGTCGATGCGGGCGAAGTCCCGCCGGTTGGTGATCGTCACGCCCTGGTCGATGGTGTAGTCGCCCGCGGCGCTGCCGTACTCGGTGTCGCCGTCACCGGCATAGTGCTTGGCGGTGGCGAGCACGCGGTCGCGGTCCGCCAGGCCCCTGGCGCGGGGGCCCTGGAAGCCGTCGATCGCGGTCTCCATCTTGATGACCAGCGAGGGGTCCTCGCCGAAGCTCTCGTAGGTCCGGCCCCACCGGAGATCCCGGGCGACGCAGACGCACGGCGCGAACACCCACTGGGGGCCGGTCGCCCGCGTCTCCTCGGCGGTCACGTGCTCGACCCGCTCCACGAGGCGGGGGTCGCGGCTGGCCCCGAGGCCGATGTTGTGCGGGAAGACCGTCGCACCGACCAGGTTGCCGTGCCCGTGCACGGAGTCCACGCCGTAGATCAGCGGGATCTGCAGGCGCGTCTGCAGGGCCCGGGACTGGAAGGCGTCCACCATGTCCGCCCACGCCGCCGGCGTGTTCGGCGTCGGCGTGGAGCCGCCGCCCGACAGCAGCGACCCGAGCTTCCAGGTGGTGATCAGGCCGGGGTCGCCGCTGACCGCGCCCCGCTCCGCCTGGGTCATCTGCCCGATCTTCTCGTCCAGGGTCATCTGCGCCAGCAGCAGCTCCGCACGGGCCCGGGGCGTGAGCGCGGCGTTCATCCACGGCCGCGCCGCCGGGGAGCTCGCCGCCGGCGCAGCGGCCAAGGTGGTCAGCAGCGCAAGACAGAGACAGACGGCGCCGACGCGCCCGGGACGCAGGACTCCTCGCATGGTGCGCTCCTCTCGTCGGTGCCCTGGCGCTGAACCTTGGGCGCCTCGCGGCGCGTATACGGCGTCGGGGAAGCACCACCAGGGGGCCCGACCCGATCCGGAGGTTTCTGGGCGATGCGGCAGAAAGGGGGTAACCAGCTCCAACGCGCCGCGGCTTACCCAGCGGACGCCAGTCGAAACCTCGCCCAGCTCCCGGAGCAGCCCTGCGTCGTGCCGGATGTCACCCGCCGACGGTGACCGGCGACACAGCGCCGACCGGGCCGAGCCCATCATCCTGAGCAAGCACGCAAGTTCGTGAACAGCCAGCGCGTTCGTGCCCCCACGCCTGGCCGAGGAGGACACGATGCGCCACTCCGTCGTTACCACGCAGCTTCTGCGGCAAGCGCGAGCCGCCCTCGACGACGAGGCCAGCCAGCGGCCCGCCCGGCAGGCCGAGCCACAGCCACCGCAGGACGCCACCACCAGCAGCCGGCTGGTGTCGGTTGCACGCCGCGCCCGCGCCCTGGCGGTCCGGGCCCTGGCCGCCCGCGCCACCTGAGCCCTCGAACGGAACCACGATGACCCTGTGGGACCAGCTCGGCGGGCGGACCTGGAGCCAGCGCGCCGGCTCGCAGCAACCGGACGGCTCCGGGCCGCCTCGCCGCCGCCAGGGCCGCCGCCGCAAGCTGGTGCAGCCTCGCCGCCGGCCGCGCGGTGCCGCCGCGGGTTCGTGATTGAACTGGCGGGTGCCCGCCGCGCACACTTACGTCACGGCCTTGGCAGCACGCCGCCCGCAGCCGGGCCGAAGGGAGTGGTGCGACCGCCATGCTCGAGCATCGAGGCAACGGCGAGCACCCGGAGCTCCTGGAGCGCCGCCGGCAGCTCCTGGTGTGGCGGTCGCTCGCCGTCCTGATCGTGGTGGGCGGGGTGCTCGGCCTGGTGCGGTTGGTGCGCGACCTGCTGGCGGAAACCACGCCCGGGTCCCTGATCTACCAGGTGGTCCTGCTGACGGTGAACGCGCTGCTGCTGGTGCTGGTGGTGGCGCGCCTTCGCTCCCTGCGCCGCCGGCAGCTACCGCCCTGACGCCAGCAGGTGGTAGTAGTCGTCGCCGATGCCGGAATCCAGTGACTCCAGGCCGGCGTCGCGCACCCACGCGGCCACCTGGTCCAGCGGCGGGTAGTAGTGGTAGCCGCCGCCGCGGCTGGTGTGCTCACCGCGGACGACCGGCAGGCCGCTCGCGGTCGCCTCGGCGAACACGCGCTCCAGCTCCTGCTCGTCGAGCAGCTCGACCGTGAGGTACAGGTGCCCGCCAGGGCGCAGCGCCCGGCGCAGGTTGGCCAGCACCAGCGGCCAGTCCTCCGGGAAGACGTGCTCCATGGCGTCCACGCACATGGCCGCGTCGAACTCGGCGTCGAAGGCCAGCTCCTGGAGGCCGACCTTCTCGGTGGGGACCTCGGGGTGCTTGGCGCGGGCCTGGGCGAGCATCCCCGCCGACTGGTCGGTGCCCACGACCTGGCGGCCGGCGTCCAGGATCATCCCGAAGTACTTGCCGGTCCCGCAGGCCGCGTCGAGGATGCGGCCCCCCGGCGGGCACCGCTGGATGAGTTGGCCGACGAAACGGCGATGGGTGGGGCTGATCGCCCCCCACTCCCGCTGGTCGTAGGTTGCGGCGTGGAGGGTGTCGTGCCGCTCCTCAGCCACCCGGCGACGTTCCCGAAGCCACGCCCTGCGGTCCACCGTCCACCTCCCCCTGACCCGCTCGTCGCCGATGATAGGCTCGTGGTAGCCAAGCTCGCGGGTGTAGCTCAATGGCAGAGCGCTAGCCTTCCAAGCTCGTGACGCGGGTTCGATTCCCGTCACCCGCTCCACCATCCTCCCAGCTAGACCGCCTGCCGGCATCGGGTCCACTCCCCTACCGCCGCCGTGCCCTCTGCGTGCCCTTACGTGCCCTCCTCGTGCCCTTCGCGGGAGCAGTCGCGGCCCGGGCCAGGTCGTCAAGGGTTGGTGGGAGAGTCTTGAAGCGTGACGCGTTCTGAGATCTCTGACGAGGTGTGGGCCGTTTTGGAGGCGCTGATGGCCTGGCGGTTCCCGCCGTTCGGGCCTTCAGTGGCAAGAGCCGACACCTCCCGCCGCCACGTGGAGCTTGCGCCGCCACTATTCAGTGCTACTATGTACCAGTAGTCAGTAACACTGGGTAGCTGAAGGGGGTGTTCCATGGGCAAGCAGATGACGGAGATGCTCAAGGGAACGCTGGAGGGCATCGTCCTCGCGATCCTGTCCGGCCGGCCCGCGTACGGCTACGAGATCACGGCGTGGCTGCGGGAGCAGGGCTTCTCCGACATCGCCGAAGGCACCGTCTACGCGCTGCTCGTCAGGATCGAGCAGCGCGGCCTCGTCGACGTGGAGAGGATCCCGTCGGAGAAGGGGCCGCCGCGCAAGGTGTACTCCCTCAACGCCCAGGGACGGGAGTATCTCGAAGAGTTCTGGAGGACCTGGGGCTTCCTCACGGAACGGCTCGAACAGCTCCATGAAGGAGGGAGATGACCATGTTCATCTCAAAGTTCATCTCAAAGGTGATTGGCGAGAAGGGGCAATGGCGGCAGTACAAGGCGCGCGTGAGACAACTTCCCGCGAGCTATCGCACGGCGGTCGATGCGCTGGAGCGGTACCTGAAGTACTTCGGGACGGGGGGCGGCGGGGGTGCGATTTACGAGGACCTCGTCGACCTGTTCGAACAGAGCGCGGCGAACGGGACCCCGATCCGCGAGATCGTCGGGGAAGACCCTGTGGAGTTCATCGAGACGTTCGTCCGGAACTACCCGAAGGGTCAGTGGATCATCCGGGAGCGGGAACGGCTGACCAACGCCATCAAACGCGCCGAGGGAGAAGAAGGGTCCCGCTCATGACGACGCAACTGTCCCCCGAGCCCGCAATTCGCGTGCGGGGTCTGGAGAAGTCGTACAAGAAGCTGGAGGTGCTGCGCGGCGTGGACTTCGACGTGGCGCGGGGCAGCATCTTCGCCCTGCTCGGCTCCAACGGGGCGGGCAAGACCACGGTCGTGAAAATCCTGTCCACGCTGCTCAAGGCCGACGCGGGGACTGCCAGCGTCAACGGCCTCGACGTCGCCACGCAACCGGCGAACGTGCGAGAGTCCATCAGCCTCACGGGACAGTTCGCCGCCGTCGACGAAATCCTCAGCGGGCGGGAGAACCTCGTGCTGGTCGCCCGGTTGCGGCGCCTCAAGGACCCGGGCACGATCGCGGATGACCTGCTCGAGCGTTTCTCGCTGACCGACGCGGCCGCGCGGAAGGTGTCGACGTATTCGGGTGGCATGCGCCGCCGCCTCGACATCGCGATGAGCCTCATCGGGAATCCGCCGGTCATCTTCCTGGACGAGCCGACGACCGGGCTCGACCCCCAGGCGCGCATCGAGGTGTGGCAGGCCGTCAAGGAACTCGCCGAGCACGGCACGACGGTGCTGCTCACGACGCAGTATCTGGACGAGGCCGAACAACTCGCCGACCGGATCGCGATCCTCCACGAGGGTCGGATCATCGTGAACGGCACCCTCACCGAGCTCAAGCAGCTGCTCCCGCCCGCCAAGGTGGAATACGTCGAGAAGCAGCCGACCCTCGAGGACGTCTTCCTCGCCATCGTCGGTGACGACGGCTAGGACGGCGACGCTGGCAATGACCGCAGCGTCGGCACGGACGAGTAAGGAACAACGATGACCACGCATTTCTTCGGCGACACCGCCGTCCTGCTGGGACGATCCCTGCGCCACATCACGCGCAGCCTGGACACCATCATCACGACCACGATCATGCCGATCGCCTTCATGCTGCTGTTCGTCTACGTGTTCGGCGGCGCGATCAACTCAGGGTCGGATTCGTATGTGAACTACCTGCTGCCCGGCATTCTGCTCATCACGATTGCTTCGGGCATCTCCTACACCGCATTCCGGCTCTTCCTGGATATGAAGAGCGGCATCTTCGAGCGATTCCAGTCCATGCCGATCGCACGGTCGTCCTTCCTGTGGGCGCACGTGCTGACCTCGCTGGTCGCCAATCTGAACTCGCTCGTGGTCGTCGTGCTCGTCGCCCTCCTCATGGGCTTCCGCTCGGGGGCGGGAGTGCTGGCGTGGCTCGCGGTCGCGGGCATCCTGATCCTGTTCACCCTGGCGTTGACGTGGATCGCCGTAATCCCCGGTCTCTCCGCGAAGTCCGCGGACGGCGCGAGCGCGTTCTCCTACCCGCTCATCTTCCTGCCGTTCATCAGCTCGGCATTCGTGCCCACCGACACCATGCCCGGCCCGGTGCGCGCCTTCGCCGAGTACCAGCCGGTGACGATCATCGTCAACGCCATCCGCGACCTGTTCACACAGCAGCCGGTCGGCACCGACATCTGGATCGCCCTCGCCTGGTGTGTCGGCATCCTCATCGTCGCGTACAGCTTCGCCATGGTCACTTACCGCCGCAGGATCTCCTAGCTAGCTCGACCAGCGATACGACGGTGCGGGATGCGAAGCATGCCAGCGTCCCGCTCCGTTGTGTCCATGCTGTTGAGGGAGCTGGGAGACGTTTCTCTACACCCTCAAGCGGCGCCCTGCGGGCGGCCGCTGCGCGGCCGTCCTCTGTCGCCGAACCCCGGACGGCGGGCGCGCCCGCATCGCAACGCCTGCCGGGTGCACGACCTCACCGGCCAGTGGACGCACTTCTCTCGAGCGTGTCCGCCGGATGGGCGAGCAGGAGCGGTAGTGTGATCGCCTTGGAGCCATCGGTCTGGGTGTGGACAGCATGCAGGACGACCAGGGGGCAGTGAAGCCGCGGACCTGAACTGGCTGGCGGAGGTTCGACCATGGCCGAAGGATCGGGAGCGAAGGGCGCTCCACACCCGTTCACGGACGAGGAGCTCGACGCGGGACTGAACAATCCTGACGTCCTCGTCTGGATGGGCGAGCACCTGACGGAGCTGCGTCGGTCGGTGTACGGGCAGCGGCTCCTGTACCAGAGCCTGGCGGTCGGCTTCGTGGTTGGCCTGGCCGCCCATGTCGGTGGCTACCTGCTCAGATCGTCGGTGACGACGGAGCCGTTTGGCCTGGTGGCGGACCTGCTGTATTCGCTCGGTTTTGCACTGTGGACCGGTGTCGTCGTGGTGTTGTTGGTCCAGGTCGTTCCGGAGGCAAAGCGGCGTCAAATCAAGCGGACGCTGGATGCCTACGAGGCAACGCTGCGCGAGAAGGCCCGAGCCGGAGGCGACCAGGCGTCGGGGGACGACCAAGCGCCGACGGCGAGGTAGCGGCCAGGGTGAACAGCCTCCAGGGTGTTGCGACACAGCTCGGTCGGCGCGGCCGACGAATCGATAGCCAGGAGCCGCCCCGTCGCAGCGAGCACTCCGACAGCAACGACCAGGCCGCGAAGCCGACGCATCCCTACCTCGATTCCCCACCAGAGTAGGACGCGGGTCCCGGCCCCAGGGTTCCGGGCCTCGGCACCCACGCGTCATTTCCAGCGACGGCGGAGCCCGAGCAGCTCCTGCACGTAGCCGGCCACCGACACGGGTGACATGAGCATCTGGTAGGTGAGGACGAAGGCGACGAAGCCAACGGCGTTGCGCCGGACCCGGAGACCGAGCACGTTGAACACCCGGCGCCGCTGATACCGGTACAGGATGGCGTTGACCAGGAGCGTCAACGGCAGCACGGCCACGGTGTAGGGACCCCACGATCCAGAACCGTCCCGTCGCCGCCAGCACGAGGCCGGGCAGCCACACCAGCGCATACGCCACGTCCAGCGCGGGGATGAGCAGGTCGATGGCCGTGAGGAAGCGCAACAGCCAGAGCGGCTGGTCCCAGGGCTTCACGCTGCGGAGCCCCTCGATCATGCCCCGCGCCCAACGGGCCCGCTGTCGCGCGAAGTGGACCAGGCGGGTCGGGGCGACGGTGAAGGCGACCGCGGAGGGCTCGTAGTAGACGCGGGCGCCTTGCCGCATGAGCTGCCAGGTCAGCACGATGTCCTCGCCGATGGCGTCGGGCCAACCGCCTGCTGCCAGCACCGCCTCGGTGCGGTAGAGGCTGAACGCCCCCTGGGCCACCAGGGTTCCCTGGTACAACCCCTGCATCCGCTTCACCGACGCGATCCCGAGGAAGTAGTCCCAGTCCTGCATCCTGGTCCAGAGGTTGTCGCGGCTGTTGCGGACCAGCACCGACCCGGCCACGGCCCGGACGTCATCGGGTGAGCTCAGCAACCGGGACACGAGCTGGCGGATGGCTCTGGGGTGCAGGAGGGTGTCGACGTCGAGGGTGATGACCAGCTCAGTTCGCACCGCCGCCCGGCCGGTGTTGAGCGCATGGCTCTTGCCGGGACGCGGCTCGACGATGCAGCGGACGTCCAGACCGCTGGCGGCGCCGAACGCTTCCGCGATCGCCCGGGTGCCATCTGTCGAGCCGTTGTCGGCGACCAGGACGCTGACGGGGCCCTGGTAGTCCTGGCGGGCGATGTAGGCGATCGTCTCCTCGATCCGCTCGGCCTCGTTGCGGGCGGCGATGAGCACGGTGACCGGAACGGTCGGATGCGCCTCGCGCACGGGCGGCTGGCGGTCCAGCAGCAGGCTGGCGGCGAGGAAGGCCACCAGCCAGCCGGGCACGTAGGCGACCTGCGAGACGGCGACGATGGCCGGGACGATGCCGACCGCCGAGGCGAGATCGTCCACCCATGGCAGCGACAACCAGATGGAGACCCCGAGCCAGCCCACCGCGACGGTCTGCGCGAGCGCCAGCTTCCACGTCACCGAGACGTACAGCCGCCGCCGTGCCGCCGGCTGCCGTGGGACGGCCTCGGGGGGAGCGCCTGGGGCCGCGCGCTGATCGACCTGCCGTGCTGTGCGGCCCACGCTCGGCTCCCGCGCCCCCTCCCGAGGTCATCTGACCCTTCGGAAGGGATGTCGACGGCCGCAGAAGCTCGCTGGAGCCCCAGACCCGCCGCGGGCGGCGCTCAGGCCGTGCCGGGGAACAGCGCGAAGCCGCTGTGCAGGACCCCGTTGGTCCGCTGGAAGTCGCCGCCGACCCCGAGCCCGGCCGCCAGCGCCCGGATCGCGAGCACGCCGCGGATGCCGGTCGCGCCAGGGTTCCAGGACAGCGGCACACCGGTCGCCGGGTCGAGCGCGGCAAGATGCTCGCGGACCGTCAGCCCGCCCGGGCACGCGGTGGTGTACGACGTGTTCCTGACCGTGCAGAGGTTGTTCAGGTGCCCGCCGATGTACACCGCGCTGGCGGTCGCCTCGACGGCGTTGATGTCGCCGGAGGTGTAGGCGCAGCCGGGGGCGCCGCCGTTGTGCCACAGCACCGGCGGGGTGCCCGACCCGGTGGCCGACATGGCGATGACCGACTCGTGACCGGCGTTGCAGATGCTCTCGTTGCCGTCCGCGGTCGTCATGAAGGCGGTCGCGCCGTTCGGGGAGAGCGCGACGCCCCAACCAGACGCGTGGATGTTGGGGTTCCACGCGGTCGGCATGCGCGAGGCGATGTCGACCGAGGCGAAGTTGTAGCGGGTGACGCCACCGAAGCCTGTGAACGCGCCGGCCAGGTACAGGGTCGTGCCACCGGGGTTGACGGCCAGGTCGCGCACGGCGCCGTCGGCGTGCAGCGCCATGCCGCCGACCCTGCCGGTGGTGGCGTCGACGGCGGCCAGCCGGACCCGGCGCCGGCCGGAGACGGTGGCGAAGGTGCCGCCCACGAACAGGGTGTTGCCGGCCTGGGCGAGCGCGAGCACGGCGGCGTTCGGCCGCGGCCCGAAGGTGGCGACGGCCGCCCCGGTCGTCGGGTCGAGCATGGCCAGGCGGTCACATTGGGAGCAGCCGCGGACGTTGTTGAACACCCCGCCCGCGTACAGGTGGGTGCCGTCGGCGCTGACGAGCAGCGCGTTGACCGCGTTGTCGGGATGCGGGTCGAAGGCGGTCACGAGCTGGCCGCTGGTCGCGTCGATGGCGACGAGGTTCGACCGGGCGATCGACGGCGTGCCGTTACCGACCGCGGTGAAGCTGCCACCCACGTAGATGGTGCCGCCGATCTGGGCGACGGCGCGTACCTCGCCGCCGTAGAACTGGAGGGTGGCGGCGGCGGTCGGAGAGGGCACGGCCCCGGCCGGCGTCAGCGTGAACGCGAACAGCACCAGCACGGCGACCGCGACGGGCAGGGCACGGCGGGCGAAGGTCGTCATGGGCGGCGCAAGGCTAGTCGCTGCGCGGTCGTCACGGCATGCGCAAAACAGCGTACTTTTGCCTACTCCGCGGGAACGCGAAGGCCCCGCGGCCAGGACCGCGGGGCCCGGACGGGGGCGCTCAGGACGCCAGGGTGGCGCTCACCGTGATGTCGACGTTGCCCCGCAGCGTGGCGGAGATCGGGCAGGACTGCTCGCCCTGCTCCGCGGCCCGCTGGAAGCCTTCCTGGTCGAGACCGGGGACCACGCCGGTGACCTCCAGCGCCGAGCGGGTGACCTTGATGCCGCCGCCCTCCTTGGGGTCGAGGGAGACGGTCGCGGTGACGTGCAGCCGCTCCGGCGGGGTGCCGGCCTCGGCCAGCGTGTGCGAGAACGCCATCGCGTAGCAGGCGGCGTGGGCGGCGGCGAGCAGCTCCTCCGGGCTGGTGCGCCCGTCGGCCTTCTCGACCCGGGACGCCCAGGTGATCGGGTAGCGGCCGATGCCGCTGCTGGCGAACTCGAGGTCGCCCTTGCCGCTGGCGAGCGCGCCCTCCCATTGCGCGTGCGCTCGGCGTTCGGCCATTGCCATGTGGACTCCCTCCGGATCGGTGCCGGGACAACCAGACGCTAGGCCCGGGAGGCCGGCGTTGTCGAGGAGGCGGCCCTCCGGCCGAGCAGCAGGGCCACGACCAGCCCGCCGACGGTGTTGACGACCGCGACCACGCCGAGGAAGCCGAACACGGCCGCCAGCCCCGCCCGGTCGGCGACCACGCCGCCGGCCACGCCAGACAGCGCCCCGATCCCGAACGACAGCGAGAAATAGGTCCCGTAGGCGGCGCCACGCCGGCCGGCCCTGGTCGACCGCGCAACGAGCTGGTTGGTGATCGGCTGGCCGAAAAAGATCAGCACGCTGAACAGCCCGGCCAGGACCATGCCGAGGACGCTCGCCCCCGCCGTCCGTACGGCCAGGCCCACCAGGACCGCCGCCCCGTACAGGCCGGCGTAGCGCAGCGCCAGGGTCCGCCCCGCCGTCTCGGCCAGGCGCCCACCGACGAGCTGGCCGGGCACGCCGAGCAGCAGCACCGCCGCCGCGAGGGCCCCGCCCTTGGCCGCGGCGGCCTCGCTGGCGCCGCCGACCTCGGCCAGGAACGCGGGCAGGAAGATCACGAAGCCCTGGAACACGAAGCCCTCCGCAGCGGCAAGGAACATCACCACCGCTAGGGCGCCGCGGCTGCGCTCCCCCGCCGCCTGCTGGGGCGGCAGCCGCCGGTCCAGCGGCACGCCCCGGCGAAGGGCGAACACCAGGATCACCGCTGCCAAGGCCGCCAGCCCGTAGCTTGCCCGCCAGGTCCACGCGGCGGCGACCGCGCCGGCGAGCAACGGCGCGAGCGCGGTGCCGGCGTTGCCCCAGCCGCCGTGGACGCCGAGCTCGCGCCCGCCGCCGGGCGCATTCAGGGTGACCTCTGCCAGGCCGGAAGGGTGGTAGAGCGCCCCGACGGCACCCAGCAGCGCCAGCACCGCCGCGAGCCACCATATCCCCGGCGCCACCGCCGCCAGCGCGCAGCAGACCGCCGAGGCGCCCGCGAACGCCCGCAGCAACGCTGGCGCGCCGACGCGGTCGGCCAGCAGCCCGGCCGGCAGCGCGCCCAGCCCGTAGAGCATGGTGCTCACCGTCGCGACCATGCCGAGGGTGGTGAAGGAGGCGCCGAACTCCACCCGGAGCGCGACCAGCACGGCCGGGAGCACGAGCACGAACCCGTGGCTCGCCCCGTGCGCCGCGTAGATCGTGCCGAGCCGGACCCGCCCTGCCGCCACGACCGATGGCTGCGCCATGCTCCCGAGCTTGCCAGAGGGGCGGCTCGGGCCGCCTCAGGCCGGTTCCCGCTGCCCCAGGAGGGTGGCCCGCACGCCGTCCAGGAGGATGCGCTCGCCCGCCTCCGAGCTGGCCGGGAACCGGCCGGGCTGCGGGCTGCTGGCGGCGTGGGTCAGCTCGAGGCTCACCATGCCGTGTGCCAGGCACCACACCAGGACCGAGGTGTGCACCGGGTCGCCGCCCGGCAGCGCCCCCTGCGCGGTGGCGCGCTGCACCGCGGTGACCAGCAGACCGAAGGTCGTGTCCAGCACCTCGACGCGCAGGGTCGGGTTGGGGTCGAAGTCCGGCACCGGCTGCTCGAACATGAAGGCGTACAGCGCCGGGTTGGCGATGGCGAAGCGCCGGTAGGCCAGCGCCAGGTCGAGGATGTGGCGGATGGCGTCCTCGGCGTGGGGCACGGCGCCGAGCGCCTCGCGCAGCAGCTCGAAGCCCTGGCGGTAGATGGCTTCCAGGACGCCGGTGCGGCCGCCGAACTTGGTGTAGACGCCCATGGTGGAGGTCCCGGCGGCCTCGGCGATCCGCCGCACGGTCAGCTCGGCCGGGCCGTGCCGGTCCAGCAGCTCGAGGCCGGCGTCGACGAGCCGTCCCCGCAGCTCGTCCGGTTGGGACGCCGGCGGCGTCGGAGGGGTTGCCATGGCGCAGAACGTATCGTATAACGTTCGTTATGACCATGCGCGCCCCACCCGGGCGGATCACGAACCTGGCGCTGCTGGCGGCGCTGCTGCTGGCGGTCGCGACGGGGATCGGGGTGGTCGCGGCCGGGTCGTCGCCGGGGCGGCTGGTCGCGCTCGCCCACGGTGTGGTCGGCGTCGCGGTCGTGCTGCTGGTCCCGTGGAAGACGAGGATCGTGCGACGCGGCCTGCGGCGGGCTCGCCGGAGCCGTTGGGCGTCGTTGCTGCTGGCGGCGCTCGCCTCGATCACCCTGCTGACCGGCCTGGGGTATGCCACTGGGCTGCTGCGGTCGGTCGCCGGGACGCGTGGGATGTGGCTGCACGTCGCCGCCGCGCTCACGTTGCTGCCCCTGGTGGCCTGGCACGTGCTGGCGCGGCCCGCGCGGCCCCGCAAGACCGACCTCACCAGGCGGACCCTCTTGCGGGCGGGAGCGCTCACGGCGGTCGCGGGGGGCGTCTATCTGGCGACCTCCTCGGTGGTCCGGCTGGGCGGGCTGCCCGGCGCCAGGCGCCGCTTCACCGGCTCCTACGACACCGGCTCGTTCGATCCCTCCTCAATGCCGAGCACGGTCTGGCTGGACGACCGGACGCCGCGGATCGACCCGGCCGCGTGGCGCCTGGTCGTCGCCGACGGCGACGGCGAGCGCGCGCTGTCGCTCGCGGACCTCACGGCGTTCGACACGCGCGTCCGCGCGGTCCTGGACTGCACGGGAGGCTGGTACGCCGAGCAGGACTGGGTTGGCGCGCCCGTGTCGGCGCTGGTGGGCAGCCGCGGCGACGCGCGGAGCCTGCTGGTCCGTTCGGCCAGCGGCTACTGGATCCGCTTCCCCGTCGGCGACCTCGACCGGCTGCTGCTGGCCACCCGCGTCGGTGGGGCGCCGCTGGCGCCCCGGCACGGGTTCCCGGCCCGGCTGGTCGCCCCCGGCCGGCGGGGGTTCTGGTGGGTGAAGTGGGTGGACCGGATCGAGCTGCAGGACACCCCCTGGTGGTGGCAGCCCCCGTTCCCCGTCACCTAGAACGTCGGTCAGAAGCGGTGGCCGCGGACCCGCGCGATGTCGAAGGAGGCCGTGCTGGCCACCGCCATCACCGCCATCACCCCGGCCTGCACGGGGTCGGTGACGACCAGGTCGGCGTGCTCGGGGACCGAGCCGGCCATGTTCAGCGACACCACCAGGATGCCGCGGGCGCGCACCTCGTCGACGGCGTCGGTCACGGCCCCGCCCATCAGCGACCCGGCCAGCACCAGCGCCACCGCCCGCGGGAGCCTGGCAACCGCCCTGGCCGCGTTGGCGAGGTTCTCCTCGCCGACGATCGGGATGGTGTCGACGCTGATCTTCTCGCCACGGATGTTGTGCCGGTCGGCCTCGCCGATCGCGCCGAGGGCGACCTGGCCGACCTGCGCCCCGGCGCCGACCACGATGATCCGCTTGCCGTAGACCTGGAACATGCTCGGCAGCCGGCGCACGCTGGTGATGACGTCGATGGCGAGAAAGGCCCGCTCCAGGCTGTCGGGGTCCAGCACGCGGTCCAGCTCCCAGTAGACCGCGCTGCGGGCGCCGCGCTCGACGATCTCGACCTGGAGGATGTCGCCGCCGTGGTCGAGGATCGCCGCGGTCATGTCGTGCAGCAGGCCCAGGCGGTCGCCGCCCTCGACCAGCACGGCAAGCTGCGGCGCCCGCCGCAGCGGCGCCTCCTCCCGCTCCCGGTCCGCTCCGCCCGTCGTCACGGTCGCGAGGCTACCAGGGTCCCTCCACCCCGTCAGTCGATGCTGCCGCGCGGGACGACCCACTCAGTTGGCTGGCCGGTGATGCTCGCGACCAGCTCGAAGTCCGCGTCGTAGTGCAGCACCGAGAGCTGCTCGACTTCGGCGACGGCGGCGACCAGCAGGTCGGGGATGCTGACCGCGCGGTGCTGGCCCCGCCGCACGAGCGCGGCCTGCACCTCTCGGGCCCGCTGCTCGGCCCTTGGTGCGACCAGGATCGGGACGAGATAGTCCAGCAGCGTGCGGCGGGTTGTGGTGTAGTCCCTGGTCGAGCGGGCCGAGAACCCGACCTCCAGCTCGGTGACGATGGTGATCGCGATCCGTCCCGCCTGGACGTGCGGGAGCACCACCTGGCGGACCTCGGGTCGCGCGAGGCGCGCAAGGACCGACTTGTCGACCAGCCAGGTTGCCGGGCTCACCGCCATGCGGCGGTCATCACGTCGTCGTCCGCGAGGTCTTCGGAGGCCGCGGCGAACCGCTGCAACGTCGTGTCGTCCAGACGGGTACGACGTTGGCTGCTGTGGATCGCGTGCCGCAGCGCGATGGCAACCGTGTCCTTGATCGTCTCGGTGCCAAGGGCGTCGCGGGCCTGCTGCAACAGGTCGTCTTCGATCTCGATCAGCCGCTTGGTCAACTGGCCCTCCGTATATCGAGCCTACGCCAAGTATATACCGCCCCGGGGGCGACCTACAGCGTGTCGAGGGACGCGCGGCGGCGGCTCGGCCAGGGGCGCGGGCGCAGCCCGGCGGCGAAGCGCAGCGTCCTGGCGTACTGCGCGGCCGCCTCGCGGTGGGCGCCGAGCGCGGCCGCCTGGCGGGCGGCCAGGGGTGCGTGCGGCGGCGTGGTGGGCGAGACGGGTGGTGTCGTGGGTGGCGGCCGGCCGGGCCAGCAGCGCCGCCAGGGTGCGCCGGTGCAGGTCCGCCCGCCGGCCGGGAGGCAGCGCCTGCTCGATCGCCAGCCGGGCCAGCTCGTGCCGGAACGCCACCCCGCCGGCCAGCTCCTGGAGCATCCCCGCCTCCACGCACTCGTCGAGGTGGCCGGGCGCGGCACCGGCCGCCTCGGCCAGCAGCCAGGTCGCCACCGGCGGGGCGACGACCGCGGCGGCATCCAGCACCTTCCTTGCTGGCGCGGACAGCCGGGCCGCCCGCGCCAGCACCGCGTCGAGGACGGTGACCGGGATCTCCTCGCCGCCGGCGGCCAGGACCTCGGTGACGAAGAACGGGTTCCCGCCGGTCGTCTCGTACAACCGATCGTGGTCGACCCCGCCGGCGCCGACCAGGGCGGCCACCGCCTCGCGGGACAACGGCTCCAGCCGGAGGCGGCGCACGAGCCCGGAGCCGGCGAGATCGCCGAGGGCGACGCGCAAGGGATGGGACGAGCCGACCTCGTCGTCGCGGAACGTGGCCACGATCAGGACCGGACGAGGCCGATCCGCCGGGCCAGGAACCGCAGCAGGTCCAAGGTTGCCTCGTCGGCCCAATGGAGGTCCTCGACGACCAGGATGCTCGGGCCTGGGCCGCGTCGAAGGCGCTCCAGCAGGGTGGAGAACAGCAGCTCCCGAGGCGCCTCCTCGCGCAGCAGCTCCTCGAGCCGGCCGCCGACGGCGGGCGCGATGTCGGTCAGCGGCCCCAGCGGCCGGGGGGTGCTCAGCGGGTCGCAGGCGCCCCACAGGATCCCGGCGGCGTGGCGCTTGCGGGTGCAGAGCTCCCTGGCCAGGCTCGTCTTGCCGACCCCGGCCTCACCACCGAGGAGGACCAGGCGCCCCGCTGCCTGCCCGCGCCTCCGCGAGCAAGCCGCCGAGGGCGTCGAGGACGGACGCCCGCTCGAGGAGCTCCATGCCGCCGGTCTTAGCCAGGGCGTACTTCCCAGGCGATGGGCTGCTCCGACGACGCTGCCGCTAGCACCCTGGTGGCGCCTGGAACCCGGGCAGGACCCCGGTCCGCTCGAGCTCGCCGGCGATCCCCAGCAGGCGCAGCTCCGACCAGCGAGGCCCGACGACCTGGACGCCGACCGGCAGGCCGTCGTGGTCGAGGCCGGCCGGGACGGCCAATGCCGGCAGGCCCGTGAGGTTGCAGAACACCAGCAGGCCGCCGTGCCCCCCGTAGCCGACGAGCTCGCCGTCGACGTCGATGGGGGCGCCGGGGTCGCGGTGGGTGAAGGCGGTCGTCATCGCCGGGGGAACCAGCAGCCCGTCGAGGTCCTGGAAGAAGTCCTCCCAGACGGCGACGAACCGGTCGCGGCGCTCCAGGGCGTCGAGATACCAGGCGAGGGTGCGCTGCTCGTCGCGCAGCTCGGCCTCGGGGTCGAACAGGCCGGTGACCGCCCCCATCAGGTCGCCGTACAGCTCGTGGAGCGCCGCCCAGTCGAGGTCGGGCAGCCGCTCCTGGACCCTCGCGCCGGCGTCGGCGGCCTGCGCCGCCACCCGTTCGACCTGCTGCCGGACGGCCCTGGCGACGGTGGCGCCGGGCAGGGTGGGCGCCACGGCCAGCCGCAGGTCCTGGAGCGGGCGTCGGGGTCGCGAGCCGAGCGGGACCGGCGGCACGTCGCCGTCACGCCCGTCCGGCCCGGCGATGACGCCCAGGGCGAGCTGCAGGTCGCCGAGGTCGCGGGCCATGGGACCGAGGCTGGAGAGGATGCGGACCGACCGCGGCAGGCCGCCCGGAAGCCGCACGAACCCGGTGAGCGGCACGCGGTGCTCGGTCGTCTTGAGGCCGTAGACCCCGCAGAAGTGCGCCGGCAGCCGCAGCGAGCCGGCGAGGTCCGAGCCGACTTCCAGCGGCGTCATGCCGGCGGCGAGCGCGGCGGCCGCGCCGCCGCTGGAGCCGCCGGCGGTCCGGTCGGTGTCCCACGGGTTGCCGGTGCGACCGAAGATCGGGTTGGCGCTCTGGTAGTCGGCCAGGAAGGGCGGCACGTTGGTGTGGCCGACGATGATCGCGCCCGCCGCGCGCAGCCTGGCCGCCACCGTGCCGTCCTCGTCCGCCACCCGGTCGAACAGGTCGGTGCCGACGGTGGTTCGCAGGCCGGCGACGTCGTGGCCGTCCTTGAGCGTCATCGGGACGCCGTGGAGCAGCCCCAAGGGCGCGCCGCGCCGGAGGGCGGCGTCGGCCGCCGCGGCCCGCTCCCGCGCCCGCTCGGCGTCCAGCGACACGACCGCGTTGAGCGCCGGGTTCTGCTCGTCGATCCGCTGGAGGTGGGCCTCCAGGGCCTCGGCGGCGCTCAGCTCGCGCCGGCGCAGCCGCCGCGCCAGCACCCTGGCCGGCAGCTCGCAGGGTCCCTTGTCCATGGCGCCCACCGTGCCGACGCCTTCCCAACACTGTCAAGGCCGGGCGTGGCGCGCTTGACAGATCCGGCGCGGCTCCGCAAGATCATTTGCTACCGAACGAGCGTGTACGCCCCAGCGAGGGGTGGCCATGGACGCGAGGACCACGGTCGAGGACGTCGAGGTCTCCACGCTCCACTGGATCGGCGGCGAGCGCATCGAGTCCGCCGGCGCGTTCGCCGACATCTCCCCCATCGACGAGACCCTGGTCGCGCGGGTCGCGCGCGGCGGCGCCAAGGAGACCGAGCTCGCGGTCGCGGCCGCGCGCCGGGCGTTCGCCGAGTGGGGCGCCACGCCCCCGCCGCGGCGGGCGCGGGTCCTGCACGCCGTCGCCGACGGCGTCCAGGCCAAGGTGGAGCAGCTCGCGGCCGTGGAGACCCGCGACAACGGGTCGCTGCTGCGCTCGATGCGGCGCTCGGTCATGCCGAGGGTCGCCCGCAACTTCCGCTTCTTCGCCGACCAGCTCCTCGAGCTCGGCGGCGAGGCCCTGGAGCTGGACGGCCACCGCAGCCGGACCCGGTGGGACCCCGCCGGCGTCACCGCCGTCGTCACGCCCTGGAACGCGCCGCTGATGCTGGCGACCTGGCGGGTGGCGCCGGCGCTCGCCGCCGGCAACACCGTCGTGCTCAAGCCGCCGGAGTGGGCGCCGCTCACCGCCTCCCTGCTCGCCGACATCGCCAGGGAGGCAGGTCTCCCCGACGGCGCCTTCAACGTCCTGCAGGGGACCGGCGAGGAGGCGGGCGCCGCGCTGGTCGCCCACCCCGACGTCGACCGGGTCGCGTTCACGGGCTCGGTCGCCACCGGCAGGCTGGTGGCCCAGGCGGCGGCCGCGAACCTGACGCCGGCGTCGCTGGAGCTCGGCGGCAAGTCGCCGCTGGTGGCCTTCGCCGACGCCGACCTGGACGCGGTGGTGCGGCAGGCCGCCAACCAGTACGACAACGCCGGGCAGGTGTGCCTCGCCGGCACGCGACTGCTGGTCGAGGACGACGTCTACGAGGAGTTCCTGCGCCGGCTGGCCGCGGCGGCAACGACGATCCGGCAGGGGGACCCGCGCGACCCGGGCACCGACATCGGCCCGCAGATCACCAGGGAGCACCTCGAGCGGGTCGACGGGTTCGTGCGGCGGGCCAAGGCCGACGGGGCGCGGGTGGTGTTCGGAGGCGGGCCGAACCAGGAGCTCGGCGGGCTCTACTACCGCCCGACGCTGCTGGTCGACGCCCCCGAAGGCGCCGAGATCCTCACCCGGGAGGTGTTCGGGCCGGTGCTGACCGCCCAGCCGTTCGCCGACGAGGAGGAGGCGGTGGCGCTGGCCAACGCGACCGACTACGGGCTGGCCGCGACGCTCTACACCGGCGACCCGGAGCGGGCCGAGCGGGTCGCCTCGCGGCTGGTCGCCGGCACGGTCTGGGTCAACTGCTTCTTCGTCCGGGACCTGCGGGCGCCGTTCGGCGGGGCGCGGGACTCGGGCATCGGCCGCGAGGGCGGCGCCTACAGCTTCGACTTCCACGCCGACGTCAAGACGGTCTGTACCGCGCCATGGCGCTGAACGGGAGGGGAGGAGATGGGTGAGATCGTCGGCGCGGGGCTGGTCTCCCACGTGCCCACCATCATGCTGCCGGAGGCGACCCGCCGCGAGATCAACAACGGTCGGGAGAGCTCACTGGTCGGCGGGCTGCGGCGGCTGAAGGCCGAGGTGCTCGACCGCCTGCGGCCCGACACGGTGGTGGTGATGGACACCCACTGGGAGGTCACCTTCGAGCACATCGTCACCGCCCACCAGCGGCGGCACGGCCTGTTCACCTCGCACGAGCTCCCGCGGGGCATGCGCCAGATCCCCTACGACATGCCGGGCGACTCGGAGCTGGCGCTGGCGGTCGCCGAGCAGGCCGAGGGCAGGGACGACACCTGGGTGCTCGCCTGCGACGACCCCTACCTGCCGATCTTCTACGGGACGGTCAACGTCTGGAGCTACCTGCACCGGTCCGAGCGCTGGGTGTCGGTGGGGATCAACCAGACCGCCCAGACCGAGGACTTCCTGCTGCTCGGCGAGCTCGTCGCGCGGGCCGTCGAGGGAGCCGACCGGCGGGTGGTGCTGCTGGCCTCCGGCGGCATGTCCCACAGGTTCCTGCCGTTCCGGGAGCTGCGCGGCCGCGAGTCCGCCGACCTCGCCAACATCGCCACGCCGGCGGCGGCCGAGGCCGACCAGCGGGTGCTGTCGATGCTGGCCAGGGGTGACCACAAGGGCGTCATCGACTGGCTGCCGGAGTACCGGCGCTTCGGCCCGGAGGGCCACTTCGGCCACTACCTGATCATGGCCGGGGCGCTCGGCGGCGCGGCCTGCCGCGCCCGCGGCGTCCAGTTCAGCGACTACGAGGCCTCGGTCGGCACCGGCCAGGCCCATGTCTGGTTCGAGCGGCCGGAAGGCGGATGGGCCGCCTGAGAAAGGAGACCCCGGTGGAGGTCGAGTCCATCAAGGCGGGAGAGACCGGCTACGAGCGGCTGGGCGGGACGCGGCTGTCCCTGATCGACGTGGTGGCACAGTCGGTCGGGTTCATGGGCCCGGTGTTCTCGGCGGCCTTCGTCTTCCCGCTGATCGCGGGGATCGTCAGCGCCAGCGGCAAGGGCGCCGGCATCACCTCGCCGCTGGCGGTGCTCATCGCGGCGGTCGGCGTGTTCGCGCTCGGGTGGATCGTGGCCCAGCACGCTCGGCGGATCCACGCGGCCGGGTCGCTGTACGACTACGTGTCCCAAGGGCTCGGCGAGCGGGTCGGCGCCGCGACCGGCTGGCTGTACTACAGCGGCACCATCATGCTCACCTCGGGGCTGGTGGTCCTGATCGGCGGCTACCTCCACGACACCCTCGAAGCCGAGTTCAACGCGCCGATCATGCCGGGATGGCTGTGGAGCGTGGTGGTGACCGCCGGCCTGTTCCTGGTCCTGTACCTCGGTGTGCGGCTGTCCACCCGGGCGCAGCTCACGCTGGCGCTGGTGTCCGCCGCAGTGGTGGGGGCGTTCCTGCTGTACGTGATCGCCAAGCTCGGCGGCGACAACAGCCTGAAGGCGTTCGACCCGTCGCAGGCGCCGGACGGCTGGTCCGGGATCTTCTTCGGGGTGCTGTACGGGGTGCTGATCTTCGTCGGCTTCGAGACGGCCGCCAACCTCGGCGAGGAGACCGCCAACCCGGAGCGGGAGATCCCCCGAGCCGTGCTGCTCACGGTCGTGGTGGTGACCGTGTTCTACGTGATCGCCGCCTACACCGAGGTGGCCGGGTTCGGGTTCAGCCTGGAGACGCTGTCCAGCGCGGCCGCCGCGCCGCTGTTCGCGCTCGGCGCCCCCGAGAGCGCCGGCGGCTACGGCGGCACCGGGATCGTGCGGCTGCTCGAGCTGGTCGTGCTGCTCGACATGCTGGCGGTCGCGCTCGGCGCCTCGGTCGCCTCGACCAGGGGCGTGTTCGCCCTTGCCAGGGACCGCCGCATCCCGGCGCCGCTGGCCGCGGTGTCGCGGCGGTATGGCACGCCGGTCGGGGCGACGGTGTTCCTGGGGGCCTTCACGGTCCTGCTGATCGCCGTCAACGAGCTCTGGGACGGCCTGTTCGCGCTGCCGGAGACGCCGCACTACTTCGCGATGTTCTCGTGGTGCTCGACCTTCGGGGCCTTCGCGCTGATCGTGGTGTACCTGCTGCTGTCGGTGGGAGCACTGCGCGGGCCGGTCGACGGCAACCGGGCGGGCGTTGTCGTGGCGGCGCTGGTCGGCATCGCGCTCACGGGCGCGGCGATCTTCGGGTCGGTCTACAAGGTCACCAGCCCGACGGTGCTGGCGCCGTGGTACGCCCTCGGGTGGTTCGCGCTCGGGATCGTCGTGACCCTGGCCGTGCGTGGCCGCGCGCCGGCCAGGCGGGTGCTCCCCGACCTGTCGTCGGCGACCGGAGAGTGACGCGGCGGGCTGGTCGGGTGGAGGACCTGGGCGAGCTGCTCCCGGCGGAGCGCAAGGCGCTGGAGCGGCTCGGCCACCTCCCGCTCGACCTCCGCGCCATGGCGGCGGTCTCCAACCTGTTCCGGGCGTCGGTGGCCGTCCGGCGCCGGATGGAGGCGGAGGTCCTCGCCGCCGACCGGCTGTCGTGGACCGCGTTCGTGGTCCTGTGGGTGCTGTGGGTGTGGGGCGAGATGGAGTCCCGCGACCTGGCGGCCGCCGTCGGGATCAGCCGCCCGACCGCCACCGGCGTCGTCACCACCCTGGAGGGCCGGCGGCTGGCGCGCCGCCGCCGCGGGGCGAGCGACCGGCGGCTGGTGCTGGTGTCGCTCACCCCGTCCGGGCGGCGCGCCATCGAGCGGCTGTTCCCCCGCTTCAACCGGGAGGAGGCCGCCGTCACCGCCCACCTCACGCCGGCGCAGCAGGAGGCCCTCGCCGGCCTGCTGCGATCGGTGGTGCGCGCGCTCGACCGGGAGGGAAGCTGATGGCCGGGCGGCTGGAGGGCAAGGTGGCCCTCATCACCGGCGGGGGGACGGGCATCGGCGCGGCCACCGCGCGTGCCTTCGCGCGGGAGGGCGCCAAGGTGGTGGTGACCGGGCGGCGGGCCGGGCCGATCCAGGCCGTCGCCACCGAGACCTCCGGCCTCGCCGTCCAGGGCGACGTGCGCGACGACCGGCACCTCGCCGAAGCCGTCGCCACCGCGGTCCGCCGCTTCGGCGGGCTGGACGTGGCCGTGGCCAACGCCGGCGTCACCGGGGGCGGCGGCCTGGTCTCGGTCTCCGACCAGCAGTGGGAGGAGCTGCTCGGCGTCAACCTGACCGGGGTCATGAAGGTGGGCCGGGCGGCCCTGCCGGCGCTGCTGGACCGTGGCGGCGGGTCGATCGTGAACGTGGCCTCGGTGGCCGGGCTGGTCGCGGGGCCGGAGTCGGCCGGCTACGTCGCCGGCAAGTCCGCGATCCTCGGGCTCACCAGGTCCATGGCCTACGACTACGGGCCCAGCGGCATCCGGGTCAACACGCTCTGCCCGGGATGGGTGCGCACGGAGATGAGCGAGGCGGAGATGGACGCGCTCGCGGAGCTGCGCGGCATCGACCGGGAGGCGGCCTTCCGGCTGGTGAGCCGGCGCCTGCCGCTGCGCCGCGTGGCCGCGGCGGAGGAGATCGCCGCCTGCTGCCTGTTCCTCGCCGGTGACGAGTCGTCGTTCGTGACCGGCGCGGTGCTGGTCGCCGACGGCGGCGGCCACATCGTGGACGCCGGCACCCTCGCCTTCGCCGACACCGACCCCTGACGCCGCCGCGATGCCCCCGCTCCGGTTCGTCCTCGTCCTCAGCGAGAACTGGACGCTCGTCCCGCCGCGCGACCTGCCGGCGCTGGTCCGCCTCGCGGTCCAGGCCGAGGACGCCGGCTTCGACGGGGTGATGGTGTCGGAGCACGTCGTCCTCGGCCGCGGCGCCGACGCCGCCGGCCCGCCGGCCAACCCCCGCGAGTACGCGCTGCCGGGCAACCAGGACCCGGCCACGCCATGGCCGAGCTCGCTGGTGCTGCTGGCCGCGGTCGCCGCGGCGACCACACGGCTGCGGCTGATCGCCGGCGCGGTCATCGTGCCGCTACGCCACCCCCTGCTGCTCGCCAAGGAGCTGGCCACCCTCGACCTGGTCGCCGAGGGCCGCCTGGTGGTCCAGCCGACGGTGAGCTGGCACCGGCCGGAGTACGAGGCCCTCGGCGTGCCGTTCGACGCGCGCGGCGACCTGCTCGACGAGCACCTCGCCGCCTGGGAGGTGCTCTGGCGGGACACCCCGGCGGCGTTCGCGGGCCGCCACCACCGCTTCGCCGACGTCTGGTTCGAGCCCAAGCCGTACCGGCCGGACGGGCCGGCGCTGTGGTTCGGCGGCGAGACGCTGCACCCGCGGCTCCTGCGCCGCATCCTCGCGCACGGCCGGGGCTTCAACCCGCTCGGGCGCCCGTCGGCGGCCGACCTCCGGCGCCTCCGCGTCGCCTTGGTCGCCGCGGGCCGGGACCCGGGCGAGCTGGAGCTGGTCGGTGGCGTCCGCGGCACCTTCACCGACGCCACCGGCGTCGCCGACCTCGGGCGGGCGCTCGAGTCGATCCCGCCCCAGCTCGCCGACGGCTTCACGACCTTCTGCGTCAAGCCGTCGCAGTTCACCGACGACCCCGCCCGGGTCGGCGCGCTGTGCCGCGAGATCGTCGCGCGGTCAGGCCAGCTTCACCCGCACGGGCAGGTGCTTGACGCCGTTGATGAAGTTCGAACGGAGCCGTGACAGCGGCGCCGTCTGCTCGATGTCGCGTAGGCGCGGGAGCAGCTCCTCGAACAGCACCTTGATCTCCATGCGGGCGAGCGGGGCGCCAAGGCAGAAGTGCGGCCCGCGGCAGCCGAACGAGAAGTGCGGGTTCGGGTCCCTGGCGACCTCGAAGCGGCCAGGGTCCTGGAACACGTCCTCGTCGTGGTTGGCCGACACGAACCAGGCCACGACCTTGTCGCCCTCGCGGACCGGCTGCCCGCCGAGCTCGACGTCGCCGGTCGCGGTCCTGCGGAACTGCATCGTCACCGACCCGTACCGCAGCATCTCCTCCACGGCCGGCGGCAGCAGCGAGGGATCCTCGGCCAGCCGCCGCCACTGGTCGCGATGGTGCATGAGCGCGAGCATCCCGTGGGTGATGGTGTGCCGCGTCGTCTCGTTGCCGGCGACCACCAGCAGCGAGAAGAAGTTGTCGAACTCCGGGCGGGTCAGCCGCTGCCCGTCGACCTCGGCGTGCACCAGCATGCTGACCAGGTCGTTGCGAGGGTCGTCCCGCCGGCGCTCGGCCATCGCGTGGCCGTACTCGGTCAGCTCTGCCGCGGCCGGGCTGCGGAACGGCAGCAGCCGGTAGGCGCTGGTGTCGTCGCGACCGACCACCGCCTCGGTGAACTCGGGGTCCATGTTGCCGATCATCCTGTCTCCCCAGGCGATCAGCTTGTCGGTGTCCTCGTCGGGGACGCCGAGGATCCGCGCGAGCACCCGGATCGGGAGCTGGCGGGCGACCTCCTCCACGAAGTCCAGCTCGCCCCGCGGTAGCGCCCCGTCCAGGATGCCGCGGGCCAGGTCGCGGCAGAAGGACTCGTACTCGCCGATCGCCCGGCGCGAGAACATCGGGCTCACGATGCGGCGCAGCCGGCTGTGGCCTGGTGGGTCGATCTCCATCATCGAGCGGCGGGCCGCCAGCTCGTCGCGCCGCATCTCCTCCAGGGTCACGCCCGTGGCCGACGAGAACGTGCGGGGGTCGTTGACGACGGCGGCAACGTCGCGGTGGCGCGTGACCGCCCAGAAGCCACGGTTGGGTGTCGGCTCTCGCTGCCATGAGACGGGCTCGTTCCGCCGCAGCCAGGAGAACCATTCGAGCGGGACGCGCTCGACGTAGCTGTCGGGATTCGCCAGGTCGATCTCGCCGGCACCCATCGCCATGGGATATTTTGTTACCAAACGACCTGGCGGCGCAATGGCCGCCTAGAAGAACGGCAGGTAGTAGTCGACCTCCCACGGCGTCACGTCGGTGGTGGCGGCGTCGTCGACCGCGGCCGTGTAGCGCTCCCACTCCGCCCGCTTGAGGGCCACGAACGACCGCACCAGCGCCTCCCCGAGGGCGCCGCACAGCTCCTTGTCGGCCTCCAGCGCCGCCAAGGCCTCCGCGAGCGTCTCCGGGACGTGGACGTCGGTCGCGGGCGGCTGCCCGGCCGCCTGCGCCGGCGGCGGGACCAGCTCCTGCTCGACCCCGAAGCGGGCCGCGTGCAGGAACGCGGCCGCGGCCAGGTAGGGGTTGGCGGCGGCGTCGGCCATCCGGTGCTCCAGGCGGGAGCGCTCGCCGCGGGCCGGCGGGACGCGCACGCACACCGTCCGGTCGTCGAAGCCCCAGTTGGCCCAGTAGCCGTTCAGCATGTCGGGTCGCAGCCGCTTGTACGCGTTGACGTGCGGGGCGCAGATGGCGGTGAGGCCCCGGTGGTGGGCGAGGATCCCGCCGACGCAGCGCCGGGCGAGGTCGGAGAGCCCATCGCCGGCGGCGGGGTCGTGGAAGGCGTTGGAGCCGTCCTCGCGCCGGAAGCTCAGGTTCAGGTGCAGCCCGCTGCCGCCGCGGTCGCCGAACGGCCGGCCCAGGAAGGTGGCCAGGCGGCCGTGCCGCTGAGCCACCTCCCGTACCAGCAGTCGGAACAGGAACGCCTCGTCGGCCGCGGGGATGGCGTCGCGGTAGTGGACGTTGACCTCGAAGGCGGCCGTGTCGAACTCGCTGCACCAGCTCTCCACCGGGAACCCGGCGGCCAGCGCGGTCCGGACGACGTCGTCGACGGTCCCGGACGGGTCCACCGCCGCGCCGGTCCCGTACACGCGGTGCGACGGCAGCGCTGCCGGCCGCCAGCCGCCGTCCGGCGACGGCTCCAAGAGGAAGAACTCCAGCTCGAAGGCGATCTGCGGTGCCAGCCCCAGCGCCAGCCACGGCTCGACCGCCGCCCGCAGCACCTGGCGCGGGTCGACCTCGACCGGGCTGCCGTGGCGCCGGATGTCGGCGATGCCGACGTCGGTGTCGTCCTCCCAGCCGGGGCGCAGCGTCTCGCGGTCCAGCTCCGCCTCGACGTCCGGCAGGCCGACGTCGAACTGCAGCCCCTCGATGGGGAGGATCTCCTTGTCGGTGGTGAGCGGGTACAGGCCGATGCAGAACGCCGCATGGCCGGCGGCGGCGAACTCGCCGAACAGGTACTTGCCGCGCTCCACGCCGAGGATGTCGGCGCACAGCAGCCGCAGCCGTCTCGCCGTCGTCTCCACAGCCGGGCCTCCCTCACGATCGTCGCCGGCATGCTAACCCAGCCGCAGTGGCAGCTCCTTGAGCCCGTTGATGTGGTTGCTGCGCAGCCGCCGCACCGGGCCCGCCAGCTCGACGCCCCCGACCCGCGCGGCCAGCTCCTCCAGCAGCAGGCGCAGCTCGAGCCGGGCCAGCGACGCGCCCAGGCAGAAGTGCGGCCCGGCCTTCCCGAAGGTCAGGTGGTCGTTCCGCCGCCTGGTGACGTCGAACGTGGGCGGGTGGTCCGAAGACGCGCTCGTCGCGGTTGGCGGAGGCGTAGTACATGCCGAGCTTGTCGCCGCGGCGGATGCGCCGACCACGCAGCTCGACGTCGCGGGTCGCCGTCCGCCGGTGGAAGTTGATCGGCGTCGACCAGCGCAGGACCTCCTCGGCCGCGGCGGCCGCCGCGCCGGGACGGCGGAGCAGGTCCCACTGGTCGGGATGCTCGGCGAGGGCCAGCAGCCCGGCGCTGATGGCGTGGCGGGTCGTCTCGTTACCGGCGACCACCAGCATGAGGAAGTAGCGGTCGAACTCCGCCCCGCTCAGGCGCCGGCCGCCGGCCTCCATGATCGCCATCCTGGTCAGGACGTCGTCGCGTGGGCGGGCCAGCCGCTCCCGGCGCAGGGACCTGGCCAGCTCGAAGACCCGCAGCGAGCTGGGATGCCCGAACGGCAGGTCGCGCCACCGCGCCCGCTCGGCCGCGGGCAGCGGCGGGCCGTACTCCGGGTCGTCCTGCCCGATCAGCTCGTTCCCCCAGCGGACGAGGTCGTCGGCGGCCTCGCCGGGGACCCCGAGGATTCCGCAGAGCAGCCGGATCGGGATCTGCCTGGCGACGGTGGCGACAGCGTCGAGCGGCGCGCCGGTGGCCGCCCGGTCGATGGTGCCGGCGACCAGGCGCCGCAGCGCCGCCTCCCGCCGGGCAACCTGGCGGGGCAGGAAGTCGCGGTTGACCAGGGCGCGGAGGGCGGTGTGGCGGGGCGGGTCCTCCTCGAGCATGGTCCGCCGCGCGTCGGCCTGCTCGGCCGGCAGGTCCTCGTAGGAGACCACGCCGCCGCGCGACGAGAAGGCGGCCACGTCGCGGCTGACGGCGAGCACGTCCTCGTGGAGGGCGACCGCCCAGAACCTGTCCCCGTCGCGCAGCGGCCACCACGACACGGGGTCGTGGGCGCGCAGCCAGGAGAACGTCTCGTGAGGGGCGTGGCGTTCCCAGACGCCGGGGTCGGCGATGTCGGGCAGGCCGTCGGGTAGCTTCGGCAGGTCACCCCCTCCTCGGCGGGCGGACCCCCCGGTGCTCCCACTCGCCCCCGAGCGCGGTGGAGACGACCTCCTCCGACTCCGACGGCTGCGCGCCGACGTCGTCGCGGACGGCGACGGGCCCGGCGACGATCCGATTGGAGAGGGCGCCGAGCCCCTCGACCTCGACCGTCACCACGTCGCCTGGCTGCACCGGGCGGGAGTTCGCCGGCGTCCCGGTGAGGATCACGTCGCCGGGCAGCAGCGTGATCGTGCGGGCGACGTCGGCCACCAGGTAGTGGGGGCCCCACACCATCTCGTCGGTGGAGCCGTCCTGCCGCACCTGGCCGTTCACCAGGGTGCGGATGCGCTTGCCGCCGGCCTGCCAGTCGTCGACCAGGCCCGGCCCGAGCGGGCACAGCGTGTCCGAGCCCTTGACCCGCAGCATGGAGCCGGCGTCGGTGTCGCGGAAGTCGTGCAGCCCGAAGTCGTTGGCGATGGTGTAGCCGGCGACGTGCGCGGCCACGCTCTCCGGTGCGACGTTGCGGGTCACCCGGCCGATGACCACCGCGATCTCGCCCTCGTAGTTCAGGTACTTGCAGCGCGCCGGGCGGACCACGGCGCCGCCGTGCGCGTTCAGCGACGAGACCGGCTTGTGGAAGTAGGTCGGCGCCGGGCCGAGCCGGCTCATGAACTCGTCCACGCGGCTGCGGTAGTTGAGGTGCACGGCGATGATCTTGGTCGGCTGGCAGGGCGGCAGGTGCTCGGCCTCCTCGGCCCGGAGGCGGCGGCCGTCGCCCGCGACCAGCTCGTCGCCCTCGCGCACGACCGTCACGACCGCGCCGTCGAGCAGGATCCTCCTGGTCTCCACCCGCGCCCCTCCACACCCAGGTCGTTCGTGAGCGAACGGTAATATGGCCGCGGGGAGCGGGCAACCGGGCGGAAGGAGGATCGGGTGGCCGAGCTGCGGGGATTCATGCCGCCGCGGTCACCGCGGGGCCGCGCGTCGATCGTGCCGCCCCCACCTTGGCACTACTCGGGTGACGTGCTCACCATCGAGTACCGGACCGACCCGGCCGCCGTGGCGGAGCTGCTCCCCGACCCGCTCGAGCCGGCCGACGAGGACCCGGGCGCGGTCGCCGTCGTCTTCGCCGACTGGCAGTCCTGCTCCGACACCTTCGAGGAGCTGCTCGACCCGCTCCGCGCCCAGTACAAGGAGGCGTTCGTCGTCGTCCGCTGCCGCTACCGCGGCGAGCTGTGGTCGCGCTGCGTGTACATCTGGGTGGACAAGGACTTCGCCCTGGCCCGCGGATGGCACCAGGGCTACCCCAAGAAGCTCGCCTCCATCTGGATGACCCGGCCGGTGCGGTACGGACGCGCCGGTCCGCGCCTGGAGCCGGGCGGGCGGTTCGGCGCGTCCCTTGCGGAGCTGGACCGCCGGCTGGTGGACGCCCGCTTCACCATCGAGGGGCCGTCGGAGTCTGGCGGGTTCGTGAACGCGCTGCCGATGCTGCACCACCGCTACTTCCCGTCCATCGAACGCGGCGCCGCCCCGTCGATGAACGAGCTGGTGACCATGAAGGGCTACCACGTCGAGGGCTCGCCGGTGTGGGGCGGCCACGCGACGCTGGAGTTCCACGACTCGCCGGTCGCCGAGCTCACCCGCATCGCCCCGAGGGAAATGATCGGCGGCTACTACCGCAGCGTCGGCATGTCGTGGGACGGCGGGACCCGGCTCGACCCCCCATGACCGAGCCCTTCAAGCTCATCTCCTCCGTCTACCCGCTACTCCGGCGTGACGACGAGCTGCTGCTGCTGCGCAGGGCCAACACCGGATACCACGACGGCAGGTACAGCCTGGTGGCGGGGCACCTGAACGGCGATGAGCGGGCGACCGACGCCATCGCGCGCGAGGCGAGGGAAGAGGCCGGGATCGAGGTCGAGGCGTCGTCGCTGCGGTTCGTCCATACGTGCCACCGCTTGACGAGGGGAACGCCCGGCCAGGAGCGGCTCGATCCCGGTGATGGGCGGCGTCGCGGCCGCGGCGACCGCGGTGGTCGCGGTGGCGACCGCGAGGGACAGCGCCAGCATGGCCAGCGCCCGGTGCGTCCGATTCATGAGGTCCTCCTTTGTGAATTTGTTCACAAGCTGTTGTAGCCCCCGACCGCTCCGGCATCGTTACGGCGCGCGTTACGGCGAAAACTCGATCAAGAAGTTCCGCGAGGTGCTATGGTCCGACGCGTCTCGAACTGCCAGCGCGAGGGGGGCGACCATGGGGCATCCTAACGAGGACCTCATCCGGCGGGGCTATGACGCCTTCAGCAGGGGCGACATGCAGACCCTGCGCGAGCTGTTCCATCCCGACATCGTCTGGCACGCGTCCGGCCGCAGCCAGCTCGCCGGCGACCACCAGGGCGTGGATGCGGTGCTCGGCTTCTTCGGCCGCACCATGGAGTTGACCGGTGGCGCCTTCACGGTCGAGGTCCACGACGTCGTCGCCAACGACGAGCACGCGGTTGGCCTGCACTCGGTCCACGCCGAGCGGGACGGCAGGACGCTGGACGACAACAACACGCTGGTGTTCCACGTCCGCGACGGCAGGGTCACCGAGGTCTGGCAGTACTGGGCCGACCCCTACACCGCCGACGACCTGTTCGCCTAGCGCTCCCAGCCCGTCCCGGTCATCTGAGCGCCCCCGGCCATCGCGCCGCCGTAATCGACTGCGGTTCGGGTACGTCCGGGCATTCCACGTGATGCGTTACAAAATGACCCGTTGACGACATTCCTGCGCCGGTCAATGATGATCGAGGCCAAGCGAAGGGGGGGACGGCCCCTGAGACTCGAGAAGCTCGATCTCGGAGCGGCACTCGCCTACCAGGCCTACCTCGACCGTGCCGGCGACCCGGACCGGCCGTCAGCCATCTCCGTCGTCCTGACCCTCGACGGCGACGTCGACGCCGTTGCGGCGGCCGGGTTCGAGGTCCACTGGACCGGCCGGGACGAGGCCGTGGGCACCTTGCGCTGGAGCGACCTCGACGCCGTCACGGAGCTGCCGGAGGTCGTCCGGATCGCCGCGGGGATGCCACGCATGCCGCACCTCGATACCGCGGCGGTCGAGCTCCGGGCGCGGGCGACGACGGTCGCGTCCATCGGGACCGACGGCCTGTGGCACGCCGCGAAGCCGACTGGCGTGCTGACCGTCGGGGGCGCCGGGGCCAGTGGAGCGGGCGTGATCGTCGGCGTCATCGACACCGGGATCGACATCTCCCACCCGGCGTTCTGCTCGGCGCAGGTGCCGTACGTCTCCCGCATCCTCAAGATCTGGGACCAGGGCCTCACTCCCGTCGTCGCCGATGGGGAGAAGGGCCCGGACGTCGCCCGGCTGCTCTCGGCCCACACCTACGGCGTCGAGTTCGACACGCATGCCATCGAGACGGCGCTCAACGCCTCGCTGTACCCCGTGCTCCCCGTGGACTTCCGGCACAAGGACTGCGAGGGCCACGGGACCCACGTCGCGTCCACCGCGGCCGGGGGGAGCCAGGTCGCCGGAGGGTCGGACGCGTCGTTCGTCGGCATCGCGCCCGCGGCGGACATCATCATGGTCAAGATGCTCGACGTGCCGGACGTGATCAGGGACGACACCGGCACGGAGGTCGGGTCGGACGTCCGGTTCCGCGACGCGGTGATGTACATCCTCCGCGAGGCGGCCGCTCAGGTGCCGGCCGCCAAACCCGTGGTGATCAACGCCAGCTTCGGCTCCTCGTTCGAGCCGGGCGACGGGCTGAGCGACGACGAGCGTTTCATGGACGACCTCTTCGACCCGGCGCACGCGGCCGACGCGACCCACGTGCCGAAGGGCGCGATCTTCGTGAAGGCCTCCGGGAACGACGGCGATCCCACCGACCGCGGCTACGCCATCGTGACCATCCCGGACTCCGGGCAGATCGTGGTGCCCTTCGAGCTCTTCGACGACCGCGGGCCGAACAAGGCGTCGAAGGTCAACTGCCAGCCGGGGCCGTACGTCCCGCCGGTCCTCGCGACCGCCTGGTACCGCGAGGTGACCGCGCCGGCGGACGTCGGGTTCTCGGCGAAGGTCCCGGGCGACGCGGTGTTCTCGGCCGAGGTGTTCTCGGGCAAACTCGAGAAGTTCTTCGACGGCGGCAAGCGTCGCACGCTGTTCCACAACAGCTTCACCGTGGCACGCCCCGTGCCGCCCCCACCCGCCACCGTCTCCGTGGTGCGCAACCAGATGATGCTCTTCGTCGAGCCGAAGAAATTGCCACCGCCGGCCGCCCCCCTGCACCGGGAGGGCATCTATGAGCTGCGCTTCACAGGCCCGCCCGGCACGGTCCTCCACGTCATGGGCACGATCGACGGGACCGCCTTCGGGCGCTTCGGACTGCGCATCGCCACGGAGTACCAGAACCACGATCCGTTGCCCGGCCCCGAGATCGTCAACGGCAGCGCGACGCCGGTGGAGCTCATCGACGTGACAAGCCGCCAGACGATCGCGGACGGCGGCGGCAGCAACGTCATCACCGTCGGGGCCTACGACGACCGCACGAGCAACCTCGCGGACTTCTCCTCGCGCGGGCCGCTGCGCGACTACAGCAAACCGTCGCTGGGCCCGCTGGCGGCGAAGCCGGAGATCGCGGCACCCGGCGTGAAGATCAACGCGGCCCTCGGCCAGGACTCGGACGACGGCGTCGCCCGCCTCCTGACCCCCGGCTCGGTCGCCGGCAACCGGTTCACCGAGCTCCAGGGCACGAGCATGGCGGCACCGATGGTCGCCGGCATCATCGCGCTCATGCTGGAGAAGAAGGCGGACCTGAACGTCGACCAGGCGCGCACCGCGCTGATCGCGTCGGTGGCGGGCCGGGACGGCGCGAATCCCGGGCCGGGGGACCCGGGCTACAGCGACGCGTTCGGGGCCGGCCGTCCGGCCGCCCTCGAGAGCCATACGAACACGTAGGACACGGGGACGGAGCCGGCATGGCCGCGGAAGAGATCATGATCGCGCGGGTCGCGGTCTGGCTCGCCCGCACGCTGGGCGCCGGCGGGTCGTTCACCTCCGAGCTCGACACCGACGTCCTCGGCGTCCGCATGCCCGACGAGCTCGTCACCGACCCGACGGTCCAAGCCGCGGGGGCGGCGCTGGGCGACGCGGGCGGGGTGCTCACCGAGGCGGCGGACGCGCTGGAGGCCGCGGTCGCCTCCGGCGACACGGGCGAGCTGATCGCGGCCCTGGCCGGCCTCGTCGCAGGTCTCGTCGCGCTCTTCGACGCGGCCCGGAAGGTCGTGGAGACCATCGGGACGCGCACGGCGGCGATCACCGACGCGGACGCCCGCGCGGCGGTCGAGGACCTCATCGAGGTGCTGGCCCGCCGGATCGCCGACTACCTCGTGATCTCGACGATCGAGATCTACCGGCCGCGCTTCACGTTCCTGCTCAAGCTGCTCGGGCTCATCGACTGGACGGTGGTCGAGGAGGACCCGGCGAACGCGTCGAGCCGGCGCTACGTCCGCAAGGCGCTGCGGCTCGACCGGTTGCAGGACCTCATCAGCGACCCCGTCGGCCACTTCACGACCGTCCTGGGCTGGGGCTCGCCGGGCTTCGACCCGCTGGAGCTCTTCCAGACCGCCGCGAGCTTCTACGGCAACGAGGTGGCGATCGACGGCGGCGTGGTCGCCGGTGACGCCTTCGTCACCAAGGGGCCGTTCACGTGGAGCCGCGACTCCTCGACCAGCCCGCCCGGCCTCCGGCTGGACGTCGACGCCGAGGTGAAGCAGGGCGTCGAGGGCCGCGTGGGCATCAACGCGTCGTGGGGCTCGACGCTCGCCGGCTCGGTCACCGCGAGCGGCGGCCTGGCCGCCACCCTCACGCCTCCCTTCCGGATCGAGGTGGAGCCCAAGACGGCCCAGGTCACCGGCAAGGTCAGCTTCTTCGTCAACCGCAACGAGGAGGCCCGGCCGTTCACCATCGTCGGCGGCAACGACCTCGTACAGCTCACGGCGGACGACGTCTCGATCGGCGCGGAGCTGGAGGTCGGCGCGAGCACCGCCGCCCCGGTCGAGGTGCAGCCGCGGATCTTCGCCGACATCAAGGGCCTGACGCTGACGCTCGGCCGGGAGGGCGCCGACGGCTTCCTCGCCTCCCTGCTCGCGGACCTCGACATCACCGGGCGCTTCGACCTCGGGCTGAAGTGGCGCGGCGACGAGGGCCTGGTCGTCAAGGCCGCCGGCGGCCTCGAGACGGCCATCCCCATGCACCAGAGCCTCGGCGTCATCGAGTTCGAGACCCTCTACATCGTCCTGCGGATCGGCGACGACGGCACGCTCACGCTGGAGCTGTCAACGGCGATCACCGGCGCGCTCGGGCCGTTCGCCGTCGCGGTCGACCGGATGGGCGCCGAGCTGGAGCTGTCGTTCACCGGCGACGACGGCGACGCCACCGCCAGGTTCGGCATGCTCGACGCCACGCTCGGCTTCAAGCCGCCGAACGGCGTGGGGCTCTCGCTCGACCTCGAGGTGCTCCGCGGCGGCGGCTACCTCTACATCGACGCCGAGCGCGGCGAGTACGCCGGCGCCGTCGAGCTCGTCTTCGCCGAGTTCCTCGCGCTCAGCGCGATCGGCCTCATCTCCACCCGGATGCCGGACGGCAGCAGCGGGTTCTCGCTGCTCGTCATCGTCACCGCGGAGTTCGGCACGCCGCTGCAGCTCGGGTTCGGCTTCACGCTCAACGGCGTCGGCGGGCTCGTCGGCATCAACCGCACCGCCAAGCTGGAGGAGCTCACCGCCGGCGTGCGGGACGGCTCGATCGAGAGCGTCATGTTCCCCACGGACGTCGTGGCGAACGCGCCGAGGATCATCAGCGACCTGCGCCGGTTCTTTCCCATCGAGGAGGGCACGTTCCTCATCGGCCTCATGGCCAAGCTCGGCTGGGGCTCGCCGACGCTCGTCACCGCCTCGCTCGGCATCATCGTCGAGATCCCGCCGGGCAACATCGTGGTCCTCGGCGTCCTCAAGGTCGCGCTGCCCGACGAGGACGCCGCCCTGCTCGTCCTGCAGGTCAACTTCATCGGTGCCTACGAGGCCGACCGGCAGCGGATCTGGTTCTTCGCGAGCCTCTACGAGTCGCGCATCCTCTTCATCACCCTGGGCGGCGAGCTGGGGCTGCTGATCGGCTGGGGTGAGGACGCCGACTTCGTCGTCAGCGTGGGCGGCTTCCACCCGTCGTTCTCGCCACCGCCGCTGCCGTTCCCCGCCCCGCGGCGGCTGAGCGTGAGCATCCTCGACGAGTCGTTCGCACGCATCCGGGTGGAGGGCTACTTCGCCGTCACGTCGAACACCGCGCAGTTCGGCGCGAACGCCGAGGTGTTCTTCGGGCTCGACGAGTTCAAGCTCGAGGGCCACATCGGGTTCGACGCGCTGTTCCGGTTCTCGCCGTTCTACTTCGACATCGCGTTCTCGGCGTCGCTGTCGGTCAAGGTCTTCGGGATCGGGCTGTTCAGCGTCCGCATCCGCGGCGAGCTGGAGGGGACGTCGCCCTGGTACATCGAGGGCGAGGGCTCGATCTCCCTGCTGTTCTGGGACATCGACGTGCCGTTCAGCCACGGCTGGGGCGAGGACGCCGACACCGTCGTGCCGGCGGTCGCGGCGCTCGGCATCCTGCACGACGAGATCCTCAAGCGGGACAACTGGACGGGGCTCCTGCCGTCCGGCAACCAGCTGTCCGTGTCGCTGCGCGAGATCGACGCGACCACCGAGCTGGTCCTGCACCCGGTGGGCTTCCTGCAGGTCTCGCAGCGGGCGGTGCCGCTGGACCTGCACCTTGACACCGTGGGCAACCAGCCGGTCGCCGACGTCGAGCGGGTGTCGGTCACCGTGTCGGACCCGGCGCTGCGGCGGCTCGACGACGCCGAGGAACCGTTCGCCACGGCCCAGTTCCAGACGATGACGGACGCCGAGAAGCTCGCTTCACCCGCCTTCGAGGACCAGCACGCGGGTGTCCTCCTCGGCGTCGACGGGAACGACGTCGCCACCTCGCACGCGGTGAAGCGGGTGGTGCTCCACGAGCTCATCATCATCGACTCGAACTTCAAGGAGCACCTCGCGCGCTTCTTCGGCGTCGCGCTCGCGATCTTCACCCACTTCCTGCGCGGCAACGCGACCGCGCGATCGCCGCTCTCGCAGGAGCGCGCGCAGACCCTCGACCCGTTCGGCAGCCGCATCAGCGTCGGGGCGGCGACGTACGTCGTCGCGAACGCCCGGGACAACTCGCCAGTGAGCGACCAGGCCGTCTTCACCAGCAAGGCGAAGGCCGACGACTTCGTGCGCGCCGAGGTCCAGCGCGACCCGGCGCTCCGCGACTCCATCCACGTCCTTCGGGCCACCGAACTGCAGGGGCAGCCATGACCGTCCCGACCGGCACCTACACGTTCCTGCCGTGGCTGCGACGCGGCGTCGCGAACCGGATCGACACGCCCGCCGGCGACCCGGACGTCCGGCAGCGGGCCGGGTTCGACGTCGAGGTCACGGTCTCGGGCGTCGGCCTCGACGGGTCGGCTCCCGCCGTCACCGCGCCGCAGCACGTCGAGCTCTATGGGCCAGGCGACATCATCGGCATCGACCCTGTCGCGATCTCGCGCCTCGAGCCGCCGGACTGGACGACGAACTTCGAGCCCAACCACCTCGTCTCGATCGAGTTCTACGACGAGGACCTGCCCTGGCGCTATACGCCCGCCGCGCCGGACGGCCGGCGGCTGCTGCCGTGGCTCGCGCTCGTCGTCCTCACCGAGGACGAGTTCGACGAGCTCGGCCGCCCCACCGGGCAACCACTGGCGTCGATCCGGCTGAACGTCGACCTCGCGGACGTCGCGCCGCCGCCGGGCGAGCTGTGGGCCTGGGCGCACGTCCACGTCAACGGCGAGCTGGCGCCCGACGTCGTCTCGACGGACACCGCCACGATCACGGCGGCCATGGCGGCGACGCTGGCGGCGAACCCCGACCTCGCGTCGTCGCGCCTGCTCTGCCCGCGCAAGCTGGCGCCCTCCACGGCGTACCACACGTTCCTCATCCCGGTCTTCGAGAGCGGCCGGCTGGCCGGGCTCGGGATCGACCCGGGGCCGATCATGACCGACCCGGGGAACGGGCTGACCGCGACCTCCTCGGCGTGGGACACCTACCCCGGCCGGCAGGCCGCGACCGAGCTGCCCGTCTACCACCGGTGGTACTTCCGCACCGGCTCGCGCGGCGATTTCGAGGACCTCGTCCGCGTGCTGGAACCGCGGGTGGTCAACAGCAAGGTCGGCACCCGCGACCTCGACGTCAGCGACCCGGCGCCCGGGATCGACGGCATCGCGGGCCCGGACGGCGACGGCGTGCTGCGGCTCGGCGGCGCCCTGCAGGCGCCGCGGGCGACGATGCCCCCCGAGGAGCGCGCAGAGGCTGAACGCTTCGACGCCTGGGCGGACCCCTATCCGCACCCGTTCCAGGAGCAGCTCGCGGCCTTCGTGAACCTGCCCGACGCCTACTCCCGCGACGGGGTCGCCGCGAACACGGCGCCCGGGCTGCCCGACGCCGTCAGGGCGGACGAGGACCCGGTCGTCGTCCCGCCGATCTACGGCCGCTGGCACGCGCTCACCGAGCGGCTGCTCACCGAGCCGGACGGCTCGCCGCGCGCCGACCGCGAGAACTGGCTGCACGACCTCAACCTCGACCCGCGGTTCCGGGTCGCCGCCGGCTATGGGACCGACGTCGTGCAGGCGCGCCAGGAGGCCCTCATGGCCGCCGCGTGGACGCAGATCGGCGACGTCATCGCCGCCAACACCCGCATCCGGCAGGCGCAGCTCGCCGCGCGCACGTCGCTCACCTGGTACGCGCAGCTCGGCGGGACGGCGGGCGCGAGTGAGGTCGTCACGCTGGCCGCGCCGCTGCACCGGCGGGTCGTGAGCGACGGCGTCAGCGTCCGGTACCGGGTCCGCGAGAGCCCGGTGCGCGAGGCGACGCTGTCGACGACGATGCGGCGCGTGGTACGGCCCGGGGGCCGGCTGGCGACGGGGTTCGGCCTCGACCCGGTGCGGCCGATGGGCCCGATCGTCGACCGGGTCAACGACGGCGAGATCGTTACCGCGCCGCCGAAGCCGGTGCCGACCGGCGTGCCGACCCCGGACGACCTCGCCGACGCGATCGAGCCGAAGGGGCTGCTCGGCGTCCTCGTGCGGCTGCTGCGCCGGATCCCGTGGCCCCTGCTCGTGCTGCTGTTCGTGGTCGTCGTCGCGCTCGTCGTGCTGGCGGTGACCGGCAGCCCGCTCGGGGCGCTCGTCGCCGCCGTGCTCGCGGCCGCCGTCGCGCTCGCGCTGCTGCCGCTGTGGCTGGCGGCCCTGCGGCGGGCCGAGGCGGCCGACGTTGTCCGGCCGGAGAACCAGACGCCGGCGTCGGTCGACGAGCTGCCCGGCCACGGCGGGTTCACGCTCGTGACGCCGGTGTCGCTCGCGGACCCGCCGCCCGGCCCCTCGCCCTCGCCGTCGGGCTCGGACAACCCGGTCGCGGCGCGGTTCAAGGACGCGCTGCGCGACAGCTACCGGCTCGTCCCGGCGAGCACCGAGGCCGGCGCGGTGGCGGACCCGGTGCCGCTGGCGATGGGGACGGTCGCGGGCAGCATCCTGGCGGGCACCAACCCGAAGGTGACCGTCCCGGCGGCCGTGTTCGACGGCATCACGCTGCCGCCGCGCGTCGTCGCGGAGATCGGCGAGCGCTTCGTCGAGGCGATGGCCTACCCCGAGTTCGACACCCCGATGTACGAGCCGCTCGTCGACCGCTCCGACGAGGCGTTCGTGCCGGGCCTGCACCTCGTGGAGCCCAACAGCATCACGCTGCTGGAGACGAATCAGCGCTTCATCGAGGCCTACATCGTCGGGCTCAACCACGAGTTCGCCCGCGAGCTGCTGTGGCGGGAGTACCCCACCGACCAGCGTGGCAGCTACTTCCGGCAGTTCTGGGACGTGCGCACCCAGCTGCGCGACGACGCCGGCACGCCCGAGGGCCGCGAGGCGCTGAAGGACGTGCCGCCGCTGCACCTCTGGTCGCGCGCCTCGGACCTCGGCGACCACGACAACCGCGAGGCCACGCGGGAGAACGAGGAGGAGCTCGTCCTCGTCATCCGCGGCGAGCTGCTCAAGAAGTACCCGAACGCCGTCATCTCCGCGCAGCCGGCCCGGTGGCAGACGGTGAGCGAGACCGACCCGACGCCGGACAAGGCCCTGGAGCGCCGGCTCGACGAGTCGAAGGCCGTCCTCACGCCACTCTACGAGGCGCGGGTGCGGCCAGACATCTTCCTCTTCGGGTTCGACCTCACGGCGCTCGAGGCCCGCGGCGACGACACGGTCGACGACAAGCCGGGGTGGTTCTTCCGCATCGAGGAGGTACCCGGCGACGCGCGCTTCGGCTTCGACACCTCCCGGGACGGCGACCTCAACGTCTACAACGACCTCACCTGGGACGACGTCGTGCCCGGCGTCGTCGACGGCGACACGGTGACGGTCGCCGGCATCCCGAGCGTCACGCTCGTCGAGCCGACCGCCCCTGAGGTCGAGGAGAAGCACGAGCAGTGGGAGAGCGACCGACAGGTGCCGTTCGACCCGAACGCCAGCGCCGCCGAGCTCGCGTACGTCGCGCTGCAGGCGCCGGTGCTCATGGCCGTCCACGCCGCCGAGCTGCTTCCGGACCAGGACTGAGCCGATGACGAGCTTCGAGGAGACCCGGGCGGCGCTGCGCGACGCCGCCGCCGAGCGCGCCGCGGCGGTGGACCGCGTTCGGAGCGGAACCGAGGCGCGGAAGCGCCTTCGGCGAGAGATCGACCGGCTGGCCCGCGGCGCCAACACCGGCAGCGGCGCGGCGACGGCGACGCGTGTCGAGGAGCTGCGGGCGCGGCTGTCCGCGGCGGCGGCCGACGCCCGCCGCCTCGAGGGCTCGCTCGGCGAGGCCCGCGAGCGCGAGGCCGGGCTCCGCGCCGTCTTCGAGCCGCTCACGGACCCGACGAAGGCCGTCGCGAATCTCCCGGACACCCACCCGTTCCTGCTGTTCCCGGTGCGTCTGGAGACGCGCTTCGGCACCGGGCCGGACGGGCGGCGGCAGCTATGGGTGCGGGTGTTCCCTGACGACGTCCTCGTGGACACCTTCGACCCGCAGGTCGCCCAGACCGAGCGGACGAACACCCGCATCTACTGGATCAACGTGTGGCGGGCGCAGGGGTCCGACGCCGGGCGCCGGGCGGCGTGGCGGTCGCTCGCCAAGAGTCACGGGACGGGCCGCGCCCGCTGGCTGCTCGACCAGTTCGCACCGCTGAACCCGGAGGACGAGCCCACCCCGGGGGACGGCGACCACATCCTCGTCATCACGCCACCCGAGCCCATCGCCGACGCCGACGAGCGGCAAGCGATCGCGGGCTACTGGAGCGCCGCCTGGCAGGCGACCACCGACGCCGTCGCGGACGCCCGCGCAGCCCTCGACGCCGCGCTCGGCGCGGCACGCGCGGCGGAGGTCGTCGCTGGCCTCGTGCCGGTCAACTTCGCCGACCCCACCGTCACGCGCGCCGAGGGCATGGTCGTGGGCGTCGCCTTCCTCGACCTGCCGCCGGACCTGCCCACGACCGAGCTCCCCTGGTCGAAGCCCGCCACCGCGTGGCTGCTGCCCGAGCGGTTCGTGCTCGTCGGCATCACCGGCGGGACGGCCACGGACCCGATCGTCGGCGCCAGGATCCCGGCCGAGCTGCAGGTCGGGCCCGACCCGCTGCAGGACCCCGCGGACGGCCTGTCGCTGGACGAGGAGGGCGACCTCACGGTCCCGGCCGCGATGGCGTGGACCGTGGACTTCGAGGAGGCCGTGAAGGTCGGCATGGGCTTCCGCGTCGACCTCACCGACGAGCAGGCGCAGGCCGGGTTCGACCGGCTGCTCGTGCTCGGCGTGCGGCTCGGCGACGACGCCGGCGACGGCGCGGCGGAGCTCGAGACGCTGTTCACCCACCACCAGAACAGCCGCAAGGGGCTGGCGCTGCTGCCTCAGGGCACGCCGACGAACAACACCGACGAGGACACGTCCGGGTACACGTGGTGGGAGGACCCGGACGCGGCCTACGACCACTACTTCGTGCGGGACCCGGACGACGACCCGGCCGACTGGCGGGAGCGGTCCGACGGCCGCTGGCTCGCCGGCCTGCTCGGCGTCGATCGCGACGTCCTCAAGCGCTCGCCGGCGTACTTCGGCACCGACCTCGCCACCGCCCGGGCGATGAACCTCGCCCTCTGGCCCGCCACGCTCGGGTACTTCCTCGACCCGATGATGGCGCCGCTCGTGCCGCCCGACGTCGTCACCACGACGCGCTCGTTCTTCACCCGGTTCGTGCTGGGCAGCGGGACGGCGCCCGCGATCCGGGTCGGCCGCCAGCCGTACGGGATCCTGCCGACGACGGCGTACTCGCGCGCCCGGTGGTTCATCGACGTCGGCCAGGACGACCCGTCGCCGGACGGCGGCTCGATGCACCTGCCGCGGGAACTTCCCGGCTACCTCGCCGAGGTGTTCCGGCTGGCCGAGGCCGCCGTCCCGATCTGGCGGGGGCTCGCGGACGACGTCGCCCACGTCGGGATGGCGACCGAGGACCCGCAGCAGAGCCTCCTCGACGTCGTCGGCCTGCACCCGGCGTCCGTGGAGTACTACCAGCGGTACGCCGAGAGCTTCGACGAGCTCTTCAACCTGCTGGCGTTCGTCCCGGGGTCGCCGCAGACGGAGGCCTTCGCCGTTGCCGCGGAGTACGTGCGAGGCGGACTGCGGGTGCTTTCCGAGCTGGGCGTCTCGCTCCCCCGCGACGGTGCCTACCCGGAGATCCTCGGCAAGCTCTTCCTCCGCGAGCCGAGCCTGCTGCAGGGCGACCTCGTCGACGTCGCGCCGCCGTCCGAGACGCAGCCGCTCGCCATCCACCGGGCGGACGGCCTCAACTACCTGGAGTGGCTCGCATCGGCGGCGCGCACGTCGCACGACGCCCTGCGGCGGCAGGCTGGTTACGACGACGACGTGCTGCCGGCCACGCTGCTCTACCTCCTGGCCCGCCACGCGCTCGACCTCGGCTTCATCGACACCGGGATCGACCTCCTGGCCACGCGCGAGGTGCTCGACCCGGCCCAGGTCGCTGTGGCCCGCGCCGAGCCGCGCTTCATCCACGTCGCCGAGGCGGAGGCCGACACCGGCAGCCGATGGCAGTACCTCTACCGGCCGGCGGAGGTGGTGACGGGCGACCCGCAGCTCGTGCTCGGCGAGTACATCCCGCAGGTCCTCGACGAGCTGGACCCGTACCTGAACGAGCAGCTCGCGGCGATCGACCGCCTCGCCGGCGTTCCCCAGGCCGGGCTTGAACGGGCGCTCGTGGGGCACCTCGACTGCTGCAGCTACCGCCTCGACGCCTGGCGCGGCGGGCTCGTCGCCGCGCAGCTCGCGCTCATGCGCGGCGACGACGGCGGGTCGCGGGACGACGACGGGTCCGCGCCGGACGGTCGGCGGGGTGTCCTCATCGGCGCCTACGGGTGGCTGGAGGACGTGCGGCCCAAGGCCGCCGCGACGGAGCCCGTCACGCTCGACCCGGAGCTCGCGGCGATCTTCCAGCGCGCGGACGACGCGCCGCTCGAACGCGACCCGGCGAACGCCGGACACCTCCACGCACCGTCGCTCGACCACGCCGTCACGGCCGCGATCCTCCGCAGCGGCCACCTCGCGAACGCGACGCCCGGCAACCCCGGCGCGCTCGACGTCAACCTCAGCTCGGCGCGGGTCCGGACCGCGATGACCGTCGTGGAGGGCATCCGCAACGGGCAGAGCCTCGGCGCGCTGCTCGGCTACCGGCTGGAGCGCAGCCTCCACGACCGCGACGACCTCTTCCTCGACCGGCTGCTCGTCGGCCTGCGGCGGCGCTTCCCACTCGCGGGCAACCGGCAGGCGAGCACGTCGACCGACGACCCGGACGTCCCGGTCTCGGCGGTCGAGGCCCGCAACGTCGTCGACGGCCTCGCGCTCGTCGAGCACCTCGACGAGGCGGGCCCGAACCCGACCTACCCCTACGGCCTCGACGGGCTGCCCACCCTCGACGACCTCGCGGCCGCGACACCGCTCACCCCGGCGCAGGTAGGCGCCGTCGTCGACGCCACGATGGACGGGCTGCGCGACGTCAACGACGCTGTCGCGGACCTCGCGATGGCCGAGGGGATGTTCCAGCTCGTCCGGGGCAACTACGACCGCGCCGCCGGGACGCTCGACGCATTCGCCAAGGGCAACTGGCCGCCGACGCCGGACGTCGCGGCGACACCCCGGTCGGGCGCCGCGCTCACCCATCGGGTCGGCATCCACCTGCCGGGCGGGCTGGACCCCCTCGACGCCGCGAGCACGACGCCGCGCGCGAAGGGCGAGCCCGCGCTCGACGGGTGGGTCGGCGGCCTGCTGCCGCCGATGTCGGACCTCACCGCCGCCGTCGTCCACACCGACCCGGCGACCGGGCTCGAGGTGACGCGCGAGCTCTCCATGGCGGATCTCGGGCTGCTGCCGATCGACCTGCTGCACCTCGCGGGGGCCGGCACCGACGGCGGGATGCCCGGCCTCGACGAGCTGCTCCTCCACCACGCGCGGCGCGACGGCACGCCGCTGCGCGACGACGTCACCCTGCGGCCGTCGTACCCGCCGGCGACGGCGACCGGCACGCCGCTGTTCCCCGTGGTCCCGCTCGTCGCGAGCCTCCGCGGCCTGGTGCTCGGCTCCCGGCCGCTGCGGCCCAGCGACCTCGCGCTGGCGAACGAGGCGGGCCGGGTGATGGACGAGGGGACGATCGCCCGCGACGACAAGGCCGCGGCCGTCATCGCCGCGCTGACCACCGCCGCCGGGCCGCTCCGGGCGCTCGTGACCGCGCTCGAGGCGGCGGTCGGGGACGGCGTGACGGAGGTGGACGCCACAGCGGCCGCGCTCACCGGGCTCGACGGCTGGGTCACCGGGTACGGGGACGCCGTCCACGAGCTGCGGCTCTTCGGGCTGCCCGCCGTCGACCTCGCGCTGGCCGCCGAGCGCGTCCGGCCGCACATGACGTCGTTGCTGGCGGCGGTGGACGCGCTGGCCGGGCGGTGGGCGGACAAGCGGACCGCGTTCGGCGCGGTGATGGACGAGTACGGCGCGCTCCCGCCGACCGCGACGGACGACGAGCGCTACGCCCTGCTCATCCGGGCCGGGCGGACAGTGTCGACGACCGTCATCGCGCCGCTGCCGCCGCTGGATGACATGGTCACGACCGTGGAGGGGCTCGACGACGACCTCCGGCAGGCGCTTGAGGACCTGGGTGACGTGCCCGCCGGCCGGCCGCACCTCGGCGAGCTGTTCGGCGCGGCGGCGGCGTTCGCGCCACGGGTCGACGCCTTCGAGCCGCAGCCCTTGGACCTCTCGGCGTACCCGCCGGCGATCCTCTCGGTCGCCCGCGACCTGCTGCGCGCCGCGACGACCGCGGTGGTCGACGTCGACAGGCGGCTCGCCACCGCGCAGGGCCTCCTCGACGCGCTGCCGGCCACGGAGCCTTCCCGGGCGCCGCAGCTGGTGCTCGACGCCGTTCGGGCCATCCTGGGCCAGGCGTTCGTCGTCCTGCCGGAGTTCACGCTCGCCGCGGACCGGCTGGCCGAGTGGGAGAACGCGTGGGCGGATCGTGAGGCTCTCCTCGACCACCTCAAGGCCGGGCCCGAGGGCACGCCGTTCCCCGTCGACGACTGGCTGCACGGCCTGGCGCGGGTGCGCGAGAAGCTCGGCCACGCCGAGCGGGTCGTGCTCCTCGGAGAGGCGCTCGGGGTGCCCGGCGACCTGGAGCTGACGCCGCTGCAGTTCCCGTACCGGACAGACGACGCGTGGCTCGGCGGGCCGTTCCCGGCGACGATGCCAGGCACCGCCGAGCCGTTCAGGGTCGACGGCGACCGGCTGCTCTACACCGCGCACGTGGGCTCCGACGCCGAGGTCGACCCGTCCGACCCGGGGCGCACCTACTGCGGCGTCCTCGTCGACGAGTGGGTGGAGGTCGTTCCCGGCGTCGAGGAGACCACCGGCCTGACGTTCCATTACGACCGGCCGAGCTCCGAGGCGCCGCAGGCCCTGCTGCTGGCCACGCCGCCGCGGTTCACCGGCGCGTGGGCGTGGGACGACCTCGTCGACACGCTCACCGAGACGCTCGACGCCGCGCGCCTGCGGACGGTCGAGCCGGGCCGGCTCGACGGCACCGACCTCTCGCGCTTCCTGCCTGCCGTGCTGTCGAGCGTCACGGTCTACCCGATCACCGCCGCCTTGAACTTCTCGTTCAACAACGCGGTCCAGAACGTGCTCGTGCGGGAGGACGAATGAACCGCTACGACGTGGTCGACGACATCACCGCGGTCCTCGACCGCCGGGTGCTGCTGCCGACCGTCGTGACGTGGAACCGGCTCGAGGGACGGCCGCGTACGGCCGACATCGCCCGCGCGCTGCGGGCCGAGGTCCGCGACGCGCTGTGGATGCTCGCGAAGCAGCAGCAGCTCGGCGAGTTCCGTGCGGACGACGCAGGGTCGCCGGTGACCGCGAAGCTCAGCTGGGTGAGCGATCCGGTGACGGCGTTGCGCAGTGCCGGCGGCGCCGAGACGCCGCTCGACGGCACGACGCCGCTGGAGGCGCTCGTCGAGCGGCGGCCGGTCCCGGCGACGATCGGCGAGCACCTCACCTCGCTCGACGTCCGGCTGCTGGCGGGCCGCCAGTGGGTCAAGCGGCTGCGCGCCGCGGGGCTGCCCGGGCTGGAGGGCGCGTTCCGTACGGCGTACCGGGTCGAGGCGCCGGATCCGGACGACGTGGCGGACTACGTGGTCACCGCGCACGCCTCGGCCTGGCAGACGTTCGCGGCCGTCGCCGGGCGCGTCGTCGACGGGCTGGCGCTGTACCTGTACCTCGTGGATGACCCCGGCAACCTCGCCTCGGACGGCCTCGGGCTGACCGACCCGGAGAAGGGCGCGGTCGACGACCTCGGCGCGGACTTCGTCGCGTGGTTCACGCGGCTGTACCTCCAGCCCGCCGGGCCGGCCGAGGACTCGTGGGTGCCGAGCCACCTCGAGTACGCCGTCGGGCTCAGCGTCGACACGCCGGACGGCCCGCGGGCCCTCGTGGCGGACGAGTACCACGGCGGGCACCTCGACTGGTACAGCGTCGACGCCGCGGTCGCGGACGACGCCGCACCGCCGGTTCCGCTGGAGCCGCCGGCGCCGACGCCGCCGGACCGGCGCGTTGTCCGCAGCTTCGTCCCCACCGGCGCGCGGTTCGACGGCATGCCGAACACCCGCTGGTGGACGTTCGAGGAGGGCCGGACGAACTTCGGCGACGTCCAGCCGGACACCACGGACCTCGGCAAGCTGGTGTTCATCGAGTTCGGGCTCGTCTACGGGAACGACTGGTTCCTCGCTCCCCTGCAGGTGCCGCTCGGAACGGTGACGCGGGTGGACGGCCTCGCCGTCACCAACGTGTTCGGCGAGCGGATCTGGGTGGAGCCGGCGTCGGCCCGGGACGAGTCCTGGCGCTCGTGGGGGATGTTCACGACCACCGACCGCGCCGGCGGGACGGCGCCCGGCCTCGTCCTCCTGACGACGACACCGACGATCATGGAGGGGCGGCCCACCGAGGGTGTGCAGTTCGTCCGCGACGAGGTCGCCAACCTCGTGTGGGCGGTGGAGACCACCGTGCCGCTGCCCGACGGGTCGTCGCGGCGCGGGCGGGAGGCGGCGACGGAGCTGCACCGCCGCTACCAGGACGCCCTCGACGGGACCCCGCCCGCCACGCCGCCGGATCCCCCGAACGGCGCGGCCATCCGCTACCGGCTCATGACCGGCGTCGGCGAGAACTGGATCCCGTTCGTGCCGGTGCACATCCCCGGTGACACGCGCGAGATCCAGCTGCGGCGGGCATCGATGCCGCGGCTGCTGACCGGTGCCACCGGCACGCCGGAGAAGATCCGGCCGCGGACCGTCGTGCTGCGCCCGGGAACCGACGACGCCGTCCCGCCGCTGTACGACGTGTACGAAGAGGAGATCAGCCGCGCGGGCGAGGTCGTCACGTGCTCGTGGCAGCGGACGCGCTGGATCGGCGGCCGCGTTTGCACGTGGCTCGGCCTGGAGCGCCGTCCCGGCCGCGGCGAGGCGTCGAGCGGCCTGGCGTTCGACCGGGCGGTGCCACGGAGCTGACCTCCCGAGCAGCACGGCAAGGTCGGGATCGCCGCTGAGCCGGGTGGTTGAGGCGCCCCTGACATGAGGTTGGTCCAGCGCCGGCGTGGACTGGTGCACGTGGTTGGCACGCACTGGGCCAGCAAGCAACGCGAGCGTTGCGGTCCGTGCGTCTCGCCGTGCTGCGAATCGTCTGCGACGCGCTCGAGTGGTCAGGCCCTATTCTTGATTTCTTCCACCATGTTCTCGATGTTCCGGACCCGATCGAAGAGCTTGTTGAACGCCTCCTCGGCCGAACTCGTTCCCGGGACGTTGATCGCGGCCTCGATGTTCTTGACCCGCTGGAACAGCAGGTTCATCGTCTCCTCAGGGTTGGCCGTGCCCTGGACCGTCAGCCCTTGGAAGATCGCCTTGAGTTGACGCGCCTGCTCTTCGGTCATGTCATCCTCCTGGGCTATGCCCATTCCCGCCTGGGGGCCTGTGACGCCGATGACCGCTGGAAACACGGTGTCCTTGAGCTGAGCGATCCGGACGGGACCCGGGCACGTCTTGGCCACGGGCGTCCAGGGACCGGGGGCACCAAACATGACATGCCAACCGAGCCCGGAGCCGTCCGCGCGGTCGCAGATCCGCCTGGGGATGCCATGGTGATCGCAGAGGGCGCCGATAAGGCGGATCAGCGCGTCGAGTTGCTTCGGCGACCAGGGCCGACTCTCATCGCCACCGTCTGAGGTCTCGATCGAGACGGCGAAGGCGTTGGCGTTGAGGTTGGCGTCGGCCCTCCGATCGGTGTCCATCCACTGGAAGATGACGCCGTCCAGGTCGGCGCCATCGGTCGACCCACCGATACCGAAGTGGCTCTCGAGCCCGGACTTTGTACGGAAGAGCTGGTCAGTACCAAGCAGCGACCCGACCATGGTGTGGACGATCACGACGCGGGGTGTGATCCGTGCTTGCGACTCGGCCTCGGGCAGCGGCTTTTGGACGGCAAGATCGAAAAACATGGCTCCCCCCAAGGCGACTACCGCCCAAGCAGACAATCTCGAAGCCAGCGTGCTCGCTCGTCTTACCCATGTCTAGCCCTGTCGTCTCGCTCAGCGTAGATATCCAGGTATGTAACTGAGAGACGGCGGTGTGCTACGGTAGTCGAACAGGCGTTCGAGTGGGGGAAGCGGTGTGGGGCCGCGATGCTCCTTCTGCGGGGCCACCGTCGGGCCGTTCCTTGAGGTCGAGGGCGCCTTCAGGCTCCTGATGTGCGGCGACTGCCAGGCCGCCCGCGGTCACGATTCTGCTCCCTACCCCGCCGTGACCCGGACCGAGCTGCGAGCCGGCCTGGACCTGCTGCCAACCTGGGCACTTGCACAGAAGGCAGCCGCCAACCGCCAGCAGATCGAGCAAATGCGCGAACGGCTGGCCGCCGGCGAGGAGGTGGCGCGCATGTACCAGGAGCCCGGGCTGGCGTGGCTGCAGCGGCAAGCCGAGGTCGCCGAGGACCTGGTCAAAGAGCGGCAGGCAACGACCCGAGACGAGACCGGCTGACTGACCTCATCCTTATCAGTGCGGCACCGTACGTGCCGCACGGATGGGTGAACTATGGATCATTCCGCTGCCGAACCTCGCGGAGGCAGGAGAAGCGCCCGTCCAGTCGCTCTCTGCTTGGAAACGGTGTCGAACCTCTCTGACCAGGTCCGCCCCTCGGGTGGGGATGCGCTCTCTTCCCTGCGACTTGCCCTGCCTCGTTCACCTGCCTCCCGCCGCACCTTGCGGCTAACCCGTCGCTGATCTCGACCTCGCCAATGAATCGTGGACCTGTTCGAGAGGGAGTTCAATGGCCCGGTCCTGACGAGTCGTCGTGATGGTCGGCCCCAGCACGGCGGTGGTTCCACCTGTTCGCCCATGCCCGCATCACCAACCGCCAAGCAGTGACGTTCGCTGGCTGAGCCTCCTCGGGACCGACAGCGATATCGCGATCAGGCGCTGCGGCGCCGACGGGGCTGCCAGGGTCGAGGCATGACAGTGGCCTTGGTCGGCCGACCGGGCGACGGACCAAGGAGGCGGTTATGGGCGTCGCGGCGCTGATTACCTGGATCGTCACCGCACATGCCGGCGCCACCCTGCTCAGCATCGGAGTCGGTGACTAGGTGAAGCTACTCTCGTCGCACCCGCGAAGAGGTGCGACGAGGGTGTCGGGGTGACGCCCGCGACGTGGGTGGGCCGCCGGGGCCGTGGCCTCGCAGTGCGGTGGCACCGGGATGGCCGGCGTGCCGGGCTAGGGTGTGGGCAACGGATCCAATGGCCAAGGAGCGACAGATGACCCAGGCATGGCCGCTGCATCAAGAGCACCCCGTCGAGTACCCGGAGGGCGCCTCGCCACTTGGCGAGGACGAGGCCCAACAGCTGGACGCTCAGGTGGATCGGGCCTGGCAGCGAGACGGCACCCGTCGGCTCAGCCGGGAGTTCACCTTCGGCGACTTCCGGGATGCCTTCGGATTCGCCACCAGGGTCGCGCTACTTGCCGAACGGGAGTCCCATCATCCCGAGCTGACCGTGACCTGGGGGAATGTGGTGGTCACGTGCTGGACGCACACCGTCAGGGGCTTGACCCGCAACGACTTCATCATCGCGGCGAAGATCGACCGGCTCGCATAGCGAACAAGCACGCGGCGCGGCCAGTCAGCCGGCGCCGATCATCTGGGCAGACACGACGGGCAGACCAGCTGCCGTCCGAGCCGTAAGTGGCAGCCCACCGCTGTGCAGAGCAGCGTTTCCAGCTCGCCGCGGACCGTGAGGGGCAAAGTTAGGCGTTCTGATCTGGCGTCCGTGATGTCGTGGTCTGACGGTCTGGCCTTGTCATGCGGAGATGAGTCCGACTGAGGGTAGTGGCGATCAGGGGCACATGGCCGGGTCAACCGGTGGCTTCGGTGCCGGCTGCGGTTGCCATGATCCAGAACCGGCGGTCGCGGTCCATGGCAGGCGAGCGAGCCCCTTCGACCACAGCAGCCATGCTCAGTGGGTTGGCTGAGGGCTACCAGGCGGCTGCCCGGTTGCGCGCTCGTCACGATGGGATGGGACCACGACCACCGGGCAGACCGCGTGCAGCACCGTGGCATGGCTCACCGATCCGAGCAGCAGCTCGCTGAAGCCCCCACGTCCCCGTGATCCGACCACCAGCAGGTCGGCGTCCACCGAGAGCTCAACCAGCGCCTCGGCCGGGCGCCGGTCCTCCACCACCGTGCGCTGCACCTGGACGCCGCCGACCGCCTCCTCAAGCTCGCCGAGCAACGCCGCCAGGAACTCTTCAGCCTGGCCGCGGTAGGCCTCCTCGAACTCGGCGCGATCCCGCAGCGAGGTGGTCAGCTCCTGCTGGGACGGTTCTCCGGCCGCGCCCTCAGGAATCCCCGGCAGCGCATGCTGGGACGGGAAGTAGAACGGAGCGGCCAGCTCACGGGCATGGTAGGCGTGGACCACCTGCAGGACCGCGTGCCGCAGTTGTGCCTCCGCCGCCGCCCACGCCAGCGCCCGCTTGGCGCCGGGGGAAGCATCCACGCCGACCACGATCTTGCCCACCACAACGCCTCCTTGGCCGGCCATGCTGCCGGCCCGCATGGGCTTGCCGCGGGTGCCCAATATCCCAGAACCGGCGCTTGGGGTCGAGGCCGGTGGCGAAGGCTCACCACAACCTCCGGTGAACCTCGGATGCTCGTATAGATCGTCAAGTCGCGTTGAGGGCTTCGAAGTCGGCGACCAGGGCGTGGTAGACCTCGCGGGCGAGGTAGCGTTTGACGCAGCGCATGATCTCCGGCTTGGACAGGCCTTCAGTGGTGCGCCGTTCGGCATAGGCTCGGGTGCGGGGGCACCAGCGCATGCGCACCACAACCGCCAGGTGGAGTGCGCGGTTGGCGGCACGGTCACCACCACGGTGGAGCCGGTGCCGGTGGGTCTTACCGGAGCTGGCCGGGATCGGCGCGGTGCCGCACAGGTGCGCAAACGCGTGTGGGGTGCGTAAACGAGTTCATGCAGCTCGCCGGTACTCATGCAGGAGACCCCGAGCAGGTCACGTCGGAGCACCCCGCCTTCTTGACCCTCACAACCACGGGCAGTCGGGCGGGCCGGTCCGGCGCCTCAAGCTGGAGCGCGCGGTGTGGACGCTGCCGGTTGTAGTGCTCGATGTAGACACGAAGGACCTGCTCCAGATGGCCGCGCCCAACGATCAGCAGCCAATCCAGGCACTCGGCGCGGACGGTGCCCACCCACCGTTCTGCGTACGCGTTCGCTG
>Ga0307278_10000058_pt1 | contig 52989 bp, 44 predicted proteins | sample ER_DNA_117_FD_194482 | JGI IMG/M metagenome (GOLD analysis project Ga0307278, IMG submission 194482) | Bulk soil microbial communities from the East River watershed near Crested Butte, Colorado, United States - ER_DNA_117 | ecosystem: Environmental > Terrestrial > Soil > Floodplain | place... | reverse complement strand
CGGCGGTGCACCAGTTGAAGCGCGAGGACCTCGTGCAGATCCTGATGGAGCCGAAGAACGCGCTCGTGAAGCAGTACCAGCGCTTCTTCGGCTACGACAACATCGAGCTCGTCTTCACCGACGACGCGCTCTGGGAGATCGCCGACAAGGCCCTCGAGCGCGAGACCGGTGCGCGCGGCCTGCGCTCGATCATCGAGACCGCGCTGCTCGACGTGATGTTCGAGCTGCCGTCACGCCGCGACGTCTCCAAGTGCGTGATCACCAAGGAGACGATCGAGAAGCATCTGAAGCCGACGCTCGTCACGAGCGCGGAAGGTGTCGTCGACGACGACGCCGACCCGATCGAAGAATCCGCGTAACGCACAGCCGCCTTCTGAGACCGTAAGGGCGAGCCGGAGGATTCGCCTCCGCGCCGCAAATCTCAGGAGGGCTCATCGTGTATCGAATGAGGACACTTGTTCTCGGCCTTGGCCTGCTCGCACTGCTCGCGCTCGCCTCGGTCGCAAACGCATCGAGCTCGGACAGCAGTCCGGGCGCCGTCTACACGCTCACGAACTCCTCGGCAGGTAATGCGATCATCGCGTTCAACCGCGCCGCCGACGGCACGCTGACAACTCAGGGGACCTTCGCTACAGGCGGAAGCGGGACCGGAAGCGCTCTCGGCTCGCAAGGCGCGATCGTGCTTAGCGACGACGGGCGTCAACTGTTCGCGGTCAACGCGGGCAGCAACACGATCTCGTTGTTTGCAGTTCGATCGGACGGTCTCGAATTGCAAGCGACGGTGCCGTCGGGCGGAGTCGGCCCGATCAGCGTCACCGAGCGAAAGGGCGTGCTCTACGTCGTCAACGCCGGCGGCGCGGGGAACATCGCGGGCTTCAGGGTCGGGAACGGCAGTCTTGCTCCGCTCGCCGGCTCGATCCGGCCGCTCGGTGCCGGAAGCGCCGGGCCCGCACAGGTGTCATTCACGCCTGACGGCAGCGCGCTGGTCGTGACCGAGAAGGCCTCGAGCACGATCGACACGTACGCCGTCGACTCTGACGGCGTCGCAGCCCCGGCTGTGGTCTCCCCTTCAGCGGGCGGCACGCCGTTCGGCTTCGACTTCGACAACCGTGGGCACCTGCTCGTCTCGGAGGCGGCCGGCTCCGCGTCGTCCTACGAACTCGCAGGCGGAATCGCCGGCGTGATCAGCGGTGCGGTCGCCACCCACCAAGGCGCCCCTTGTTGGCTCATCGCTTCGAAAAACGGCAAGTACGCCTACACCGCGAACGCCGCGGCGGGGACGATCTCCGGCTTCTCGGTCGGCCTGGACGGCAGCCTCGCGCTGCTCGACGCGTCCGGCGCCAGCGCGAGCTTCGGCTCGACCAGCCATCCGCTCGACGAGGCCGTCAGCAACAACGGGCAGTTCCTCTACAACCTCACGGACGGTCTGCACACGATCAGCGCCTTCCGGATCGCGGAGGACGGCAGCCTCGTGCAGGTCGGCAGCATTGAAGTGCCGGCCGGTGCCGCAGGCCTTGCTGTCAATTAGGCGGAAGCTCAGTTGGGGCCGGGCACCAACATGCCCGGCCCCAGGTGTCACGTGAGCGGCCCCTTCTGAACGAGCGCCAACACGTCGTCGATCGAGCCGCGCCTGTCGTGGATGTTCTCGAGCCACCACGTCGCGCCCGCCTCGGCGTACGCCGCGGGCTCGCCGCGCTCTCGCTCGCCGAGCACTGCGACGTCGTAGGGGTCCGACCGGCCGATGGTCGCGATGCTGCGCGCAATGTCATCGGGAGAGAGGGTCATGCCGGTGGGATCCGCGCTGTCGGCGAGCCAGCCGTCCCAGCGCGCGGCGCGGCGCAGCGACGCGGGACGGTTGCCGCCGATCCAGACGGGGAGGTGCTCCTGGACGGGGGTAGGCGCGAGTGTCACGCCTTCGACGGTGTAATGCTCGCCCAGGTGCGTGACTTCCTCGCCTGACCAGAATCGCCGCAGGAGCTCGAGCCCTTCGTCGAGCATCGCGGCACGTACCTTCTCGTCGGTCGGCTCGCCGAACTTGCCGAACTCCGACGCGGAGCCGCCGAGGCCGGCGCCGAACGTGAGCCGGCCGCCGCTGAGGTTGTCGAGCGTCGCGAGCTGATGGGCGAGCACGTGCGGGCGACGCCGTGCTACCGGGGTGACCGCAGTGCCCAGACGTACGCGCTTGGTCGACATCGCGATCGCGGCCAGCACCGTCCACGGATCCGCCGCTGGTACTCCCCAGGCGAATGCGAGGTGGTCCCAGATGAACACCCCGTCCCAGCCGCCGGCGTCCGCTGCTTGGGCGACTCGAATCGGGACGCTCGGGTCCGAATAGGTGCCGATGTTCGCCAGGCAGATTCCGTAATGCACGGCGGGACACTAGAGCCTCCGGACGGAAGAGAGGCTCATTTCGCGGCGTCTAGAAAGGGAAGCCGCGACCGGTGTAGTGTCACGGCGGGCCAAAGGAGGGATCCATGGCTGGAGCTGTTGCCGCCGACATCGAGCTCGTTGAGATGCTCGGCGCAGGCTTCCGCGGCCGGATGATCGGGTCGGACGATTCCGAGTACGACACCGCCCGGAAGCTCTACAACGCAATGATCGACAAGAAGCCGCGTCTGATCGCTCAATGCGTCGACGCGGCCGATGTGATCGCGACTGTCAACGTCGCCCGCGAAGCCGGGCTGGATGTCGCCGTGCGCTGCGGGGCGCACAACGGCCCCCGGGCTCGGCAGCGTCGACGACGGGCTCGTGATCGATCTCTCCGCCCTGCGCGGCGTGATCGTCGATCCGGATGCTCGCATCGCGCACGTTCTGGGGGGAACCCTTATCGGCGAGGTCGACCACGCGACGCAACCGTTCGAGCTCGCCGCGCCGTTCGGGATCATCTCGACGACCGGCGTCGGCGGTCTCACGCTCGGCGGCGGTGTCGGTCATATGACCCGCAAGCTCGGGCTTTCGATCGACAATCTCGTGGGGGCGGACGTCGTCCTCGCGGACGGCAGCTTCGTCACGGCGAACGAAAAGCAGCATCCGAACCTCTTCTGGGCTCTGCGTGGCGGTGGCGGCAACTTCGGTGTCGTCACGCGCTTCGCGTTCCGACTCAGCCCGCTCTCGACGGTCGTCGCCGGACCGACGCTGTGGCCGCTCGAGCGTTCTGCGGAGATCCTCTCGTGGTACAGGGAGTTCATCTCGAAGGCGCCTGAGGAGCTGAACGGGTTCTTCGCGTTCCTGACCGTGCCTCCGGGCCCGCCGTTTCCCGAAGAGCTCCATCTGCAGAAGATGTGCGGTGTCGTGTGGTGCTGGTCGGGCGAGCCAGAAGAGGCAGACAGCGCCCTGGCGGAGGCCCGCGAGCTGCAGCCCGTGCTCGACGGGCTCCAACCGATGCCGCTTTCGGTCCTCAACTCGGCCTTCGACGCCCTCTATCCATACGGTGAGCAGTGGTACTGGCGTGCGGACGTCGTGACCGAGATTCCCGACGAGGCCGTAGCGGAGCACGTTCGGTTCGGTGAGGCGTTGCCGACCTGGAAGTCGACGATGCACCTCTATCCCATCGACGGCGCCGCCGCTCGCGTCGGCGCCGACGAGACCGCCTGGACGCAGCGGGACGGCGGCTGGGTGCAGGTGATGGTCGGCGTCGACCCCGAGCCCGAGAACAGGGACCTCGTCACGGACTGGTGCGTGTCGTACTGGGAGGCGCTCCATCCCTATTCGGCGGGAGGGAGCTACGTGAACATGATGATGGAGGAGGGCGATGACCGGGTTCGCGCGAGTTACGGCGCGAACTACGACCGGCTCGCGCAGGTCAAAGCCGAGTACGACCCCGGCAACCTCTTCCACGTCAATCAGAACATCAAGCCGGCCTAGATCGTTCCGGGGGCGCCGCTCGCGGCGCCCCTAGGATGTCGCGCGTGGAGGCGTTCACGACGCGACCCGAGCTGCGCGGGACGTTCGGCATGGTCGCGTCGACCCACTGGCTCGCCTCGGCTGCCGGCATGGCGGTTCTGGAGCGCGGCGGGAATGCCTTCGACGCCGCGGTCGCCGCCGGCTTCACGCTCCAGGTCGTCGAGCCTCACCTCAATGGGCCAGGAGGGGAGGTGCCCGCGGTGCTCTACTCAGTGGATCGCGGCGAGCCGCTCGTGCTCTGCGGCCAGGGCGTCGCACCGGCCGCGGCGACAATCGGGCGCTTCCGCGAGCTCGGTCACGACCTGATCCCGGGAACGGGCGTGCTCGCGGCCTGCGTGCCAGGGGCGTTCGGAGGCTGGCTGCTGCTTCTCCAGGAGTTCGGCACGTGGCGTCTCGAGGACGTGCTCGCGTTCGCGATCGACTATGCGGAGAACGGCTTTCCCGTCGCGGGCGGCGTCCGGCTGGCGATCCAACGGCAGGCGCACCTGATCGCGACGTGGCCGGCCTCGCGCGCGCTCTATCTCCCACCGCCGGAAGCCGGTTCGCAGCTGCGCAATCCGGTGCTCGCCGGCACGTACCGGCGCATCGTCGAGGCGGCGCGCGGCGGATCGCGAACGGAGGAGATCGAGCGCGCGCGCGAGCTGTTCTACGAAGGCTTCGTCGCGGAAGAGATCGATCGATTCTGCGAAGCGGAGGACGGGCTCCTGACACGCGGCGATCTGTCTGGGTGGCGCGCGACGCTCGAGCCCGCGGCCTCGTTCGAGTACCGCGGCGTCACCGTCTGTAAGACCGGGCCGTGGGGGTCGGGGCCGGTCGGCTTGCAACAGCTCGCGCTCCTCGAAGGCTTCGACATCGCCGAACTGTCGGAAGAAGAGCTCGTCCACATCGTGATCGAGTGCGCCAAGCTCGCATTCGCGGACCGAGACGCGCTCTACGGCGATGCCGACGTTCCGCTCGAAACGCTCCTGTCGCCCGAATACAACGAGCAGCGCCGCGCGCTCGTCGGCGACGAGGCATCCGTGGGCTACGAGCCGGGCTCCGGGCGTCTGCCGACGATCGTCGAGGCGCGGCCTTTGGCAGGCGCCGGCGAGCCGACGCGCGGTGACACCGTCCACGTCGACGTGGTCGACCGCTTCGGCAACATGATCTCCGCCACCCCGAGTGGCGGCTGGCTGTACGGATCACCGGTGATCCCGGCGCTCGGGTGGCCACTCGGCACGCGCGCGCAGATGTTCTGGCTCGAGGAGGGGCTACCGTCAACGCTTCGTCCAGGCGCGCGTCCGCGAACGACGCTTTCGCCCGGCCTCGCCCTGCGCGACGGCGAACCCTGGCTGGCCTGGGGCACCCCCGGCGGCGACCACCAGGAGCAGTGGGGCCTGCACGTCTTCCTCCGGCACCTCGAACGCGGACTGAACCTGCAGGAGGCGATCGACGCGCCCGAGTTCCATACCGATCACCTGATCTCGTCGTTCTACCCACGCGGGATCAAGCGGCGGTCGCTGGATGTCGAGGGTCGTTTCGAACCGCGGGTCGTCGAGGGCCTGCGGGGCCGAGGGCACGAGGTCACCGTCACGCCGGACTGGTCACTCGGTCGGGTCACTGCGGTCCAGAAAGCGGGCGGCCAACTGCGCGCCGCGGCGAATCCACGGATGATGCAGGGGTACGCAGCCGGCCGGTAACCAGCAGCGTCCCTGAGTCGCCTCGAAGCGAGGCTAGGATCGCGCGGGAGATGGAATCTCTCTACAAGCCCGAGGGTGTCGAAGAGCGCTGGCAGCGCACCTGGGAGACGGAAGGCCACTACAACGCCGACCCGGACCCGTCGCGGGAAAGCTTCGTGATCGCGCACCCGCCGCCGAACGTGACGGGCGACCTCCACATGGGCCATGCACTGCAGCTGTCCCTGGCCGACACGATCATCCGCACGCGTCGCATGCAGGGCTACAACACCCTCTTCCAGCCGGGCTTCGACCACGCCGGCATCTCGACGCAGAACGCGGTCGAGAAGCACCTGGCGCAGGAGGGGAAGACTCGCCAGGATCTCGGCCGCGAGGCCTTCGAGGCGCGAGTCTGGGAATGGCTGCGCGAGTACGGCGGCAAGATCATGCTCCAGTTCCGGCGCATCGGCGCTTCGATGGACTACCGGCGCGAGCGCTTCACGATGGATGACGCTTACGTGCGCGCGGTGATGCGCTTCTTCGTGCATCTCTATGGCAAGGGTTGGATCTACCGCGCGAACAGAATCATCAACTGGTGCCCGTTCCATCAGACGGCGCTCTCCGACCTCGAGGTCGCGCACGTGGACGTGGACGATGCCCTGACGTACGTGCGTTACCCGCTCGCCGACGGTGACGGTGGCATCACGATTGCAACGGTGAGGCCGGCGACGATCCTGGCCGACGTGGCGGTGGCCGTGCATCCTGAGGACGATCGTTATCGGGACCTCGTTGGCCGCGAGGTGATCGTCCCTGTGGTCGGACGCCGCGTGCCGGTGATCGCCGACGAACGCGTCGAGCGCGACTTCGGCACCGGCGCGCTCAAGGTCACGCCGGGCCATGACCCGCTCGACTACGAGATCGGTCGCGACCACGGCCTGCCCGAGCTCACCGTGATCGGACCGGACGGACGGATGAACGAGGAGGCCGGCGAACTCGCGGGATTGACACAGGAGGAAGCGGACGCACGGGTCCTCGAGTGGCTGAAGGAGCACGGCCAGCTCGAGAAGCGCGAGTCCCACCGGCACACGGTGGCGATCTGCGATCGCTGCCACAGCCGAATCGAGCCGCGCATCTCGCTGCAGTGGTGGTGCTCGATGGAGGAGCTACGGAAGCCGGCGCTCGAGGCCCTTCGCTCCCGCCGCGTCCGCTACCGCCCGGAATCGCAGCACCGTTTCGCGATCAAGTCGCTCGAGGAGGCACCGGACTGGAACATCTCCCGCCAGATCTGGTGGGGGCATCAGCTGCCGGTGTGGGAGTGTCCGGACGGACACATCACGGTCGCGGAGACAGAGCCCGACGTGTGCGCGCAGTGCGGGTCGCGCGAGTTGACGCGCTCCACCGACGTCCTCGACACGTGGTTCTCATCCGCGCTGTGGCCCTTCGCGACACTCGGCTGGCCGGACGACACCGAGGATCTGCGCACTTTCTACCCGGGTGATCTGAACACGACGGCGCGAGACATCATCCGACTCTGGGAGAACCGGATGATCTTCAGCGGGCTGGAGATGATGGGGGACGTCCCGTTCCACGACGTCGTCATCCATTCGACCGTACATGCGCCGACCGGCGGCCGGATGTCGAAGAGCCTTGGCACCGGAATGAACCCGCTTGCGGCCATCGAGACCTACGGTGCGGACGCGACGCGCTACGGGCTGATGAAGATGGCGTCCTCGCAGGACGTCCGCTTCTCGGAGGGCGCGATCGAGGAGGGACGGAAGCTCGCAAACAAGCTCTGGAACGTGGCGCGGCTGATCCTTCAGGCTTCGGAAGGCGCTGCGCCGGAAGAGCGTCCGCGCACGCTCGAGGAGCGCTGGATCCTCGCCCGCCTGTCGCAGACACAACGCGAGCTCGAGCGACTGCTGGGGGAGTTCGACTTCTCCCACATGGTGCACGAGCTCTATCACCTGACCTTCGACGATTTCTGCGACTGGTACGCGGAGGCGGTGAAGGGGCGGTTGTACGAGGCTGACGAGTCTGCGCGAGCGACTGCGGTCGCCGCCCTCGAGCGGTTGCTGAAGCTCCTGCATCCGGCGCTGCCTCACGTGACCGAAGAGATCTGGTCGAATTTGCCCGCGCGTGAAACGCGGCTGATCGTCACGCCCTGGCCGGTGGCGGGCGACGAGGCGGACGCAGGCGCGCTCACTGCTGTGCAGGAAGCTGCGGTCGTGTTCCGGCGCAGCGGCGTGCTGCCGAAGCTCGAAGGCGAGGAACGGCGGATCTTCGAGGCGGTCGTGAAACCCGCCGATGGCGCGGGCGACGGCAACGCGGCCGTGGAGATCGAGCGGTTGCAGAAAGAGATCGCGCGCGCGGAAGGGATGCTCGCGAACGACCGCTTCACGCAGAGCGCGCCTGCGGAGGTCGTCGAGGCCGAGCGCGAGAAGCTCGCGCGCTACCGGCGGGAGCTCGATGCCATCAGCGGTTGAGTACGTCGAATCCCTGAGTCCCTGGCCGCAGGATGGCTTCGGGCTCGAGCGGATCCGGGCGCTCCTCGCGAGCCTCGGCGATCCCCAATTTCGCTATCCGTCGATTCACGTGGTCGGGACGAACGGCAAGTCGACGGTGACTCGCACGATCGAAGCACTGCTTGCAGGCGCCGGGTTGTCGGTCGGCTCCTACCTTTCGCCGCACGTGCGCGGGTGGAGCGAGCGGATCCGCGTGGGCGGGGAGGAGGCCGACTTCGAAACCGCGATCGAGCGCGTGCGCGCCGAAGCGGAGCGTCTGGACGCGACGCAGTTCGAGGTGCTCACCGCCGCAGCCTTGACCGCCTTTGCAGAAGCGGGCGTCGACGTTGCCGTCGTCGAGGCTGGGCTCGGCGGGCGGCGCGATGCGACGAACGTCCTTCGTTCACCGATACAGGTCTTGACGAACGTCGCGCTGGAGCACACCGAGGTGCTCGGCACGACCCGTGAGGCGATCGCCGCCGAGAAGCTCGCGGTCGTGCAACCCGGCGCGGTCGTCGTGCTCGGGGAGCCGGAGTGGGAGGCGCTTGCGCGCGAGAACGGAGCTGGACAGGTCGTCGTCGCCGGCCGCAGCAACCTCGCCCTCGGCCTGGCAGCTGCGGAGGCCTTCCTCGGTCGCCCCGTGGACGGTCACGTCGACGTCCGGCTTCCGGGTCGCCTCGAACGGGTCAGCGAGGATCCCCTGGAGATCTGGGACGGCGCGCACAATCTCGCCGGGCTCGGCTATCTCCTGCCGCGGCTGCCGACCGCCCGCTACGTCGTCGTCGCCTCCATCCTCGCGGACAAGGACGTCGACGGGATGCTGGCCGCCCTCTCCGTCCTCGGGGACCGGCTGGTGGCCACCTCTTCGAGCAACGAGCGCGCCCTGTCCGCCGCGGATCTGGCCCTGCGAGCCGCACCTTTCTTCGCTCGGGTCGAGCCGGTCGATGACCCGGCCGGGGCGCTCGCACAAGCCCGCGCCGTGGGAGAGCCGGTTTTGGTGACCGGGTCCCTTTACCTCCTGGCCGATCTCGCCAAGGATGAGAGCGTACGATGGCGAACGTTGGCGAAAGGCTGATCGTCTTTGCCTTCGCCGCCTTCGTCTTGGCGGCGATCGTCGGGCTCGCGTTTCTTGTCGGGTACCTAATAGGAAGAATCCTTCTGTGATCGCCAGCACCTTCAGCGGCATCCACGACTTCTTCACCTCCGGTACGTGGCAGGTGATCCTGAACCTGGTCTATTTCTTCCTGATCGCGTTCTGGCTCGCCGTCGGCTACTGGGTCTACAAGGACGCCAAGCGCCGGATCGAGGACCCGGTCCTGATCGCAACCGCCGTCGCGATCGGTCTCGTCATCCCCTACATCGGCGCGCTGGTCTACATGCTCTTCCGCCCGCCGGAGTATCTGGAGGACGTGCGCGAGCGAGAGCTCGAGATCAAGGCGATGGAGGAGCGGCTCTCGAGGCGCGACCTCTACTGCCCGGTGTGCCGCGCCGAGGTCTCGAACGAGTTCCTCGTCTGCCCGGTCTGCACGACGAAGCTGAAGCAGGCCTGCGTCAACTGCAAGGCGCCGCTCGAGGCGCTCTGGCAGGTCTGCCCGTATTGCGAGACACCGGTCGAGCCGTCGGCGGTCGAGTTCCCGACCTTCGAGGTCCGACCGCCCAGGCGCAGGCGGCGCGCCGAGTAAACTCGTCCGCCCATGGCGGTCGAGCGTTCACTCATCCTGATCAAGCCCGACGCTGTCGAGCGGAAACTCGCCGGGGAGATCCTGGCGCGCATCGAACGCCGCGGCTTCACGCTCCGCGCCGGGAAGCTCATTCACGTCGATCGCAAGCTCGGAGAGACTCACTACGCGGAGCACAGCGAGAAGCCGTTCTTCGGCGAGCTCGTCGAGTTCATCACGTCCGGGTCCACGCTTGCCTTGGTCGTCGAGGGTGACGGCGCGATCTCGACGCTGCGCAAGACGATCGGGGCGACAAATCCCGCCGACGCGGAGCCCGGCTCGATTCGCGGTGATCTCGCCAACTCGATGCCCGACAACCTCGTGCACGGCTCGGACTCGCCGGAATCGGCTGCCCGCGAGGTCGCGCTCTGGTTCTCGGACGATGAGCTCGTCTGAGCGACCCGACTACGTTCAGCAGAACGTCGCGAATTGGACTCGCGCGAACACGGAATACACCGACGCGTCCGCGACCCGCGCCTGGGCGCAAGAGGAGATCACCTGGGGTGTGTTCGAAACGCCCGAATCAGAGCTGAACGTTCTCGGCGAGGTCAGTGGTCTCGACATCGTCGAGCTGGGCTGCGGAACGGCCTACTTCTCTGCTTGGCTGGCGCGACGTGGCGCCCGGGTCGTCGGTGTCGACCCGACACCTGCCCAGCTCGAGACGGCGCGAAGATTGCAGCGCGAGACCGGCATCGAGTTTCCGCTCATCGAGGCGATCGGGGAGGACGTTCCGCTGCCGGACTCGTCGTTCGACATCGTCCTCTCTGAGTATGGAGCATCGCTCTGGGCCGATCCTTATCGTTGGATCCCCGAGGCGGCGCGCCTGGTGCGGCCCGGCGGGCGCCTGATCTTCCTCTGTAATTCGATCATCTCTGCGCTCTGCATGACCTTGGAGGGTGTGGGCGAGCAGCTCGTACGACCCCAATTCGAGTTGCTCAAGATCGAGTGGCCGGACACTGGCGAGGTCGAATTCCAGCTCGGTCACGGCGACTGGATCGACCTCATGCGCGCGAACGGGTTCGCGATCGAGCGTCTCGTCGAGCTGTTCGCGCAGCCGGATGCCGAGACGCATACCTACTACAAGTACGTCACGGCCGATTGGGCACGAAAGTGGCCTCCCGAAGAGCTCTGGGTCGCGCGCAAGGCGTCGACTCGGCGACGCCGCGTAGAGGCCGACCGGGCTTCGCCCGGTGGGCCGTCCTCCGCACGCTCTGACGTCGCTTCGACACCGAACCGCGACCCCGCAAATCCGAAGCGTGGCTGACGCGCCGCCCTCGCCGCCGCTTCTCCTGGCGTCGACGTCTCCACAACGAAAGGCGATCCTCGAGCAGCTGCACATCCCGTTCGACGTCGTCGCACCGAAGTACGAAGAAGAGACGCCGCTAAACGCGGATCCTTTGAAAGTCGTGCGCGAGCACGCGCGCGCGAAAGCGCGATCCGTTGCAGACATTGCCGAGGATCGTCCGGTCGTCGGTGTCGACACCGCGGTCGTCCTGGAAGGGAGGATCTTCGGCAAGCCTGCGAACGCCTCAGACGCCGAGGAGATGCTCGAAGAGCTGAGCGGCAAGACTCACGTCGTCGTTTCGGGGCTCTGCCTGCTCACGCCCGGTTGGGAGGACGTGGAGCACGAAGCGACCCAGGTGGCGTTCCGCGAGCTGGCGCCGCGCGAGCTCGGCATCTACGTCGCGACGGGCGAGTGGGAGGGACGCGCGGGCGGGTACGCGATCCAGGGTCGTGGCGCAGCTCTCGTGCACTCGATCGAGGGCGACTACCTGAATGTGGTCGGATTGCCTGCGGCCCTGCTCGTTCGTCTACTCGCGGAGCGCTTTTCCGGGGTATACGGCTTCGGTTGATCTAGACTCGGTCGTCCGATGGGCCTCTTCGACAATCTGGGCGGCTTCGGCGGCCGCGATATGGCCGTGGACCTGGGCACGGCGAACACGCTCGTATACGTCCGCGGCCGCGGGATCGTGCTCTCCGAGCCCTCCGTCGTCGCCATCGACCAGCGGACCGGTGAGGTGCACGCCGTAGGGGTTGAGGCGAAGCGGATGCTCGGGCGCACGCCGGGGACGATTTCAGCCATTCGCCCGCTCAAGGACGGCGTGATCGCTGACTTCGACGTGACGGAGCAGATGCTGCGGCACTTCATCCAGAAGGTCCACCAGCATCGCTTCGCGCATCCCCGTGTCGTCGTGTGCGTTCCCTCCGGCGTGACGGGCGTCGAGAAGCGCGCCGTCGAGGAAGCGACGCTCAGCGCAGGCGCACGGCAGGCGTACCTGATCGAGGAGCCGATGGCCGCCGCGATCGGCGCAGGCCTTCCCGTCGCCGAACCGACAGGAAACATGATCGTCGACGTCGGCGGCGGCACCACCGAGGTCGCGGTCATCTCGCTGGGCGGCATCGTGGTCTCCCAGTCGCTGCGTGTCGGCGGTGACGAGATGGACGAGGCGATCATCAATCACATCAAGCGCGAGTACAAGCTGCTGATCGGCCAGCAGACCGCCGAGGAGATCAAGCTCGAGATCGGCTCCGCTTACGACATGCGTGAAGAGCTGCAGGCGGAGGTCCGCGGGCGCGACATGCTCACCGGGCTGCCGAAGACGGTCGTCCTCAGCTCCGAGGAGGTCAGGCGGGCCCTGGACGAGCCGGTGCAGCAGATCATCGAGGCGATCAAGTCCACCCTGGACAAGACTCCTCCGGAATTGGCCGCCGACATCATGGACCGTGGAATCGTCCTCGCCGGGGGCGGGGCCCTGCTGACGAATTTCGACGAGCGGCTCCGCCACGAGACCCAGATGCCGGTCCACCTGGCCGAGAGCCCTCTCACCTGCGTGGCGGTGGGATCCGGGCGCAGTCTCGAGGAATTCGAGGCGATCCACCGGAGCGCCAAGGCCCGCCGAAACAACCACCGGCGCTACTCCAACTAACCGCCGGTCCGACCCACCCTCGCCGCTTTCCCAGCTAACCTAGGTCGCTCTCGTGCCTCGCAACCGCGTCACCGCGGTCCTGGGCTCGTCCGTACCGAGACCGAGACCCCAGCCGTTTCCCTCCCGCAACCGCTCGACGCTCAGGCGCCGGGCCATCGTGGGAGTCCTCGTGTTGCTGTCGCTCGTCCTGATCACGATCTCGTTCCGTGCGGGGTCGGGCAGCCCAGTCCACAGTGTGGAGGGCGCCGGAGCGACCGTGCTGCGTCCCTTCGAGGTGGCCGCCGAGCGGGTCGCGCGACCCTTTAGGGACGTCTACGGCTACTTCGCAAGCCTCGTGCACGTGAAGCGGGAGAACTCGCGCCTGAAGCAACAGGTGAACGAGTTGCGTCAGAAGGAGTTGCTCGGCCAGTCGGCGCTGGAGCAGAACCGAGAATTCCGGAAGCAGCTGAAGTTCGTCGACAGCCCGCGCTTTCCGGCCGACTATTCGCCCGTGAACACGCGGATCATCTCGTGGGCAACCGAGTTCGAACAGCAGGTCGCGATTGCGGCGGGGTCCGATTCCGGCATCAAGCAGGACACGCCGATCGTGACGAACTACGGGCTGGTGGGTCGCGTGACCGACCTCACCGGCAGTTCGGCGCAGGTGACGTTGCTGACCGACGAGAATAGCGCCGTTCCGGCACGCGACCAGACGACGGGCGCTATTGGGCTCGTGCGGCACGGCCAGGGTGAGAACTCGTTGTTGCTCGACTTCGTGCTCAAGGAGTCGAACGTGCAGGAGGGCGACGTCATCGTTACAGCCGGCACGCAGTCGAAGCAATACCCGTCTCTCTTCCCGGGAGGCATTGCGATCGGAGTGGTCACGAGCGTCGGCCAGAGCGACACGGCGCTCTACAAGCAGATTCAGGTCGACCCCTACGTCGACTTCTCGGCGCTCGACGCCGTGACCGCGCTGATCACGCACAAGCGAACTCCGAAGGCGCCCTGATGCCGGCCGACGCAGCGAAAGCGTCAGGGCTGTTGTTCCTGGTCGTGGTCGTTCAGCTGTCCGTGATGGCGAACGTCGACATCCTCGGCGGTCATCCGAATCTGTTGCTCGTCACGCTCGTCTGCATCTCGCTCCTGCGCGGCGCGGTCTTCGGCGCCGTCGCTGGGTTCTGCGTCGGCCTGCTCGCCGACACCGGTGTGTTCGGCACGCTCGGATTCACTGCGCTGCTGTTGACGCTCGCCGGCTACTGGACGGGTCGTTACGGCGAGACGACGGGACGTGACCGCGCGCATGCCCCGGTGCTGTCGATCGCGGTCATCACCGTCCTCTACCAGATCTCCGCGCTCGTGCTGCGCTACATGCTCGGCGAGCCCGCGCCCGCGAGCCACATCTTCGCTGCGCTCGCCCCGACCGTGCTGCTCAATCTGATTCTGACCGTTCCGGTCTACGCGCTCACGCGCCGGTTGCTGCGGCCCCAGGAATGGGTGACGCGCGAGGTGCGCCTCCTTGGCTAAGCGCAGTCCTTCGCGCCGCTTCCTGCCGCGCGACCCGCACGTTGCGGAGCCTTACCGGCTCACGCCACAGCTTGCCTTGCGCGTCGGGATCCTCGGCATGCTGGCGCTTGCAGTCTTCGCGACGCTCTTTCTCCGGCTCTGGTCGCTGGAGGTCCTGAACGGCGAGCAGCTTCTGCGCGCAGCGCAGAACAATCAGCGGCGAGACATCAGGGTACAGGCTCCGCGCGGGCCGATCCTCGACCGCAACGGCCAAGTGCTCGTCACGAACGTCCCAGGCCGCGCCGTCCAGATCTGGTCGTCAGACCTGCCGAAGCGGCGTGGCGTGCGATTGCGAGAGATCCGTGCGCTCGCGCGAGTCCTCGGGCTCTCCGCGAATCAGATCGGCGCGGCGATCAGACGCCATCGCCACGACCCGCTGACGCCGATCAGGATCAAGGACAGCGCGACCCGGGCTCAGGTCTTCTACCTCGAGGAGAGGGCCGAGGACTTCCACGGTGTCCAGATCGTGCCGGCCTACCTGCGCTACTACCCTCACCGGGAGCTAGCAGCCCACGTGCTCGGCTACGTCAGCGAGATCTCGAAGGAGCAGGTGGCGGCGCTGAGCAGCCAGGGCTACAGGGGCGGCGACACGATCGGCCAGACCGGCATCGAGTCGCAGTACGACAGGTACCTACGCGGGACCGCCGGCCTCTCGCAGTTGCGCGTCGACTCCCTGGGCAGGCCGATCAGCCTGGTCGTGCCGAGGGTCCCGGCGCATCCCGGCAACGCGGTCCGCCTCACGCTCGACGTGAAGCTGCAGAAGGCGGCCGAGGACGCATTGCGCTACGGCATCGACCGCGCCCACAACTCGAACTGCTACGGCTGCTGGTTCTCGAACGGGGGCGCGATCGTCGCGCTCGACCCGCGTGACGGTTCGATTCGCGCACTCGCGTCGTTCCCGACGTATCCGCCCTCGCTCTACGTCGGGCGCGTGCGCCAGCGCGCGCTCGACGCCGCCGGTCTCACGCCGCGCACGGCCGCGGCGATGAACTACCCGGCGCTCGATCGTGGCATCAACGCCGCGTATCCGCCGGGCTCGACGTTCAAGCCCGTCACGGCGATCGCGGCGATGCAGGAGCACATCCTGCAGCCGTTCGAGCCCCTGGCCTGCACCGGGTCCTACGAGAAGAACGGCACGACCTTCAAGAACTGGGATCCGAACGTGAACGAGCAGATGACGCTGCCCACTGCGCTTGCGAGGTCGTGCGACACTTACTTCTACCAGGTCGGCTATCGCTTCTACGGGATGCCGCCCGACCGCGGGCCGCGCCTACAGGCGTGGGCGAGCCGGTTCGGCTTCGGCCAGAAGACCGGGATCGATCTGGGATCGGAGCGGAGTGGTCTGCTGCCGACGCCCGACTGGCGCCTGAAGACATACACCAAGAAGACCGATCCAGGTCATTGGCAGATCGACCGTCTCTGGAAGCCGGGCGACTCGATTCAGCTCGCGATCGGCCAGAAGGACCTGCTCGTGACGCCGATGCAGATGGCGCGCTTCTACGCAATGATCGCGAACGGCGGCAAGCTCGTCACGCCGCACATCCTGCTCGACGTCGAGCAGCCTTCCTCGAATCACAGTCCCGGCCGGGCCGTGCCCACATCACCGGCGCCCGCGCCCGAGCCGACGAACGTCGACGCGCAGGCCCTCGCGGTCGTCCGGGAGGGTTTGTTCCAGGCGACACACGCCGCACTCGGCACGTCGACTTCGATCTTCGGCAGCTTCCCGGTGTCCATTTCCGGCAAGACCGGCACCGCGGAGAAGGAGATCGATCCCGGTGACGGCATCTTCCGAACCTTCAACCAGTCCTGGTGGTGCGGCTACGGTCCTTCCGATTCACCCGACCTCGTTGTCTGCGCGCTGATCGAGAACGGCGGCCACGGCGGCGACGCTGCCGCGCCGGCCGCGCTGAAGGTCTTCGAGTCGTTCTTCGGCAAGCAGGCGACCCTCACCGGCCCCATTCACAGCGACTGATGGTCGACTACGTCTCCAACCCCCGTGCAGCAGCCCGCGCCCGCCGCCGCGAGGCGGCGGAGGTCGCTTCGTTCGTCCGGCGCCTCGACTGGATCCTGATCGGCAGCGTCGCGGCGCTCGTCGGGTACGGGCTCTGGGCGATCGCGGGAATCACGCATCACGACATCGCGGGCGACCAGGGCTACTACCTGACGCGGCAGTCGGTCTACGTCGTGATCGGCGTGCTGGGTCTGCTCGTCGCAACGCTCATCGATCCGGATCTCTACCGGACGCGCTGGCGCGTGATCTTCGGCGGAACCTCGTTCTTGATCGCGATCGTGCTTCTCGCCGGCCCGATTCGCGGTTCCAAGCGCTGGCTCGACCTGGGCTTCTTCCGCTTCCAACCCTCCGAGTTCGGCAAGGTCCTGTTCGTGCTCGCGCTCGCCGGCTTCCTGGCAGAGCGCTCGAGGCGCCTGCACGAGATTCGCACCACACTCACCGCGCTCGGTCTCGCGTCGATCCCGATCTTCCTCGTCTTCCTCCAGCCGGACTTCGGCTCAGCCCTCGTGTACTGCGCGGCCGTCGGAGCGGTGCTCTTCGTCGCGGGCACTCCCTGGACGCACATCGCCGTAATTGCGGCCGGAGTGGTGGCGCTCGCGGTCCTCGTGCTCGGAGCCCTCCCTGCGGCCGGGATCCCGATCCTCAAGGACTACCAGCAGCAGCGGCTCACCAGCTTCCTCAATCCCTCCCAGGATCCCGGGGGCACGACGTACAACATCACGCAGTCCAAGAACGCCATCGGTGCCGGGCAGTTGCGCGGCCGCGGCGTCGACAATGCGACGCAGACCACGCTGAACTTCCTGCCGGAGCATCACACCGACTTCGTCTTCGCCTCGCTCGCGGAGGAGCGAGGCTTCGTCGGCGCCTCCTTGCTCCTGATGCTCTACCTGCTGGTGGTCTGGCGCGGCTTACGCATCGTGACGCTTGCACGCGAGCCGTTCTCGGCGATCGTCGCGGGCGGCCTCGTGTTCGCGCTGCTCTTCCAGATCTTCGTGAACGTCGGCATGACGATGGGGATTGCGCCGATCACCGGCATCCCGCTGCCCTTCGTGAGCGTCGGCGGCTCGTCGATGATCGCGAACCTGATCGCGATCGGCATTCTCCTGTCGATCCACGTGCGCGCCCGCAGGCGCCGCTAGCGGGCTACCAGCTCAAGCTGCTTCGGCGGCCGGCTTCAGTTTGGCGCGCCGCGTCCTGATGGCGCGCAGCCGCTGGGAGAGGCGGGCCCAGGCCCAGGGCTCGACTTCCCTGTAGCGCAGGACGGACTGACCTCGAGTCGCTTCCAGATACTCGAACCAGGCGTCCGCTTCCTCGATCATCAGCAGCTCGTGCGCTTCACGTTGTCCGGTCACTCGAAGTCCACCTCCTTTTACGCCGAGAAATCCGCCTCGCGCTTCGCGCGAGCCATGATGATTTCTCGGCGCGCGCTGACTTGGCAGAAACCCTAGGACCTGGGCCGGACGGCGTTTCGAGCCAGGCCGTCGTGGCCGCCGCGGGCGGACCCCGCAGCGGCGGCGCAGTGTCCTGTTTCCAGGGTGGAAAACCGCCCGGAGGCTCCGGGTAGGCCGGTTGGTACCCTGTGGGCAGATGTTTTCCATCGCCCACAACCTGCCGCGCACGCTCCGCGCCGCCGTTCTAGCCGGCGTTGCTGCAGCGCGCGCGCACGAAGGAGATTTTTCTTGCGCTGGTTTCGATCCAGAAAGTCCGAGGAGCAGGCGCCCAGCGAGGCTGCCGCTCCAGAAGCACCTGAACCGCTAAGCACCGAGCCCGCCGCGGAAGCGGGACAATCGAGTAGCACCAGGCCGAGACGTCGTCGCGGCAGCCGCGGTGGCCGCGGCCGCTCGAAGAAGACCGCGACGGCCGAGGCGAAGACCGAAGCTCCCGAGCCGAAGACGGCGACGAGGGCGCCGAAGACCGAACGGAAGCCTGCCGGACAGCGGCGCGAGCGGGAGCGTCCGCAACAGCGCCGCCGCCGCGAGCCGCCTCGTCGAGCGCCGCTGCCGCAGGCGAAGCGCGAGCTGCTCGTGTCCGTCGACGTCGGCGAGCAGCGGGTTGCCGTTCTCGAAGACGATCGGGTCGCGGAGGTCTACCTCGAGCGTCCGGAACGCCGGTCGATCGCGGGCGACATCTATCTAGGGACCGTGGACAACGTCCTTCCCGGCATGGAGGCCGCCTTCATCGAGATCGGCCTCGAGAAGAACGGCTTCCTGTACGTCGACGAGATCGTCACACCGGAGCTCGAGGGCAAGGCTAGGCATGGCAAGAAGATCCAGGACCTGATCAGCCGCGGGCAGACGATCATGGTTCAGGCTGTCAAGGATCCGATGAAGACGAAGGGCGCGCGGCTCACGACCGAGATCTCGCTGCCGGGCCGGTTCGTCGTCTACCAGCCGAACGGTGACGGGTTCGGCGTCTCGCGCCGCCTCGACGACGAGGAGCGTGCGCGCCTGAAGGACGTGCTCAAGGCCCTCGACCTCAAAGGCGGCGGCGTGATCGTTCGCACGGCCGCGGAAGGTGCGTCGGCCGAGGACATCGAGCGCGACCTCCTCTTCCTGCAGAAGTTGTGGAAGTCGATCGACGCACGGGCCAAGAAGTCGAAGCCGCCGACGCTGCTCTACCAGGAGGCCGAGCTGCCGCTTCGCGTCACCCGCGACCTCTTCACCGAGAACTTCGAGCGCGCACTTGTCGACGAGGACCGCGCGTACAAGCGCATCGTCGGCTACCTGAAGAAGACGTCGCCGCACATGGTCGAGCGCGTCGTCCGCTACAAGGACAAACCGCCCCTGATGGAGGCCTACGGAGTCGACGCGGAGATCAAGTCGACGCTCAGCCGCCGTGTCGATCTGCCCTCGGGCGGCTACCTCATCTTCGACTATGCCGAGGCTTTCACCGTCATCGACGTGAACACTGGCCGCTTTGTCGGCTCCCGCTCGAAGTCGTCGGGCGCGCGGCTCGAGGACACGATCACGAAGAACAACCTCGAGGCCGTGAAGGAAGTCGTTCGCCAGCTGCGCCTGCGCGACATCGGCGGCATCATCGTCATCGACTTCATCGACATGGCGAACCCGAGAAACCGCGCCACGGTCGAAGGCGCGCTGCGCACGGAGCTCGAGCGCGACCGGACGAAGACGTACGTGGTCGAGATCTCGCCGCTCGGCCTCGTCGAGATGACGCGACAGAACGTCACCGACGGCCCGCGCGAGATCATGACCAAGAAGTGCCCGACCTGCGGCGGTGACGGCATCGTGCTGTCGGAAACCTCGGCCGCGGTCGAGATCGAGCGCCGTCTGCGCGCGCTTGCCGCGGGGTCACGCCACCAGGCTTACCGCGTCGAGGTCGCGGCGAAGGTCGCGTCCATCCTCATCGGACCGGGCGCCTCCCGCCTGCAAGAGCTGGAGAAGCAGACGCGGCGCCGGTTCTATCTGCAGCCGAAGGAGGACACGCATCTCGATCACTTCCTCGTGCTCGCCGAAGGGAAGCGCGAGGAGCTCGCGCCAGCAGCGCCGGTCACCGAAGGCGCTCGGATCGAGCTGAAGCTCGTGGAGGTCGGGCTGCACGACGCCGACGCCGGTGTCGGAAAGGTGGACGGTCTAGACGTCTGCGTCGCGAATGCGGCGAAGCAGGTCGGCAAGAAAGTCGCCGTGCAGGTCGAGCGCGTGCTCGACGACGCTGCCTACGCCACCCTGGTGAGCCGGGAGGCGGCGGTCGATGCGCCGATCACCGCCGAGAGCGAGGCGGAGAAGCCGACGCGCCGAGCCGCGGGTTCGGCGACCACGGTCAGGACGGCGGAGCTCGACGACCCCGAGGCTGAGGAGGACGAAGAGGAGGCGGAAGCCGACGAGCCTGAAGGGGACGAGGTTGAAGCGGATGAGCCTGACGCGGACGCCGTCACCGGCGCAAACGGAACGGAGCCGGCCGCTCCGAAGAAGAAGACGCGCCGAGGCTCACGCGGCGGCCGCGGCCGCAAGAAGAAGACCGCCGCGTCACCTGCGGCCGCTGGAAACGGCGTCGGCGAGCCGGCCGACGTCGCATCGCCCGCTGTTGCCCGGATCCACGTTCCGGACCCGGACCTGGGGGAGCCCGACGAATCTTCGGAGGAGCTCGCGGGCGACGGCGCGGAGGCTCCCAGGCCGAAGAAGAAGACGCGCCGGGGAACCAGAGGCGGGCGGGGACGCAAAAAGAAGACCACGGCCGCCGTCGGCACGGCGACGGACGGCAGCCGGGACGGTGCTCCGCCTGAGGAGGAGAAGCCCCTCGAGCCCGAGGGCGAGAAGCCTGCGGACCCCGAAGAGGAGAAGCCCTCCGACTGGGAGTACGTGCCCATGTCCAAGTGGGACGACGATCTTCCGCGCGGCTAGCCGCTACACTTCCCCGCGCTCGCGGGCTTGAAAGCCCGCATTTTCACGCCATGACTGCCACTAAGAGCTCATACGCGATCATCTCGGTCGGCGGAAAGCAGTACCGCGTCCGCGAGGGCGAGAAGCTGCTCGTCGACCGGCTGAAGACGGACGAGGGGAAGACGTTCAACCCCGATGTCCTCTTCCTGGGTGGCGACGGCGACGGGACGCTCTCACCCCGCACGCAGGTGACCGCAAAGGTGGTCGGCCACGTCCTCGGCGACAAGATCCGAATCGGCAAGCGTCGCGCGAAGACCGGCTACAGGAAGCAGACCGGTTTCCGGGCGCACCTGTCGCAGATCGAGATCCAGTCGATCGGCAGCGCTGCCAAGCCTGCGACGACCGCGGCCACGCCGGTCGCCGAGAAGGAACAGCCGGTCGCGAAGCCGAAAGCAGAGCCCAAAGCCACCCCGGCAGCCGCCACATCCGCCCCCGCCGAGCCGCCGCGCGGTTACGAGGACTTCACCGTCGCGGACATCGCGGAAAGGTCGAAGCGGTGGAAGGTCGAGCAGCTGGAAGCGGCGCTCAAGTTCGAGAAGAAGAACGCCAATCGTAAGGGCGCGATCGCGGCACTCGAGTCCGCGCTCGCCGCGAAGCAGGAGAAGAACTAATGGCTCACAAGAAGGGACTCGGTTCGTCACGCAACGGGCGCGACTCGAACCCGAAGATGCTCGGCGTGAAGATCTTCTCCGGCCAGGAGGTCAAGGCCGGGATGATCCTCGTCCGTCAGCGTGGAACGAAGTTCCGCCCCGGTGCAGGTACGGGCATCGGGCGCGACGACACGATCTTCGCCACCCGCCCGGGCACGGTTGCGTTTCGCCAGAGCGGCGAGCGCCGCTTCGTCGAAGTCGGCGACTAGCGACTACGGTCACATAGCTCGTGAGCTCCGTCGCGGGCCGCTAGCGTTGGTCCGTGTTCCACGATCGCGCTCGCATCGATGTCCAGGCCGGCCGCGGCGGCGACGGAAGCCTGCACTTCCGGCGTGAGAAGCACGTCCCCAAGGGCGGGCCCGATGGTGGCGACGGCGGGCCCGGAGGAGATGTTGTGCTGGTCGCCGATCCGGACCTGCGCGATCTCTCTGCGTTTCGGGTGAAGCGGCGCTACAAGGCAGGCAGTGGCGAGCCCGGCCGCGGCGCGCTGAAGCATGGGGCGACGGGGGAATCGCTCGAGCTTCGCGTTCCCGTCGGAACTCAGGTGCTCGACGAGCAGGAGCAGGTTGTTGCCGATCTCGCCGCGCCGGGAGCGCGGCTGATTGCGGCACGTGGCGGCAGCCCGGGTCGCGGCAACAAACGTTTCGCCACGCCGACTCGCCGCGCGCCGCGTTTCGCGGAGACCGGCCTTCCGGGTGAGGAGGCGATACTCGACCTTCGCCTGAAGCTGCTTGCGGACGCAGCGCTCGTCGGGCTGCCCAACGCCGGCAAGTCCTCGCTGCTCACGAGGATCTCGAATGCGAAGCCGAAGGTCGCGGAGTATCCCTTTACGACACTCGCGCCAATCCTCGGCACCGTCGACGCGCCCGACGCGTCACGGCAGCTCACCGTGGCCGACGTGCCAGGGCTGATCGAAGGCGCGAGTGAGGGGGTAGGCCTTGGACACGAGTTCCTCGCTCATCTCGAGCGTGCGAATCTGCTGCTGCACGTGATCGACTCGTCCGAGGACGACGCGGCCGAGCGCTTCGCCACCATCGATCGCGAGCTGGCCGCGTACGGTGCGGGGCTCGAGACCCGGCCGCAGGCGATCGTCCTGAACAAGATCGACCTCCGTGTGGATCTGCCGCGCTTCGACGTCGAGGACGAACGTATCGTGCGTGTCTTCTACGTCTCTTGCGCAACGGGCGCCGGCATCGAGGAGCTCCGGCGGGCGCTGTTCGAGCTCTGCCCGCCACAGTCTCCGGCCGCTCCGTCCGAGGATGGGCTCGTCGACTTCCTCGTCTACCGGCCAAAGCCCGGCGGCCGCCGCTTCAGGGTGCTCCGCACGGATCGGGGCTTCCGCATCTCCGGCGAAGCGCCCGCGGATGAACAGGAGCTGGCAGCCGCGCTCGAGGCTGCAGGCGCGCGAACAGGTGACGAGGTCGAGGTGGACGGCGAGTTTCTGGAAGTCCAGTGACCGGCCTCCTCGGCGGCACGTTCAACCCACCGCACAACGGACACCTCGCGCTCGCGCGCGCGGCCCAAGAGCATTTCGACCTCGACGGCCTCGCAGTGCTCGTAGCGGAGCGGCCGGGCCACAAGCAAGTGCAGCTCGACGCCGACACGCGGTTGAAGCTCGCGCGGGCCGCCTTTCCGGACTACCAGGTCGAGCCCGATCCCTACGAGCGCACGGTCGACCTGCTTCGCGCTCGGAGTTGGAGCGAGCCGTTGTTCCTGATCGGCGCGGACCAGTTCGCAGACTTCCTCACGTGGAAGGATCCGGAGGGGGTGCTTGCCCTCGCGCGGATCGGAGTGGCGACGCGGCCGGGGTTTCCGGAGGAGCGCCTGGACGCCGTCTTGCAGCAACTGTCGCGGCCGGACCGTGTCGAGCTCTTCGAGATCGAGCCGGTCCCGATCTCGTCGCGGGAGATCCGGGACCGCGTCAGCCGCGGCGAGTCGATCGACGGGCTCGTGCCGCCTGCCGTGGCCGACGTGATCGAGTCACTCGGGCTCTACCAGGATGGTTAAGACGGCGGCTACACTTCGGCGGTATCCCGAACGGAGCTGAAGCCACACTGACGTCTCTCGAACAAGCCCGCCGCATCGCCGGCCTGGCCCAGGAAAAGCTGGCACAGGACGTGGTCATCCTCGACATGCGGCCCGCCTGCTCCTACACCGATTACTTCGTCGTCTGCACGGGGCAGAATCCGCGTCAGACCGTCGCCATCTACGACGAGGTGCACAGCGGGATGAAGCACGACGTGCGCCTCCTCCCGAGCTCGGTGGACGGCCAGCGCGAAGCCTCCTGGATCGTCGCCGACTACCTCGACGTGGTGGTCCACATCTTCACGCCGGAAGCGCGTGCGTATTACCGGCTAGAAGAGCTTTGGGGCGATGCGCCACCGGTCGAGGTCGCGGCCGGCTAGCACGACCGCGCGAGCGCGACGCACGCCGCGCCGCGGATCTGCTCGAGGTACGCGCGCGCAGTCGGTTCGCTGACGAGCGGAACGACGGTCCGCAGGAGCTCGACCGTCGATTCGAGCGCGGCTGACCCGTTCGTGAACGGGCCGCGTGACTCGAGGATGAGCCACGAGGGAAATGCGCGGAACCGAACACCTGCTCGCCGTAAGGCGCCTTCGTTGACCGGCTCACGCAGAGGAACCGACACGAAGACCGCGTGTGCCGGCCCCGTGCGTTTCACGGCGCGGGCGAGCGCGACCGGTTCGCGCGAGTACGCGCGCGCTTCCTTCGCGACGGGGAGTGCCGCAAGGAAGACCGGCGAGTAGGGATACAGCACGTCGCGTGGAGCGAGCTCCTTCGCGAGCCAGGCTGCGGGCGCCGCGACGGCTCGCTCCGCTCCCGTCGGCATCGTGCGCGGCTCGGAGACGGCGCTCGGAGCGAGTGCTGCAACGCCGAGGATCGCGGCGAAGGCAGCCGCACGCGCCTTCGCCGGCAGTAGTGCTCCTAGACGGGTTACCCCGGTTGCGACGAGCGCGATCCAGACCGGCAGCATGAAGATGAGATGGCGGGGACCCAGGCGGTCGCCGCCGAGCCCTGCTGCATTCGCGATCGCGAGGGCGGGTGGGGGGACTGCGAGGGTCAGCACTGCAAAGGCCGCGACCGCCGGCCGGCGGCGTGCGAGCACGAGCATCCCGGCAGCCGCGAGAGCGATGAAGAGGACGAGCGCTGCGCCGCGCCCTCCCGCCGCACCGCCGAGTGCGTGCAGCATGGCTGGTCCCGGGGAGGTGCCGCTCTCGAGGTTCTGGCCTGCCTCGGGGGCGTACCGCTCCGAGAGCCGCAGGTCGGCGAGTACGAGCGGGAGAGCAAGCACAGCGACTACCAGGACCGGCCAGGCCGGCCGGAGCTGCCGGCCGCGCCAAAGCCAGAGCGCGACAGCCGCCTCCGCGGCGAACAGGAACGCGCCGAACGGATGCACGGCCAGCGGCAGCAGTGCGGCTGCCGCGGCAGCGAGGGCCGTACCACGCTGCGGCCGCGCGAGCGCGCGCACGAAGAGGTCGGCCGCGAGCGCGCTCGCGAACGCGAAGAGCGAGTACATCCGCCCGAACGTCCCGTAGATCAGCAGCAGCTGTGACGTCGCTGCGAGCGCAGCCGCCACCAGTCCCGCAAACCGACCGGCCATGCGTCGCGCGAGGTCGTAGCAGAGTGGGACCGTCGCGAGGGCGAACACGACCGAGACCCAGCGCAAGGCTTCGGGCGTCGTGTCGATCGCGAGGACAAAGTGGGCCAGGACGAAGTGCAGCGGCGCTCCGCCGCGATCGAGGACGACCGTATGCAGCAGGTCTCCCAGCGGCCGGGCGGAGATCAAGCCGGCGACGGCCTCGTCCTCGTTCAAGGGCTTCCCCGCGATGTCAGGCAGGAGGCGTGCAAAGAGAAACGCCGTCAATCCGGCGAGTGCCAGCGCAGGCGCAAAAGCGACAGTGCGCAGCGCGTGTCGTTCGATCGCGGCGGTGCTCATGGTCCGGGAGTCCCCGGGTGGACGGTATCTAGACCGGATCGCGCGCCGGTGAAGCCTCGGTTTCGGCCCGCGGCAGCCGCTCCAGCGCGCGCGGTAGATACCAGTTCCATTCACCGAGGAGCTTCATCGAGGCGGGCAGGAGCACGGCGCGGACGATTGTCGCGTCGATCAGCACTGCCGCTGCGAGCCCGACCCCGGCCTGCTTCACGTCGAGTGAGGAGAGCGACCCGAAGATCGAGAAGACGGCAAACATCACGAGCGCGGCGCTCGTGACGACGCCCGCGGTGGCCGTGATCCCGTAGCGCACGGCATCGTCGCTCGTCATACCGGAGTCCACACCCTCCCGTACGCGGCTGAGGATGAAGACGTGGTAGTCCATCGACAAGCCGAACAGAACGACGAAGAGGAACAGCGGCAGCCACGAGATGATCGCGCCGTTCGAGGTGAACCCGAGCAGCGGCTCGGCCCAGTGATGCTGGAAGACGAGCACGAGCACGCCGTACGACGCGCCGACGGAGAGCAGGTTGAGGACGATCGCCTTGAGCGGCACGACAATCGAGCGGAAGGCAACCAGCAGGAGTACGAATGCAAGCATGAGCACGAACACGAGGACGAAGGGGAGCCCGTGTTTCAGCTGGCGGGTGAAGTCGACGTCCTCCGCCACATCGCCGGTCACCGCCGTCCTTGCGCCGGGGATCGTGCCGATCGTCCGCGGAATCAGCTCGTTGCGAAGCGTTAGGATCGAGCGGCGGCTCGCCGTGTTGTTGCCGGCGCCGGTCAGCGGCAGGAAGAGAGCCGCCGCGGTGCCGTCGTCGTTCGAGGTTGCGAGCACTGGACCGTGGCCGATGCCGCGCGCGAGGGCGAGCTGCTCGAGGTGCCGCCCCTGCCGACGGAGCGCCGCCGCGCCACCGGTGGGCACTGTCGCGACGATCTTCGCCGTCTCTGCTCCGCCGGGGAACTCGCGGCGGATGTCCACGAGCGCGCGAAGCTCGGGAATGCTCTGCGGCGAGAGTGTGTTGTCGCCCGGCTTCGCGACCTTCAACCCGAGCGCAGGCAGCGCAAGCGCTACCAGCAGGCCCGCCGAGAGCACGCACGAGAGGACGGGGCGCTTCAAGACCCGGTCGATCACGGCTGTCCAGAAGCGCGAGTGCGCCTGGTCGGTCCGGAGGTGAGGCAGGAACGGAACGCGCCCACGATCGATGCGGTTCCCGAGCAGCTCCAGCACGCCGGGCAGCACGGTGACCGAACCGGCGACCGCGCACGCGACCACGGAGATGGTTGCCGCGGCAAGGCTGTTGAACACCTTCGCCCCGATGAGGAACATCGCCGCCATCGCGATGATCACCGTCGTGCCCGAGAGGATCACCGTGCGGCCGGAGGTTCGGATCGTTCGCTCGAGCGCCTCGTGCGGCGGCCGTCCGCGCCGTCGTTCCTCTCGCGAGCGCATGACGTAGAAGAGCGCGTAGTCGACGCCGACCGCCATTCCGATCAGCACGAGCACCGTGCGCACGCTGTCGTCGATCGGAATCGCCTGGCTGATCGGGCCGAGCAGCCCGAACGCCGCGGCGACCGCTGTCAGCGCGAGCAGCACCGGCACGCTTGCGGCGACCGCCGCGCCGAATGCGAAGAGGAGCACGAACAGCGTGACGGGGACGGAGAGAATCTCTGCGCGCTGCAGGTCGTCGTTGATCGAGCGGTCACGGGCATCGCTGGCAGTGATGTCGCCGGTCTCCTCGATCGTCACGTCAGGGTGGGCGGGCGCGGCGGCGAGGATCGTGTTACGCACCGGGTCCGCATACGCCCCGGTGAGCGTCGCGACGACTAGCGCCGAGTGCCGGTCGCGCGAGACGAGCCGCGCGTCTTGCAGCGGAGTCGTGATCTGGACCTCCTGCGAGCCGAGGCGTTTGACGACGTCGGCGACGGCCGCGCGGAACGCCGAATCGTCGACCGTCAGCGTCGTGCTGTGCAGGTAGCCGATCTCGCGCGGCGGCGGCCACAGGTTGTTCGCGTCGAGCAGCTCGTAGCCGCGCGCAGACTCACCGACCGCGCCGTTCTGGAGCGTCTCCGTCCCGGTTGCAACCATCCCCGCAACTGCGACCGCGACGAACGCGAGCCAGGCCACGATGGCGCGCCACGGGTGGCGCGTGCTCCAACGGCCGATCGTCGCCACGGACCTCAGGCAATCGAGTGTAGGACGGTCCCTCGGCTTTGCCTAGCCGTCGCGATGCTTGAGCTCGGACTCCTTCAGCTGAGCCGATTCGAGTGACAGATCGCCCGAGCAGACCTGCGCGTTCAGGTCGTTCTCGATCGAGTCGACATCGGAAGCGCGTGGATACGGCTCGGGCCAGAGATTGCGCGGATCGGTCGGATGCCCGCCGAGCTCGAGGCTGATCAGGTGGTCCTCCTGGTAGTCGGACAGCGAACCGCCGACGCCGTATTCACGCATCTGTTTCCGTTTCAGCGCGTTCGTGTACGAGGTCGGGGGCCGAATCGTCTTCGTCCACCCGTGCACGCAGATGGTGGAGTTGATGTTCGCCTGCGTGACGTCGGGGTTGAGCACGCCGGGCGTGCGCACGATGTCGGCGTGGTACGGGCCCTTCGACGAAGAGCCGTGCGGCGAGACGATCGCGATCGCGAGTAGCAGCAGTGCAATTGCGAAGAGAGCGGAGCGCATCGACATCGGTCGAGGGTGCGGGATGATGTTGTGTCAGCGCAAGGTGTCCAAACGGGACAGGGCTCAGCCGATGTCGTTGCTAGATTGGACAACGTGCTTACGACGAACCAAAAGGGTGCCATAGCCGAGAGTGCCATCACCGCTGAGGCGATTCGGCTAGGAGTCGGAGTATTTCGAGCGGTTGCGGACGAGCGCTACGACCTTGTCCTCGACATCGGCGCGCGGCTGCTGCGAGTGCAATGTAAGACGGCCGCACTCAATGGCGACGTGGTGGTGATTCGCTGCTATTCCTGCCGTCGGACCGCTGGCGGGATGCTCAAGCGGTCTTACACGAGTGATGAGATCGACGCAGTTGCCGCCTACTGCGATGAGCTTGGTCGCTGCTTCCTCATTCCGATCAATAGGGTCGATGGACTCTCGACTATTCAGCTTCGACTTGTTCGTGCCAAGAACAATCAGGCGCGGCGAATCAATTGGGCCAACAATTTCGAATTCGCCGCTACACTAGGTTCTCTAGGGGCCGTAGCTCAGTTGGGAGAGCGACGCGCTGGCAGCGCGTAGGCCACGGGTTCGAGTCCCGTCGGCTCCACTGATCAGCGTCCGAGTGCCGGAGTCGGGTCCAGCCCGCAGAGGAGGTCCCTCGGCTCCCCGGCCCTAAGCGGCCGTCTCGCCGAGCGCGGCGACCTCACGTCGCTCCGCCAGCCGCTGCAAGGCGCGCGCCTCGATCTGTCGCACCCGTTCGCGTGTCAGCCCCATCTGACGCCCGATCTCCTCGAGCGACTTGGGGTCGGGATCGCCGTTCATCCCGTAGCGCAGCTTGACGACCTCGCGCTCGCGCTCGGGCAGGGTCTCGACGGCGCTGCGGACCGCGGTCTCGGCGAGGCTGACGTGCACTTCCTCGGACGGCTCGGCGTCCTCGCCGGCGATCAGGTCGCCGAAGCTCGTGTCGCCCTCGGCGCCGACCGGCCTGTCGAGGCTCGTTACCGCGCGGGCCGCCGCGCGAACCTCCTGCACGTGCTTGAGCGAGAGCTTCGACGTTTCCGCGATCTCCTCGTCCGTCGGATCCCGCTCGAGCTTGGCCATCAGCGTCCGCTCTGCGCGTGAGATCTTCTGCTCGCGCTCGACGATGTGGACCGGAATGCGGATCGTGCGCGATTTGTTCGCGACGCCGCGCTGCACGGCCTGCCGGATCCACCAGGTCGCGTAGGTCGAGAACTTGTAGCCGCGGCGCCAATCGAATTTCTCCACCGCGCGGATCAGCCCGATGATGCCCTCCTGGATCAGGTCGAGCAGCGAGATGCCGTGACCCTGGTACTTCTTCGCGATCGAGACGACGAGACGGAGGTTCGAGTTGATCATGAGATCCTTCGCCTCCTTGTCGCCGCGCTCGAAGCGTTTGGCAAGCTCCACCTCCTCGGAGGCGGTCAGCAGCTTGTAGCGGCCGGCCTCGTTGAGAAAGAGCTGGAGCGCATCGGTGGTGGCGACGGCGAGGTCGCCGTTCACGTACGTGATCCCGATCGCGTCCGGGCGGGCGCAGTCGTCGGTGAGCACGATGCCCTTCTCTTCGAGCTGCTCGAAGAAGCCGGTCGTCTGATCGTCGTCGAGGTCCGCCTCCTGGAGGAACTCGCTGACCGCGGACAGGTTGAGGCAGCCGAGCTCCTCTCCCTGTTCCAGCAGAGCTTGTAGCCGTTCGTCTACGACCATTTCGCGGGTCTCCCCTGTTTGGACTCTGGGCTAACGCGAATTTTGCACTTCTGTTCCAAAGACGTCACCCGGGCGTCGTAGTTGGCCGCGTAAGGTCGGAGCGATCCCGACCAGGAGGAATCCCATGCGCCGACCAGGAATCCGGTCGCTCGCGGGGGGAGCGGCCGGGATCGCCGCAGGCGTCATCGGGGGAATCGCCTTGACCTCGACCTCGACTGCGAGCGGGCCCGGGCTCGCCGTTCCAGGCCTCGATGCCGTCCACATACCGCCCGTCCTCACGACGAAGGACGAGCCGGTCACGCTGCGCTTCGCGATCGTCTGTCCCCCGAGGGCCGATGGCGAGCCTTGTGACGGCTCCGGCTCGGTGTACGTCCGCGCGGGCCAGAGCGGGGCGTTCCGCCGGTTGACGCTGAGCCGAGGCGAGGTCTCCGGCGAGGGCCGGTACTTCGTCGAGCTGCCGCGCGAGATCGCATCTTCCCGCGAGGGGTTCTCTTACTATGCGGTGCTCAGGGACGACGCGAACGGAGCGACGGTCACCGTCCCGGCGGGCGGGGAAACGGCACCGCAACGCAGCTTCCCGCTGGTTGATGCAGCCGAGGTCGTTCTCGGCCGGCACACGTTCGGCCGCGACCGCGCGCCGGACGAGCAGGTCGTCACGGCCCCGTGGGGGAGCGATGTCGGCGAGGTCGGCCTCGCCGGCTCCCGCGAGCTCGGCTTCAGCGGCCCTTCGTCGTTCGACGTCGCCGCCGACGGCACGGTCGCGGTGCTCGATCAGGTGAACGGTCGAGTCGAACGCTGGTCACGCGCGAGCGTCGAGGCGACGAACCTGGAGGTCAGTGGTGGACTGGCGGACTTCGCCCTCGAGCCCGATGGGACGATGGACGTTCTCGAGCCGCCGAACCGGACGATCCCGGCCCCCGTGCTGCGGAGCTTTCGTGGCGACGGGTCGCCGCGCTGGGCGCAGAGGCTCTCCGACCGGACGTGGGCCAAGCTGGCCGCCGGGCCCGCGGGGCCCACGGTTCAGCAGCAGCCGTCCGAGCAGTGGTTGCCAGTCGCTGAGCACGGCTCCGCCTTGGATCGGTCGGCACAAGCCGGCCGGGGCCGCCCGGGTCACCCGTTCGCCAACGGGCGCGAGGTGGTGGTCGAGCGCGTCGGTGCAGGCGAGCTGCGGCTGGCCGAGCTCGTGGGCAACGTGGTGGTACGCAGTTGGCGCATCACGAGCGCCACACCGCTCGGCGAGGTGCAGCTTGCGGAGCCGCACGGAAATCGCCTGGTGGTCGTGACGAAGACGTACACGGACGAGCGCAGCGAGTACGTCGTGCTGGTCCTCGACCGGTCCGGAGTCTCGAACAGCTTCGTAGTGGAGTCGCTCGAGTGGACCGAGTCCGCACCGCTGGCGCGCTTCCGGCTCGCGGGCTCTTCGTTGTACCGGCTCGGCTCTACTCGTGCCGGTCTGTTCGTCGACCGCTTCGACGCGGAGGTGTCCCGATGAAGATCTTTCTCGTCGCCTTCGGCGTCGGCTTCGTGCTCGCAGGCGCGAACGGCGCTGAGGCATACCATCGTTTCTGGGCCAACTGCAACTACGACGCGCCGACGTTCATGACCACGATGACGCGCGACGCCGCGCAGGACTACGCGAACGCCGCCCGGTACGAGGGCTACCAGTGGGGCGGAGGCTGCTGGAACTACGACGACGCCGACGCGTACCCGTACGACGCTCCGGGCGATCCTTCGGCACACGGCGAAGGCGGAGACTGCTCGGGTCTCACGTTCAAGACGTGGCGCGAGTCCACCGACGACTGGCGCGACGGCCGCTACTACTGGCGTGCCCTACGCAATGTGCACGGCCCGTACACGGCAGGAGACTTCAAGAATGGTCTCGGCGCACCGAATCACGTTGTCGCAAAGTCGACTGCAGGGGTGATGGACGCGTTCGCGAGCTCGACCCACATCGGCATGATCTTCTACCGCTCGCTCTACGGCGGCGATCAGATCGTCGAGGCGAAGTGCGAAGCTTGCGGGACGAACATCTTCTATCGCACGTATCGCAGCGATCCAAGTTACAGCGGAGTGGCCAGGTGGGGCTGGACGGGGTGAGACTCACCGTGCTGCTCCTCGCCGTCGGACTGCTTGCCGGTTGCGACAGCAGCGGCGCTCGCCCGGAGCGCCTGCTCTACGGGGAAGCGGCGCCGGAGTTCAAGGCTGTCTCGGGAAGCGTGCTCGCGATCGGACGCGTGCTCGACGGCACGACCCTCGGCCGCCGCTTCACGAGCTGCCGTCCGGTGGGTGCGGAAATCGGAAACGACGCCGTCGTGGTGGAGCGCATCGGCGTCTTCGGCGAAAGCCTGACCTTCGCGGACTCCGCTCACAAAACGGTGTATTCATGTGACGGCGGCACGGATCCGGCGGGCGAGCGCAAGCTTCCGTGGTGCGGCAGCTCGGCTGGCCGCCTCCTCCGCGGGAAGCTGCTCGACCCACGCCTCGACATCCTGTGCCGTGACCGCGAAGGACGGGCGCTGGCCTACGCGTGGGTCGAGCCGGCCGCGGGCGTGCGCTGGATCGGCGTCGATCAAGGCGCATACACCGAGATCTACGAGGTGCTGGCGGCCCTACCCGTCCGGATCGCGTCCACGCGCGGGATCGAGATCGGCCGGGCCCGTGCGACCTTCGACGTGACGCAGTACGACAACCACGGAAGGGAGGTGATCGAGGGAAGGCTCGAGGCCCAGGTTGCGGGCTGATTTCAGGGGGTACACTCGGCTCATAGTGTGGGAGTTGATCTGGCTGATGGTGATCATGAAGATCCCCATCCTCTATCTCTGCTGGGTCGTCTACTGGGCGATCAAATCCGAGCCGCGACCCGAGGAATCGGCTGCGCTCGTGAAGGTCCCCGACGACACCGATCCGAAGCCGTGGCGGCCAAGGCGCAGTCGCCCGCGCAGGCCCGGGCCGCACGGTCGGCCCTCACGCGGTTACGCGCGGACGGGTCGCGCTACGGTGCGGACGTGAGCGCAACGCCTCACCCGCAGAGCCGGCCGGCGGAGACGGTGGCGGGTTTTCTCGCAACCGCTGGGATCTTCGTCAGCCTCGTGGGGATTGCCTACCGGCCGCTGCGGCTCATCCCCTTCGCGATCCTGCTCTCGTTGATCGCGGCCGGGATCGGCGGCCGGAGCGAACGGCTGGCGACGCACGCGGTTGCGATCGGGGCCGCCTCCTTCGCGATCGGTCTCGCGGTGGCCGTGATCACGAGCCATCCCCTCTGGTAGCACCCCTCGTTGCTACAAAGGACGTAGTGACTGACGTCGACGGCCTGAACGCGGGCTACGCACGCGACCTTTTCGAGGAGTACCTCGAAAATCCAGAGGCGGTCCCGAGCGAATGGCGCCTGCTCTTCGAGAGCGGCGACAGCGAGATCGTCGCGACCCATCCCGGTCTCGCACGCCTACTCGAAGCGGCAGCGAATGGCCATCCGGCCCCGGCTCCCGCGCCCCCCGCCGGCCCTGCCGCAACGGCGCCGCCACCCCAGGTCGAGCCGGTCTCCGACGAGCTGCTCGGCGCCGTCGCCGCTGCGATGGCCCTGGTGAAGGCGCACCGGATGCACGGCCACCTCGCGGCGCATCTCGATCCACTCGGGTCGGAGCCCCCCGGCGACCCCGCGCTCGAGCCCGAGCGCTTGATTCCGAAGCTGACCCCCGAACTCCAGGCGAGGGTGCCGGCCGCCGTTCTGCGGATGTACGTCCCGGGAGACACGCTCGCCGACGCGTTGCCGCGTCTGAGCGCCACCTACACGGGGACGATCGCGTACGAGATCGAGCACATCGCCGACCACGAGAAGCGCGTGTGGTTGCGGCAGGCGATCGAGTCGGGCAAGTACCGCACACCCCTCTCTGCAGAAAAGAAGAAGGAGCTGCTCGCGCGGCTGTCACGCGTCGAAGCGTTCGAGCAGTACCTGCGCCGTGCGTTCCTCGGACAGAAGCAGTTCTCGATCGAAGGCCTCGACGTGATGGTGCCGATGCTCGACGAGGCGATCGAGCTCGCGGCCGAGAACGGTGCGCACGAGGTCGTGATCGGGATGGCCCACCGCGGCCGGCTCAACGTTCTCGCGCACACGCTCGGGCTGGGATACGACTCGATCCTCCGTGAGTTCGAAGGCGAGCGCACGATCGAGGCGGTCGTCGCGACCGACGAAGGCGGAACCGGTGACGTGAAGTACCACCTAGGCGCGGCCGGAACGCGTTCGACTCCCGCCGGAGACATCACGGTCACGCTTGCCGCCAACCCGAGTCATCTGGAAGCAGTGGATCCCGTGGTCGAGGGACGAGCGCGTGCGGAGCAGACCGATCGCTCGACGCGCTACGGCCTGCACGATCCCAACGTTGCCCTGCCGGTGCTGATCCACGGGGACGCCTCGTTCCCCGGCCAGGGAGGCGTCGCGGAGACGTTGAACCTGTCCGCGCTCGAGGGCTACTCGACCGGCGGGACGCTCCATCTGATCGCCAACAACCAGGTCGGTTTCACGACCGATCCCAGCGAAGGACGCTCGACGCGCTACTCGAGCGACCTCGCCAAGGGCTTCGATGTCCCAATCATCCATGTCAACGCCGACGACCCGGAGGCGGCGATGTCCGTGGTCTCTCTCGCGCTGGCCTTCCGCCGCCGCTTCGAGAGCGACGTCGTCATCGATCTCGTGGGCTATCGCCGGCACGGTCACAACGAGCAGGACGAAGCCGCCTACACGCAGCCGTTGATGACCGCGCAGATCGCGGAGCACCCGACCGTGCGCGACCAGTTCGCAAAACTGCTCGTCGCGGAGGGAGTCGTCACGGAGGACGAAGGCGACGACCTGTTTGCGCAGGTCACTTCGGAGTTGAAGCAGGCTCACGAAGCGTTGAAGGCGACCTTCGGCGCGCCGCTTCCCGCTGAAGGGAAGATTCCGTTCTCCAGCGGCGACGGCGTTGTCACCGCCGTCTCGGCCGATCGGTTGCGGGAGTTGAACGACGAGTTGCTGCGCGTCCCCGAGCACTTCACCGTCCACCCGAAGCTGCTGGGTCAGCTCCAGCGGCGCCTCAAGACGATCGATGAAGGCGGGATCGACTGGGGCCAGGCCGAAGCTCTCGCGTTCGGGTCCCTGCTCGTCGAGGGAATCCCGATCAGGCTCACGGGTCAGGACACCCAACGCGGCACGTTCTCTCATCGCCACGCCGTGCTGCACGACGTCCACACCGGCGAGACGTTCACGCCGCTGCAGAACCTCGACGAGGCAAGCGCGTCCTTCGAGATCTACAACTCGCCGCTCTCGGAATACGCGTGTCTCGGCTTTGAGTACGGGTACTCCATCGCTGCGCCGGAAGCGCTCGTGCTCTGGGAGGCCCAGTTCGGCGACTTCGTCAACGGCGCGCAGATCGTGATCGACCAGTTCATCGTCGCGGGACTGGCGAAATGGCGTGAGACGACGCGGCTGACGCTCCTGCTGCCCCACGGCTATGAAGGGAACGGTCCCGAGCATTCGAGCGCACGGCTGGAGCGGTTCCTCCAGCTCGCAGCGCAGGAGAACATCCGCGTCGCCAATCCGTCGACGTCCGGCCAGCACTTCCACCTGCTCCGTCGTCAGGCCCTCGACGCAGCGGGCCGCCCACTGGTCGTGATGACGCCGAAAGGGCTCTTGCGTCTGAAGCAGGCCTCGTCGACGCTCGCCGACCTTGCGGAAGGGTCGTTCCAGCAGGTGATCGACGATCCGAGCGCAAAGCACGCCGAAGTGACTCGGCTCGTCTTCTGCTCGGGGAAGGTGTACTACGACATCGCCGGACACGAGGCACGCGCGCAGGCCACGCAGGTTGCGGTCGCGAGGCTCGAGCAGCTCTATCCATTCCCCGTCGACGCGTATGCGGCGCTCATCGCCCGTTACCCGAGCCTGCGCGAGGTCGTCTGGGCGCAGGAGGAGCCGCAGAACATGGGCGCCTGGCGGACGATCCGGCATCGGCTGGAGGCGCCGCTGAAGGAAGCAGGAGTCCCGCTCAGCTATGCCGGCAGACCCTGGCGGGCAAGCCCGAGCGAGGGCTATCCCACCGCCCACCTGCGCGAGCAGGACCGCATCGTCCGCACTGCCCTCGGAACCGGCTAGCGCTTACGTGCTCGGCGCGAACGCGCCCGCGCGCTCGCCTGCAAAACACGCGACGCGACCTTCGGCCCATGCTTGCGAGCCACGTTCAAGACCTGCTTGCGCTGTTTCGGGGGGAGTCGTCGCCAGATATCCCAAGCAGTCAGCGCAAGACCGACGGGCCCGAGGCGTCTGGTGAGGCGTGCCCGCACGGGACTATCCTCGCACAGGCACTAGCCGTCGTGCCCTTTGTCCTTGTCTTTCCCCTTCTCCTTGTCCTTGTCGCTGCCGTGACCTTTGTCGCTCTCGGGCTGCGGGGTCGCTTCCGCAGGCGGCGTCGTCGTCGTCACCACCACGGGCGCGTCTGCCTGCACGGGTTCCGCGGGCTTACTCGTTTGCGTGGCCTTGTCGTGCCTCTTGGTCTTCCCCTTGCCCTTGTCGGCACGGGCCGGCGGTTGGCTCGGGGCCGGCTGCGCGACGGGAGCCGCCGAGGTGTCGTTGGCGAGCGTGCGCGTTTCGGTCACCGGCGCCGGCGGTGGCGTCGGCTGGGGAGCCGGCCTCGGGGCGGGCCTCGGCTCGCGCGCAGGACTGGAACCCCGACCGGAAGCCGGAGCGCCCGCCGCGGGGACGGCGCGCACGATCGAACGCCTGTCCTCGACTCGCCCCGCGTGCACGGGACGCGACGGCGCGGAGGCAACCAGCTGTACGGAGCGCTGAAGGGCCGACGGCGGCGCCGTCAGTGAGCGAATGGCGTCGTGCGCCGTCGCGAACAACGCGGGCATCGCGAGTGTGAAGCCGATGGCTCCCGTCATCAGCGCGGCGGCTAGGACGCGCGCGCACTTTTCCCTCATGTTTCCCCTCGGGGTTGTCGATACCTGGCTCAATCGAGGGTATCGGCACTTGGGGAGAAAGGCTTGAAGGGAAGTCGTGGGTAGTTTCAAAGTCAAGCTCGTCGCCTACTTCCTGCTGTTGTCCTTGCTTCCACTGGCGGCCGCCTTCTGGGGTTTTTCCACGGTCGCGTCGCAAAGCGAGGCCCGGCGGGTCGACGCGCGCCTCCAGGCCGGGCTCCGCGCGACGTTGGCCGCCTACCAGGAGGCGCTCGGCTCGGCCGACAAGGCTGCGGAGAGGCTCGCCCGTCAATCCTCCTTCCAGCGGGCGCTCCTGGCTCACAACCGGGCCGCGCTGCGGCAGATGCTCAAAGGGCAGCCACATCTCGCCGTCGTGGCGCCCGGGGGCTTTCAGGTCGGCAAGCCTGACCCGATCGCGCCCCGGCGGCAGGTTGCGGTCCTGGCGGCCGGAGGCAGTCAGGGTGCCGTGATCGCGTCCGTGCCCCTCGACGGCGCCCTGGTGCGCCGTCTGGAGGCCCGCTCCGGGCTCGAGACCGCGGACCACGTCCTCGTCGTGGAGGACGGCCGGATCGTGGCCGGGCCTCCTGGCATTCGCGGCCGTTTCGATCTCCTCTCAGGCAAGCCGGGCACCGTATCCGTCGGCGGGACGAGGTATCGGGCTCTCGTTGCGGGCACGGTCGAGGGACGGCCGAGCGCGACGCTCGGCGTGATCAGCCCCCAAAGGCTCATCGACGCCGCCAACCGCAAGGCGACGAATCAGCTGCTCATCGGCCTTGGCGCCGCGCTCGTCTTCGTCGGCTGCGTGGCCTATGTCGAAGGCCGCGCGATCGTGCGAACGATCCGGCGCCTGGTCGACGCCGCCGCCGCAATCGCCCGCGGCGACCTGAAGGAACGCGTCCCCGTTCAGGGCCGCGACGAGTTCGCGCTGCTCGGCCGAACGTTCAACCAGATGGCATTCCAGCTCCAGACCCGACTCGAGGAGCTCGAGGCGGAGCGCGGACGCCTGCGGGACGTGACCTCGCGCTTCAGTGAGGCGCTCGGAGCGACGCACGACGCCGAGCAACTGATGCCGCTGATCTTGGAGGCTGCAATGGAGGCCACCAGTGCCGCGGGGGGCGTGCTCGTCGGGACGAGCGGCTCGCTCGTCAAGGCCGGCTTCCCGGAAAAGGGCACAGAGCGTCTCGAGGTGCCTCTGCAGGCCGGGTCGATCAACTTCGGCTCGCTGCTGCTCTTCGGCGCCGAGTTCAGCGAAGAGGACCGCATGACGGCGGTCTCACTCGCTTCGCATGCGGTGGTGGCGCTCGACAACGCACGGCTGCACCGAATCGTGGAACGGCAGGCGCTGGTCGACGGCCTTACGGGTCTCGCCAACCGGCGCCAGTGCGAGGAGACCCTGGAAGACGAGCTCGCCCGTGTCGAACGTTTCGGCGGCTCCCTGGCAGTCGTCGTGGCCGACCTCGACTGGTTCAAGGACATCAACGACCGCCACGGTCATCCCGCAGGCGACACAGTCCTGCGTGAGTTCGCCGTGCTTCTCGAGGAGACCGTCCGGGACGTCGACCTCGCTGGGCGCTGGGGCGGGGAGGAGTTCGTCCTCGTCCTGCCGGGCACCGACGTCGCGGGCGGGGCCCAGCTCGCCGAGCGGATCCGGGTGGCCCTCGCCGGCCGCACCGTCCTCGCCGTCGACGGCAGCCCGATCCCCGTCACGGCCAGCTTCGGGGTCGCCGCGATCCCCCCGGCCAAGACCGCCTCCGAGCTCTTCGCGGCGGCCGATGCGGCCATGTACCAGGCAAAACGGGCCGGCAAGAACCGGGTCGAGGCGGCGCGCGAGCCCGTCACCCACTCGTAAGCCTCCTGCAGTTTCTGGGGAAAAAGCCGCCCGAAGGGCTACAATCTCGCCCGCAGGACCTGACCCCTACCCCAGGAGCCTTCATGCAAGTTGAGACGCCGTCGATCTTTGCCAAGGTCATCCAGGACCATCTCGAGCTGAAGGAGCGGAACGCCAAGCTCGAGGGTGCCATGCCGCTCGGTCACTACAAGGCCGCGGATCCTTTCGACAACCACCCGCTGTTCAAGACCGAAGAGCAGGCACGCCTCGAAGAAACCATGGACGGCGAGGAGCCGGTCGTCGCTTCCGAGCCCCCGGTGCTTACGTGGCCCGGTGAGGAGACCGCCGAGCAGGCCGGCCCGGATTCCGAGGAAGGCCTCTGGGGCCGCAGCCGCGATTTCGACTGGGGCGACTAGCGGTTCGTCAGCTCGGTCCCGGCGTCGTAGGGTAGGTCCTTCGGAAAGCGACGACGGGAGGCTCGACATGAAGCGACTACTGCTGGGATTCGGGCTCGCGACGGGTCTCGCCTATGCCGTGCGCGAACTCTTCGGGGAGCCTCAGCCTCAGCCGCAGCCGAGCTGGGAAGAGACCGACAACGATCCCGAGGATCTGAGCCAGGACCTCGCGCAGCGGGCACGCCTAGCCGAGGGTGCACAGGCTGAAGAAGAAGCCCAGACGAGTTAGGGGAAGCTAGAGCAGGCTCGCGACGAACCGAAGGTCGTCGACGAACGCGGCGAACTCGGTCTCCCTCTGCTCAGGTTCCCCACGAAGGATCGCAGAGGGATGAATCGTCGCTGTGACGGCGTCGGCGAGATTCGACTCCACCAGAGTGCGCCGGTTCTGCGTCACGCGAAACTCACGGCCGAGCAGCGACTGCGCCGCCGTCGCGCCGAGCAGGACGAGCACCCGCGGGTGGACGATCACGAGCTCGGCCTCGAGCCACGGGCGACACGCGGTGATCTCCGCCCAGGTCGGTTTCTGGTGGATCCGACGCTTCCCCCGGGCCTGCCATTTGAAGTGCTTCACCGCGTTCGTCATGTAGGTGGCGGAACGATCGATCCCGGCCTCCGTGAGCGCCTTGTCCAACAGCTGTCCAGCCGGGCCCACGAATGGCTTCCCCGCTCGGTCCTCCTGGTCACCCGGCTGCTCGCCGACGAACATCACCCCGGCTGACTCCGGGCCCTCTCCGAACACCGTTTGGTTGCCGAGCCTCCACAGGTCGCAGCCCTTGCAGCCGGCCGCCGCCTCCCGGAGCACGGGCATGGACGGCTCCGCCGGTAGGAAGTTCGCGGCAGATGTGGTCGCCCGAGCCCTGGCCATGCCTCCTCTATGACCGCTCGTAGGGAAGAGGAACCCCTCGACCGGGGGATACCAGCCGCTCTCCACGGCGCTTTGCTGTGTGTCGGTTCTGAAAAGGGGGCTCCACTGCGGCTGTACAGGCGAATCCAAACTTGCCGATGAGCGACCATGCTCTCCCACTCCGCCTGATCGGGCAGGACCTCCTCGCCGATGCGTCGCAGGGGACGGCGCGCGTCGAGTCGTATCGGCGCCTGGCGGACGTCTTCCACGACGTGCTCGCCGAGCAGAGCCTCGACGCACTGCTGGACCGGATCGCGGATGCCCTGGCCGAGCTCGTACCGCACGACTCGCTGACCATCTACGAGGCCGACGAGCCACGGCGCCTCCTGATCCCCGTGTGGGCTCGCGACAAGTGGGCGGACAAGATCCTCGCCGACAGCTGCCCGTTCGGAGTTGGGTTGACAGGCTGGGGTGTCGAGCATCGCGAGCCCGTGTGGGTCAATCGGGCGCACCTCGACCCGCGTGTCATGACCGTGGCGGGTACGCCTGCTGACGAACCGGAGGCGCTGATCACGATCCCGCTGATTGCGCGCGACTCGATCAAAGGTGCGCTGAACATCTATCGCCTCGGCGACGACGCTTCGTTCGACGAGAACGATTTCGAGCTGGCCAAGCGCTTCGGCGATGCCGCCGCGCTTGCGCTCGACAACGCCCAGATCCGCGCGCGGCTCGAGCACCAGGCGCAGACGGATCCGCTCACCGGCCTCTTCAACCATCGCGCATTCCACGAGCGTCTCCGCCAGGCGCTGGCGAACGCGAGCCGGTCGCACGACGCGGTCTCGCTGCTCATGCTCGACATCGACGACTTCAAGCGCGTCAACGATGTCTACGGGCACGGTGCGGGCGACGAGATCCTGCGCAGCCTCGCCGACACGTTGAAGGACGCGATGCGCACGTCGGATGTGGTGTATCGCCTGGGAGGCGAGGAGTTCGCGATCGTGATCGCCTCGCGCTCGCCGCAGAACGCCGAACGTCTGGCGCACCGGCTCGTCCAGCGTGTCGAGGCGACGGAGTTCGATCCGGCCGGCCGCATCACGATCTCGGTCGGGCTCGCTCGCGGCCCCGAGCACGCGATGAACCCGCGCGAGCTGATCGCCTGCGCGGAGGCGGCGATGATGACCGCGAAGGCACGCGGCAAGAACCAGATCATCCTCTACGACGACGCCGAGCTCGAGCGTCCCGAGGGCGAAGAGGTTCCGTCTACACGCGACGTGCGCTCCGTTGCGCACATGAAGATGCTGCAGAGCCTCGGCGGCAAGCTGAATCGTCTCAACGACGTGCGCCGAATCGGCAACGTGATCGCGACCGAGCTGCGCTCGCTGATCGATTACCACAACTGCCGAGTTTCGGTGGTCGAGGGCGACGACGTGATTCCGATCGCGTTTGTCGGCCAATTCACGTCCGAGACTCAGGAGCCGCTGGAGATCCTCGCGTGCAAGGTCGGCCAGGGCATCACCGGCCGCGTTGCCGAGACGGGCGAGTCGCTGCTGATCGGTGACGCCGCGAACTGCGAGTTCGCGCGCGTGCTTCCCGGCACCGACGCCATCGACGAGTCCCAGGTCGTCGTCCCGCTGACGTACGGGACGCGCGTCGTCGGCATCATCGTGATCTCGAAGCTCGGCCTGAACCAGTTCGACGAGGACGACGTTCGGCTGATGGAAGTGCTCGCCGGCCACGCGGCGGTGGCACTCGAGAACGCCGGGCTCTACGAGGCTGCGCGTCGCGAGGCGGAACGCGCCACGGCATTGCTGGAGTTCAGCCGGCAGCTTTCGACCGCGGAGGGTATGGACGAGGTCGTCGATCGGATCGTTGAGCGGTCGGCGCGAACGCTCGGGTCTCCTCGTGCGTCCGTGTGGTTCCAGGAAACCACCGGGGGAGAGCTCAGGGTCCACGCGACCCACGGCTATTCGGAGCTCGACCACGGACGCCTCGCCCGGATGCACTTCGACCACGAGTCCACGGAGGCTTTCTTCTCCGGAAAGGAGCCGTTCGTCGTCACCGATGAGCAGCGGCGCGCGATCAAGGGCGTGGACCAGGTCGGAACGGGGACGCCGTTCGCCATCGCACCGCTTACGCTCGACGGGGGCCGGCTGGGCTGCATCGCGGTCGCAGCACCCGAGGACGGCGGGTTCAGCGAACGGCACCTGCGCCTGCTCGCAGGCGTTGCCCACCAGGCCAAGCTGGCGCTCACGAACGCGGGCAACTTCCAAAGTCTCGAGAAGACCTTCCTCGAGACGGTCGAGGCTCTCGCGAACGCGCTCGAGGCGAACGACGAGTACACGTCCTCACACGCGCGCTGGATCACCGATCTGGCGCTGAAGGTCGGCGAAGGGCTCGGCCTCGACACGCGCGCCCTCAAGCGGCTGGAGCTCGGCGCGCTCTTCCACGACATCGGGAAGATCGGCATCCCGGAGGCGATCCTCTCGAAGCCGGGCCCACTGACGGCAGAAGAGCGCGAGCTTGTCGAGAAGCATCCCGAGCTCGGCGAGCGCATCATCGCGCCGATCGACCGGCTCGAGGAAGTCCGGCCGATCGTGCGCCACTGTCACGAGCGCTACGACGGCACCGGCTATCCCGACGGCAAGGGCGGCGAGGAGATTCCGATCGAGTCGCGGATCATCCTGGTCTGCGACGCTTACCACGCGATGACCACGGACCGGCCTTACCGCAAGCGGCTTCCGCAGGAAGAGGCGCTGCGGCGGCTCGACGAAGGCGCCGGCACGCAGTTCGACCCCGCAGTAGTCGCTGTCTGCAAGCGCGTGCTCGCGGAGAGCTTCGGTTCCTAGCGCTGCCGGCCGCCGCTGAAGGCGTCCAGTCCCTCGGTGAAACTGACATAGGGGGCCGCGGGCAGCGCGGTCTCACGCTCGCGCATACGCTCGGCGTCTTGGAGGGCTCGCTCGCGTCTTCGAATGCCTTCCTGCTGATTCGCCAGGCCGGACTGAACGCGCAGGAGCTCTGCCTCGCGCGCGAGTAGTGCCGCCTCGCGGGCCGCGAGCTGCGATTCGAGCTGCGCGAGCCTGCGCTCGCCTTCCGCCGTCGATCGCTCCTCGACGACAGAGGCTTCTCGTTCGCGGGCGGTGAGCCGCAGCTCGCGGTCGGCCACCGCCTTCGCGCGCTCCTCGAGCTCTCTCGCCCGAGCGGCAAACGGTTGCTCTCGCTCGTCGGCGCCGCGCGGAGGTCCGGAGGTGGCTGCAAGCAGGCTACGTTCTGCCTCCAATTCTTGCTCGGCGGCTTCAAGGGACGCGACGCGCGCGACATGCTCGTCTGTCATTCGCGAGATCTCCGTGCGCGAGGCTTCGAGCAGTCGTTCCTGCTTCTCGAGCTCGGCCCGTCGTTCGGCGAACGCGGCCTCGGTCTCGCGTAGTCGCGCGTACGAGCTCTCGAGCTCGAGCCTCTGTCGCTCGGCCGAGGCCTTCGACTCTGTGACTTCCTGCTCGCGACTCGACACCGCGCGTTCGGTCTCTTCGACCTTGAGCTCGCGCGCGCGCAGCGCGGTTTCGCGCTTGGCAACCTCGCGCTCCCGCGGAACCAGGGCGTCGAGCCGCTGCTGAGCCTCCTGCTCGCGCCGCCTGACCAGCTCTTCCGCATAGCCGTCGTCCGCTTCCTGCGAACGCTCGGAGCGGCGCAGGCGTAGACGACGGCCCTCGTGGCCGCGTGTGTCGAGCTCCTCCATTTCTCGGGCGCGTTTCTCCACTTCGAGCTCTCGGCGCGCGACGTCGGCCGCACGCTCGCGGAGTGCGCGCTTCAGATCCTCGACCTGGAGCAGGGCCTCGACGTTCTGGCGCTCTCGAGCCTCGGCCAGTTGCCGCGCAAGGCGCAGGACCTGATCGCGGTCGGCGTCCTCCTCAGGCCAGCCGACCGATTCCCACGAGTCCCCCGGCGACTCCATGCTCTAGAGCGTAGCGCGCTTCCAGGCGAGTTTGGTGGCTCCGAGCAGGGAAAACCGCGCAGAGTGAAACGACGCCCGTGAGAGTTACGAGCCAGCGAGCTAACCGTCGATCCGGACTCGCCGCGAACGGTCGTGGCGGATCCGGATCGTGTAGTCGCCGGCGCCGAGTGGCTGGATCACGTAACCCTCTGCGTCGAGATCCTCGCGCTCGAGCAGTGTCGTTCCGGCAGTCACCCGGCGAGGCCGGAACCGCAGGCGAAGGACCTCGGTGCTGGCCGCGTCGAATGTCCGATACGCGATGCTGCTGCGCGAGTACGCCACAGACTGGACCACCGAGCCGGAGCCGAGCAGATGGTTCTGCCGCTTGGGCGCCAGCTCCGGCATCGCCGCCATCGCCCAGTTGAAGCTGCGTAGGTAGTCCCCGTAGCCGTCGCTGAACCAGAACGTGTTGCCGGGCCGCTGTCCACAGCAGGATATGCGTCCGTCACGCGTGGCGAAGTACGTCGCGTAGCTCAGCGAGCGCACCGCTTGTTCCCGTGCAGCCTCGTCGCCGGTGCGCGCGTACAACAGTGCGTTCGCCGCCGCCCAGCGAGACGTCGTGCTGCCGAGCCCGACCCGCGAGCAGCAGCCGGATCTCCCCGGCGCGCGTTGCTCGTCGATCCCCCACGCGCCGGCGAACGGGCCTCGTCCGAACGAGGTGCGCACCCAGCGCAGGACTGTCTTCGCGTGTTCGTCCCACAGCGGGTCGAGGGCCTCGGGCGAGTTCTGGCTGAGGAGATACTGCGCGGTCAGGGTCGGCGATGCCTGGTTGAGACTGCGCGGGTTGTAGGGAACGTCCTCGTAGAAGCCGCTCCAGCGGTTCCAAGCGGGACTGCGCGGATTCAGCTGGTGCTTCAACAACCAGGACCAGGCGAGGTCGCGTGCGCGTGTGTACGCACCTGTGGTCCCGGCTCCGAGCTCGATCAGCTCGTCGAGCAGCCGTACGGGCCCGACGACGAGCCCACCGAACTGGGCGCCGTCCAGCACCGCGCCTGTTCGCGCATTGACGCGGAAAGGCCACGGCGTGTGCGTGGCGTCGCCGGGGCGAACGTGGCGCGCCAGCGCATTGCCTGCGGCAACAGCCGCATTCAGATAACGGCGCCCGCCGGTGAGCTCGTAGAAGAGGAGGTAACCGAGACCGAGCAGCCCGACCTTGTCGGTCTCGATGCCACCGTAGAAGCTCCGGGGGAGACCGGCGAGGCAGCGCCCGTATCGGCGCTCGCCGGCGCAACTCGTCGCGAACGGGACCCGCGGCCACGCCCAACCTGCCGGCGATGTGCCCCGTGCGAGTTGGTAGTCCAGCATTTCTCGGACCGCCCGCACCGCGCGGCGGTCACCGGAGTACGGGTACCAGGACACGAGCGAGTCGACGAACGTCGCATTGAGGAACGCCGGGTTGTGCTGCCAGTACGCACCGTGCAGCGTCCGGCCGTTGAAGACCGCATAGTGGAGATAGACCTTTGCTCCGGTGCGCGGATCGCGCGGGACGCGCTGCTCGATGAACTTCCACCCGATGCGCAGGACGTGGTCGTAACCCAGCCCGACCTGCGGCCGGTACCAGGGCAGCAACCTCCCCTGCGCATCGCGCACAGCGCGATGCCAGGGCAGCAGCGGGTGAACGGGGGCTGACTGCGCGGTCTTCAGCGAGGACGGGTTGCGCGTGCTCACCAGAGCGAACTTCTGCAGCGCGGGAATGAGCATGAAGTACGGGCGCATGTCCGCTGAGTGCGGCCACGAGCCCGCGACGGTGTGGATGGGCGCCGCAGGATTCAGCCGGCGCAACTTGCGCGCGAGGGGCACCGACTGGTCCGCCGATCTGACGACGCGGTCGGTTCGGCTCCACCAGAGCTGGAGCGGCACTCCCGAGTTCGCGATTGCACGCGCGTAGGCGATCGGGCTGCGGCGTGCGTAGGCGCGCGGGTGGCTGAGCGGGGTGCCGCCGATCTCCTCCCGGGCGAGCTTGCGCAGCCCGAAACCGAGCGGGTCTCCCCATTTCCTGAGACAGCCACCGTTGCAGGGGAGGCGAGCGAAGTCGCGGTAGCGCCGGGCCATGTCCGTCACTGGGTCGAACGCAGCGGCGCCGGCGAGGAGCTTGGGATGGCGTGCGACGAGCAGCAACGTCTCCTGTCCGCCCATGCTCGTGCCGAACGCATAGACGCGGTGAGGTGCGATCTGCAACCACGGAAGCGCGCGGCGAACGAGTTGCGGCATGCGGGCGAGATCCTCGATCTGTCCGGGATAGCCCCAGGAGAAGCGTTGGAACCTCCGGCCCTGTCCCTGCGGATTGACGACGGCGAACGGGCCCAGTGTCGGCAGGTTGCCCCAGCGGTCGACGTTCTCCTCCGCCGAGACGCCGCGTCCGTGCGGCGAGATGACGAGCGGCAGCGGCGGATTGTTGCCGGGCCTATACCAGCCCGGCAGTACGACGTACGCCGCGCGGCGGCGACCGTCGTGCGTCTTGTAGTGGAACGTCACGACCTTCACCCTGACCTGATCCCAGTATGCGCTGGCCGCTGACGGGCCGAGCGCTCCGAGCACGGCGCAGACCGCGAGGGCGGCGAGAATGACAGGCAGACCCCGGCGCCCCATCGGGAGAATGATTCCACAGCCTCCGGGGGGCCGCGGTTTTGTCGCGCCGCTTTAGACGAACCTAGGCTGGTGCCGGTGCATCGGCCGCAGTCGCCTGGCCGCGGGGCTTCCTCTTCGCCGTCGCGGTGACGACGCGGTTCTTGCCCGTTCGCTTTGCCTCGTAGAGTGCGGCATCAGCTGCCGCGACTAGATCCTCGGCGTTCGACTGGGCCGGGAAGCAGGCCGCGCCGAAGCTCGCAGTGACCTGGAAAGGAATACCCTCCGGCGTCGCGTGGGACAATTCCTCGAGGCCCTTGCGGATCTTCTCCGAGAGCGCTCGCGCTCCCGTCAGATTCGTTCCGGGAAGGACGAGAGCGATCTCTTCGCCGCCGTAGCGGCCGGGGAGATCCAGCTCGCGGACGGCCTCGGCGAACGTTCGCGCAACGCGCCGCAAGACTTCGTCGCCGGTCTGGTGGCCGTAGGTGTCGTTGATCGACTTGAAGTTGTCGATGTCCGCGATCACGAAAGCCACGTTGGTCCCGAGTCGCCGGGCATGGTCGACCTCGTCGTCCAGACGCTCGTCTAGCGCGCGCCGGTTGGCGAGATTCGTGAGGCTGTCGGTCTGTGCTTGCCGCGTCAGCCGAGCCAGATCGGCGAACACGCGGGCGACGGGGCGCGCGAGGCGCGTCGCGAGCCCGGCCGCAAGTGCGAGGGTGATCGCCGCGGCGAAAAGCAGACGTCTCCGATAGGCGTTCACTCGAGCAGCGACGGCTGAGACCGGCTCGACCGCGGCGAGCGACGCATTTCCGGCCACGAGCTTGGTGGCCGTCGAGAAGAACGGGACACCTCCGAGTTCGATGCGCCGAGCGGCCACGTCGACGTGCGTGCCGGCAGGGCCTCCGGCAATCACGCGGCCGTCTTGAACCAGAACGAGCGCTGCGTGTTTCGGCATCGGCGTCGCGCTCTGCAAGACGGCGAGCAGGGAACGATCCATCGGGACGGCCATGGTTACCCGTGCGACGGCGTGACTGCGCCGGGCCAGCGTTGCCGTCGCCATGACTCGCGGCTTCTGGGGAAGCTTTCCGAAGCTGCGACCCCCCAGCTCGATGCGCGCATCGTGTGAGGCGGCGAGCGACTTGAGTTGCGCAGCGTTCTTGCCCAGCACGGCCTGCTGCAGTGCCGAGGACGCCGCCAGCTCGCTGACCCGCGTCCGGAGGTTGGCCCGCATGGTCGAGAAGGTCGAAGCGGCGACTCGCGCCGTGCTGGCAAGCTCCGTCCCGGCTTCCTGGCGGTTCGAGTGTCTTGCGCTCAGGTCGAGCGTGAAGACGACCGCGGCAATGGCAGTCGCGAAGAGAAGGAAGACGACGAGCGCAGCCCGGGTGACGGCCAGCCGGCCATAGCGAGAACGAAAGCGGCTTTCCACTTACGGTCCCTTCTTCGGCGACCCTTTCGGGGCTCCGTTTCCGTTGCCGCTGCCGTTGCCGCCTGCGTTGGCGCCTCCGGCGTTCGGGTTGCCCCCACCGGCGTTTGGATTGCCCCCACCGGCGTTCGGGTTGCCCCCGCCGGCGTTGGGATTGTTTCCGCCGGCGTTCGGGTTGTTTCCGCCCGCGTTGCCGTTGCCGTTGCCGCCCGTGTTGGCGCCGCCGGCGTTGGGATTGTTTCCGCCGGCGTTCGGGTTGTTTCCGCCCGCGTTGCCGTTGCCGTTGCCGCCCGTGTTGGCGCCGCCGGCGTTGGGATTGTTTCCGCCCGCGTTCGGGTTGTTTCCGCCCGCGTTGCCGTTGCCGTTGCCGCCCGTGTTGGCGCCGCCGGCGTTGGGATTGTTTCCGCCCGCGTTCGGGTTGTTTCCGCCCGCGTTGCCGTTGCCACCCGCATTGGCGCCGCCGGCGTTGGGGTCCGTTCCACTGCCCGGAGCGTTGCCCGGCGAGCTCGGGTCGCTCGGCGGAGTGTCCTCGGCCAAGGCCGCAACATCGGCGTCCGGAAGCGGAGGAGCAGACGGGCCCGTCGGGGGCGCAGGTGTCTCGGGCTCGGGGTCGGGTGTGCGAGGGGGCGCCGGCGGCGATGGGGCGGGAGGCCGCGGGGGCGAAGGGGGCGCGGGGGGTGCAGGCGGCGCCGGCGCCGGCGTGTATGCCGTCGAGGCGAGCTGTGAGCTCTCGACGACGCGAGGATCGCTGGGAGGAGCTGCACTGTGGACAGCGGGAAGCGCGACCACCATCGGCGCACCCGACCTTGGCGCTCCGCCGGGTCGCTTGGTCGCGAGCTCCTTGGCGAGCGGGTCGGGTGTGGGAAGCAACAGGGAGAGCAGGCGTGCCTGACGGCCGGCGACCCCACCCGAAGATGCGAACGTGCGGCTGTCCTGCACGCCGAGGACCGCGCTGCTGAGAGAGATCGCGACATTGCTGCCCTGGCCACCGCCCACACCTGGAAGCAGCGGCAGACCGGGCAAGGCGAGGCCGACCCAGAGCACGCCCGCGAACGTCGCCGTCGCAGCAAGGCCCGCCGACTCGAAGGTCGACAGAAACCTCGAAGCCATCGAGGGCCGTGTGGGGGTTCGCCGCTTGTTCTCCATCATCGCCACAGCAAGTACTAGTCCGCAGGTACTAGTCCTGAACATCGACCATCTGCGGTCTGCAGGCCGTCCCCCATCCGAGTGAGTGGGGCTACGTAGAACCGCTAAGGACCGGCGAGCGCGCGGCGTTGACGATCTCGTAACCCGCAGACCGAATGGACGGGACCGGGATAGGGTCTGCCCGTGAAGAGCGCCGCGCGTGCGGTCGTGATCGGCGGCGGTGTCGGCGGCTGCTCGATCCTCTATTGGCTCACGCGACTTGGGTGGGGAGACGTCGTGCTGTGCGAGCGCGCCGGGCTCACGAGCGGCTCAACGTTCCATTCGGCCGGGCTGGTGGGCCAGCTCCGTGGCTCGCTCAGCCTGACGAGGATGATGATGAGCTCGGTCGAGCTCTACCGGACGCTTGGACTCGAGGTCGAGCTCGAGACCGGGTGGCACGAAGTGGGTTCACTGCGCCTTGCGTCGTCGCAGGAGAGGATGGAGGAGCTCGCCCGCCAGGCCGGTTGGGCAAAGACCTTTGGCCTGCCACTTCAACTCGTCTCGACCGCAGAGGCGCAAGGACTCTTTCCGCCGATGTCGACAGAGGGCGTCCTCGGCGCGGCCTACTTGCCGACCGACGGTTACATCGACCCGAGCCAGTTGACGTTCGCGCTCGCTGAAGGTGCGCGCCGGCGCGGCGCCGAGATCTACACGAACACGCGCGTCACGGCGATCGCCGTCGACCGCAACCGCGTCACGGGCGTCGTCACCGATCAGGGCGAGATCCAGGCAGAGATCGTGGTCGACGCCGGTGGAATCTTCGCCGGTGAGATAGGACGCCTTGCCGGCGTGAACGTCCCTGTGGTCCCGATGGCGCACGAGTACCTGATCACGAAACCGCATGACGTCCCGCTGGGCGTGCCGACGATGCGCGATCCGTCTCTGCTCGTGTACTTTCGCGGCGAGTCGGGCGGCCTCGTCATGGGCGGGTACGAGCGCCACCCGGCACCGTGGTCCCTGGACGGCATCCCGGCTGACTTCAACGGCAAGCTGCTCGCCGAGGACTGGCCGCGCTTCGAGGAGTTGATGGAAGGAGCACTCGTGCGCGTGCCCGAGCTCGGGGACGCGGAGGTGATCAAGCTGATCAACGGTCCCGAGGCGTTCACTCCCGACGGCGAGTTCATCCTCGGCCCGTCCGACGTGCGTGGCTTCTGGGTTGCGGCCGGCTTCTGCGCCCACGGGCTCGCCGGCGCCGGCGGCATGGGGCAGCTGCTGGCCGAGTGGATCGTCGAGGGCCTGCCGAGCCTCGACGTCTGGGAGATGGACTCGCGCCGCTTCGGCCGCCATTACGAGAGCCGCGAGTACACGCTCGCGCGCACGACCGAGGTCTACTCGACCTATTACGACGTCAAGTATCCGGGGCACGAGCGCACCGCGGGACGGCCTCTGCGCGTCTCGCCGACCTACGCACGCGCGCAGGAGCTCGGAGCCGTCTTCGGAGAGAAGTCGGGCTGGGAACGCGTGAACTGGTTCGAGCCGAACGCGGCTCTCGGAGACGAGTCGCTGAGACCGCGCGGCTGGGCCGGTCGGCTCTGGTCACCGGCGATCGGAGCCGAGCACGTCGCTTGCCGTACGACTGCCGCGCTCTTCGACGAGACCTCGTTCGCGAAGATCGAGATCGTGGGGGAGGAAGCAGCCGACTTCCTCGAGCGGCTGTGTGACAACAAAGTCGCGCGCGACGTCGGGGCGATCACCTACACGCAGATGCTCAACCAGCGCGGGGGAATCGAGTGCGATTTCACCGTCACGAGACTGGCCGACGACCGCTTCCGCATCGTCACCGGGACAGCATTCGGCCGGCACGATCTCGCCTGGATCCGCCTAAACGCGCCCGACGGCGTGCAGGTCGAGGACGTGACCTCGAGGTACGCGTGCCTTGGGCTCTGGGGCCCCGCTGCCCGGGCGATCCTCCAGCCGCTGACGACAGAGGAGCTCGCGTTCCCTTACATGCGGGCGCGCGAGTTGGCCGTCGGTTCGGTGCCGTGTCTCGCGCTGCGGGTCACCTACGTGGGCGAGCTCGGCTGGGAGCTCTATTGCCCGGTCGAATATGGCCTCCGCCTTTGGGACACGATCTCGGGAGGCGGTCGCGAGCATGGTCTCGTGGCGGGCGGGTACAAGGCGATCGACTCGCTCCGGCTCGAAAAGGGCTACCGCGTGTGGGGCTCCGACATCAGCCCCGAGGACACGCCCTTCGAGGCGGGCCTCGGTTTCGCGGTCAAGCTCGACAAGGGCAACTTCATCGGGCGGGACGCTTTGCTCACTGCGGACGAACCCACCCGCCGGCTCGCCTGCCTGGTGCTCGACGATCCACGCTCGGTCGCTCTCGGGTCCGAGCCGGTTCGCGTGGGCGGCGAGATCGTCGGCCGCGTCACGAGCGGCGGCTACGGCTACACGGTCGAAAGCTCGATTGCTTACGCCTATCTGCCTGCGCCGTCGGCGACGCCTGGGACGAGAGTCGAGGTGGAGATCTTCGGCGAGTGGATCCCGGGCACGGCCGCCGAAGAGCCGCTCTTCGACCCGAAGGGCGAGCGCATCCGCGCTTAGAGTCGCGGTCTAGGATCGGGCGATGGAGCCCGAGCAGCTGGCCGAACGGGTTTGGCCGGGGAAGGATGTGGCGATCGAGCCGCTCGGCGGCGGGATCACGAACCGCAACTTCAAGGTCGAGACCGACGGACAAAGGTTCGTCCTGCGGATCGGCGGTAAGGACACCGAGCTCCTCGGAATCGACCGTGCGGCCGAGCACGCCGCCTCGCGCGTTGCGGCCGACCTCGGGGTCGGGCCGGAGGTGGTCGCGTTCGTCGAGCCCGAGGGCTACCTCGTCACTCGGTACGTCGACGGCGAGGTCGGCAAGGTCGATGTCGCCCGGGTCGGCGCCGCACTCCGTCGGTTGCATGACGGCCCCGCTCTTCCGGGGCGCTTCGACAGCTTTCGCGTCGTCGAGGCCTACCGCGCCACCGCCCACGAGCACGGCGTCGCCGTGCCGTCCGCATACGCGCGCGCGAAAGAGCTCGCGGATCAGATTGAGCACCGGCGCTCCGGTACGCCTTTCAGCCCGTGTCACAACGATTTGTTGAGCGCAAACTTCATCGACGACGGCACTCGCCTCTGGCTCGTCGACTGGGAGTACGCCGGCATGGGCGACCCGTTCTTCGACCTCGGGAACTTCGCTGTCAACAACGAACTCGCCGAAGACGGCGAGTCGGAGTTGCTCGCCGCCTACGGTAGCGACGACGGCGACGCGCTCGTGTTGATGCGGTTCATGTCCGACTTCCGGGAGGCGATGTGGGGGATCGTGCAGCTCGCGATCTCGGAGCTCGAATTCGACTTCGGCGCCTATGCCGAGGAGCACTTCGAGCGGCTCGCGCGGACCGCGGCGGAGCCGCGTTTCCTGAGGGCGCTTCAGCCGACGTAAGCGTGTCTCGTTTGACACGTACGCGGTGCCGTGACTAAATCGCCCGATCCCCTAACTTGGAGGGCACCCGTATGGTGGACATCCACGACGAGACGCCCCGCGAGGCGGCTCGCGACGAGGCTGATCTTGCGCGCTTCGGCTACAAGCAGGAGCTGCGCCGCAGTCTCGGCGTCTTCAGCTCCTTCGCGGTCGCGTTCAGCTACATCTCGCCGTCGACCGGCATCTTCGCGCTCTTTTTCCTGGGCCTCACGACAATCGGCGGCGTCTTCTTCTGGAGCTGGCCGATCGTCGCGCTGGGTCAGTTCATCATTGCCCTGACCTTCGCGGAACTGTCGAGCCACTATCCGGTCGCAGGATCGGTGTTTCAGTGGACCAAGTACCTGTCCGGCAAGACGTACTCCTGGTTCGCCGGCTGGATCTACCTGTTCGCCGGCATCCTGACCGTTGCGTCCGTTTGCGTGACGCTCCCGCTGGCGTTCATCCCCGCGCTCAACGGCATGGGCTGGAACGTCGCGAACAGCCTCCACAACCAGCGGATCGTCGCGGTCGTAACACTCGCCGGGATCACGATCCTGAACATCTTCGGCGTGAGGCTCGTCGCGCTGATCAACAACACCGGCGTGATCTTCGAGATCCTCGGGATGGTCGTCTTCGCATTCATCCTCGCGATCTTCCACAACCATCAGGGCGTCGGCGTGATCTTCCAC
>Ga0307278_10000057_pt1 | contig 53137 bp, 51 predicted proteins | sample ER_DNA_117_FD_194482 | JGI IMG/M metagenome (GOLD analysis project Ga0307278, IMG submission 194482) | Bulk soil microbial communities from the East River watershed near Crested Butte, Colorado, United States - ER_DNA_117 | ecosystem: Environmental > Terrestrial > Soil > Floodplain | place... | reverse complement strand
GGAGGTTCCGAAGTCCGCTCGGCCCCAGGATTTGAGCTGCTTGAAGTACTGCTTGTAGACCGGCTCGTCGAATCCGTAACGCTCGCGGTACTGCTGGACGAGCTGCGGTGTGGCGCGCTCTCCGAGCAGCGACGAAATCGGGCTCCCGGGCAGCGCGCGCACCCAGAAGAAGACGAGGATTGAAAGCCCGAAGAGGATCGGAACGATCAGAAGCAGCCGACGGACGACGTATCGAAGCATTTAAACGTCGTCCGTCGACTGTCTCTGTTCCGTTCCTAGATCACCCGACTGTTGCGTATTGGAACCACGTGCCACCGGTCGGCGTGGCGATGAGGTTGTGCACGCGCTTCTCGGCCCCGAGGAGGGACAGAGAATGGGCGTACGGCACGGCCGGTAGGTACTTCATGATCAGGATGTTCGCCTGCCGGTAGAGCTTCACCCGCTTCGCGTAATTAGGCTCGTTCGCAGCCCGCGTGAGCAAGTTGAAGATCGCCGGGTTCTGGAAGTTGAACTGCGGGTTGGGGCTCTTGAAGAACGTCCCGACGAAGTTGTCCGGATCGCCGTAGTCGCCGGACCATCCGATCAGGTTCAGATCGCCGGCCGACCCCTCGTTCACCTTGGCGACGTATGTCGGCCGCCACGGAGCGCTGTGAGGCGTGACCTGGAAGCCGGAGGCCTCGAGGCTGGCCGAGAAGGCCTGGAAGTTGCGAGCCGGATCCGGCATGTACGGCCTCGAAATGCCCGTCGGATACCAGAAGTCGACCTTGCAGGGCACGTGGCAGCTAGAGGAGTTGAGCAACTGCCGGGCCTTGGTCGGGTTGTATGGGTACTTCTCGACCTTGTCTGACCATCCGGGCAGGCTCGGCGGAATGAACTCCTGGGCGACCTTGCCGACCCCGAAGTAGAACTGGGACACGACCGCCTGCTTGTTGAGCCCATAGGCGACCGCCTGCCGCACCTTGATGTCGTTCATCGGCGAGCCGGCGCCCTGGTGGATCGTCACGTACGCGACGTTGAACGGCGGTCGCGTGATGACCTTGAGCCTGGAGTTGGCGCGGATCGTGGCAGCGTCCTGCGGCGCGGCGAGGTCGTAGGCATTGACCTCCCCGTTCTGCAACGCCTGCAGTCGTCCGGTCGACGTGCCGATCGGCCGGATGATCAGCCGGTCGATCTTCGCCTTGTTGCCCCAGTAGGCGCCGTTTCGGACGAGCTCGACCTTTTGGCCGACCGTCCATGACTTGAACTTGAACGGCCCCGTCCCGGTCGGATGCGAGAAGGCATACGAGCCCTTGGACACGAACGTCCCGTTTACTAGCTCGCCCTTGTCGGCCTCGTACTGCTTCAGCGCCTTCGGGCTCTGCATCGCAAAGGACGAGACAACAAGCGACGGGAAGAAGGTTCCCGACGCCCTCCTCAGCCTGATGATGACCTTGTACGGGCCCCTCGCGGAGCAGCTGCGGTAGAGCGGCGTCCCGAGACCGGCGACCTCGTTGTGCTTGAAGCCATAGTAGATCGCCTGGTAGTAGAACGTGGCCGAGGCGTCCTGGAACGGCACTGTCCAGTTGTACCAACGGTTGAAGTTGAAGCACACCGCCGACGCATTGAACGGCGTCCCGTCGTGGAACTTCACGCCCCGGCGGAGCCAGAACGTCCAGATCTTGCCCTTGCTGGAATTCTTCCATCTGATCGCTAGCCTGGGCTTGACCTTCGTCGTCCCAGGCTTCAAGAAGACGAGACCCTCCATCGTCGCCTCGGCGACGCGAAACGACTCGCCATCAGAGACGAGCGCCGGATCGAGGTACGTCGGATCCGCGCTGCCTCCGTAGACCAATGTCGGCCGTGCCGTGCTCGCCCCACCAAGCCCCAGCGTTGCGAGCAGGATGCCACCGGCAACGGCGATCAACCCAAATTTGAGCGCAATTCCCCTCACGTTTTCTCCTTTCGTGCACCAGCCCGCGAAGCGTGGGCAGCTAGAGAGTATGACAAGCCGGAAGCGGGCGGAAGGCCTGAACTCTCGCTGGGCGCGGCCTCTGAGTGAACTGGCTTGAGAAGCGTTGCTCGGCCCCACCAACGCGCTGCGACGTCGGTCTCCTTGACTTCGGCACGTCCGCACGCGCCTGTTCTGGCGGTTCTATCGGTCGTGGTCCACACGCCTACGTCTACCGACGAAGCACCCACGTAGAAGTTGGCGAAGCTGTTAGACGGCTGCGACTGAGCTGAGCTCACGCAGGGCCGAGAGGCGCGCCAGCGCCTGCGCCTCGAGTTGCCGGACGCGCTCGCGCGTCAGGTCGAGCTCGTGGCCGATCGCCTCGAGCGTCCACGGCTCGCCGTCGAAGCCGAAGCGCAGCTCCAGGATGCGCCGCTCGCGCTCGGGGAGAGCGTCGAGCGCCTTGCGCACGCCCTGGCGGCGAAGCGACTCCTCGGCCTCCTCGAAGGGGTCGGCCGCCTCGCGGTCGGCGAAGAGGTCGCCGAGCTCGCCCTCGTCGTCGGCGCCGACCGTCTGGTTGAGCGAGACCGACGCCTGAGCGGCGCCCAGTGCCTCATCGACATGCTGCATCGGCAGGCCCGTCGCTTCGGACAGCTCTTCCTTCGTCGCGTCGCGACCGAGCTCGACCTCGAGCCGGCGCGCCGCGCGCGAGAGCTTCTGCTGGCGCTCGACCACGTGCACCGGCACGCGGATCGTCCGCGCGTGGTTGGCCACGGCGCGCTGCACCGACTGGCGGATCCACCAGGTGGCGTACGTCGAGAACTTGAAGCCCCGCCGCCAGTCGAACTTCTCGACCGCGCGGTTGAGGCCTAGCGTGCCCTCCTGGATCAGGTCGAGGAATGGGACGCCGAGCCCGCGGTACCCCTTGGCGATCGAGACGACCAGGCGCAGGTTCGACTCGATCATGCGCCGCTTGGCGCGCTCGTCGCCGCGCTCGAGCGCCTTCGCGAGGGTGACCTCCTCGGAGGCCGTGAGCAGCTTGTGGCGGCCGACGTCGGCGAGGAAGAGCTGGAGGCTGTCGGCGGAGCCGATGGCCGGCGCTGGAGTCGGCGTCTTGCGCTCGACGACGGGCTGCGCTGCCTCTTCGGACCGCGGCTCGCCCACCTCGAGGCCGATCGCCTCGAGCTCGCGCGTCAACTGCTCGACGTCAGCATCCTCGAGGTCGTGCTCGAGGGCAAAAGCCTCGAGCTCGGTGGGCTCGACGAAGCCGCGCTCTTCGGACGCCTCGACAAGGGTGCGCGCACCCTCGGTCTCGAGTAGTTCTGAAAGCTGGTTCTGCGTCAACTGTCCTTCCTCGTCCTTTCCGGGCTTCGGGTGTTTCTGCACTGTAAGACGGCGCTCGGTCATCGAACTTTCTAACTGTAGGCCGGGATTCCTGGTGTTTCCAGGCCGAACCGACCCCTCACTGCGGCTTCGCTTACGAAAACGACTGCTGCTACCTACTTATTCCGTTGCTGCGGGCTCTTTGGATCGCGCCCGGGCGGGGAACTCGAACTCGACTTTGCCTTCATCATTCAAGACGAGGCGCGCGCGAAAAGGTTTGCCGGCTCTGGAGCGGAAGCCGGAGAGAACCTCCTTCGTCTTCCCGTCCTCGAGCAGCTGGCGCGCGACCTCTGGTGTCAGGGTACGGCCGGCGACACGCTTCCAGATCACGAAGCCGCAGCCCGTCTCCTCGCGCGACTTCCAGCTCGTGCAGCCGTAGGCCTTCGAGTTCTCGCGGATGATCTCACCGGTCTCGGCACCGCAGCGCGGGCAGAGGCCGAGCTCGACGCGCTCTGGTCGCAGCTTCTCCTTGTCGAGAGCGGCGATCGCCTCGACCGTGGCCTTCGTGAACTGCTCGATGCCGTCGATGAACTCTTGCTTGTCGCCCTTGCCGTGCTCGATGTCGCCGAGGCGCTTCTCCCAGTCGCCCGTGAGCTCGGGCGAGGTGAGTTGGTGCTCCTCGAGCATCGTGATCACCTGGAGGCCTTTCGGCGTCGGCGCGAGATCCTTGCCCACCCGCTCGATGTACTCGCGGCGGATGAGGGTCTCGATCGTCTCGGCGCGGGTCGCCGGAGTGCCGAGGCCGCGTTCCTTCATCGCCTCGCGCAGCTCCTCGTCGTCGACGAGCTTGCCCGCCGTCTCCATGGCCGAAAGGAGCGTCGCCTCGGTGTAGCGCGGCGGCGGACGCGTCTCCTTGGCCTCGCTCTCGGCCGAGACCACCCGCACCTGCTGGCCCTTCTCGAGCTGCGGCAGCTCGGCGCTCTCGGGATCCTCCTCTTTCGTGTCGGCGTCGGCCTCGAGCCCGTAGACGCCGCGCCATCCGGCCTCGAGCGTGACCTTGCCTCGAGTGCGGAAGCGCTCCTCCTCGACGACCGTGACGACGGTCGTCCGCGCGTACCGTGCCGGCGGATGGAAGACGGCGAGGAACCGGCGCGCGACGAGGTCGAAGATGCGGCGCTCGTCGGGCGAGAAGGAGCTCAGGTCGTGCTCGACGTCGGTGGGGATGATCGCGTGGTGGTCGTCCACCTTCGCGTCGTTGACCACTCGTCCGAGCGGCAGCTGCTCGAGCCGGAGCACAAACCGGGCCGCCGTCTCGTACTCCCGGATGTCGACCAGCGTCGCGGCTGTGGGCTTCAGCTGCGGCACGAGGTCGCCTGAGAGGAAGCGCGAGCTCGTGCGTGGGTACGTGATCGCCTTCTTGCCCTCGTAGAGCGACTGCGCCGCCTGAAGTGTGCGGCGGGCGGAGAAGCCGAAGCGGCGGTTCGCGTCGCGCTGGAGCGAGGTGAGGTCGTAGAGGAGCGGCGCGCGCTCGGATTGCTCTTTGCGCTCGACCGACTCGACGGTGCCGGTCTTACCGGAGACCTTGGTGACGATCTCCTCTGCGCTCTCGGCTTCCTTCAGCCAGGTCTCCTGGCCCGTTGGAGTGTCCTTGTCGTCCGCCTTCCGAGGATCGAACCAGAGGCCCTCGTAGCGAGGGTCGAAGCTCGCGTGCACGAGCCAGTACGGCTGGGGGACGAAGGCCTGGATCTCACGTTCGCGGCGGACGATGATCGCGAGCGTCGGGGTCTGCACCCGCCCGAGCGAGACGACGCCCCCGACCCAGGCGCGGCCGCGAATCGTCGCCGCGCGAGTTGCGTTCATGCCGACGAGCCAGTCAGCCTCGGAGCGGGCGCGCGCCGCCGACTCGAGCGGGTGCAGCTGCTCGCCGGGGCGGAGCTTCTCGAAGCCTTCGCGGATCGCCTGCTTGGTCATCGAGCTGATCCAGAGGCGCTCGACGGGCTTCGGGGCTTGGGGGTCGGTCGGCGAAACTCCGAACGTCGATTCATAGGTGTACGCGAAGATCAGCTCGCCCTCGCGGCCCGCATCGCAGGCGTTCACGATCCGCGCGACGTCCTCACGCTTGAGGAGCGCCTCGATCAGCTTCAGCTGCTTCTTCGACTTCGGGTCGCGCGGGCGCAGCCTGAAGCCGTCGGGCGGCACGATCGGGAGGTCGGCCATCTTCCATTTCTTCCACTTCTCGTCGTACTCCTCGGGATCGGCGAGCTGCACGAGATGGCCCACGGCCCACGTGATCACGTAGTCGTCGGACTCGAGGAAGTAGGCCTCCTCGCGGGCACGCGAGCGCGACGGGGGCTTTGGCGCCTCGCCGTCTTCGCTGACGGCCTCGTCGTCCTTGGCAGCCGCCTTCTTCGAGCGCGGTTTCAGCGCGTCGACGGTGCGCCGCTGGAAGGGGCCGTCGAGCGCCCCCGCCAGGTCGCGGCCGACCGAGGGCTTCTCGGCGACGATCAGAGTTTTGTCGGTGCTCACGCGACCCAGGGTAGCGAACGTCTCAAATGGCTCATCCGGCCGTGTTCTGCGGGGCCGGCGACCGTTTCCCTCTAATACTTGGGTCCAACCCAGCCCGCCACCCACCGCGATCGTAGCCCCGAAAAACGCGCGAGAAGCAGGCAAAAGTGTGCCGGAATCGCACGGCAGCCCCAGGCGAGATACTCCGCCTGTGGTCTCGCCCGTCTACCTGCTCACGGGGATCGTCAGCTACCCGCTCGTGCACTGGGCGCTGCGCCTCCGCACCCACGGCACCGAGCACATTCCGCGTGCAGGCGGCTTCGTCCTCGCCGCGAACCACGTCTCGAACTTCGACCCCTGGCCGCTTGGGATGCCGCTGTGGCCCCGGCGCCAGCTGCGCTTCATGGCGAAGGTGGAGCTCTTCCGCTCCCCGCTCTGGCCAATTCTCAAGGGCGCCGGGGCGTTCAAGGTTCGACGCGGCGAGGGTGACGAAGAGGCGATACGGATCGCAGTCGAGCTCGCAGCGGAGGGTGAAGTGGTGGTGATCTTCCCGGAGGGGACGCGCCGCAAGAAGGGGCTCGTCAAGAAGTTCCACGCGCGCCCGCACACAGGCGCCGCTCGGGTCGCGCTCGCCGCCGAAGTGCCGCTCGTTCCGGCCGCGATCGCCGGGACCGACAGGCTGAGGCGGCTCGGCCCGCTCGAGGTCGCCTACGGGACTCCCATCGACCTTGACGACCTCAGCGGGCTAGAGGCGCGGGACGCGGCGCGCGTTGGGACCGAGCGCCTGATGAGCGCCATCACGGAGCTCGAGGGGGCCCTGTGAAGCCGCTCCTCGTTGTCGATGGCGACTCGCTGGCGCACCGGGCCTACCACGCCCTGCCGAAGACGATCCGGCGCGCGGAAGGCCGCCCTTCGGGGGCGATCGTCGGCTTTACGAACATGCTCCTGCGGCTCTACGACGCAGAGCAACCGCGAGCAGTCCTCGTCGGCTGGGACACGCTCGAGGTCCCGACTTACCGGCACGAGGAGTTCCTCGCCTACCAGAGCGGCCGCGTGTTCGACGACGAGCTCCTCGAGCAGCTTCACCTGCTGCCGGAGCTCGTGGACGCATTCGGGTTCGCTGCAGCCAAGGCACCGGGCTACGAGGCGGATGACTTCCTGGCCGCTGCCGCCACCGCCAAGCGACGCTGGCGCAGCCCCGTCCTCGTGGTCACCTCCGACCGGGACGCGTTCCAGCTCGCCTCCGAGCGGGTCACGCTCCTCATGCCGACGCGTGGGGTAAGCGAGCTCGCTCGCGTCGGCCCCGCGGAGGTGCGGGAGCGCTACGGCGTCGAGCCGGAGCAGGTTCCCGACTTCATCGCGCTCCGCGGCGACCCCTCCGACCGGCTCCCGGGTGCGCCTGGGGTCGGCCCGAAGGGAGCCGCCCAAGTCCTCCGGCAGTACGGATCCCTCGAGGCCGCCCTCGCCGCCGGGCGCTTCGCAGCTTGCGCGGAGGAACTTCGCCTCTACCGCCGAATAGCCACGCTAGACGCCTCCGCCCCTCTCCCTCCCCTCGAAGACCAGTCCCCCCTGTGGGCGGAGGCGTCGAATCTTCTCAGGCGCTGGGGCATGAACCAGGTCGCCGACCGCGTCGCCGCGCGCGTGGAGGAGCCATCGAGGTCCTGAGCAACCCCGAGCTCGTTCTGCTCCATCCCACGGGCAACCACCCTGACTCCGTGCGCAGGCTCGAAGTGCTGTTCGAGTCTCTGCCGGGGTGGAGAGAGGCAGGGCCGGCAACCCCTGCCCAGGTCACGCGCTGCCATACCCCGGAGTACGTCGAGCGCATCCGTGCAGTGCGAGAGCCGACGTGGCTCGACGGGGACACGATCGCCTCGGCGACGACCTTCGACGCAGCGCTGCTCGCCGCGGGTGTGTCGATCGCGGCGGTGCAGCGGGGGGGCTTCGCGCTCGTCCGTCCTCCGGGCCACCACGCCCTGCCTGACGCGGCGCTGGGCTTTTGTCTCTTCAACAACGTGGCGATCGCCGCTCGGCATGCGCAGGACGCCCTCGGCATCGAGCGCCTGGCGATCGTCGACTGGGACGTTCACCACGGCAACGGGACGGAAGCGATCTTCGCCGGCGACGACTCGGTTCTCTTCATCTCGCTTCACCAGTGGCCGTTCTACCCGGGCACAGGCGGGCCTACCGACCAGGCCGAGACGACGCTGAACGTGCCGCTCTCGGAGGGCTCGGGCGACGAGGATTACGTGCGGGCGTTCAAGCACGTCGTCGAGCCGGCGGTGCGCGACTTCGAGCCGGAGCTTGTGCTCGTCTCCGCCGGGTTCGACGCCCACCGCGACGACCCCCTAGCGGGGATGCGGGTCACCGAGGATGGGTTCCGAGAGCTTGCCCGCCGCAGCGCAGCGCTCGCCCCGCGCGTCGGCGCCGTTCTCGAGGGCGGCTACAACCTGAACACGCTCCCCCGGCTGGTCAGCGCTGCCTTGGAAGGCTTCTCGTAAGACGAAGACCGGCCCGCCGTCTTATCGCGTCGTACCGAGAGTCCAAGTCGGCGCCAAAACGAAGACCGGCCCGCTAGGGCCGGTCAAGGAGAGAGAGCCACCGGAGTCCTCGACCACCGCGAGAGGGAGTGAGGAGCTTCGATAGTCGAAGTATCGGGCTGGGGGCCCGCCCGCGCATCCTCCCGGCCTCCCGTTCGCTGGGTGATTCGGTATCCCCCAGAACGGGCGAACTTCAGGCGGCGCGCGCTTGCGCCAGAGCCTCCAGCGCTTCGCGCCGCGAGGAGACCTGAAGCTTGCGCAGGAGGCTCTTCACGTGTGAGCGCACCGTGTGCTCCGAGATGAAGAGCCGCTTGGCGATCTCGTCGGTGCCGAGATGCTCGTCGAGCAGAAGCAGCACCTCGACCTCGCGGGCGGAGAGCGCCTGCGCGACGGAGTCGGGCACGCCTCGGTCGACGGTCCCGCTGCGCACCTGCTCGAGAAGGCGTCTCGCAATCGCGCCCGAGAGCGCAGCCTCGCCTTCGGCGACGCCGTTCAGGAACTCGACGATGCGCTCGGGCGGCTCCGTCTTCAGCAGGTAGCCGGCCGCCCCGGCACGGATCGCGGCGAGGAGGTTCTCCTCGGTTCCAGAGGCCGTAAGGACTACGACCTCACATTCCGGAGCAGCCCCGCGCAACCGCGGAAGCGCGCCGAGACCGTCGAGGTCCGGCATCGACAGATCGAGCAGGACGAGGTCGGGCTGGAGCTCGCGAGCCGATTCGATCGCCTCGTTCCCGTCTGCGGCCTGGCCGACGACCCGGAACCCATTCTGGCCGAGAAGGGCCGCCAGGGCCTCCCGAGTCAGCGGATGGTCATCGACGATCAGGATTCGCGTAGCCACGGATCGTCTATCGGCTCAGTCGGCCGAGGGGTTGAAAGCCCGTGCGCCTAGGGGCTCAGTTAAGCGGCGGGAGCGCTTCTGCCGATTAACAAAGGCCATGCGGCGAGACCACAAAGACGCCTATCAGGCCTGGCTCTGGGGCGAGGTGCTCCTGCTCGGCCTCCTTGGGGCTGCCCTCGCCCTCTTCGTGGTGTACCCGTCACTCCGGGATACCTACGCGGCGCCGCAACTGCGGCTCGTACTCGACACCGGCGTCACGCTCGCGGCGGCAATCGTCGCGGTGCTCGCGGGCGTCCGCTTCACCGTCGAGGGCCGGCGACTGGACTTCCTGCTCTGCGGTGGCTTCTTCCTGGCCGCCGCCTCGACCTTCGCGTTCTCCATCGCCCCGGTCTTCGGAGGCGGCACCGTGGGCAAGTACGAGGCCTGGGCCGGGATCGGCGGAAAACTGCTCGCGACGGGGCTCATCGCCGCCGCTCCTTTCGCCTACGGCCGGATACTCGGCCGGCAGCGAGCGCTCCGCTGGTCGATCATCACACTTCTCTGCGTCGAGCTCGGCCTCTGGCTGCTCGTCCGGTCGCTCTCGAGCGGCCTCCCGGAGCTCCGCAGCGGCGACGACCAGCCGTTGCTCCTCATCTTCACGCTCGCCCTCCAGGCCTTCCTCAGCCTCGTCGCTCTCGTCGGCTTCGGCCTTCGCTTTCGAGCCTATGGCGACGACCTGTACCGCTGGCTGGGCCTAGCAGCGACGCTCGCCCTCTTCGCCGAGCTGCACTACGTGTTCACGCCGGCGGTCTCGAGCTCGTTCGTCTCGCAGGGCGACTTCTTGCGGCTCATGTCCTACGGCGTGCTGATGGCCGGCGTGTGGCGCGCGTTCCGCTTCGCGGAGTTCGGGCGCGCCGTCGCGGAGGAGCGAGCACGTGTGGCGCGGGAGATCCACGACGGTCTTGCCCAGTACCTCTTCACGGTCTCGACGCACGCGAGCATGCTCGAAGCGGGCACGGCGCCAGAAGGGAGCGTGAAGCAGCTCAAGGAGGCTGCCGCAGCGGCTCAGCAGGAGGCTCGGTTCGCGATCCTCGCCCTCTCGTCCGCGAGCGGCAATGCGCCGTTCGACGCCGCGTTGCGGCGATACGTCGACATCCTCACCGCCGACGGCGCGCTCGACGTCGAGCTCGAGGTCGACCCAAGCCTCGCGCTCGCGCCCGACGAGCAGATCGAGGTCTTTCGGATCGTCCAGGAAGGCCTCGCCAATGTCCGCAAGCACGCAGGCGCGCAGCGGGCGGAAGTCCTCATCGGCCGGCGCGGCTCCGAGCGCTTCGTCGTCGTCCGAGACAATGGGACAGGCTTCAACGGAGACACGGACCCGGCCGGCCAGGGGATCAAGAACCTGCGCCAGCGCGCGGCGACGATCGGCGGTGTGTTTTCGCTGCGCTCGACCCCGGGCCAGGGGACGGCTCTCGAGGTCACGCTGCGGGCCTAGGGGCCTAGAGTTCGAGGGCCGCGATGCTCGAGCTTTTTCCCGCAACGGCTGCCGTTAAAGAGGGCGAGCTCGCGATCGGAGGCGTCCGGACTTCCGCGTTGGCGGAGGAGTTCGGCACCCCTCTGCTCGTCTACTGCGAGCGCACCCTGCTCGACGCCGTCAGTGCCTACCGGTCCTCGGCGCCGGAAGCTCTCATCGTCTACGGCGTCAAGGCTTTCCCGAACCTCGCCCTGCTCGACCTCTTCGCGAGGGAGGGACTCGGCGCCGATGTCTCAACCCTCGGCGAGCTGGCGTACGCCAAGCGCGCCGGAGTTCCCGTCGAACGGATCGTCGTCCACGGAAACAACAAGAGCGACGAGGAATTGCGTGCCGCCGCCGAGGCTCGCGTCGGCTACGTCGTGATCGACGCTCTCGACGAGGTCGAGCGCGTCGCTGCGGCGAGCGTCTCACGCGTCCTCGTCCGCATCACGCCCGGCGTCGAGGCGGATACGCACGAGGCGATCCGGACGGCTCACCACGGTTCGAAATTCGGGCTCCCGCCGGACCAGGCGCTCGCGGCGATCGCAGCCTCGAAGAAGGCCGGACTGGACGTCGCCGGCCTCCACGTCCACATCGGGTCGCAGCTCCTCGAGACACAGGCGGCTTTGGCGAGCGTCAACAGGCTTGCGGCCTTCGCGGCCACGGCGCGCAAGGAGCTCGGCTGGATGCCTGCAGTGATCGACTTGGGCGGCGGGCTAGGTATCCGGTACGTGGCCGATGAGCTTCCGCCCCGGATCGAGGAATTCGTCTCTGTGCTCACGGTTGGCGTCGAGCGCGAGTGGTCGCGTCACAACCTGCCTTTGCCGAAGCTCGTGTTCGAGCCGGGGCGGTCACTCGTCGGTAGGGCGGGCACGACGCTCTACCGGGTCGGCGTCGTCAAGCAGGCAAGCGAGACGACGACCTACGTCGCGATCGACGGGGGCATGTCCGACAACCCCCGGCCACAGCTATACGGTGCGCGGCACAGCGCCTTGCTCGCGAACCGCGCCGACGAGGACGCCGTCGGCAGCTACGTCGTCTGCGGCAAGCACTGCGAGTCGGGTGACGTGCTGATTTCGGGCGTCCAGCTTCCTGAACCGCGACGAGGAGACCTCCTCGCTGTGCCGGCGACCGGGGGCTACACACTCGGAATGGGCTCGAACTACAACGCAGTGCCCCGTCCCGCGGCAGTGCTCGTGCTGGACGGCGAGGCGCGGCTCATCCGCACGCGCGAGACGATCGACGATCTGCTCGCGCTCGACCCCGGGAATTGATCTCGGCCGCCGCGTCGCGTAGGCTGAGTGTGTCCCGCGACGAAAAGGAGGTCCGACGATGACTGAGTTCCCCGTTCGCCGAGCCTCCGGCCGCGCGCTCTAGCAGCGAAGCGCTCCTGAGGCTCTCGTTCGCGCCCGAAAGCGGGCGCTGTTCGTGTTCCCACTGTCAAAGGAGCTTCGGTTGAAACTGCAGGATCTCGGCTGGGACGCCTTTTTCGCAGCTGCGTTCGAGCCCTACGAGCAAGACAATCTGATTCCGGCGCGCGTCAGTGCGCGTCACCACGGGCCGTGCGAGCTCTTGAGCGAGCGCGGCCGGCTCGGCGGCATCCCCTCCGGGCGACTGAGCGATGAAGAGCTGCCCGCGGTCGGCGACTGGGTTGCCGTGCGACCGGTCGAGGGTGAGAAGAAGGCCGTGATCGAGGCGGTCTTGCCGCGCCGCTCTGCCTTCAAGCGCAAGGAAGCGTGGCGCCGGACCGTCGAACAGGTCGTCGCGGCCAACGTCGACACCGTCTTCGTCATGACCGCGTTTGGCGGAGACTTGAATCCGCGCAGGCTCGAGCGCTACCTGACGGCAGCGTGGGACAGCGGCGCAAGCCCGGTGATCGTCGTCAACAAGAGCGACGTCGCCGAGGATCCCGCGGCCGAGCTCGTCCAGGTGGAGCCCGTGACGATGGGTATCACCGTGTGCACGGTGAGCGCGGTGACCGGCGAAGGTCTCGCCGACCTCGAGCCGTATCTGGGGCCCGGAAGCACGATCGCCCTTCTCGGTTCCTCGGGTGTGGGCAAGTCGACGCTCGTGAACCGCCTCGCGGGGCAGGACTTGCTCGCCACCGGCGAGACGAGCGCCGACGGCCGCGGGCGACACACGACCTCGCATCGCGAGCTCGTGCCGCTGCCTTCCGGAGCGCTGCTCCTCGACACGCCCGGGATGCGTGAGCTGCAGCTCTGGGCCGACGAGGAAGTGCTCGACACGACCTTCGGGGAGATCAGCGAGCTGGCCGCCGCCTGCCGCTTCGCGGACTGCTCGCACGAGCACGAACCGGACTGCGCAATCCGGGCGGCTCTAGCCGACGGCACCCTCTCGGGCGAGCGCTTCTCGAGCTACCGCAAGCTCCAGCGGGAGCTGCGCGCGCTCGAGATCCGCAAGGACGCGCGACTCCGCTCCGAGGCGAGGAAGGAGCGGGCCCGGTTCGCCCGCAGCCAGCGGAAGGCGCGCTGGTGAGAATCGCGACGGAACGGCTTCTGCTCGTCGCGTGCGAATCCGAGCTCGCCGACGCGTTACAGGGCGACAGGGGCCGGGCCGGAGAGCTGCTCGAGGCCTCGCTCCCCCAGGGCTGGCCGGACGACGAGCTTGCAGAACTGCTCCCGATCACGAGCACGACCGCCCTCGGCTTCGGGATCTGGGTCGCGGTCGACCCGGCTCGCGGTGTCGTCGTCGGCTCGGCCGGCTTCGTCGGGGATCCCAAGGACGGGGAGATCGAGCTGGGCTACGGGATCCACCCTTCCTACCGAGGCCTCGGCTATGCGACCGAGGCCGCGAGCGCCCTCGTGCGGTGGGCGCTCGCCCAGGGCACCGTGCGAAAGGTCGTTGCCGAGTGCGAGGAGTCGAACGTCCCCTCCGTGCGCGTGCTCGAGAAGGTCGGGCTGGAGAGGAACGGCGAGCACGGGCCGCGCCTCCTGTGGTCGAGCCGGAGCCGGCCTAGCTAGCTAGGTCTTTTCTTCGCCGGCAGTACGGATCGCGTGCCCGCCGAACTGCTCCCGCAACGCCGCGGACACCTTCGCGGCGAAGCTCTCGTCCTGGCGCGACGCGAAGCGGGCGAACAGCGAGGCTGCGATCACGGGCACCGGAACGTCCTCGTTGATCGCCTCCTCGACCGTCCAGCGCCCTTCGCCCGAATCCTGGACGTATCCGGCGATGTCGTCGAGACCGGAGCCGTGCTGTTCGAGAGCGGAGTGCAGGAGCTCGAGAAGCCATGAGCGCACGACCGAGCCGTAGCGCCAGATTCCGGCGATCTCGTGCAGGTCGAGGTCGTACTCGGAGGCGTGCATGATCTCGAAGCCCTCGGCATAGGCCTGCATCAGCCCATACTCGATCCCGTTGTGCACCATCTTCACGAAGTGCCCAGCTCCCGAGGGGCCGACATGCGCGTAGCCGTCCTCGGGAGCGAGGGTGCGGAAGGCCGGCTCGACGACTGCGATTGCGTCGTCGTCCCCGCCCGCCATCAGGCAGTAGCCGACCTGGAGGCCCCAGATCCCACCCGAGACGCCTGCGTCGATGTAGCGGATCCCACGCTCACGAGCGTCTGTGTAGCGGCGCTTCGAGTCCCGGAAGTTGGAGTTGCCCCCGTCGACGACGATGTCGCCCGCCTCGAGCAGGCCGAGAAGCGTCGTCAGCGTCGCCTCGGTCGGCTCGCCCGCCGGCACCATCATCCAGGCGACCCGAGGCGGCTCGAGCTCGGAGACGAGCTCCTCTATCGTCGCCGCGGTGCCGCCGCCCGAGCGTGTGTAGGTGACCACTTCGTGGCCGTCACGGTCGAGCCGCTGTGCCATGTTCCCGCCCATGCGGCCGAGCCCGATCATGCCGAGCTTCATGGCGCGGGACATTAGGGCGAGCGTCGATTCACTTCAAGAACCCGGCGGCTTCACTCACTGCTCGTAGCGCTCCACGACCTCCGGGTCGCGGACCTGGGCGGCGCTCGGGTCGTAGCCGGCCTCGCGGAGCGCACGGCGCTGGCGGAGCAGATCCCAGCATTGGTCGAGGCCGACCTTGATCGATTCGAGTCGGCGGTGCTCGCTCTCGTCTAGACCGCCGCCTGCTCCGCGCTCGTACAGCTCCTGCTCCTCGGCGACCAATTGCTCGATGCGATTGTGGATCTGATCGTCTTCCATCTCGAACCTCCTCTTTGGGACGCCTCAGGCCTCCGGCTTAGGACTCTGCGGAGCGTCGATGCACACGACCCGCGCCGGCTCGTCGCCCAGGACTTCGTAGCTGTGTGGTGTGCCCGCCGGGGTGACGATGACGTCGCCTGGGCCGGCTTCGAGGCTCTGATCTTCGACCGTCCAGCGCATGCGGCCGGAGCGCACGACGATGATGTGATCCTGCGGCGGGTCGTGCGTGTGCACTTCTTTGACCTGGCCGGCCGGATGCGTCACGAGGTGAACCTCGAGATGGTCGAGCCAGATGCCTTCGTCTTCGCTCGTCGGCCTGGCGAAGCGGCTGTAGTCGGTCTTGTCGGTTATCTTGACCATGGGCGCTCAATTCCGGCCCCGCTCGCCGCGTGGAGGCCGCCGTGGTTGGCACTGCTGACATGGCCGAGGCTAGCAACCACGTCCTCTAAGCCGGATTCGTCGCCAGGCAGATTCAGGTCAGCCGCGGCTCCGTGATCAGCGAGCTGGCTCGGGACTTGCATTTGGAGCGTCGTCGCCGGCGCGTAGTCGCGCTCGCTGCGGCGGCGCCCGTGGCCGCCGGAACCGCCTCTGCGTTCGGCACCGTGCGCGACTTCGTCCGTGGCGTGGGCTTCATCGGCTTGCCTCCTCAAGGCGCTCCGGCCAGCGCTCCGGGAAGCGGAGAGCCCAGCGCTCCGGGAAGCTGAAAGCTCGTGCTCTTCTACTGGGGGCCCGCCGCAGGGAACTCGGATTACGGCCTGTACGGCGTGGGAAAGAGCCGGATCTGGGTATAAGTCCCCTTCGGCATGGATATCGAGGTACGCGCTAGCGACCGGCTCGTTCGCGTCGATCGGGCGAGCGATCTCGAGCGGCTCGTTGCGCGGCTCACGGATCCGGCGTCGTGGCTGCCGGCAAGCGCCTGGCAAGACCGGGAGATCAGGGCGTACGTGCCATCCAGGTTCAACGTCTCGTACGGGGCGCAACCGCAAACGATGGAACCGTCTCGAATCTTGGCCCTGCTACCGGCACCCGTCGAGAAGATGCTTCGCGCCAAGGCCAGGACACGAACACAAGGGTCCGTCGGCACCCCAGGCCACCTGCATGCCGTGTACAACTACTCGTCCGACGTGACGACCGAGGAGGCTCGCGCGCTCGCCAAGGCTCTCGACAATGCAGGGGTCGAACGGTTCGAGCCGGCGAAAGTGCTGGCTTACCGCCTCGAGGCTCCAGGTCGAAGCGGGAACACGGTCACCATCTCGTTCGAGCCGTATCTCCCGCACGGCGAGACGACCTGTTCGCCGTGTGGCTGAGCGCCCCGCAGGCGATGCGACCAACAGAGCCCTGGAATGGAAAAGCCCCGCAAAACGGGGCTTTTCTTTAGCAGGCCTGTAAGCCGGATAGTCCTCAGGGTCGCTCCAGCGGGGGCCGGAAGGCTGCCCAAAGGAGGAGCGATGAAAGAGGTTACGAGAGACGAACTGGCCGATTTCCTGCGCTTTTGCGCGTCGGAGCGGCGCCTTGCCCGGATGACGTGCTCGGCTTACGAGCGTGACGTTTCGGCGTGCCTGGATTACCTGCAGGGTCAGGGCATCAAGGACCTGGCCGACGTGAAGGTGACGCACCTGCGCGCCTTCCTCGCCGAGGAGCAGAGGCGCCGGCCTGCCGTGTCGAGCCAGGCGCGAACGACCGCGGCGCTCAAGTGCTTCTTCCGCTTCCTCGTCGAGGAGGAGCGCATCGTCCGCGATCCGGCGCTGCCGCTGAGGACCCCGAAGAAGCGCGAGGTGCTGCCGGACACGCTGACGATGGGCGAGCTCGAGCGGCTGCTCGTCCAGCCCGGACACGACGAACTTTGGGAGCGGCACTTCCCGGGCAAGCCCGAGCGCGACCGGCTCCTGCTCGCGCTAATGGCCTATTCAGGACTGCGGCGCAGCGAGCTCCTCGGGCTTGACTGGGACGACGTCGACCTCTCCCGCCGTCTCCTGCGCGTCCGGAAGGCGAAAGGAGGGCGAGAGCGGACGATCCCGATCCACCCCGCGCTCGCACCGCTCTTCGTCGAGTACTACGCCACCCGCGTCCCGCTGACCGAACAGGCCGTCTTCGTCGGCGTGCAGGGCAACCGGCTCCACTACACCCAGCTCGGCCAGACCTTCCGCCACTACGTGAACGCGGCCGGCGTCAACGAGCGCAAGCGCGTCACCCCGCACACGCTTCGGCACGTCTTCGCCTCCGAGCTGCTTCGGGCGGGCGCGAACCTGCGCCAGATCCAGGAGCTGCTCGGCCACAAGCACCTCGACTCGACGCAGCGCTACACGCGCGTGAACGCGCACGAGCTGCGAGGGGCGATCAAGCGACTTCGATGGGTCGGCTGATGTCGTTGTTCAGCGAAGGTCCGACTCGCGAACGCTCGCTGGCTCGACGTCGACGTCCGGGAGTGGGTTCGTGTCCTCGACGACGTAGGCGGACAGGTACGGCGTCCGGAACGAGGCCGCCAGCCCGCGCGCCCACTCCTCCGGGTTGTCTGTACACGTGATCGTCGTCCCGTCGCGGAGGTTCAGCACCGGCTGGGTTCGGTCGACGAGCTCCGGTTCTGGCCCTTCGATCGTGATGTCGCTTCCGTCCGCGCGGACGCGGGCCGCGAGCTCGGCCTCGACCGGCTGGCCGTCTCGGATGACGCGGAGCAGCTCAAGGGTGATCACAGCACACCTCCTACCCAGCTGGCTGGCGTGCGAGAACTTCCCGAGCGAAGCGGATGAGCTTCCCGGCCTGCGTGAAGGCCGATTTCAAGTCCTGCCTGCCCACGTTATAGAAGCCGTAATGGGCCTCGTCCTTGAGGTTGATCAGTCGACGCATCGCATTGGCCGCGTTCTTCCCGCCCGGCTCGATCAGTTCCAGAAGCGCTTCGGCGTCGTGATGATCCTGGCCGCGCGAGCGGCGACCGAGCGCCTTGCAGCAGGCGGCATCGGAGGCGGAGATGCCTGCGAGGACGGCGAGCGCCGCTGCCGCGCTCGCCCAGTCGGGATCGGGCTCGTCCTTGATCAGCGTGGCGACCTCCATGAACTGCTCGGCGCGCCGGAGTTTGGCTTGGGCCTCGCGGTTGCCACACACCTGCGTACGGCCTCTGTCTCGCCCTCGAGCGTTCATCGCCGCCTCCGGAAGAGGCTCGACGGCTCATCGCCGATGAGGGTGATTCCATCGACCTCGACGTTCCTGATGACGCGTGGGCGTTCGCGGCGTAGGCGCGCGAGATCGCGCTCCGAGATCTCCGCGATACCCGCATGATTCCCCGTCCAGGAGTGGATGGCAGCTGCAAGCGAGTTGATCTGCGACCGCCATCGCTCGTCCTCCTCCTCCACGCCCCTCGGCCGGATGACGAGGATGTCGATGTCGCTTTCCGTGTCTCCGTTGCCGCGCGCCGCCGATCCGAAGATAGACGCATGGATCGGCTGGACCTCCCAACCTGCGAGTTGCTCGGTGATCCGCTCCAACAGGATCGACCGCAGGCGAGTAAGGGTGATGATCGCGTCCGCGGCGATGTGGTCGCGATTCAGCGTGTAGAGCATGGATCGGCCACCCGCCGGCTGCTCGATGACGACGCCTTGGTCCACGAGTCGGCGCAGCGCCCTCCAGGCGCCATTCTGGGATACGCTCGCGAGACGACCGACCTCCCGGCCGCCGAGGGGCCTCGTTGTTCCCGCGAGCACCGACAGGACTTGCCCGTCGGTCTTCGAGAGGGCAACGGTGTAAGGGAGGGCGAGATTCACAGCATGCCGAGTATAGCCGCTTTGACCCCAGATGGGGTCATTTGACCTCGCGTGGGTTCAAATGACCCCGAATGGGGTCATGACCGATTCGCTAGCGGCGCCGACTCGACCCAGCTACACGCCGCGTGCACGCGCACCGACGTCTCAAGTCACCAACCTTCAGGACGGTGCGCCCCAGAACCAGTCGGCGAACGGGCGCCTGCCAGACATCTGTGCGCTCGCGCGCACATCCCTGTCAAAGACGCCGAGCTCCTCATCGGTCGACGAGGCGCCTGTCGCTGCAGAGCGGTAGGCGATCCCAGGCCGCCCGTCGTCGAACGCAGCCTGGCCGACCGGCTGGCAGGTCGCGTGCCGAACCGGTCGGCCGTTTCGGTGACGGGGGTAGGTGTCTGGAAGGCCGACCGATTCGAGCCCTTCGGCGGTCACGCAGTCGAGCCAGTCCCGCTCGGCGACCTCGACGTCGACGAGGTCGTGCTGCTCAGACTCGTCGAGATCCTCGACCCCGTACGGCTGCCCGCTGAGCTTGTGCAGTACTTGGAGGCGCGCGATCCGCAGGTTGCGGTTCAGGTAGAGCATGCCGAAGCTCCCGGGCGGGTTCCAGCGTCCGCCACGCAGTTGCGAGTAGCTTGTGTCGACCGGATCCGCCCAGGACGGCTCGGCGAGTCGGTTGTAGGAGCCGCTTCGGCGAATGGTGCGCCCGTAGGCCACGTTCTCAGGCGGCTGATGCCCAGTCGAAGCTGTCGCGCACGAGCTCTAGTAGCTCGCGGTGCCGGTCAGCTGTGATCAGCTCGAGCATCGTCTTGCCGCCGTACGCGTCGGCAGGGCGGCGCGCCACGCCGGCGAGTCGGCCCGGCTTCAGCTTGCGCTCCAGCAAGTCGCAGATCGCAACGAGCGTCTGGACCTTCTCCTGCCGCTCGGACGGGACGCCGCGCTCGAGCCACTGGTCGACCGCTTGCCGGCGAACGCCGAAGAGCGAGCCGAGCTCCGTCTTCGACAGCTCGAACGCGTCCATCAGGCGTCGGAGTGGATGTTCTTCGTCCGGATGGTTGAGGTGGAAGCGCACTCGACGCAGGAACCGGCGAGCGGTTAGATCGTCGACGTCGACGATGTCGCCGACCCCTGGGTCGGCTGGCACCAGCTCGAGCGCCCGCAGCCCGATCAGCTGACGAACGCGGCTCGCGAGATCGAGCGCGACGGCCTCCTCGAGCGGGAAGCGGGCCGTCCAGGGGCCGAACGGCGCCTCGGCAGCGGCCGTCTCGAGCGCCTCGACCGGCGCACGCCGCGGAGTGCCCTTCACGTCCATGAGTGCGAGGTGCCCATCGGCCGTGCGAACCACCACATCAGGACGAGCCCGCTGAGCCTCGTCGAGCACTCGCAGCGTCAGCACGTGGTAGCAGCGCACGTACTCGCGTGTCGCCTCGGCGGAGCCCTCGAGCGCGCGCTCGAGCTGGATGCCGAGCGCCGATAGAAGCTCGCCCCCGTCGAGCTCGCGAAGGGCACGTCGAACCCGTTGGACGTTTCCGGCGAGCAGCGGTGATGCCGTCACCGTGGGTGCCATTGCTTCCCCACCATAGCGCAAGCGAATCGCAAGCGCAAGGAAAACGCAAGTAGCCTGCCCAAGCACTCGAGACAGACGACGGTCGGTTGTTGTGGAGGCGAGTGAAACCGTCTGAGGGGCCGACCGCGCGAACCTACGTGTTCGGAAGGCTACGTCGCGCGTAGGTTCTTCAGCCGCCTCGCGCTCGAGGGCTTCGGTTTCCCGACGAAGACGCGGCGGTACCTGCCCGGGCCCGATCAGGAGCCGCGCCGGGGGTCGGCCGATCGCGACACGGAGCGAGGTCGTCGCCTGGGAAGCGATTTCTTCGCTCCGTACGGACTTCCGGATGGATCCGTCCGTGCGGGACTGCAAGAGTGCAGCGGTGGCGAAGAAGCGGAAGCAAGCCCGGGTCCCGACGAGGAAGACCGCGCCGGCCATCCCCCTGCCCGACCCGCGCTCGATGGAGAGTGCGCTCGCTGCGATCGGACGGGGAGCCGCGCACTACGCATCGGACGAGGACCTCTTCCGAGCGCAGGACCTGATGTACGAGGCGTTCGAGGCGCAGGGCGCGCGCCGCGTGGCGCTGGCACGGGAGGCGCTTGCGATCTCGCCCGACTGCGCCGACGCGTACCTGCTGCTCGCGGAGGAGACGGCGGCGAGCGCCGAGGAGGCGTGCGAGCTGCTCGAGCAAGGCGTCGCCGCCGGCGAGCGGGCGCTCGGTCCCGAGCCCTTCGAGGAGGACGTCGGGCACTTCTGGGGCATCCTCGAGACGCGCCCGTACATGCGCGCCCGCGCGGCGCTCGCGGAGACGCTCTGGGCGCTCGGCCGGCGCGAGGAGGCCGCCCACCACCAGCGCGACCTCCTGCGCCTGAACCCCAACGACAACCAGGGTCTTCGCTACCGACAGGCTGAGTGGCTGCTCTGGCTCGAGCGCTACGACGAGCTAGACGAGCTCTTCGCCGCCTACGAGGACGACACCGCGTCTGCCTTTGCCTACACGATGGCGCTCGCCGCGTACCGCCGCGAAGGCGACTCGGCGCGGGCCAGGCAGCTTCTCGACGAGGCGCGCCAGCTGAATCCGCACGTCCCCGCGTATCTCTCCGGCCGGAAACGACTGCCAAGACGCCTACCGGATTACGTGGGCTTCGGCGACGACAGCGAAGCCGTCGACTACGCCGCGAGCGCGAAGGCGTTGTGGGCGAGCGTCCCCGACGCGCTCACCTGGCTCGAGGCCTGAGCGCAGCAGACCGTTGTCATCGACTCCCGTGTTCTCCTCGGTGGAGGAGAACATGCGCATTGATCGCAACGCGTTGATAAGGAAGCGACTCACTTGAGAAGGCTGCTTGTCACCGGGGACGAGACGAACCGGACAGGACGCCGTCGAGTCGATTCCGGGTGACGGGCTTATCCTCTACCCGTGGCGATCGACGTCTCGAAGCTGCGCCACGGTCGGGTCCGCGGGCGCTACTTTCGCGAGAACTTCGCGCAGGCCGGGATCGACCTCTCGCAGATCATCCCCGAGCTGGTGACGAACGCCGACGCAGCGATCGACGCCGCTGGACGCGAGCGCGGCCGAATTCAGCTCCGGATCGGGCCCGCGGACCCGGAGTTCCTGCAGGCGTGGAAGACCGCCCTTCGTAGCCTCCGGTTGCCGGCGCTCCGAGGCTGGCGCTACGAGCTCGTCTGCTCCGACGACGGCGAAGGCGTCGACGCCGACGTCGTCGACCAGCGCCTCGGCGCGCTCGGCGTCGTCCCCGAGCACGAGGGACAGCGCGGGCTCTTCGGTCGAGGCCTCCGTGACGTCTGGCTTGCCCAGGGCGGCGGGCGGATCCAGGGCGTGCGCGGCGAGCGGGCGGTCGAGTCCTGGTTCCTTCCCGCCGACGGCGACGAGCCCTACGTCTACACGCACGTGCTCGACGGCCGCGCTACGCGGGCAATCCGCCGCGAGCTCGGGATCGCGCACGAGGGGACGCGCGTGACGGTGCCGCTCGCCGACGGCAGGCTGCCGCCGAATGCGCGCCTGCGCAGGCTCATCGCCGATCTCGTCCAGCTACGGCCGATTCTCGAGGACGAGAACCGGGAGCTGCTACTCGAACTCCCCGGTGAACCGCTCCAGCTCGTCCGCCATGCGGCTCCCGAGCCGGACCCGGAGCGGCCGGTGCTCTTTGACGACGAGGTGGAGCTCGGGCGCGGCGTCACAGCGCGGGTCGTCGTCCGGCGAGCGGCCCAGCCGATCCCGCTCAGCCCCGCGCGCGCCGCCCGCCGTGGCGGGCTCGTCGTCATGTCCGGTCGAGCTGCGCACGAGACGACGCTCGCCGGTCTCGAGGCCCGACCGGGTGCCCGGCACCTGTACGGCCAGGTCCGATGCGAGGCGATCGAGCGGCTACAGCGAGAGGCGCTCGACGCACCGCGGCCGCAGGTGGTGGTGCGCGTCGACCGAAGCGGACTCAACGACGCGCATCCGCTCGTGCGACGCCTGTACGCGGCGCTCGAGCGGATCCTGCGCCCGATCATCGAGTCAGAGGAGCGGCGGGCGGGCGCGCGCCTCGTCCGCGCCGGCAAGGAAATCGCCGCCCGCGACGAGGTCGGGCTGCGCGCGCTCAACGATGCCCTCCGAGCTGCGTTCGACGCTCCTGGGCAGGCCGGTTTCGCCCGCGGCGGTGCGCCCACGGCGCAGCCGCCGGTCGAGGAGCCGCGGCCGCACGAGACCGTCCCGCCGATCGCGGCGCCTCCTTCGGCCCTCGCGCTCGACGCGGCGATGCGCTTCAAGCAATCGCCGGTCAGGCTTCATCCCGGCGAGGAGCGCGGCGTCTCGCTGCTCTTCGACCCGGCGCGAGTGGCGCCCGGGACACCGATCGAGATCGCCACCGACCCGGGCCTCTCGCTACGGCTCTACCGCCAGGACGTGCCGGAGCCCGTTGCGGGCGGCTGGTCGCGCGTCAGCGGGGAGCTCCGCGCGCTCGTCTCCGCTGAGGCCGGCTCGCAGCTCTCCGTCTTCGCCGAAGCGGCCGGATACGACGCCGAGCTCGTCGTCCTCGTCGTCCGCCACCACGGAAGCGGCTGGGTGCGCGAGATCGCTCGCAAGGACGAGGACGCCCACGTCGAGGCTGAGTTCGAGCCCGAGACCGGAACTGTCACCGTCTACGAGGGCCGGCGCGAGTTCAAGGCGCTCGAGCGCGCCGCGCGCCAATCGGGCCTGGCACGGTCTCGGGTACGCGAGTACGTCCCCTACCGCATGCTCGAGGTCGAAGTGGCGGCGAACGCCGTCTACTGGTGGGCGGCCGAGCGGATCCTCGAGCGGCGGCTCCCCGGCGAGCGGCCCCGCGACCCGGGCGAGTACGCCGCCGCCGTCCGCATCGAGGCGCAGATGCTTCGCTACCGCTCGCACGACAAGCTGATGAAGGCATTCCTCGGGCCGGAAGTGTTCGAGGGAACGGTGGTGGTCGCGCCGCACGCCGCGCCCGCGAGCGAGCAGCTCCGGCTCGCCTGAAAGGCCCTGAGAGCCGCTCTCTGCTCCGCCGCGTCGTGCGTCATGGCGCTGTGGGGGTGCCGGAGCGGCCGCTTTCGGCGTTTCGCACCCTCGGCACCGAATTGGGCTCGCTGAGATCCGTTCTGCGGCCCAGCGAGCATCGGCCGCGACCAGTGAGTCGCCGGCTCCAGGGCGGTCGGCTGCCTGTCGGCCATCAACGGCGGCCGCGCCTCCGGCGACGCCGACCGCGACGGCGCGGCCGCACCGCGTCGCTCGGTGGGTCGGAGCTGTCGCCTGTCGGGGAGGGCTGATCCAGCTCGGCCGGCGCCGCGGGTTCTTCCCGAGGAGCGGCGAGTTGCTCCAGCCGGTCGGCCGCATCGAAGAGCTCGTCGCGGTCGACGTGCGCGTAGCGCGAGACCGTCGAGAGGTCGGAGTGACCGAGGTACTCGGCAACGAGGCGGGTGTCGCCGCGCTCTTGGCGGAGCCAGGTCGCCGCGGTGTGGCGCAGCGTGTGCGCGGTGACGTGCTTCTCGATCCCGGCGCGTTTCGAGGCGCGACGGATGATGTCGGCGAGAATCGTCTCCTGCAGGCGTCGGCCGGCAAGCCCGCAGAAGACGGGGTCGGTCGGCTCGGGCTGGCGGGCGTTGCGCAGCTTCCGCAGCTCGCCGGCCAGGCCCGTTGGCAGAGGCTGGCGCCGCGCCTTGCCGCCCTTGCCGTTACGGACGAGCAGAGACTGCCTCCGTCCGTCGATCTCGAGCTCGCGCCATTCGACCGCGCAGAGCTCGGAGCGGCGGAGTCCCGTCGTGACGAGGGCGAGCAGCGCGAGCCGGTCCCGCTCGGCTAGGCCGGGCAGGTTCCGCTCGGGCCGGCCTGCGGCGTCGAGTAGGAGTCGGAACTCTTCGGGGGTCAGCCAGTCGCGCTCCTGCCGCGGCTTCGGCGGCGGCTCGAGGTCGACGAATGGGTCGCGGCCGCCTTCGCGTTGGCTGACCCACCGGAGGAACTTGCGCAGGAGGAGAAAGCGCCGGTAGTAGGTCGCCTGCGCAGGGCCCGCGCGCTGCTGGTACGAGCGCAGGTAGTCGACGATTGCCGCCTCCTCGAGGACGTTCCGCCCGTTCGCTTCCGACCACTCGAGCAGGTCGTCGATCGCGACCCGGTACGCCACGATCGCGCTCTCGCTCTTCTGCTGGGCCTCGAGCCGACGCAGCCAGTCGTCGCGCGCCTGCCGCAGCGAGATGCGACCCGCCGGCGGAGGAGCGTGCGGTGCGGCCACCTCGCCAAGGCAGGAGGCGAGGACGACGAGCGACGGCCGGTCGTCCGCCGCTGCACGGGCGTCCGCGAGCGCTACCTCGAGCGCCGTCAGGACGGCGCGATCGGCGCCTGCGCGCGTCCCGCCGCATGTGACTTCGGTCAGCTCGGCGGGCTCCGCCGGGAGCTCCTCCAGGTCGTCGTTCGAGCTTTCCCGCCTGTCGCTCAAAACGAGCGGCTCGGCCTTTGCCCGCTGCGGTTCGGCCAGCGCTTCGTCGAAAAGCTCGAGCTGGCAGGCCGAATCGACCCCCATGGGCGCTCGGTTCGCTCGCATTGTCACGCTCGCAGGCTGCCATGGCGAGGTCGCCAATCACTCGCCAGGAACTCGCCACCTGCCAGCGAGCCGCTGCGTACGAGCGCCATGTCCGGCGCGAGCGTCGCGTGCTGCGGATGCACCGAGCCTGCGCTACGGACCCTGGCTGAGCCCGGTCACGTCCGCTCGCTATTTCACTTGGATAGCGAGCGAGACACAGATGCATCATTTGATGCGGGGCTCTCATACCCTGACGAGTCGCCGGCGACTCGTCAGGCTCGTGTCGCAGAGCATCGGAGGATGCATCTGCGCCTCGCATGTCATCGCCGTTAGAGCTGCGTGACGGCGAGACGATGCAGACGGCGTGGATCGCCGATCCGGGCCTTACGGTAGTTGGCGACAGTGATTGGAGAGGCTTTCGTTGAAGGAGACGCTTTCTTGGCTTACGACGCGCGCTGAGCGAACGAGCAGGCTCCAGAAGTTCCGCAGCTATTGGGTATGGCGGCAGCGACGTGCCAGCGTCGAGTTCAAGCTATCGGCCCGGATTCTCAACCTGCGGCGCTCTCTCCGCGAGAGAAGGGCTGCGGTCGGAGCAGCAGGCACCATCGCCGGGACAGTCGTTCTGTCGCTCGTGGCCGCAGTGGCGCTTGCCGTCGTCCTCGAGTTGCTCGACCGCCTCGTGTTGCAGCGAGCCTCTGTGCTCCGCCCCTTCTTGCCCGACGATTTTGCGGATCGGACGGCGCGGCGATTTGGCCAGGGCGCCAGGTCCGGCGAACTGTCCCTGTTCGTGACCGTCGCGCAGATCGCCGGCATCTTCCTTGGCTTGTACTTCGCTGCCGTGAGCGGGATAGCGGCAGCCGTCTACGCGGACGTACCTGGCGAGGTACGTCTCCTTCTGACCCGAGAAAAACTCGGGAACGTCTACATCAAGATCGTCGCGTTCATCGGAGCGCTGGCGCTCGTGCTGTCGACAGCGATCGTTCTAGGCATCGACGTTGGCCTCGTCAACGTCGCCGTCGTCGGCGTCCTCTCGGCTCTGTCGATTTTCGCGTTCGTGATGCTCGGAGTCAGGACGTTCTACTTCTTCAGCCCAGACACTTTGACCGGATATGTCCTCAAGGATGTGCTTCCGCTGTTCCAGGGAAGCCGGCGCGGCAAGTTCGGTTCGAAGAGTCGTGCGATCCCCTACAACTACCAGCGTCAGGCAGAGGAGCTGCTGTCGACGCTTCGGGCAGTCGTCAGCCTGTCGGCGACACGCACATCGGTAACCGAGCGATCGCTGCTCCGGATCGTCCTCGGAGACCTCCAGCTCCTCTACGTCTACGAATCTCTCAAGGGAGACATCGAGAGCACCAGCCTGTGGTTCAAACAGCGACTTGAGCATCCGAAGTGGCTGACTGCAGAGCACACGTCGGTCGAGATGGCCTTGAGAACGCAGACAGCGATTCAAGGAAAGCAGGTTGGCGATCGCCTTTGGGTCGAGCGCGAACTACACGACGTTCTGAGCATCGCACTGAGGGCCTTGCTGAATCGCCCCGAGCGAGCGCGTGCTGTGGAGGCATTCGAGCATGTGGTCAGCTGGAGTCGCGTCTTTGCCAGTCAACTTGCGATCGACGAGACCCTGGCGCTGACACACCTAGCAAGCGAGCTGATCGATGGGCATCTTTCGGCGCGGCCCGAGCACGATCGCAGTGTCGAATCGGTAGCCCTCGCTGACTTCGTTGCCGCTTTTCCCATGCAGGTCGTTCTTGGCATGTCAGATCGCCTCCGCCCACTGACGGCAGAAGCGTTTGCAAAGGCAACTACGCGAGTGGATCCCATAGCACCGCTCGATGGCGCCTGGCCCTCGGACGTCGTTCAACAACGCGAGTACGTCGCCGAGCGGCTGAAGAACGAACGGATTGTCGAGCGCACGCGCCTCACGGCCGATTGGTACGTGGCCCAACTCGTGGCGCTGTCTATGTCACGATTCTTCGCCCGGGTCGTCCCGCTCCTGGTTACCGAACTGGAGAAGCTGCCCAGGATGGCGACGAGTCGGTTAGATCAAGCTCAGACGATCATCGGAGCCGCGATTGTCCAGCGAGGGATCGAATCGTGCCAGAAGTTCGCGGTTCATCTGGGCGAGTTCGCGGCGTGCCTCGAGCGCATTGCCGAACTGCGCAGAGCGAAGGACATCCCCTGGGTCGAGACCGACTGGGAGGAAGCTGGACGACGAGTAGCGGAGGTGCGGACGCAGCTTCTTCTGCTCACGGCTCGCGTGTCTGTCGAGGTGAGCAGTGTGGAGACCGGCGGCGAGATCCCTGACTACTTCGGAGCAACGTACGCCTTCCTCGCTGAAGAGTGCTTCGACGATGTACTGCACGATCGAGCCGAGAAGTTCCAACGGCTGTTCCCCGCGTTCTTCTCAGCAAGCCTGAGTGCGAATGAGCGGCTGAACCGCGAGCTCGCCGGGTACGACCAGCAGACTCAGATTCTCTTTTCAACCGAGACGCTCGAAGACCTACTCGAGATCTCCGGCTACGCCCTTCTGAAAAGCGAACTCGGCCAAGAGGCGTGTTGGGCGGCTGTCAAGGATCTTTGGGACCGATATCTAGGAAATCGAGACCGCGCGCAGTTCTTCACCTTCCTGTTCGCAGTTCTGTCCTATCGCGGGTCGGTTTTTGGAATCAAACCGCGGGACATCGGCCGTACGTCGTGGCGCATGGCGTTTCATCAGTACCTGGCTGAGCAGGGACTAGCGACGGGCCGGTATGCCGACCCATTCGATCTCGATGAGGGCGAGTTGGACGTGGAGAGTCCACTGGTGAGAGCAACCAGCGCCGGGATGATGGGGCACGATGCCGGTCAGGCGTTCATTGCCGGATACCTGCTGACGTGGCCAGAGGCCCAAGGCCTCGAGCTCCCTCGTGAGACAGAAGTCTTCCTCGAGTCGCTCGAGTTCGCGCGCCGACGACGGGATGAGGGGCTCCATGACGTCGACGAGGGCAACGATCTGCGCCTGGAAGACTCGCCAGCGCCGGACCAGGCCGGACCGGATGACCAGCCCGCACGCGGCAACGACGAGGATGAGGACGACCGCGATGCCTAGGCGGCGACGTCTGCACCGGCCCGAACTCCAGGGGCAGCGCAATACCGTGGTGCTGCAGACCGGCTACGGAGATGGGCCGTTCGACGAGCTGTACCCGCACATGTTGATAGAGGACGTCGGCCTCCGGGTCATGCCTCTCGGCCCGCGTTGGACAGAGCGGGAATTCGCGGTTGAGCTCGTCCCATCGTCGGAGAGGTTCGAGGAACTGCTCTCCGAGGCTCTCGAGCCAGACGGCCGAGAGGGGCTCACGGACTCAACCTGCCACTTCGTCCGCGAAACGGCACAGCTCGCCATGCGGTACGGGCGAGCGATCTACGAGCTGGTCCACCTTCGGGATGAAAACGACGATGTCGCAGCTATCGAATTCGCGTACGTCCCGCCGCGTTCGATCACGCTCGAGGGCGACGAATATCTACAGCGCGTCCCCGACGAGTTAGCCGCACAGTGGGACGTGCCCACCGAGATTCGCGGCCCGGCGAGTGACCTCATGATCTTCGAGCCCCCGATCAAACCATCGGTGATTCGGCGGACACTGGTCGCTCTGGCGGAGGTCGGCCGTCCGAAGCTACCTGGGTTCGCCGAAAAGGAGATGCTCGGGGAGGAGAGCGTCGGTTACTCACCTACTGAGGAGATCCGGTTCAAGGATCTCGCCCTCGCAGAGGTGAGCCGAGATCTCGGTTGGGACATGCGGAGCATGTTCACGAGTCAAGAGACCTTCCTCCAGTACTACACGATCGTCCGTCGCCTGCGCTTCGAGCGCTTCCTTGCCCGCTTTCGGAGGCACCTCGTTGACCGGCTGAACACATACCTCGCCAGTATCGGCGAAGCGGTTGGCGAAAGCGGCAAGCTAGTCCTTCGCGGCCTACCGACAGAAGTCGAAATCGATGCCGCCGAAGCCTCGTTGAAGCGCGGCGACCAAGACTTCAAGGATCTCCTCGAGCCATTCTCTCTCCGCTGAAATCGCGTGCGCCTGACTCAGCCGTCGGCAAACGCTAACGTGCGGCTCGCTGCAAGTGCTAGCGTGCGACCCGCGGAGCGGCTCGTAGCCGGCACAGCCTCAGGGCAACGCCGGGCGACCGCGCCGAGCGGTTCCACGGAGACCGCAGTCAAGCCCGCCGCGGGGCGAGCCTGACGAGTCGCCGGCGAATCGGGAGCATAGAAAAAGCCCCGTTTCCAGGGCTTTTTCCGTAGCAGGCCTGTAAGCCGGATTCTGTCGAGGGCGACCATCTCTCTAGGCCACCGGTTACCCGGTGGCTCGAGCGGCGTACCCGGCTCCTCGGCGGGCAGCGTCATCGGAGCCTGTTTCGCCTTGCACCGGACGGGGTTTGGCTAGCCGTCGTGTCACCACGACGCTGGTGGGCTCTTACCCCACCGTTTCACCCTTACCTTCAGCGTCTCCGGAGAGTCTTTCGCTGCAGGCGGTCTCCTTTCTGTGCCACTTTCCATTGGCTTTCGCCGTCTGGGATTTCCCCAGCGTCCTGCCCTTCGGTGTCCGGACTTTCCTCGAGCCGCGAACGGCTCGCGGTCACCCGGCCTGCAAGCTCAATTGTAGCCGCGGTTCCTCGGCGCGCCCGAACGTGGTCTCGCACTCGGGGCAGGAGACCGTCCCGCCCCGCCGCAGCACGAACTCGCCGCATACGAGGCACTCCAGGCTCGCGCCCCTCATCAGGGCAAGCAGCTCCTGGTCGAGGGTGCGATTGAGAGGGGTCGCGCCGCCGCTCACAACTGCCGGAACACTCCGATCACCTTGCCGAGGATCTGCACGTGCTCGGCATAGATCGGCTCGAGCGCGTCGTTTTCGGGCTGGAGCCGCACTCGACCGTTCTCGCGGAAGAATCGCTTGAGCGTCGCCTCGTTCGTGGACTCGTCCTCCCCCGCGAGCGCGACGACGATCTCGCCGTTCTGCGCGTCGGCTTGGCGGTGAACGACAGCGAAGTCTCCGTCGAGGATCCCGGCGTTCAACATCGAGTCGCCCTTCACGCGCAGGAGAAACTCCTCTCCCCCGCGAGAGAGCGGCTCGGGCACGGCGAGGTAGTCCTCGATGTTCTCCTCCGCGAGGAGAGGCCCACCTGCAGCGACCTCGCCGACGAGCGGGAGCTTGTGGACGTCGGTCGCCGGAACGGGGGCTGCCTTCGGCTCACGCCGCAGCTCGATGGCGCGGGGCTTCGTCGGATCGCGCCGCAGGAGGCCGGCGCGCTCGAGGTTGGCCAGATGCGCGTGAACAGTCGAAGGCGAGGCCAGCCCGACGGCCTCGCCGATCTCGCGGACGGTCGGCGGGTAGCCGTGGCCGTCCACGTACTTCGTCAGGAAGTCGAGAATCTGCCGTTGCCGGTCGGTGAGCACTGGGTCTCCTTCCGCGAACATGTGTTCGATCAGGCTAGCGGCGCCCGCGGACGGCGTCAAGAAACGCGAAACCCCCTCCCGGGGGTTCCATGCGCTGGAGAGGACTTGAACCTCCACGGGGCTTTAACCCCACAAGGCCCTCAACCTTGCGCGTCTACCAATTCCGCCACCAGCGCGCGAAGGCCAGTGTAGCCACCGTTAGGGTAATCCTGTGAAGGCGCTGGCCGAGGCAGCGATTGATGCAGCGTTGGGGGCGGGTGCCTCCTACGCCGACGCGCGGGCGGTCTCGCTCCGGCGCCAGTTCGTGGTCACGAAGAACGGGCAGGTCGACGACATGAGCGATACCGAGAGCGAGGGCATCGGCGTCCGCGTGCTCGTAAACGGCGCCTGGGGCTTCGCCGGCGAGGGCCGGCTCGACGAGGCTGCCGCCCGAGAGGCTGCGCTCCGCGCAACCGCCTTCGCCCGCGCGGCGCCCGGACACCATGAGACGTCGCTTGCACCCGTCGACGCGCAGAGCGGCGGGTACCGGACGCCGGTCGAGCGCGATCCATTGGCCGTCCCCCTCTCCGAGAAGATCGACCTGTGCCTGCGCGCCGAGGAGGGGATGCGCCAGCCAGACGTCAAGGTGACGCTGGCGATGGTCCGCGCCCAGCGCGAGCACAAAGTGCTCATCTCATCCGAAGGCACGGCAGTCGAGCAGGAGCTCGTCGAGTGCGGGGGCGGCATCGACGCGTACGCCTCCGCGGAAGGCATCACGCAAATCCGCAGCTATCCGAGCCAGCACAGCGGCGTCAGCGGCCAGGGTGGCTGGGAGTTCGTCGAGGGACTATCCCTCGACGCGGAAGCGCCGCGCGTCGGCGAGCAGGCAGCCGCGCTCCTGCGCGCGGACGAATGCCCGTCCGGCCGGACGACGATCGTCCTCTCCCCGGAGCAGGTCGTGATGCAGGTGCACGAGTCGGTCGGCCATCCGACCGAGCTCGACCGCGTCTACGGCACTGAGGCCGCCTACGCCGGTACGAGCTTTCTCTCCCCCGACGACCTCGGCTCGCTCCGCTACGGCTCGGAGCGGATGAACGTCAGCTCCGACGCAACGACGCCCAACGGCCTCGGCACCTTCGGCTTCGACGACGAAGGCGTTCCGGCACGCCGGGAGGCGATCGTCCAGGAAGGCGTCCTCCGCGGCTTCCTGAGCTCCCGCGAGACCGCGGCGCGGATCGGCGCCGGGGAGGGGGGCTCGATGCGAGCAGACGGCTGGAGCCGCATGCCGCTCGTCCGCATGACGAACCTGCACCTCGAGCCGGGCGAGGGCTCCTTCGAGGACCTCCTCTCAGACGTCGACGACGGGCTCTACCTGGAGACGAACAAGAGCTGGTCGATCGACGACAAGCGCCTCAACTTCCAGTTCGGCACCCAGATCGGCTGGGAGATCAAGAAAGGGAAGCTCGGACGGATGCTGCGAGACGCGACCTACACGGGCAAGACCCCGGTCTTCTGGGGCAAGCTCGACGCGGTTGGCGGACCGGACGCCTGGAAGCTCTTCGGCCTCACGAACTGCGGCAAGGGGCAGCCCGGCCAGGAGGCGCACGTCTCGCACGGCGCCGCGCCGGCGCGCTTCCGCGACGTGGAGGTGGGCGTTTCCGCTTGAGCCGGGCGCTCGATCTCGCCGAAGAGGCTCTGCGTGCGACCGAAGGGGACGAGGCCGAGGTCCTCGTCCACGCGGAGCGGTCGGGAGTCGCGCGCTTCGCCGGCTCCGTCGTCCATCAGCCGACGCTGATCGACAACGCCGTCGTCCGCCTGCGCGTAGTGCGTGACGGGAAGGTCGGCTGGGCGGCGACGAACAAGGTCGATGCGGAGGGCCTGGCCGAGCTTGCCCGCCGCGCGGCAGAGGCGGCCGACAATGCCCGTCCGGACCCAGAATTCCCGGGGCTCGCTCCGGCAGCCGACTACCCGGAGGCAACCGGCTTCGACGAGGAGACCGCCGCGCTCGGAGCGGAGGACCAGGCGCGGCTCGCCGCGACGGCGATCGACGCGGTGCCCGACTTCGAGCTCTACGGCTACTTCACGAGCGGCCTGACCGAGATCGCGCTCGCTTCGACCACCGGGCTGCGCGCAGAGGAGGCCATGACCGACGCGGTCTGCCTCTGCCTGGCCGCGGTCGAAGGCGCTTCCGGCTGGGCAGAGCAGACGAGCTGGCAAGCCGCGCGCGTCGACACGGCCTCAGCAGCACGGGAAGCGGCTGAGATTGCGGGTCGCACCCGCGGCGCGGCCGAGCTCGAGCCCGGCGCGTACCGGGCGGTGCTCGAGCCGTGTGCCGTTGCCGAGCTGCTGCGCTGGTTCGCGTACGACTCCCTGGGCGCATACGGCTTTCTCGAGGACCGGAGCTACTTCTGCGGCCGGATCGGCGAGCAGGCGTTCGACCCCAAGGTCTCGATCGCGGACAACGCACTCGACGCCGACAACCTCCCGAAGGCGTTCGACTTCGAGGGGACGCCGAAACAGCGCGTCGACCTTGTCCAGCAAGGCGTCATCCGCGGCGTCGTGTGGGATCGCCGGACCGCGGCTCGCTCCGCAGACGGCCAGATCTCGACTGGCCATGCGCCCCCGGACGCGTGGCGCTTCTACGGGCCGCTTCCGACCGCACTCACCCTCGGCCCGGGCGAGGCCGGCTCGACCGAGGAGCTGGCGGGGCTCGTCGGCGACGGCATCCACGTCACGAGGCTCCACTATCTGAGCGTCGTCGACCCGCGCGAAGGTGTGCTGACCGGCATGACGCGCGACGGCACCTTCCGCATCCGGGACGGCAAGATCGCCGAGCCGCTCGTCAACCTGCGCTTCACCGTCTCCTTGCCCGACGTCTTGCGCGACGTCCCCGGGCTCGGGCGGGAGCTGAAGCTCGTCAACCTGAACGACCTCTACGACGAGCGGTTCGCCTACGCGGCGCTCGTACCGGCGCTGGCCACCGCGCGCTTCCACATCAGCGGCACCGGCTCTGGGCCCGGCCTCTAGCAAACACTGCGTGGATCGTTGACGCGGAGCTGTCGATTTCGTCGCTCCCCGTTCGTCTCATAGGCGACCATTCCCAAAAGGAGGAAGCGATGAAGTACATGATGCTGATCCATCAAGGCGACGCCCCGACGCCGCGGTCGCCGGAGGCGTGGGCGACCCTTTCGGAGGACGAGCAGAAGGCTGTCTTCGCCGACTACCAGGCGATCAACGAGACCCCGGGCGTCACCCCCGGCCTCGGGCTGGACGATCCCGAGACGGCAACCACCGTCCGGGTGCAGGATGGCAAGACCCTGACTACCGACGGCCCCTTCGTCGAGATCAAGGAGGCTATCGGCGGCTATCTCCTGTTCGAGGCCGAAGACCTCGACGCAGCGATCGAGCTGGCGTCGCGGATCCCGGCAGCGCGCCTTGGCGGGGCGATCGAGGTGCGCCCGATCGTGGAGTACTAAAAGATTCTCGAGCAGGTCTTCCGCGAAGAGTGGGGCCGCGTCCTCGCCAGCCTGATCGGCTTCCTCGGCGATTTCGACCTCGCCGAGGAAGCCGCCCAGGAGGCCTTCGCGATCGCGGCAGAGCGCTGGCCGCGCGACGGAGCCCCCGACAACCCGGGCGCCTGGCTTGTGAGTACGGCACGCAACCGAGCGATCGATCGGATTCGCCGCGATCGCACGCTGGCCGCGAAGACCCACCTGCTCGAGGTGCCCGAGGCAACGGAGGACAAGGTGGATGAGACGACATTCCCAGACGAGCGCCTCGAGCTCATCTTCACCTGCTGTCACCCGGCACTCGCCACCGACGCGCAGGTCGCTCTCACGCTGCGGACGCTCGGCGGCCTCACCACCGACGAGATCGCCCGCGCCTTCCTCGTCCCGGAGCCGACGATGGCCCAGCGGCTCGTGCGGGCGAAACGCAAGATCAAGGCTGCCGGAATCCCGTTTCGGGTGCCTCCGGACCACCTGCTGCCCGATCGGCTCGTCGCCGTGCTCGCGGTCGTCTACCTGATCTTCAACGAGGGCTACGGCGGCCGCGGCGACCTTGCTGCCGAAGCGCTCCGGCTGGGGCGGGCGCTCGCCGAGCTGATGCCCGACGAGCCGGAGGTGCACGGTCTGCTGGCGATGATGCTGCTACTCGACGCGCGCCGCGAGGCGCGCTTTCGGGATGGCGACCTGGTCTTGCTCGCCGACCAGGACCGCTCGCTCTGGGACGAGGCGCAGATCGGCGAGGGGCGGGCGGTGCTCGACCGGGCTCTCGCTCTGCGTGGTCGCGGTCCCTACGTCTTGCAGGCGGCGATCGCATCGCTGCATGCCGACGAGCCGCGCGACTGGCCGCAGATCGCCGCCCTCTACGGCGAGCTTGCCCGCCTCACCGACTCGCCGGTCGTCGAGCTGAGCAGGGCCATCGCGATCGCGGAGGAGCAGGGTCCTAAGGCGGCGCTCGACATTGTCGATCGCCTCGCCCTCGAGGACTACCGCTACCTGCACTCGACGCGAGGCGAGCTGCTGCGCCGCCTCGGTCGAACGGAAGAGGCCCGCGACGCCTATCGGCGCGCGCTGGCGCTGGTCGACGACGACGCCGAGCGGCGCCTGCTCGAGCGCCGGTTGGCGGAACTCGGTAGGCCTACCGGCCTCGCCGAGCACTGACACGTCTTGTTGCTACGCGAGCAGGTGATAGAGGATGACGGTGTTGACGAAAAAGATGAACCCGACGATCACCGTCAGCCGCGTCAGGTTCCGCTCCACGATGTGAGTCCCGCCCTGGGAGGCGGGCACGTAGCCCATTCCGGCCATGCCCGTGTCGCGGCCCGAGTGCATCAGCACGAGCCCGATCAGCGCGAGCGCCGTCATGAAATGGAAGAACACGAACGCAGGGCGTCCGAAGTCGCTCGCAAAAGCCAGCAGTGGAAGCACGTGCCTAGGGTAGCTAACGCGCCCCGAGGTCGAGAATGCTCGCCACGAGGTGCGAGGCGACCCGGTCCTTCGTCAGGAAGAGCGCCACACCCGCCGTTTGCGAGCGGTCGATGTCGGCTGCGGTGCTCAAGCCGGTGAGGATGAGGATGCGAGTCTCAGGATCGTGTTTGTGAATCTGGCGCGTGGCCTCGATGCCGTCGACGACGGGCATCGCTATGTCCATCACGATCACGTCGGGGTCGTGCGCACGAGCGAGCTCGATGGCCTCCTTGCCGTCGCGGGCGGTGCCGACGAGCTCGATCCGGTCCTCATCGGCAAGCAGCGCTTCGACCATCTCGACGAAGTGGGGCTCGTCGTCGGCAATGAGAACGCGCAGCGCAGAGCGGGGATGGATTGCAGCTTCCATCAAGGCTCTAACGGAGGATGCCATGAATAAGGTTCGCTCGGTGCAGAGCTCCGACCCGCGGGAGAGGATCCAGAAGTTGCTCGTCACGGGCGACAACCGACTCAAACAGGGCGTCTCTCCGCAGAAGGCTAGGGAGAGCTACGAACAGGCACTCGCCGTCGCGCGCGAGGCCGGGCTCGAGGAGAGCGTGCGGCCGCTTGTCGAGATCAGGCTCGCCGATCTCGAGCGGCTCTATCCAGGATCGCTTCGATCTTCTCGGCCTGACGCCTGACGTCGTGCTCGGCCGCCGCGGCGCGTGCCGCCGGGTTCGGGGTCGGGAGCGCGGCCGCCTGGCGCATCGCCTCGGCAAGCGCAGCCTCGTCGAGCGGGTCGACCAGCACGCCGGCTTCGGGAGGGACGAACTCGGGCGGCCCGCCGATCCGCGTCGCGACGACAGAGCGCTCCGAGGCCATCCCCTCGAGCAGCGCCTGTCCGAACGGCTCGATCAGCGAGGGCTGACAGAGGACCGTCGCTTGCGCAATGAATTGGGCGACCTGCGCGTGTGGCACCCGTCCGGTGACCTCGACATTCGGCCGACCTTCGAGCGCGGGCCGAAGCGGCCCGTCACCGACGAAGAGGAGCCGCCCGTTCCCAAGCCTGGCGAAAGCGTCCGCAAGTCGTACGACGTTCTTCCGCTCGGTGAGACTGCCGACGCAGAGAAATACCGGCCCGTTCTGCGTGGGAGGCGACCCGGCGAACAGCTGCAAGTCGACGCCGCAGTCCACGACCTCCGTCTTGCCCCGTGCCTCGGGGACCTTCGCCTCGAGCTCGCGGCGCAGGTAGTCCGAGACCGCGATCAGCGAAGAGGCTCGGCGCGCGACGAAGCGGGTCGCCGCCGCGATGCCGGCATAGGCGCCGATGTTGCGGACATCGCGCCCGTGCGCGGTGACGACGAGCGGCCCGCGCGTGAAGAGCGCGGCGGAGAGGCCTGTCGGAACGAGGAAGTGGGCGTAGACGACATCCGGTTTGAACCGTCGCGCCGCCGCGGCCGCGCTACGAGCGAGCTTCGCGTGACGCAGCTTGCCACCGGAGCGCGAATCGAGAACGGCGTGCTCGATCTCATGCCCCCGGTCGACGAGCGCGTGCTCGATCCCCTGCACGAAGACGCCGAGGTCGGGATCGTTCGGCCCCGGATACATCTGCGAGACGAGGAGGATCTTCATGCAGGCAGCTTGCCGGATGCCGCTTCAGGCACGAAGAAGCTCGACCGCTAAATGGGCCGTTTCACCGATTGCCGCATCGATCGCCGGCTGGCGAGGGTCTCTGGAACGCGAGCGTGTAAAGACGGCGACGGCATAACGACCGCCGTCTGGGTACTCCGCAACTCCTGCCTCGTTGCGGATCTCGCCGAAGAGGCTGCCGCTCTTTGCGCTCACCAGCACGTTGCCCGGGAACGCAGACGCAATTCGGTGCCGCGTGAGCTGCTGGGCCATCAACTGGCGAACTTCGACACAGGCCTGCGTTGGCCCCGCTTCGTCACGCCAGATCGCAGTGAGTAACGCTGTCGTCTCCCGCGGGGTCGTCCGTGTCGCAGTGTCCGGATCCGTCGCACGCAGGGGAGGACGGTGTCTCGCCGTTTCTGCCAGCTCGGCAGGGGTCATTTCAGCATATGCCTCCTCGGCGCTCCGCCAAGTCTTGTAGCCCAGATCCTCGGCGACCGAGTCCAAGATGGCACGACATCCGCCCAAGATGGTGGTCTTGTGCAACCCCAGCTCTCGGAGCATTTCGCTCACATGGTCGATCCCGACGCGCTCGAGCACGGTGTCCGTTGCGGCGTTGTCGCTGATCGTGAGCATTAGGTAGGCGCAATCGCGCAGCGAGAGCTCGACTTCGTCACGCGCGTTTGAAAGCCCAGTCGGTCCCGGCGCAGATTCCCCCGGACGAAGGCGCACCCGCTCGGCCGCATCGATCCGACCCATCTCCGCCTGGCGAAAGAGTTCCAGCGCGACCGCGATCTTGAAGATCGATGCCTGGACAACTAACTCGTCTTCGCCGAGCCCGACCTCACGGTCGCCGTCGACCTCGACTGCGTGTATCCACCCCTCGGCCCCCGCTGCGTCCAGGACGCCACCGAGCTTGTCGGCGCTCACGCGCGCTGGGCGTCGTACGTTCCGAACACCTCGCGCAGCTCGTTGCAGATCTCGCCGATCGTGCAGTGTGAGCGGAGGGCTCCGCGCATCGGCGGCAAGAGATTCCCGTCGCTCTCGGCCACGCGACGAACTTCGGCCAGTGTGGCAGCGGCTTCGTCAGCGTCCCGCTCGGCTCGCACTTTCGCCGTCCGCTCGAGCTGACGCCGCTCGGCCTCGGGGTCGAGGCGGTAGAGCTCGATCGGCTCCGCCTCCTCCTCCCGGTGGCGGTTCACGCCGACGATCACTTTCTCGCCCGCCTCGACCGCGGCCGTATGCCGGAAAGCCGCATCCTCGATCTCGCGCTGTACGAAACCCTGCTCGATCGCCTCGACGGAGCCGCCGATCTCGTCGACGCGCTCGATCAACTCGCGCGCTGCCGCCTCGAGCTCGTCCGTCAGCGCCTCGATGAAGTAGGCGCCGCCGAACGGGTCGGCCGTGTCCGTTCCCCCTGCCTCGTGGGCGAGCAGCTGCTGCGTGCGGAGCGCGATCTTCGCGGAGCGCTCGGTCGGGAGCGCCAGCGCCTCGTCGAAGCCGTTCGTATGAATCGACTGGGCCCCTCCGCAAACCGCCGAGAGTGCCTGTACGGCAACACGGACGATGTTGTTCTCAGGCTGCTGCGCGGTCAACGTGGAGCCGCCGGTCTGCGCGTGGAAGCGCAACGCCTGCGCCTTGGGGTTCGTCGCACCGAAGCGCTCGCGCATGATCTCTGCCCAGAGCCGCCGTGCCGCTCGGAACTTCGCCACCTCCTGGAAGAAATGGTTGTGCGCGTTGAAGAAGAACGAGAGCCGCTCCCCGAACTCGTTCGGCGAGAGCCCCGCGTCGACCGCGGCCTGCGCGTAAGCGATCCCGTTCGCAAGCGTGAAGGCGAGCTCCTGGACGGCCGTCGAGCCCGCCTCGCGGATGTGGTACCCGGAGATCGAGATCGTGTTCCATTTCGGCAGCCGCTCGTTCGCGTAGGCGAAGAGGTCGGTCGTGAGCCGCATCGAGGGCCGCGGCGGGAAGATGTAGTTCCCGCGCGCGCAGTACTCCTTGAGGATGTCGTTCTGAACCGTGCCCCGCAGCTCCGAGCCGGACACGCCCTGCCCCTCGGCGACGAGCTCGTAGAGCAGGAGCAGCAGCGCCGCCGGCGCGTTGATCGTCATCGACGTCGAGACGTCCCTGAGCGGGATCTGGTCGAAGAGCAGCTCCATGTCGGCGAGCGAATCGATGGCGACCCCGGTCCTCCCCACCTCGCCAACGGCACGCGGGTCGTCGGAGTCGTAGCCGAGCTGGGTCGGGAGGTCGAAGGCGACCGAGAGCCCGGTCTGGCCCCGCTCCTGCAAGTAGCGGAAACGCGCGTTCGTCTCCTCGGCCGAGGCGAAGCCCGCGTACTGGCGAATCGTCCACGGCCGCCCTCGGTACATGTCCTTGTAGGGCCCACGCGTGAAGGGGAACTCGCCCGGCAGCTCGAGCTCGGCAACGTCTTCGTCCGTGTAGACCGGCTTGATCTCGATTCCGGAGTCGGTCTCGCGGCGGTCTTCGGTCGTCGCCATGACGTCAAATCTACGTTACCCCGTGAAGCAGTTGTGAGGCTGTTCGCCGGGGGCCCCGAGCTCCCGCACCGCGGCTTCCGCTAACTGACTGTCAGCGTGCCTCTTGCCGTCCGGCTCTGCTTTGCGCATTCGAAGCGATAGCTTCCTCTGGCTAGCGCCACGCGCCACGTGACCGATCCGACAAAGGCCTTTCCAGTCGTGCGGTTGACCCCCCGGCCGACCAGTCGGAAATAGCGTTTGGACGACGTATCTCGCACGAGGACTCGGTAGCGCCCCGCCGGCAACGTCTGACTCTTTGCCCCTTGAATCTGAACAGTGCAAACTGGCGCGACTGTTGCAACCAAGCGCGTCCCGGACCCAGCTGATGCAAGGGCCTTAGACGAAATTGCCACAGTAGTGATGCAGACTGCCCCTGCCACCGCAAGAATCCTCTGGCAACTCATATGCGACTCCTTCGTTGATAACGGGAGGCGTCCCGCACGGGACGCCTCCCGATTACGAGCATCTAGCAGAAAACGCCCAGGGTGAAGCCACGATCAACGGCCGCCCCGGAACTGTCGAATGTCCTCACGAAAACGCCGTTCACGTTGTTGAGCCTTCCGACCGTGCCGATCTCACCAGGCGCGGGGAAGTTGAGGAAGCCAGAATCCCCAAGCGTGCCCAGATACGCGCACGGCCGAACGTTCTGATCGAAGATTACCGTGTAGCCGCCGGCACCGAACTCCCTCAAGACGGACGCGGCGCCGCTTCCTCGCGCGAGGGTACCGTCGGAGTCAACGACAGCCCACAACTTCGTTGCGGGCGTGCCCGCAGGACCGGTTGGGCCGATTGGGCCGATCGGACCCGTTGGGCCGGTCGGACCCGTTGGCCCGGTCGCACCGGCGGGACCCTGTGGGCCCCTGGGAAGCTGGCCTGCCTTGAAGTCCACGGCCAGGAGCGACCGGTTCTTCACCTTGGTTGAGATCACGGCGTTCTTCTTGAGCTGCTTCGTGCCGACACTACCCCTCGGCAACGCGTTGACCGCGGCGACGCTCGTCCCACCGAGCGCGACGCCCAGGGCAATGCACGCGATGACCATGGCCGGTGACGGCCGGTGACGCAAGATGCGCCTCATCGTTCCTCCTCTAATTGAAACTGACGGCGCAGACACTATTTCCCAAAGCGGACGAGCAAGTCAACGCCCGATCTACGCTATGAGCGTGCAAGTCGTCGTGAGGCTGTTTGCCGGTCTCCGGGATCAGGCCGGGACGGGCGAGCGCACGCTCGAGATCCCGGACGACGCGAGGGTCGCGGCCGTCTGGCAAGCCCTCGGACTCGGGAGCGATGAGCCGGCGGGACTCTTGTACGCCGTGAACAAGGAGTATGCGGAGCGCGAACAAAGGCTCGCGGACGGCGACGAGGTGGCGCTGATTCCGCCCGTTTCCGGCGGTTCGTTCCGGCTCGTCGAGGCGCCGATCGACCTCCCAGAGGTAATCGCCGACGTCGCGGAGGAGAGCGCCGGCGGGATCGCCACCTTCCAGGGAACGGTGCGTGCCCACTCCCGCGGTCGGGCTGTGGTTGCGCTCGAGTACGAGGCCTACTCAGGGATGGCGGAGAGGGTCATGGCCGAGATCGCTGACGAGGTCAAGGCTCGCTACGAGCTCTGCGAGGTCGCCGTGACACACCGGCTTGGGCGTGTCGAGATCGGCGAGACGAGCGTCGCGATCGCGGTCTCGGCGCCTCACCGCCAAGACGCCCTCGCCGCTTGCCGGGACCTGATCGACGGCCTCAAGGAACGCGTTCCGCTCTGGAAGAAGGAGCTGTACGAGTCGGGCGAGGAGTGGATCGGGCGAGGATCGTAGAAGAAGGCGCTCTCGCCTGAACGAGCCCTTCGCAATCGCGACTGTTTCTCTTCTAACGCCGGCCGACGACGAGCTTGACCGGGAAGCCGCGGCGCCGGACGGCTCCGGGCCTCGGGCTCTGGCCGATGACGCGGCCCACTCTTCTGGAGCGAGCGCGTCGGACGCGTCCGGCCGAGCAGTGCCTGGCGCGGATCCGCTTCTTGGCCCTGCCGAGAACCAGTCCAATCACCCTCGGCACGATGCAGCCCTGCGGTGGCGGAGGCGGCGGTGCAGGAGGAGGCGGCGGCGGCGGCGGTGGCGGGGGTGGCGGCGGAGGTGGAGGCGGCAGAGGCGGAGGTGGTGGAGGAGGAGGCGGTGGAGGTGGAGGTTGGACGTTGTAGGCGGCGAGTGCGTCGACCAGGCCCCAGCCGAAGTGGTTGTTCGGCACATGGTCGATGCCACCGCACTGCGTCCCGTTGCTCACGGTGATGATGGTCGGATTGGCAGTGCTCGTGAGGAGCGCCTTCGTCGCTGCGATGTCCCTGACCAGGGCGGGGCGCGCCGACCAGAGCAGGGCGACGACACCTACGACATGTGGCCCGGCCATCGACGTGCCGTCGTAGGTCGTGTAGGCGGTGTCGCTGGTGTTCAGCGCCGAGCGGACGCCTACGCCCGGTGCCGCGATATCGGGCTTGATGCGGCCCGAGCCGTCGATCGTGACCGGGCCACGGCTGCTGAAGTCCGCCAGCTCATTCGTAGCGCTGTCCATTGCCCCGGTCGAGAAAGAGGCGGCGTAGTGAGCAGGAGGATCGTCGACCGTGTTGCACGCCGAGCCGCGGTTGCCCGCGGAGGCCTCGACGAAGATGCCCGCGGCCTGCGTGTTCTCGACGATGGTCCGCAGCGTGTCCTGTGCGCATCCCTCGCTCTGAGGGCAACCCCAGCTGTTGTTCATCACGTGCGGGCGCAGCGCCGGGTTGGGGTTCTGCCCGTTGAGGTCGGTTGGCGCGATGAAGAACTGGAAGCACTCGGTGTAGGTCGCCGGCGTCCCGTTCCCCTGGTCCATGTTCCGGCAGCCGATCCATTTGGACCCCGGGGCGACGCCGATCTGATGGCCCGCCCCGTCGTCACCGACGGCGGTTCCGGTCGTGTGCGTGCCGTGGCCGTGGTCGTCGCAGGGCGCCATCGTGTTCGCGCCGCAGACGCCGCCGCCGCTGTGGATCGAGTCGTGCCAGTTGTAGTTGTGGTTGGCGGTCAACCCGTTCCAGCCCCGGTAGTGGGGCTTGAGCGCGTCGTGCGTCCAGCGCATGCCGGTGTCCTGGTTGGCGACGACGATGCCCTGGCCGGTGTACCCCTGAGCCCAGACCTCAGGCGCGTGCACCTTGATGACGCCCGGTTCGACCGCATCGGGTGAGCGCCGGCTCTCGGAAGAGTTGACCGTATCGCCGGAGATCCAATTGGTCTTCGCGTTCGACTCGATCACCTTCACGTCCGAGCGCGCGGCCAGATCCTCGACGAGCGACCTGTCGCCACTCGCCACAATCACGTTCGCGACCCAGAACGACCTGTAGGAGGCGTTCCGCGAGGCCAGCAGCGCGCGGATCGGCGCCTGCGTGCGAGCGGCTTCCTTCTCCAGAGTCCTGTAGACGTACCAGCCGCGGGCGTCCTGGTCCTTCATCCCGTAGGCCGCGCTCAGGTCGGCCTGGTCCTTCAGGAGAATGACGAACGAGGTCTGTTGTCCGGCGGCCGTGTCCCGCAGGAGTCTGTTTTCGATCTTCGCCTCGTTGCCGTTGCTGCCGGCCGCGGGCTCCCCGAGCAACACTGCGAAGCCGACGACGAAGATCGCCAACGCAGCCGCAAGCTTGATTCCCCTAGTCACACGCACAGCTCCCCTCCGCCAGCACATTAAGATGCCTTGCCCGTCGCGACAAGGCACGCAGATGCGACACCTTGGGCTCACGACCCTTCTTCCGCCACACTAGAGCGGTGGGCGAGCAGGAGTATCCGGGCTGGGTCACCAACCTGATCGCGGCCGGCGGGCTGCGTCCGGGGGAGCGCGTGCTCGTCGTCGTCGACGAGCCGCTCGCCGAAGAGGGCTCAGAGCTGGCCGCCGCAGTCCGCGACGCCGGCGGGGAGCCCCGGCTCGAGCTCTGGGTAGGCCAGCGGCCCCTCGCGCAGCCGCCCCCTGCTGTCGCGGAAGCCGCCCGGCACTCCGACATCTACTTCTTCCTCGCCAAGGAGCCACGACCGGACGAGGCCGGCGCTCGCATCCACCTGGGCGAGATCGCGCGTGCACATGGCGGGCGAGCTATCTTCCTCGGCTTCGTCGATCGCGAGCTGCTCACCGGCGAGCTCTCCCAGCCCGCGCCCGACTTGAGCGCCGCCGCGCAGAAGTTGCTCGACGATGTTCGGGGCTCCGACAGCATCCGCATCCGCGGACGGGCGGGCACCGACCTCACGCTTCGCGTGACCGGCCGGGGCTGGCTGACCGATGCGCTCCCGCTCGAGCCCGGTGCCCATGCGAACTATCCGGGCGGCGAGATCTTCACTTCCCCGCTCGAGGACAGCGCCGAGGGCGTCCTCGTCGCTGACCTGACCGTTCCCTACACGGTCGAGGGCCTGGTCGACGAGCCGGTCACGCTGCGCTTCCGGGGCGGAAGCGTCGAATCGATCGAAGGCGGGCGGGCAGCCGAGTTACTGCAGAGGCTCGTCGACGAAGCCGGCCCGAGCGGGCGCGTGATCGCCGAGCTCGGCATCGGCCTCAATCCGACCGTCATCCCGCGCGGGCACGTCATGCTCGACGAAAAGGCTGCCCGAACGGCGCACGTTGCGATCGGGTCGAACGTGGGGTCCTACGGTGGAGTGAACGAGTCGACGATCCACGTCGACTGTGTCTTCTCCGAGCCGGAGCTGGAGGTCGACGGCCTGCCGGTCGAGATTCCGAACGCGTAGCGTTCTGTCTGGAGGGGGTCTGGGGGAACCGAGAGGTTCCCCCAGGGATGCGAGAGGTGGCTTGCTACTGAGCGACGACCGCGGTGCCCGCAAACTGGCAGCGGCTCGTGCCGGCGAGCGTGAACTCCTCGTTCAGGAACGCCACGGTGACAGTCGACGAGCCGGTCGGCGTCCGGTAGACGATCGTCCCCGCCACGTCGTCGTCGTTCGTCCCGAGGACGTCGAAATCGTCGCTCCCGTCGAGGTCGTCGTCCTCGCGGTAGACGGCGGCGGTGTTGTCGACGGCTGCCACGTGGATGCGCCCGTTGTCGAGTGTGGAGCGGGCCGTGATTGTCGTGTCACCCGCGCTCGAGCACGCGCCGCGGAGGATGAGGCCCCCGAGCGTGAGGATCGTCGCCACGGGGGTGTTCGCCGGAACGTCGAAGTTCAGCTTGGCCGCACCGGGCCCCGCCGTGCCGGGCGGGCCGGGCGGGCCCATCGGCCCCTGCGGACCGGCCGGGCCCTGCAGCCCGGGCGGGCCTGGCGGGCCCGCCGCTCCTGGAGGACCCGCCGCGCCCCGAGCGCCCCTCTGGGTCGGCACCACCGAGGCCGGTAGCTTCGCGTTTCGGCCGAGCGGAACGAGCCTTCCCGCCTTCGGAACACGCGATGCCTTGATGCCGTTCACGGCCCCCGCGTTGATCGCGAAGGCTGCGATCGAGCGACCGGCGGCTCCGCCGGCCGGGGTGGCCGCGAGCGCCGTCACGGCGAGCACCGCTCCGGTAAGGACCACGATGGTTCGAGCTTTCCGCATGAGAGACCTCCTCGATCGGTTGGGGGTCGAGCCGGTCTCCTGAGATACAGGCTCGGGGGCCGGGATAAGCGGAACGCCTGTCTTTCGGCACTCTTTCGGGGCAGAGATGTGACGAAGACCCGGGGGTACGATGAGAGAAGTGAGCGAGCTCACCCCCGAAGAGCGCGCGGCCCTTCGCTACTACGAGGAATACGAGCCGCCGGAGCCCGTGCGGCACGAGCCGCGCTTTCCGCTGCTGCGCAAGCTCCTGGCGCCGGTCGCGGCACTGATCGGCCTCGCGGTCAAGTTCGGCGCGCTCACGTTCAAGTTCTTCGGGATCTTCATCTCCGTCGGCGCCTACGCACTCTTCTGGGGCTGGAAGTTCGCGGTCGGCCTTGTATTGCTGATCCTCGTGCACGAGCTCGGGCACTTCGTCGAGGCCAAGCGGCAGGGCCTCAATGTCAGCCTCCCTAGGTTCATCCCGTTCATCGGCGCCTATGTCGTGATCCGGGATTCCCGCCTCAACCCCTTCAACAACGCCCTCGTCGCTCTCGCCGGGCCGGCCGTCGGAGCGCTCGGCGCTGCGGCTTGCTGGGGGGTCGCGGAAGCGACCGGTTCGGACCTCATGCTCGCGCTGGCCTACACCGGCTTCCTGCTGAACCTCATCAACCTCGCGCCGATCGGCATCCTCGACGGCGGAGCAGTCTGGAACGCGATTCGAGTCGCTCCGAAGGTGCCGACCTGGAACGAGCAGCTCGCGAGCACGGCGCCGGAGTCTCTGATCGAAGGCGGCGGGCGCACGAAGGCGATTGAGATCGCCTTTCTCTACGTGACGCTCGCAGGGCTCCTCGTCCTCGGGATGATTGCGACCCACGTGCCGCGCGGCAGCCTGTAGGCAATGAAGGACGAGCAACTTCTCACGGCCCACGGCGGCGCACTGCCCGAGAATCTGATCTCGATCGCCGAGGAGTTCCGCGCCGGCTTTGCGGCGGTCGACCGGATCGACCGGCCGGCGGTGTCGATCTTCGGCTCGGCTCGCCTGGGCGAGGATTCAGAGCCGTACCGTCTCGCCCGCGAAGCCGGCCGGCGCTTCGCCGAAGCCGGCTGGGCCGTGATCACAGGCGGCGGCCCGGGCGTGATGGAGGCCGCGAACCGCGGCGCAAAGGAGGCGGGCGGGCTTTCGGTCGGCTTCAACATCGAGCTGCCCCACGAGCAGGGCTCGAACCCGTATCTCGACATCTCGTACACCTTCAAGCACTTCTACGCGCGCAAGGTGTGTTTCGTAAAGCCGGCGGAGGGGTTCGTCATCTTCCCGGGCGGCTTCGGCACCCTCGACGAGCTCTTCGAGGCGCTGACGCTGATCCAGACCGGCAAGGCGCGCAACTTCCCCGTCGTACTCGTCGACAGCGACTACTGGGGCGGGCTCCTCGCCTGGGTGCGCGGCGAGCTACTCGCTGACGGGACGATCTCGCCCGAGGATCTCGACCTGCTCTACGTGACGGACAACCTCGGGCACGCGGTCGAGCTCGTGCTCGAGAGCTACGAGACGCGCGGCGCCGAAGTGCCAGACGAGCCACGAAAGGCGGACGCGCAGTGAGGCTCCGTGATCTGCCCTCGGTCGACGAGCTCGCGCGAGGGAGCGACGACCCGCTGGCGGTCGAGGCAGCACGGGTGGTCCTCGCGCGCGCGCGCGAGGAGATTCAGGCCGGGGCGGAGCCCGGAGATCTCGTCGAGCTCGTTCGCGAGGAGCTTGGTACGGCTCGAGCGGCTCGCTTGCGCCGGGCCCTGAACGCGACAGGCGTCATCGTCCACACGAATCTCGGACGCGCGCCGCTCGCGGAGGCTGCGCTCGAGCGCGTGCGGGAGGTCGGCCGCGGTTACTCGAACCTCGAGTACGACCTCGATTCCGGCACTCGAGGCTCCCGGCAGGATCATGTCGCCGCGGCCCTGCGAAGGCTGACCGGCGCGGAGGCGGCGCTCGTCGTCAACAACAACGCTGCCGCAGTGCTGCTCGCGCTCGCGGCGCTCGCCGAGGGCCGCGAGGTGCTCGTCTCGCGCGGCGAGCTGATCGAGATCGGCGACGGCTTCCGCATCCCCGACGTGCTCGCGCGCTCGGGCGCACGCCTCGTCGAGGTCGGAACGACCAACAGGACGCGCGCCGCCGACTACGAGCGCGCGATCGGCCCCGAGACTGCCGTGCTCCTGCGGGTGCATCAGTCGAACTTCCGCCTAGTCGGGTTCACCGAGCTTCCTTCGATCGGAGAGCTCGCGGCCGTCGCACGGCGCCACGAGCTGCCGCTCGTCGACGACCTCGGCTCGGGCGCACTGGCACCGATCGAGGACGAACCGCCCGTGCGGGGGAGCCTCGAGGCGGGTGCGGACCTCGTCTGTTTCTCGGGCGACAAGCTGCTTGGCGGTCCGCAGGCCGGGATCGTCGTCGGGACCGCGGAGCTCGTGGAGCGCCTCCGTCGCCATCCGCTCCAACGAGCCGTACGCGCGGACAAGCTGACGCTCGCAGCGCTTGAGGGCACGCTTACGCTTTACATCGATCCCGACCGCGCCAGGCGGGAGGTACCGGTCCTGCGCATGGTTGCCGAGCCGGCCGAGGCGGTGCGCGCGCGCGCCGGGCGGCTGGCCGAGCTCGTCGACGGCGAGGTTGAGGAGACCGTGGCCCGAGTCGGCGGCGGCGCGCTGCCGCTCGCCGAGCTGCCGAGCTTCGCTTGCGCGGTGGAGGAAGAGCTCGCAATGCCTCTTCGCCTCGGCGAGCCGCCCGTGATCGGCGTCGTGCGCGACGGACGGCTGCTCCTCGACTGCCGCACGCTGAGCGAGGCGGAGGCGAACGAGGTCGCCGCAGCCGTCGCGGCCGCGCGCGGATGAGCGTCCGCGCACCGGAGTCACAGCTCTGGGATCTGCTCCGAGGCGCTCTCGAAACACGGGCGCTCGCGATCGTCGCCGACCTGGGAATCCCGCAGGCTCTCGCGACAGGCCCGCGGCCCATCGGAGAGGTTGCGCGCGAAGTCGGGGCCGATGCGGACACGCTGCACCGGCTGTTGCGCGCGCTGGCCAGCGACGGCGTCTTCGCCGAGGAGGAGCCCGGCGTCTTCCGCAATACGGACGCGTCGGATCAGCTGCGGGACAGTGGCTGGGGCTCCTTCGCGCACCTGTTCGGCGGCGTCTTCTACCGCTCGATCGGCGAACTCGATGCGTCGGGCAAGACGCCCTTTGCAGGGCTCTACGGCACCGACTTCTGGTCGTGGCTCGCCGCGCATCCCGATGAGCGTGCTTTGTTCGACCGCGCGATGGAGCAGGGAAAGGGAGAGCGGGTCGAGCGCTTCGAAGCAGTCGACTGGCGAGGCGATGAGACGGTCGTCGACGTCGGCGGCGGGAACGGCTCGCTGCTCGTCGAACTCCTTCGCCGTCATCCCGGGCTGCGCGGAATCGTCTTCGATCTGCCAGAAACGGTGCGCGACGAGGCCGCGCTCGGGGGCCGCGTCGCGTTTGTCGCGGGCAGCTTCTTCGAGAGCGTCCCGGAAGGAGATGTCTACGTCCTGTCGACGATTCTCCACGACTGGGATGAAGAGCGAGCGACGTCAATCCTGCGCACGATTCGTGCGGCCGCCCCGCCGGCTGCCCGCTTGTTCGTACTCGATGCCGTCATCCCGGCTGGCAACGACCCGGACGGCTCCAAGTGGCTCGACCTGCTGATGCTCGCGCTCGTCGCCGGCCGCGAGCGTGACGCGAGCCAATGGCGGGCGCTGCTCGAGGCCGGAGGCTTCGAGCCCACGAGTATCGAAGACGGGTTGATCCAGGCGCGATGCCGCTGACCGTCGGCACGGCCGGCCACATCGACCACGGCAAGACGTGGCTCATACGAGCCCTGACGGGGAAAGACACCGACCGGCTCCCCGAGGAGAAGGCGCGTGGGATCTCGATCGACCTCGGCTACGCGCCGCTCGACCTCCCCGGAGGACAACGACTGTCCGTGGTCGACGTTCCCGGCCACGAACGCTTCATCCGCAACATGGTCGCGGGCGCAACCGGCATCGACCTCTTCCTGCTCGTGATCGACGCGACCGAGGGCGCCCGTCCGCAGACCCATGAGCACCTCGCGATCCTGCGCCTGCTCGGAATCGACGAGGGCGTCGTCGCCGTGACGAAGGCGGACGCGGCCGATCCGGCCATGCTCGAGCTCGTGCTCAGCGAGGCGCGCCAGCTTGTCCCGAACACAGCCGTCGTCCCGGTGAGCGCGAAGACCGGCGACGGGCTCGACGCGCTCCGCAGCGCCCTGGCTGCCGTCGCCAAGCGGCTGGAGCGTTCGACGCTCATCGGTGCCACGCGCCTCTACGTCGACCGCGTCTTCACGCTGCGCGGGATCGGCACCGTCGCCACGGGCACGCTCTGGTCGGGAGCGATCGACGAGGGCGACGAGCTGCGGGTAGAGCCTGCGGGGATCGATGTCCGCGTCCGCAGCGTCCAGGTGCACGACCTGCCAGTCGAGGAAGCCGCGGCCGGACAGCGCGTCGCCCTCGGACTCCCGGGGATCGAGCGCAGCGCGCTCGGGAGAGGCGACGCTCTCGTCGAGCCCGGCGCCTATCCGGTCAGCTACCGGCTCGACGTCGAGCTCGAGGAGCTGGAGCCGATCTCCGATCACACGCGCCTCCATGTGCACCACGGCACGGCCGAGGTTCCGGCGCAGCTCGTGCGGATCAGCGCCCGCTTCGCTCAGCTCCGCCTGGCCGAGCCCGTCGTTGCCGCCCGCGGCGACCGCGTCGTCCTGCGGACCGGGAGAACGATCGGCGGGGGCCAGGTGCTCGACCCTGCGCCGCCGCGCGCCACGGATCCGGGGCGCCTCGAGCTGCTGGCGACCGACGATCCCGTTGCGATCGTTCGAGCGCTCGTCCACAAGCCCGTTCGCGGAACCGATCTCGCCGCACGAGGACTGCTCCCTCCGCCCCAGCTCGCCGCGGGGCTGGCCGCCGTCGAGCAGGCCGGCGACTGGTACTTCTCGCGCGAGTGGCTCGACCAGGCCCGCCGCGAGGCGCGAACCCGGCTCACTCTGCGCGCCGAAGCCGCACCCCTCGACCCCGGCCTCCCCGGCGCCGACCTGCTACCGGCAGCGCCGTGGGCAGAGGCGGTCCTTCCCTTGCTGGAGCTCGAACGGCGGGCCGGGAAGGTCTATCTCCCGGGGACGGCACCGGCTCTCGGAGCGAAGGCCGAAGAAGCCGAGGCGCTGGAGAAGAAGCTCGAGGACGCCGGTCTGACCCCGCTCGCGATCGATGACGGCGAGCTCGCGCGCTTCCTGGAAACCGAGGGCCGTCTGGTTCGAGTCGGCGACGGGCTCGGGGTGGGCATAAGTGCGTATGAAGAAGCCAAACGCACTCTTGTCGACGAATGCGAACGCGCAGGCAAGATCACCCTGGCCCGCTTCCGAGACCTGCTCGGCACCTCGCGCAAGCCGGCGCAGCTCCTGCTCGAACGCTTCGACGCCGACGGCCTCACGCGCCGGATCGGCGACGAACGCGTGCTGAGACGGGCGGCAACGCGGAGCTAACATCGCGGCTCAGGGAGCGGCATGGGCCCGGTGGCCCAGCTGGTCTTCAAAACCGGTGCGGTCGTGTAACCCACGGCTCGGTAGGTTCGACTCCGTGCGCCTAGCACGGGGAACCCATGGTTCCCCCGTGAGCCCCCTCCTTCACAGTTCTCGTCGTCCGGGCACCTCTGCGCTCCCGCCCGGCCAAGCCGGGCTCCGCGGCGAGCAACTCCGCTTCGGCGCTACGATCGAAACGAGGGAGCGGCATGGGCCCGGTGGCCCAGCTGGTCTTCAAAACCGGTGCGGTCGTGTAACCCACGGCTCGGTAGGTTCGACTCCTGCGCCGCTCCGTCGCTCTCGGCTGCGGGCCGACCGCGGTCCCGAGGGCACGGGCGCGCTTAGCTAACGTCCGCGCATGTCCGAGCGCGAGCTCGAGCACGACGACGAGCACCAGGTCACCCCGCTCGAGCTCTTCTTCGACCTGGTCTTCGTGTTCGCGATCACCCAGGTCACGAGCCTGCTCGCGCACGATCCGACGTGGCGCGGGGTCCTCCATGGGATGCTCGTTCTCGCGGCGCTCTGGTGGGCGTGGACCACATTCGCGTCATTGACGAGTGCGATAGACGTCGACGAGGGCGGCGTCCGGCTGGCGATGCTCGCCTCGACGCTGGCGATGCTCTTCGTCGCCTTGGCGGTGCCGGGCGCCTTCGGCGACGACGCCGTGCTGTTCGGCGTCGCCTACGTGGTCGTCCGCCTCTTTCACCTCGTCCTTTCCGCCATCGTCGGTCGCGACGAACCCAACCGCCGCAGCGCGCTTGTCCGGTTCGCTCCGACTGCGATCCTCGGCGCCTCGTTGCTTGTGCTGGCGGGCTTCCTCCAGGGAAACGAGCGGATCGCGGTGTGGGTGATCGCGCTTGCCATCGACTACCTCGGCCCGGTCGTGATCGGCATTGGCCGCGGCTGGCGGATCGCGCCTGAGCACTTCGCCGAGCGGCACGGGCTGATCGTCCTGATCGCGCTCGGGGAGTCGATCATCGCCATCGGCGCCGGCGCCGGGTTCGAGCTGGTTGCTGGAGTGATGGCGGCAGCGGCGCTCGGACTCGTGGTCGTCTCGGCGCTCTGGTGGCTCTACTTCGACGTGGCGTCGATCCTCGCGCGTAGGCGGCTCACGCAGGCGAGCGGCCTCGAGCAGGCGCAGCTGGCACGAGACGCCTACAACTACCTCCACATGCCGATGGTCGCCGGCATCGTGCTCTTCGCCCTCGGCCTCAAGACGACGATTGGCCACGTCGGCGAGGCGCTTGACACGGTCCCCGCGGTGGCGCTCTGCGGCGGCGCCGCGCTCTACCTGCTCGGGCACATCGCGTTCCTCTTCCGAACGACCGGCCGAGTCTTCCGGCGGCGGACGGTCGGGGCGGTCGCGTTGCTCGCCCTCACTCCGGCTGCGGTCGCGATTCCGGCGCTTGCGGCACTCGCTCTCGTGAGCGCCGTGTGCTCGGTGGTGGTCGCGTACGAAGTGATCCGCTATCGCGCGGCCCGGGTCCTGGTCCGGCACCCCGAGCTCGCGGAGTAGCAAGCGGCGGCGGGCATCATGCGCAGCTGCGATCTTGCTGAGCTCGTCGCTCGTTCAGACGGCCATCAGGGCTTCACCATGACCTTGATGGCTTCGCGCTCGTTCATCGCCCGGTAGCCGTCCGGCACCTCGTCGAGCGAGCCGACGCGGTCGAAGACGCGGCCGGGCTCGATCCTTCCGTCGAGGACGTCCGGGAGCAGCTCCTCGATGTACGCGCGCACGGGCGCGGGCCCGCCGCCGATGGTGACGTTCTTGAAGAAGGTCGCGATCGCGTCGGGAACCGAGTCTTCTTGGGGCAGCCCGACGCGCCCGACTGCACCGCCGGGACGAGCGATGTGGAGGGCCGTCAGCGTCGACTGCTCCAGACCGACGCACTCGAGGACCGAATCGGCGCCGAGGCCGTCGGTCAGCTCGCGTACGCGCTCGACCGCCTCCTCGCCGCGCTCGCTGACGACGTCCGTGGCGCCGAACTCCGTCCCGAGCGCGATCCGGTCGGGATAGCTGCCGAGGAGAATGATCCGCTCGGCGCCGAGCCGGTTCGCCGCGATCACGCCGCACAAGCCGACGGCGCCGTCACCGACGACCGCCGCTGTCTTCCCAGGGCCGACGTCGGCGGCGACGGCAGCGTAGTGGCCCGTTCCCATCACGTCCGAGAGGGTGAGCAGCGACGGCATCAGCGCGTCGTCGGCGCCGACCGGCAGCACGACGAGAGTCCCGTCCGCTTGCGGCACGCGCACGGCTTCGCCCTGACCGCCGTCGACGTCGTCGGAGCCGTACCTGCCGCCATGGAGGCATTGGTTCTGCAGACCTTCCTGGCAGAACACGCACGTTCCGTCGGACCACAGAAACGGCGAGACGACCAGGTCTCCGGCCTTGACGGTCCGGACGTCAGCGCCGACGGCCTCGACGACGCCGATGAACTCGTGCCCCATACGGCGGCCGGTC
>Ga0307278_10000056_pt1 | contig 53271 bp, 51 predicted proteins | sample ER_DNA_117_FD_194482 | JGI IMG/M metagenome (GOLD analysis project Ga0307278, IMG submission 194482) | Bulk soil microbial communities from the East River watershed near Crested Butte, Colorado, United States - ER_DNA_117 | ecosystem: Environmental > Terrestrial > Soil > Floodplain | place... | reverse complement strand
ACGTGCGCGGGGCGGTGGCGCCGCTGCTGCTGGACGGCGAGCCGGTCGGCTGCTGGCTGCGGACCCGGCAGGGCGTCAAGCCCGTGGCCGTCCACGCCGCGTGGCGCACGGACGTGGCCACGGCGGTGGAGGTGGTTCTGGCCGCGGTCCGCCGTCCCGCCCGCACCCCCGAGCCGCTCCGCCGCGCCCGCACCGCCGCCCGCGCCGCCCGTGCACGAACCCCAGATGATTAGCACATCCCGCGACCGTTTCCCGCCGAATCAGGTGGTGTCGCCGCAGGGCCGAGCGAGCACTCATGAGCGCGCAGCGACCCTTGACCGCGGAGGGTCCGGGGCGGCACCCGCCCGGCCTGCACGGATCGGCGGGCAGGTCGCGAGGTGCAGGGTCCCCGCGAGCCCGCGCGCAGCGCGGCCGCCGATCCGTACCCTGGGTTGCTCTGGCCGTGAGGCCGCAGGACACTCCCGGAGGCCACGCCGCCCGCCGCGGTGGTGGTGGTGGTGGTGGTGGTGGTGGCTGGAGGGGTGCGATGGATGTTGATCCGGTGCTGACGCTGCTGATCCGTGGGCTGGTGCTGCTGGTGGTGCTGGGGCTGCTGGCCCTGATCGTCCGCAATACCCGCCGCCGCTGAACCCGCAGCGGCGAGCTTGGAATCGCGGCCGGTGTGGCAACATCCTGCACGCAGGCCGCCTTGATGCGGAGGAGTCGGGCAATGCCAGGGCCGGAGTGGATCTGGGTCGTCCTCGTGATCGCCGTGCTGGTGGCCGCGGCAGTGCTGGTGCCGCGGGCCCTCGGGCGCCGCTGAACCCGGCCCGCCGTGCCGGTCTTGGCCGGCCAGGCGTCGCTCGGGTGCGAGGCTCAGACCTCGTAGACCTCGAGGACCTCGTCCCCGTAGTGGTTGATGACCTTCACCGCGATCCGGCCGGTCCGCGGGCGCTGGAACGGCCGCGAGCGGGTCGAGTACAGCGACGCCCAAACTTCCTCGTCGATCTCGGCCCTGAGCGCCTTCTTCAGCCTGGTGTACGGGTCGACGCCGCCGCCGCTGAAGTAGCAGTGGCGGACGAAGAAGGACTCCTCGTTGTAGGCGGTGTCGATCATCCACATCGCGATCTCGCTCGGGTCGCTGGAGCGGACCTCGCCCGTGGTGGGGTCGAAGACGTCCACGCCGTGGAGCTCCACGACGAGCCCGTCCGGGGTGACCTCGATGTGCAGGTCGGGCTCGCCGAAGACCGTGAACAGGTTGCCCGCCCCGGTCTTCTTCAGCAGCCCGTCACCCATGGCAAGGTCCGGGTTCATGCGCACGAGCAGCACCGGCAGCTCATCGACGGTCTCCAGCGCCCGCGCGTCGAAGGCGAAGCCGCAGACGAGCAGCAGGTCGAAGCCCTTCCCGTGGAGCGCCTCCCTGGCGGCGTCCTCGACCCACCGCGGGCTGACGGTGCCGTACTGCGGCCCGATGCTGACCGCGACCCGTTCCGGAGTCCCCTCCGCCGCCTCGGCGCGGAGGCCTTCCGCCTGGATGAGCTTGCCCGGGTACGGCGACAGCCGCTCGAACCTGAGCCGCTGGGCCGTGCGCCCGTTCTGCACCCCCGCCTTGAGCAGGTTGTCGAGCACCGTCTGCTCGAAGCTCGCGCCGGTGGCCTGCCGCCGCGTCTCGAACGACAGCGCCCGGTGCGGCGACAGGCTCTCCACCGTGAACGGCCCGGCGACCCGCACCTTCCGCTTGTCCTCGTGCGGTCGGTCGTACAGCAGCTCCGTGTCGGCGTGCCGCGCGATCGCCGCGTCGATCTCTTCCCGGGTCATCCCCTCCCGGATGTCCGGGTTGTTGGCGATGGACCGCAGCGTGACGTGCGGCACCCGCTCGCAGACGAAGCCCCTGCGGACGTCGTTCCCGTCGGCCAGCGGGTAGTACGGGAGCCTGGCTCCCATCAGTCGCTCCCGGGCGAGCGCGATGGCGACCCGCGACGTGTCGATCGTGATCCACCGTCGTCCCCACTGCTCGGCCACGTGCGCGGTCGTTCCGCTGCCGCAGGTCGGGTCCAGGACGAGGTCCCCTGGGTCCGTCGTCAGGAGCATGCAGCGCTTGACGACCTCCGTGTTGGTCTGCACGACGAAGACCTTGTCGTCGGCGCCCACCGTGTCGTTCCAGGGAGCGGTCAGGTCGCTGACCCCTTTGTCATCGAGGAACAGCACGTAGTTGAGGAGGTTTCCCGCCGGCTGCACGCGCCGAGCGAGGACCAGGCGGTCCATGCCGGCTCGCGGTGTGGCGTAGCCGTTCTTGGGCGGTGGATAGCTCCGTCCTTCGAACGCATAGGCGAACCTTCCCGACTCCATGGGACCGGACGGCTCGAGCGACTTGAGCCGGTACAGCTTGGCGCCGGTCGGAAGCCGGGTGGGGTCGGCCAGCTCGGCCCGGTCGACCCGCCTCCTGGTCCCGTCTGGCAGCTCGCAGAACCTGAAGAGGTTGTCGGGCCGGCGGGAGACGGGTCGGAACAGCTTCCGGTACTTGGCGGCCGGCCTGTGCTTCGCGTACCAGACGATGAAGTCGGCCATCTGCTCCAGGTAGCTCGTGCCGAGCGGCATCGTCTTCTTCCTGAACGGGATGAGGGCGATGAAGTTCTCCGGGCCGAATACCTCGTCCAGCAGGCACCGGACGAGATGGAGGTTCTCGTCGCCGATCTGGACGAAGATGGACCCCGACTCGGTCAGCAGGTCGCGGCCGACGACGAGCCGATCGCGCAGGTACGACAGGTAGGAGTGGATGCCGAGCTCCCACGTGTCGCGGAACGCCTTGATCTGCTCGACCTCGCGGGTGGTGTCCTCCCGCCTGCCGTCCTTCACGTCCCGGTTGCGCGTCGACGCCTGCCAGTTCGACCCGAACCTGATCCCGTACGGCGGGTCGATGTAGATCGTCTGCACCTGGCCGCGGAGGCGCTCCTTCTCGGCCAGGGAGGCCATCACCTGGAGGGAGTCGCCGAGGATCATGCGGTTCGACCAGTTGGCGGCGTGCCGGTAGAGCTCCACGGGCTCGCCGGCGCCGGAGGTGCCGCGCAGGTCCTCGATCAGCACCCGCGGGTCGATCGTCTCCTGGACGAAGATCGGCGGGGCGTCCACCACCAGGTCGGTCGCGTCCTGCTCGTCCTTGCCCTTCCAGACGAGCTGCGGGTCGAGCGAGGGGTCACGCGGGTAGCGCGCCATGCGCGGTCACTCCCCGTACAGGGCCCGGAACGCGGCCTCCAGGTCGGCATCGGCCTGGGCCACGGTCGGGTCGGTGATCTCAAGGAAGCGCCAGCGGCCGAAGCCGCCGTGGTTGTTGACCGCCGGCACCCACAGGTCCCGGGCGGTCGCGGCCTTCTCCTCCGTCGCGCCCGGCGGCTCGTGGCCCGAGACCTCCACGATGAGCGTGCGCGGCAGGCCGTCGCCGGGGTCGCGGAGCCGCACGAGGAAGTCCGGGTGGTACTGCCGCGCCTGCCCGAGGTGGGTGTAGGGGATGGTGAAGCCGAGGTGGTCGTTCTTGACGTAGGCCGAGACGTCCGGGAGCGCCTCCAGCGCCTGCGCGGCGGTGCGCTCCCAGCCTGTGCCGCAGACGACGTGCGTCACGTGGCAGCGCCGCTCGTCGGTCGGGTGGACGGCCCCGAGGGTGTCGAAGTCGACCTCGGCGGTGGAGCCGGTCGGGTCGTACGGTCGCAGGATCGGGAGGACCTGCTCCTCGCGGTCGTCCTCGACCCGGACGAGCCCGTTCGCGATCCTCTCCGTGGCGTGGTGGGCGTGCTCGGCGCGCAGCAGCAGGCCGGGGAAGGCACCGTCGTGGTAGACGACGTAGTCCCGCAGCCACGACCTGACGACGCCGACGAGCGGTGGGAACAACCACGGCCTCGGGTTGCCCAGCCCGTCCCGCAGGTGGCGGTCCAGCACAAGGCGGGCGAGCTGGAAGGCGACCTGCTGCTCCCGCGTGCCGCGGAGCTCCTCCAGCGTCTGGGCGGGCAGGTCCCGCGTGGTCAGGACCAGCCGGGAGTCCTCGCCGAACTCGGGGCGGAGGCGCCCGTCCGGCAGCTCCACCCGGTAGCCGACGACCCGCGGGAAGGTGATCTCGCGGGTCGCCCGGGCGGGGTCGGCGTGGACCCGCTTCGGTCGAGGGCGCGGCTTCGGGTCGGGCCCGGACCCGCTGGCCGGGATGAACGAGAACGGCACCCCGTAGACCTCGGCGTACTCCGGTTGGAGCATGCCGGTGTCGTCGGCCACGTACGACCGTCGACGCAGCCCCCGGCCCACCACCTGCTCGCACAGGAGCTGGGTGCCGAACGCCCGGATGCCGAGGATGTGCGTGACGGTGTTGGCGTCCCAACCCTCGGTGAGCATCGACACGCTGACCACGCAGCGAACCTGCTCGCCGGGCTTGCCCTTCTTGCCGACCGTGTTCGCCACCTCGCGGAGCGGGTCCTCGTCGGACTCGAGCCGCTGGGAGTCCACCAGGATCGTCTTCGGCCGGTCGGTACAGCGGCCGGCTTCGACATTGGAGAACAGCGGCAGCGCGCCCCCGGCGATGAAGTCGAACACCAGCTTGGAGACGCGGGTGTTGTTGCAGACGACGATGAAGACCGGCGGTGTCTCCCCGGATTCGGCCAGGTCCGACCGCCGCCAGCGCTGGAATGCCTTCTCGTAGTTGCGGTAGAGGCTCCGCAGGGCGCCTTCGAGCCGCGCCGGCGGCGCGGGCGCGCCCGCCGAGCCGGCGTCCTTCCGGCCCCACCTTGGGAGCTGGTCGCGGATCTCGCCCCACAGCTCCCGGTAGGTGACCCTGGACGCCACCCGGCCGTCGTCGACCGGGACACGAGGGATCTTGACGATGCCCGACTCGATGGCGTCGATCAGCGGGAAGTCGCTGACGGTCCAGGGAAACAGCGTGCCCTCGGGATGGCCGGACCCGGCCAGGAAGAACGGCGTCGCCGACAGGTCGTAGGCGGTCTTGATGCCGAGCTTGCGCCGCACCCGCTCCAGCCCCGTGAACCACACCCGCGCCTGCGCGTTGCGGGCCCTGGCCTCGGCGTCGGCGTCGTGGTCGGGGACCGGCTCGCCGCGGTAGCAATGGTGCGCCTCGTCGTTGAGCACCACGATCTCGCGCCTGCCGGCGCCGAGCTCCCGGCAGACCCGGGCGACCATCTGGTCGGGCGTCTCCAGGAATGGGCTCGGCGCGTCGGCGCGGCCGGCGAGCAGCCCCTTGGTGAGGCTGGCGAGGCCGCGACCCTCCCTGGTCTCGCGGAGCTGCAGGGCGTGGAAGTTGGTGATGACCATCCTCGCCTGGCCGAGCCAGCCGTACAGATCGGCGGGCACCAGGTCGCGCAGCCGGTAGTAGCTCTCCGGGTGTTCGGGCCGGAGGACCCGGAGCCGGTCGCGGATCGTGATGCCGGGGGTCACGACCAGGAAGTGCCTGGCGAAGCGGGCGTCCCGCGGGTTGGCGACCTTGTTCAGGGTCTGCCAGGCGATGAGCATCGCCATGACCACGGTCTTGCCGCTGCCCGTCGCCATCTTGAGGGCCAGGCGGGGCAGGCCGTTGTTGTGCTCGGCGTTGGCGGCTTCGAGCAGGTTGCGGATCCACACGTCGCCGGACCTGGGAGCGGCCTCCGCGATGTAGATCGCCGTCGCTGCCGCCTCCCGCTGGCAGAACAGCACCGGGTTGTCGTGCTCTGGGTCGTTCCAGTGCTCGAGGAGGGCGCGCGTCGTCGGGGTGACGTCCGGATGGCCGCGGCGATGCCAGCGCTCGACCCTGGCGCGGATCTCGTTGATCTCCCGGTTCTCGCTGATCCGGTCCAGCGTCCACTCGGTGGCCAGCTCGAGCTGGCGCGCGGCCGGCACGAAGCACGCGCTGGGGCGCCGACGCTCCGCGACCTCGTTGGTGATGCCGTCCCGGTCGAAGACGAAGTGCCGGCCGGGCTCGCGATACGGCGAGTTGATGATCGGGTTCTCGATGACGCGATCCGGCATCGACCGAGCCTAACAGGACCCGCTCTGCCCCTACGCTGCATGGTGAGACGGGAAGGGGCCGAACAAGCGAAGGGAGCGGCCGGTGATCGACCACGTCGGGTTGGGGGTCAGCGACCTGGACGCGAGCAAGGCGTTCTACGAGCGGGCGCTCGGCCCGCTCGGGTATCGGCTCCTGATGCAGCGCGACGGGTCCGCGGGGTTCGGCATGAACGGCAAGCCGGACTTCTGGATCCATGTCAATCGGCCCTTGAGCGGGCCTGTGCATGTCGCCCTCGCCAGCCCGGACCAGGCCACCGTGCAGGCGTTCCATGCCGCGGGGCTGAAGGCTGGCGGCCGCGACAACGGGCCTCCCGGCCTCCGCCCGCAGTACCACGCCGGCTACTACGGCGCGTTCGTCCTCGATCCGGATGGCAACAACATCGAGGCGGTCTGTCACCGGCCGTCGTAACGATCCCGTACCGTTGGCCTGCCAGCATCGCCCACGCCCAGCCCGAACCGCGCCGAGGACCAGCCTTGGAGCTGCACGCCCGGACCAGGACCACGCTTGCCTGGTCGTTGTGGCTGGCCACCTTCGGCTGCTGCGCCGCCGGCCGGCTAGTCGACGCCCTGCACGGCGACCATGCGCAGGTGCGCCGCGCCCTCCCGCAGCTTCCTGGCCTCCTGGTAGGCCTCCGACCGGTACCAGCGCTCCGCGGCCGCGAGGTCCTCGAACTCCAGCACGACCAAGCGGGACGGCTGCCAGTCGCCCTCGAGGACGGCGAGCTCGCCGCCGCGGACGACGAAGCGGCCCCCGGCGGCCGCGACCGCCCTCGGCGACGCGGCCTTGTACCGCTCGTACCGCTCCGGGTCGGTGATATCGGTCTCGACGATGACGTATGCCGGCATGACGGGGACTTTACGCGCTCAAGCCCCCCACCACGACACGCGCCAGGTCTCGGCGGCGAGGGTGCCCTGGCCGAGCAGGCTCGGGTGGAAGTAGTCGAGCCGGGAGACCATGGCCCTGGTGAACTGGAAGCCGTAGGTCTGGCCGCCGTCGAAGCGGCAGTTGGCCCAACCGGCGCAGACCTCGCGCAGCACCTCGTTGAGATCCTGCTCGCGCTGGACCACCCGCTGCCGGTCGGCCTCGGAGTTGGTGATCCGCAGCATCGGCGGGCAGATCCGGGCCGCCTGCCAGACGAGCTGGGCGGCGGGATCGGTGCGGAACAGGCGCCAGAGCTGGTAGAGGTTCGGGATCGAGGAGACGAACACGCGCGAGCCCGGCAGCCCGTTCCGCAGGATGTCGATGGTCTGCTGGAAGTGCGCGCGGAAGGCGGCGGTCGGGGTCGGCCCGGTGGCGTCGCAGAGGTCGTTGGCGCCCATGAGGATGGTCACGTACTGGGCACCCTGGCCGACGGTCGCCTGGGCCTGGCCGGGGGCGTCGTCCATCTTCGCTCCCGACACCGAGTTGTTGTGGCGGCGGCCGCGGATGGCCGGGTTCTGCGCCCGGATGCGCTCGTAGTGGCTGCTGACGCCGTCGTCGGAGTCGTACCCGGTCGACCAGGAGTGGCGCGGCCAGTTGCCGTAGAAGCAGCAGACGTCGAAGGCCTGGGTGATCGAGTCGCCGATGGCGGCGATCGAGCTGGGCAGCGGAGGCGGCGGCTCCAGGGCCGACGAGGTGGTTGACGGGCCGAGCGTCGCCAGCAGCACGACGACGCCGACGAGCAGCACGCGAACAGGTCTGCGCATCTCCGACCTCCCCGGTCGCGGAGAACGGGACTCTAGTCAGAGAATGCGCGTTTCTGGTGTTCTTGCCTAGATGTGCGGTTGCCGATCCTCCGGTGGGACGAGCCGCTCGCCCGGAGCGACGCCACGGCGGCGGTACGGCGAGAAGCTGCTCCAGAACAGCAGCGACAGCAGCAGACCGATCGCGCCGGCGATCATCAGGATGATCCCGACCGTGTTGATGTTGAACCCCTCGGTGGTCACGGTGACCGCGAAGGTCAGGATCGCCCCGACGACCAGCAGGAAGATGCTGGCTCCGATGCTCATGTCGTTCCCCTCGACTCGGATGTCCCGGTCCCGGTCGAGCTACCCGTCAGGGCGTGAAGGAAAACAACCAGGCTCAGCGCGAGCCGTAGCTGGCCCGCAGCTCTGGGTCGTCGACCGCCAGCCGCACCGCGCCGGTCACCTGGAGCTGGTAGACGAAGCCGGCGAGCAGGCTCGCGGCGGCGAACACCGGCAGCTCCCAGCGGCGGCCGTGGAGCAGCTCGAGCATCAGCCCCGCCAGGGCCGGCACCAGGCCGACCACCAGCGCCTGGCTTGCCCAGCCCATGGCCAGGCCGCGGAAGCCGATGGCCCTGGCCCGCTCGGCGCGGGGCCGGCGCTGCCGCGGGTCGGGATGATCCAGCGTCCGCTTGCCGACCATCAGCAGCCGCGCCGGCCGCAACGCCCACGCCGCCCCCAGCAGGATCGCGACCACCACCACCGCCACCACCGCGGACAGCGGCAGGCCGACGGCCCCCGCCACCGTCGCCGGCGACCCGGCCAGCCGGTTGAGCCCGGCGTTGACGATGACCGCGACCAGCATGCCGGCCAGCAGGAAGGCGACCCGGACGGTGCGCACGATCGGCTCCGGGTCGGGGCCCTGGTCCTCGCCGGACGGCTCCGGCGGCCGCGACCCCTCCGGGTCCCACGGGCTGAAGGCGTCACTCATGCTGGGCTTGCCACCTCGCCGTGCTCGAGCAGCTCGCCGAAGGCGGCCTCGTCCAGCGTGGGCACGCCCAGCTCCGCCGCCCGGTCCGCCTTCGACCCAGGGTCGGTCCCGACCACCACGTAGGAGGTCTTCTTGGAGACGGTCGAGGTGACCCGGCCGCCCCGCTCCTCGAGGGCCGTGGTCGCCTCGTCGCGGGTGAAGCCCTCCAGCCCGCCGGTGAGCACGAACGTCCTGCCCGCCAGCGTCTGCGGGAGCTCGGCGACCTCCTGGCCGTCGGCCTTGGTGTTCACACCGGCCTGGACCAGGCGGCCCACCAGGTCCCGGTTGTCCTCGTCGGCGAACCAGGCGGCGACGCTGGCGGCGATGGTGGGGCCGACCCCGTCGACGGCGGCCAGCTCGTCCTCGCCGGCGTCGGCGATCGCCTCCAGCGACTTCAGGCGGGTGGCGAGCACGGTGGCGACCGTGCCGCCCACGTGGCGGATGGACAGGCCGACCAGCAGCCGATCGAGCGGCCGCTGCTTGGAGGCCTCGACGGCCTCGAGCAGGTTGGCGATGGACTTGTCCTTGAAGCCGGGCAGCTCGGCCAGGTCCTCGGCGGTGATCCGATAGATGTCGGCGGCGTCGTGGAGCTTGCCGGCGGCGATCAGCGCCGCCACGGTCTTCTCGCCCAGGTGCTCGATGTCCATCGCCCCGCGGCCGGCGAAGTGGACCAGCGTGCCCCAACGCTGCGCCGGGCAGCCGGTGGTGTTGGGGCAGCGGGTGGCCGACTCGCCCTCCGGCCGGACCAGGCGGGTGCCGCACTCCGGGCAGGCGCGCGGGAACTTCCAGGGCCTGGCGCCCTTCGGGCGCTTGGTGAGCACCGGCCCGACCACCTCGGGGATGACGTCGCCGGCCTTGCGGACGAACACGGTGTCGCCGGGCCGCACGTCCCTGCGAGCGACCTCGTCCTGGTTGTGCAGGGTGGCGAGCCCGATGGTCGAGCCGGCGACCACCACCGGCTCCAGCTCCGCGAACGGGGTGGCAACGCCGGTCCGCCCGATCGACACCTTGATGTCCCGGAGCAGGGTGGTCCGCTCCTCCGGCGGGAACTTGTAGGCGATCGCCCAGCGTGGCGCCTTGGAGGTGCGGCCGAGCTCCTCCTGCTGGCCGGTGCGGTCGACCTTGACCACCACGCCGTCGATCTCGTACTCAAGGTCGTGGCGGTGCTCGGCCCAGTGGGCGACGAACGCCTGCACCTCCTCGAGGGTGGAGACCCTGGTGGTCTCGTCGGCCACCGGCAGGCCGGCCCGCTCGCAGTAGGCGAGGAACTCGGAGTGGGAGGCGAAGCGGATCCCTTCGGCCAGCCCGAACGAGTGGCAGCGCATCTGCAGGGGCCGGCTGGCGGTCACCTTGGGGTCCTTCTGCCGTAGCTGGCCGGAGGCGGTGTTGCGGGGGTTGGCGAAGACCTGCTTGCCCTCGGCGGCCATCTGCTGGTTGACCAGCTCGAAGGCCGCGGTCGTGAAGAAGATCTCGCCGCGGACCTCGAACGCCGGGGGCGGGTCGTCGAGGGTGAGCCGATCCGGGACGCCCGCGACGGTGCGGACGTTGGGGGTGATGTCGTCGCCGACCGTCCCGTCCCCCCTGGTCGCGGCCCTGACCAGCCGGCCGCGCTCGTACAGGAGGGAGACGGCGACACCGTCGAGCTTCAGCTCGCAGACGTAGGCGGCGACGTTGCCCACGATGCGCTCGGTGCGCCGGCCCCACGCGGCCAGCTCCTCGGCCGAGAAGGCGTTGTCCAGCGACAGCATCGCCACCCGGTGGCGCACCGGCGCGAACGCGGCCGCCTGGGGCGCCCCCACCATCTGCGTCGGCGAGTCGGCGGTGCGCAGGTCGGGGTACTCGTCCTCGACCCGCTCGAGCTCGCGCAGCAGCTCGTCGTACTCGGCGTCGGAGATGTCCGGGTCGCTCAGGACGTAGTAGCGGTAGGACGCGTCCCGCAGGCGCGCCCGCAGCTCGTCGACCCGGTTGGCCGCCTCCTGGGCCGGCACCGACACGAAGCGTCCCCCTCGGCTCGGTTCCCCTGACCTGACACCCAGTATCGCGCAGCACCGGGACCGGCGGCGAAGAAAACCCGGCGATCGGTGAACGGTCCGGGCATCTGGAGCGAACGCACTTGTGACGCCGCCAACGGGGCGGCCAGCCCGGACCACCGTGGTCCGGGTCACCAGGGAAAGTGAGGGCGCACATGCGCAAGGCACTGCGACGAGGGCTGCTGCTGCTGCTCGCCGCGAGCGTGCTGGCCGTCCCGGCCGTGGCCAACGGCCGCGTGCTCGGCGACCTGTACAGCTCCGGCGACGACGCCGCGGACGCCCGCCGGTCCGGTCGCAGCCTGAGCGCCGTCGGGCTCACCACCGACGGGCGGCTGGTCAGGTTCTCCACCGACACGCCCGGACGCACCAGGAACATCGGCCAGGTCCAGAACGGCCTGTCCGGCGACCAGTCGCTGATCGGCATCGACTACCGGGTCCAGGACGGCAAGCTGTACGGCGTCGGCAACAACGGCGGCATCTACACGCTCAGCACCGCCGACGCGTCCGCGTTCAAGGTAGGGCAGCTCACCGTCGGGCTCATGGGCACCGCCTTCGGCGTCGACTTCAACCCGGCGGCCAACCGGCTCCGCGTCATCAGCAACACCGGCCAGAACCTCCGCCACAACATCGACGACGCCACCGCGACCGCCCCGCCGCTCGCCGGCATGACCCAGAACGACGGCACCCTGACCATCCCGCCCGCGACCACCCCGGCCGCCGGCGTCACCGGGGCCGCCTACACCAACAACGACCTCGACGCCAACACCGCCACCACCCTGTACGACATCGACACGGTGAACGACACGGTCGTGGTCCAGTCGCCCGCCAACGCCGGCCTGCTCGCGCCGACCGGCAAGCTGCAGGTCGACGCCGGCACCAGCGTCGGGTTCGACATCTACAGCCGCAACCGCTTCGGCGTCACCCAGGGCAACACCGGGTTCGCCACCGTCTCGGTCCTCGGGCGCTACAGCTTCTTCCAGGTCAACCTGCTCACCGGCAAGCTCAGCCGCGTCGGCGGCTTCCGCTCCGACACCCAGGTCGTCGACCTCGCCATCCCGCTCGACCAGGGCTGATCCCACCACCAGCGGCGCCGGTCCCACCAAGGGACCGGCGCTGCCGTATTCTGACACCGTGTTCGCAGGCTTGGGTCGCTTCGTGTACCGCCGCCGGCTGCCCGTCATCTTCGCATGGGTGGTGGTGCTCGCCGTCGGCCTCGGCTTCGGCAGCGAGGTGTTCGCCCGGCTGGGCAGCGGCAGCGGCCTGCGCGACGACTCCGAGTCGGTGGTCGTCGCCGACCTGCTCTCCCGGCTCGGCGGCAGCGCCACCGAGGTGACTGGCCTGGTCGACGGCCGCGACGCCGACGACCCCGCGTTCCGGGCCGAGATCTCCAGGGCCGTCGCCGACCTGGAGGCCGTGCCGGGCGTGCGACGCGTGGTCGCCCCGTGGGGGAACGGCGCCGAGGGACCCCCGGGCGGCGAGGCTCCGGAGGGGTCCGGGGAACCCCAACGGGGTGCCCCGGTGGATCCGGAGGGGTCCGGGGAACCCCGAGGGGGTGCCCCGGTGGATCAGCTGATCGCGCGGGACGGGCGGGCGGTGCGGCTCCGGGTCGAGGTGGAGCAGGGCCTGGACGAGCGCGTCCACGCGCAGGCCGTGCGGCGCATCGAGGAGCGGCTGCGGGCCATCGACGCGCCCCGGGTGCTGGTCGGCGGGGAGGGCTCGGCCAACGAGGAGTTCCAGGACCAGGCCCAGAAGGACCTGGAGCGCGGCGAGCGGCTGGCCCTGCCGGTGATGCTCCTGCTGCTGTTGCTCGTCTTCAGGGGGATCGCCGCCGCCGTGACCCCGCTGCTGGTGGCGGTGGTGGCGATCGCCGGCGCGCTGCTCATCCTGCTCGGGGTGAGCGAGGTCGCCGACATCTCCGTCTACTCGGTCAACGTGATCACGATGCTGGGCCTCGGGCTGGCCGTCGACTACTCGCTGCTGGTCATCAGCCGCTTTCGCGAGGAGCGGGCTGGCGGCCAGGAGCTGCCGGCGGCGATCGAGCGGACGCTGGCCACCGCCGGCCGCACGGTGGCGTTCTCCGGGCTGACCGTGGCCGCGGCCCTCTGCGGCCTGCTCGCCTTCGCCGAGCCGTTCCTGCGGTCGCTCGCCTGGGGCGGCATCGGTGTGGTGCTGGTCGCGATGGTGGCCGCGGTCACGCTGGTCCCGGCCCTGCTGGGCATCTGGGGCCGGCGCATCCGGCCGGGACGGGCTGGACGGTCCGACCAGGGCCTGTTCTACCGGCTGTCGCGGGTGGTCCAGCGGGCCGCCCCCGCGATCGTGGTGGTGGTCGCGGCCGTGCTCGTCGTGCTCGCCGTCCCGTTCCGCCACGCAAGGCTGGAGAACTCCGGCCTGGAGGCGCTCCCCCGCTCCTCGGAGTCGCGCCAGCTCTTCGAGACGGTCGACCGACGGTTCGAGGGCGGCGGTACCGACCCGATCGTGGTGGTGGTCGAGACCGGCCCGCGCTCCCCCCTGCTCGCGCGGTACCTGCGGCGGATCGGCACCCTGCCGGGGGCCCGGTCCGTCCGGCCCCGCGATGGCATCCCGCCGGTGCTGACCGTCGTGGACGTCCTGCCGACCGGGTCCAGCCAGGGGCCGGTCGCGACCGGGCTGGTCGAGCGGATCCGGGCGCTGGAGCGGCCCGTCCCCGTCGGCGTCACCGGCGCGGCCGCGTTCCTGGTCGACTACCGCGACTCGCTGCTCGCCCGGCTCCCGTGGGCGCTCGGGCTCATCGGGCTGGCCACGTTCGTGCTGCTGTTCCTGATGACCGGGTCGGTGGTCGTGCCGGTCAAGGCGATCGTCATGAACGTGCTGTCGCTGGGGGCGAGCTTCGGCGCGCTGGTCTGGGTCTTCCAGGACGGCCACCTGTCCGGCCTGCTCGGCTTCGACCCGCCCGGCATGGTCGACATCACCATCCCGGTGCTGATCTTCGTGTTCGCGTTCGGGCTGTCCATGGACTACGAGGTGTTCCTGCTCTCCCGGATCAAGGAGGCCTGGGACCAGACCGGCGACAACGACCGGGCGGTCGCCCTCGGCCTGCAACGGACCGGGAGGATCGTCACCTCGGCGGCCACGCTGATCGTGGTGGTGTTCCTCGGCTTCGCCGCGGGCGAGCTGCTGACGATCAAGGAGGTCGGGCTGGGCATGGCCATCGCGGTGGTCCTGGACGCCACCGTCGTTCGCATGCTGCTGGTGCCGGCCACCATGAAGCTGATGGGCCGCTGGAACTGGTGGGCGCCGCCGGCGATGCGCCGGCTCCACGAGCGCTTCGGGCTGCTCGAGGAGGTCCCCGCCCCCGCGGCCCCCGGCGACCGGCCGGCGGGCGCCGAGCCCGCCGAGCGCGTCGGCCCGCAGCCGGCCCGAGGGTCCTGACGAGGCCGTGAGGGCCTCACGCAGCGCAGCGCCTGGCACAGCGGGAAGAAAGGAGGCACGGACCATGCGGGGTTTGCAGGACCGGGTCGCTGTCGTCACCGGTGCGGCCAATGGGATCGGTGCCGCTACCGCGCGCAGGCTGCACCAGGAGGGCGCCAAGGTCGCGCTGCTCGACATCGACCAGACCAACGGCAAGGCGCTGGCCGAGCACCTGGACGCCGGGCGGGCGCTGTTCGTCGCCTGCGACGTCACCAGCGAGGAGCAGATCGCCGCCGCCGTCGACACCACCGTCGGGCACTTCCAGGGGGTCGACATCCTGGTCAACAACGCCGGCGTGAACGCCTACTTCGACGCGGAGACGGTGACCGTGGAGCAGTGGGAGCGCTTCTTCGCGCTGGACCTGCGGGCATGCTGGCTGTGCAGCAAGCACGTGCTCCCACACCTTCGCGGCCAGCGGCGGGGGGTGATCGTCAACGTCGCCTCCATCCACGCCCGGCTGACGACCAAGGGCATGTTCCCGTACGCGGCGGCCAAGTCCGGCATCGTCGGCCTGACCCGTAGCCTGGCCCTCGACTACGGCGGCGAGGGGATCCGGGCGGTGGCGGTCAGCCCGGGGTGGACGAGGACCCACCTGGTGGAGGAGGCGCTTGCCCAGCAGCCTGATCCGCAGGCTGCGCTGGCGCACGCGCTGGCGATGCATCCGCTTGGTCGCATGGCCGAGCCGGACGAGGTCGCAGCGGTGGTCGCGTTCGTCGCCTCGGAAGAGGCCAGCTTCATCACCGGCGTCGCCATCCCCGTCGACGGCGGCCTCAGTGCCCGCTTCGGCTGACCCGCGAGGAACCGGGCACAGCGGCGGCCGTTCCTAGCGATCAGCGGGTGCTCGTCACCTTGGACAGGCCGCTCGGGTGGTCGAGGTCGAGGCCGCGCAGGCGGGCCAGCTCGATCGCGACGACCTGGCCGGGCGCCACCGCCACCAGCGGCGACAGCCATTCCGGGACGCCGGCGGGCAGCAGCAGGCGCTCGGCGGCGCCGGCGAGCACCGCGGGGTCGTCGGCGACGGCCAGCACCAGGGCGCCCCGCTCCCGCAGCGCCGCCTGCACCTCCAGGAGCTGCGGCAGGACGGCCCCGCTCGGCGCCACCAGCAGGACCGGGAAGCCGGCACCGATGGCGCCGATCGGTCCGTGCAGCAGGTCGGCCCCGGAGAACGGGGCGGCCAGCGTGCCGGTCAGCTCGGTCACCTTGAGGGCGACCTCGAAGGCGGTGGCGTGGTTGAAGCCGCGGGCGACCACGGCGCAGGCGGGGGCGTCGGCCAGCAACCGGGCGGCCCGGCCGGCGGCCCGCGAGCTGTTGGCGATCGCCCGGTCGAGGGCGGCCGGGACCCGCCGCAGCGCCTCGACCCGCGCGGGGTCGCCCTCAAGGCCCGCCGAGAGCAGGGCCAGCGCCGCCAGCGAGTTGACGTAGCTCTTGGTGGCGGCGACGGCGCGTTCCTCGCCGGCGTGCATGGGCAGCAGGTGGTCGGCCTCCGCGGCCAGCGGCGAGCCGGGCGTGTTGGTGACCGCCACCGTGGGCCGTCCCTGCGCGCTCGCCTCGGCGAGCACGCCGACCACGTCCGGGGAGGTCCCGGACTGCGAGACGCCGACCACCAGGGCGCCGTCCAGCCGCGGCGGCCGCCGGTAGAGGCCGTACAGCGACGGGGTCGCCAGCGCCACAGGCAGCCGGTTGTGGGCGCCGAACAGGTACTTCGCGTAGCGGGCGGCGTTGTCGGAGCTGCCGCGGGCGGCGATGACGACCAGCCGGACGTCGCCGGCGAGCCGCCGGCCAAGGGCGAGCGCGCCCGCGGCCTCCCGGTCCAGCAGCCGGGCGAGCGCCGCCGGCTGCTCCCGCAGCTCCACCTCCAGACGGCTCATCCCTTGACCGCCCCGGCGGTCAGGCCGCTCACCACCCGCCGCTGCACCAGCAGGAAGAACACCACCACCGGGATGGCGTACAGGGTCGAGCCGGCCATGACCCCGCCCCAGTCGGTCCCGTGGTTGGTGGTGAACGACGCCAGCCAGATCCCGAGCGTCTGCCGCTCGGGGCTCTGCAGCAGCACGTAGGCGATCAGGTAGTCGTTCCAGACCAGGATGAACGAGAACACCGCCGTGGCGACCAGGCCGGGCGCGACCAGCGGGAACAGGATCCGCCGGAAGGCGCCCGCCCGGGTGCAGCCGTCCACCATGGCCGCCTCCTCCAGCTCCATCGGGATGTTGATGATGAACCCTCGCAGCGTCCAGATGCTGAACGGCAGCACGAAGGTCATGTAGGTGACGATGATCCCCGTCAGCTTGTCGACCTGGTTGGCCTTGTCCAGCATCAGGTAGATCGGGATGATCAGCGCCTCCAGCGGCACCATCTGCACCACGATCAGCATGACGACCAGAGCCTTGCGGCCGCTGAAGTGGAACCGGGCGGCGGCCAGCGCGGCCAGGAACGCCAGGGCGAGAGAGACCAGCACGGTCACCGCCACCACGATCATGCTGTTGACGACGTCCATGGTGAAGAAGGGCTTGCCGATGGCGGTGCGGAAGTTGTCCAGGGTGGCAGGGAACGGCAGCCACTTCGGCTCGAACGACAGGATGTCCACGCCGCGCTTGAAGCCGGTCGCCACCATCCAGTAGATCGGGAAGACGGTCACGGCGAACAGCAGCAGCGCGGCCGCGTTGAGCAGCAGCCTGGTGACGCGGCGCCTTGTCAGCATGGCCATCAGGCCTCCACCGCGCGCAACATCTGGCGGACGTAGAAGGAGGTGATCACCATCAGCAGCGCCACCATCACGACCGCGATGGTGGCGCCCTTGCCGTAGTTGCTCACGCCGAACGACTCGCTGTAGGACCAGATCCCCAGCAGGTAGTAGTCGCGACCCGGCCGCTGGTTGAGCATCACCCAGATCTGGGTGAAGACCTTGAAGTCCCAGATGGTGGAGAGGATGGTGAGGAGCAGGAAGATCGGCTTGAGCATGGGGAAGGTGACGTTCCAGAACACCTGCCAGGCGCCGCCGCCGTCGACGCGGGCCGCCTCCTCCAGCTCTGCCGGCACCTGCGTGAGCCCGGCGTGGAGGGTGAAGGCGACGAACGGCAGCGCGCCCCACACGACCACGAGGACGATGACCGTGAACCCCTCCAGCGGGCGGTCGAACCAGTTGTGGTTGACGAAGTCGCCGACGCCGAGCCTGGTCAGCAGCCAGTTCGCCACCCCGAACTCGAAGTCGAACATCCACTGCCAGACCGCGATCGCGGTCAGCACCGGCGTCGCCCACGCGGCCACCAGCCCGGCGGTGACCAGCAGCCGCATCCGCTTGCCGAGCCGGCGCAGCAGCAGCGCCACCAGGGTCCCGAGGACCATGGTGAGGCCGACGCAGACCACGGCGAACACGACCGTGCGGGCCACCACCGTCCAGAAGAAGGTGTCACTGAGGATCGCCCGGTAGTTCCGCAGGCCGATGAAGCGCCCTTCGGTGCCCGAGAACAGCTCCCGAAGCCCGTACTGCTGGAAGGAGAGGACCACCAGCCGGTACAGCGGGTAGCCGAGGACGCCGGCGAGCACCAGCAGGCTCGGGGCCAGCAGGGCGTAGGGCACGAGCGGCCGGAGGCGGCGCGCCCGGGCCCCTTGCCTGCCGGCCTCGGGGGCGCGCCGCGGAGACGACGGGAGTCGTCGCCTCGTCTCCACGGCGCGCACCGATGGCCTCCTTCCAGCCGTCGCCGGCTACGAGCCGGTGTTGAGGGTCGTGGTGATCTGCTCGCTCGCCTGCTTGGTCGCGTCGGCGACGCTGGCCTGCCCGGTGAAGATCGACACGAGCATATCGGGCAGGATGTTGGCCGCCTCGACGTTGGCCCAGTTCGGCGAGGTCGGCGTGAAGCGGCTGTTCTTGGCGGTGGAGTCGAACACCGACAGGTACGGGTCATCCTGGTGCAGCGACAGCAGCGTGGTCGAGTTCGGGATGACCCCGCCGACGGTGGCCATCTGGGTCTGGAACTTCGTGTTGGCCAGGAGCTTGACCCAGTCCAGGGCCAGGTCCTGGTTCTTGCTCTTGGTGGCGACGCCGAGGTCGGAGCCGCCGAGGAACACCGGCGCGGTCTGGCCAGCGTTGTGGCTGGGCAGCGGGAAGGCGGCCAGGTCGTTCTCGAGCTTGGGGTTGCCGGTCTTCTTGTCGAGGATGACGCCCTTCTCCCAGCCGTTGGCGACGATCATGGCGATGTGGCCCTGGGCGAAGGCCTGGTCCTGCTTGGCCTCGTCACCGCTCTTGTCGGCCTTGGAGCAGCAGTCCACGAGCGCCTTGAGCGTGGTGAGGCCCTGCTGCGACTCTGGGCTGTCGAGGGCGCCGCGCCACTGGTCGCCTTCCTGCTTGGCGATGTCGCCGCCGAAGTCCCAGATGAACGGCAAGGCGGCGTACCAGTACTTGCCGGGGAAGTAGAAGGCCGAGAACCGCTTGTCGCCGGCGTTGGCCGCCATGAGCTTCTCGGCGGCGGTCTGCAGCTCCTCCATGCTCGTCGGGGTCTGGGCGATGCCGGCCTTCTCGAACATGCTCTTGCGGTAGATGACCGCGCGGCTGCCGGCGAGGTACGGCGCGCAGACCAGCTTGCCGTCCACGGTGCAGGACTCGGTGAGCGACTGCAGCCAGGTGGCGCTGTTCTCGAACTGGTCCTTGCTGGCGCTGAGGTCCTGGAGGGCGCCGGCGGCGCCGTACTTGGACACCAGCGTGTTGCCGAGCTCCATGACGTCCGGCGGGCTGCTGCCGGCGAAGGCGGCGTCCAGCTTGGTGGTGACGTTGCTCCACTGCTGGAGCTGGACCTTGACGGTGTCGTTGGGGTGGGCGGTCTTGAAGTCGGCGTTGACGGCCTCGATGACCTGCGGCGGGGCGCTGCCCTCCATCAGCCAGATGGTGAGCGTCCTCGGGCCGGTCTGGGCTGGCTGGCCGCCCGAGCCGGACGGCTCGTCGCCGCCACAGGCCGCGAGCAACAGGGCCATGGCGAAGGCGAGGATGACGGAGATGCGGAGTCGACGGGACATGGGGACCTTCCCTCCTTCTGCTGGGATGGGCCGGAGCTAGCCGGGCGGAGGCCGCCCGGAGTGGGTGGCTGGCAGGATCGGGGTCGCTCGCCGGAGCCGCTCGCCGCCGTGCACGAGGACGCCCTCGGCGACGGTGGCGACCACGCGCAGCTCCGGGTCCAGGAGCACCAGGTCGGCGTCCTTGCCTTCCTCCAGGCTGCCCTTGACGTCGTCGACGCCGATCGCCCTGGCGGCGTTGCGGCTGGTCGCCGCCCACAGCTCGGCCAGCGGCCGGCCGGTGGCGGACTGGAGGTTGTGCAACGCCCGGTCGAGGGTGAGCACGCTGCCGGCCAGGGTGCCGTCGGCCAGGCGGATGGCGCCGTCCATGTGGATGGCCGGCCGGTCGCCGACCTGGTAGGCGCCGTCGGGCAGCCCGGTGGCCCGCACGGCGTCGGTGACCAGCACCACCCCGTCGGCGCCCTTGGCCTGGAGCAGCAGGCGCATCGCGGCCGGGTGGACGTGGACGTTGTCGGCGACCAGCTCGCAGGCCAGCTCGGGGACGGTGAGGGCGGCACCGAGCATGCCGGGCTCGCGGTGGCCGAGCGGGCGCATGGCGTTGAAGGCGTGGGTGACGTGGCGGACACCGTCGGCGACCGCAGCCAGCGCCTGGTCGTAGGTGGCGTCGGTGTGGCCGGCGGAGACGGTCACCCCCCGCGCCACCGCCTCGGCGACCAGCCAGCGGTTGCCCTCGACCTCGGGGGCGACGGCGAGCAGCCGCACGATGCCCGAGTCCAGCAGCCGCGTCGCCTCGGCCCGTTCGGCCACGCGGATCAGCGAGCGGTCCTGGGCGCCGCAGCGCACGGGGCTGAGGTAGGGGCCCTCCAGGTGGACGCCGAGCACGGTGGCGCCGCGGTCGACCGGTCCGAGGACCTCGCCGACCGCCTCGAGCGCCCGTTCCAGGTCGCGCCCGGAAGCGGTCATGGTGGTCGGCAGCCAGGCGGTGACGCCGTGCCTGGCGTAGAAGCGGGCCATCCGGCGGAGCCCGTCGGGGTCGGCGTCCATCACGTCGACACCGACCGCCCCGTGGACGTGCAGGTCGACGAAGCCGGGCAGGACGACCAGGCCGCTCGCGTCGAGCACGTCGGCGGTGGCGCGGCGGCGCTCGGGTGGCCGGCCCTGGCCCATGGCGGCGATCCGGCGGCCCTCGACGGCGATCCAGCCGCGCGGCCACTCGCCGCCGGGGGTGAGGACCCTGGCCCCGATGACCAGCAGGGTCGTCATGTCCGTCGTCACAGCGGCAGCCGGGTCCGGCCGCGGTAGGCCCGCAGCAGCCGCTGGTTGCGCTCGGTCGCGTCGCGGCCGTCGAGGTTCTGGCTGACCAGCACGGGCGGGGTCGCGCCCCGCTCCCGCAGCAGCTCCGCCACCCTGGCGGCGAGGGCGGCGACCACGGCGGCGCCGATCACGGTGGTCATCGGCCCCACCCGGTCCCCGCCGGCGAGGGTCACCGCGGCGTCGCCGGCCGGGCAGCGGTTGTCGACGACGACGACGGCGAGCTCGTGGAGCTTGGCGCCGGACGCGTGGCGGGCGGCGGTGGCCTTGGCCTGCTCGACATTGGTCAGGGCGACGACCTGGAGCCCGCGGTCCCGGCAGCCGAGCGCGACCTCGACCGGGACCGCGTTGACGCCGGAGCTCGACACCACCACCACGACCTCACCGGGTCGCAGGTCCTCGCCCTCCAGGACGGTGGCGGCGTGACCCGGCGTCCGCTCGACCCGGCCGACGTCGAGGCCGGCGGCCGGCGCCAGCGCCGGGTCGACGATCGGGTTGACGCAGGCCAGGCCGCCGGCCCGCAGGAAGCCGTCGAGGGCGACGAGCTGGGAGTGGCCGGCGCCGAACAGGTGGAGCACGCCGCCGCCGGCGACGCTGTCGGCGACCAGCCGCGCCGCCGCCTCCAGCGCCTCCCCCTGGGTGGCGGCGACCTCGGCGAGGGTCGCCGTCGCGGACTCGAAGTAGCGGTCGAGCGCGGTCATCCGGGCCTGGCCTCCAGTGTGGTGGGCCGCTGGACTAGTCCACTACGGGCAAGGTAAAGTGGCCTAGTCCACTTGTCAAGAGGAACGGTTACACTATTGCCATGCGGACGCGCCGGCACGGGGAGGCGATCGGCTCCCTACCTCCGAGGCTCTCGGCCAGACGGCCCAAGGGCGAGCAGCTCCAGGAGATCCTGGAGGGCGTCGTCGGCGCCCTGGACCCGGGCGCGGTGCTGCCCTCGGAGCGGCTGCTCGCCCAGCGCTACGGGGTGGCGCGTGCGACCGTCACCCAGGCGATCGACGGTCTGGTCTCACGCGGCCTGGTCTATCGCGTCCACGGCAGCGGCACCTTCGTCGCCGAGCCGAAGTTCCGCCAGCCCCTCACCCTGACCTCGTTCACCGAGGACATGCGGGCCCGCGGCATGACCCCCGGGTCGGTCGTGCGCAGCCAGGCGATCGTCCCGGCCAGCGAGGTGGTCGCCCGCCACCTGGCGCTGGTCCCCGGCACCCCGGTGGTCCACCTGGAGCGGGTCCGGACCGCCGACGGCGAGCCCATGGCCCTCGAGCGCACCCACCTGCCCGCCCAGCGGCTCCCCGGGCTGGAGGACGCCGACCTCACCGACGCCTCCCTGTACGAGCTGCTGGAGCGCACCTGGGGGGTGCGGGTGGCCGAGGCCGACCAGTGGGCCAGCGTCGTCCGGGTCACCGAGGACGAGGCGGCGCTGCTGCACGTCTCCGCCGCGCAGCCGGCGCTGCTGTTCCAGCGGGTCACCCGCGACCCGGCCGGCACGCCGGTCGAGTACGTGCGCTCCCTGTACCGCGGCGACCGCTACGAGGTCCACACCCGCCTGGAGCGCCTCGGCTGATCGCGGCGGGCTCAGGCGCGGACGGCGACGCCAGTCTGCGGGTCGAAGAAGTGCATCCGCTCGGTGTCGACGACCACCTCGACCTCGTCGCCGGCGCGGACCCGGGAGCGGGGCGCGAACGAGGCGACGAACTTGGTGCCCTCGACGAGGTGCTGGGGGACCTCGTCGGTGTGGGCGTCCTTGTCCAGCAGCCTGGTGTCCTCGGTGACCACCTTCGGCGCGTCGATGTCGAAGTGCACCATGATCTGCGCGCCGAGCGCCTCGGTCAGCGTGACGGTCGCCCGAAGCTTGCTGTCCGCCGGCGCGTCCCGGACCAGGCCGGCGTCCTCCATGTCCTCGCTGCGGATCCCCACCGCGACCTCCCTGGCGACGTACTCCGCCAGCCGCGGACGTTCCGCGACCACGTCGGGGTGCAGCCGGAGCGTGGCCGAGCCGAGGCGCACCACAAGGTCGTCGGCCTCCCGCTGGACCCGTCCCAGCGCCATGTTCATCGGCGGCGAGCCGATGAACCCGGCCACGAAGATGTTGGCCGGGTTGTCGTAGAGGTACTGCGGGTCGCCCACCTCCTGGAGCACCCCGGCCTTCATCACCGCGACCCGGTCCCCCATCGTCATCGCCTCGGTCTGGTCGTGGGTGACGTAGATGGTCGTGACATCGAGGTCACGCTGCACCTCGGCGATCTCCGAGCGCATCTGCACCCGCAGCTTGGCGTCGAGGTTGGACAGCGGCTCGTCCAGGAGGAAGACCTGCGGCTCCCGGACGATCGCCCGGCCCATCGCGACGCGCTGGCGCTGGCCGCCGGAGAGCTGCTTGGGCTTGCGGTCCAGCAGCGGGCCGAGCTCGAGCATGTCGGCGGCCTTCTTGACGCGACGCTCGATCTCGGCCTTGTCCATGCGCCGGATCCGCAGCCCGTAGGCGATGTTGTCGGCCACACTCATGTGCGGGTAGAGGGCGTAGGACTGGAACACCATCGCGATGTCGCGGTCCTTGGGGGACAGCGTGTTCACCACCCGGTCGCCGATACGCATGGTGCCGCTGCTGATGTCCTCCAGCCCGGCGACCATGCGCAGGGCGGTGCTCTTGCCGCAACCGGACGGCCCCACCAGCACCAGGAACTCGCCGTGCGCGATCTCCAGGTCGAGGTCCTTGACCGCGTGGAACCCGTTCTCGTACTGCTTGTTGACCTTGTCGAGGATGACCTCGGCCATGGCGGTTCCCTCCTCGGGTTGGCTGGTCAGGCGAGCTGCCAGAGCTGGAACGTCGGCCCGTCGCCGGGCAGGGTCACGGAGCCGTCGGGATCGGGTCGCAGCGGGTCGGCCCCGCCGTACAGGTTCGGCGCCTCGCCGGCCAGGCCGAGCGCGCCGGCGGGAAGGCGCAGCGGCGCGTGCCCGGCCCGGGCGGCGAGGACGAGGAGCCGCTCGCGCTCGCTCTCGCGGAGGAACGCGAGGGCGTCGCCCTCGGCGTGGACCCAGCGCAGCCCGCCGCGGCGCAGCGCGTGGTGTGAGCGGCGCAGCGCCCCGAGCGCGCGATAGCGACGCAGCGTGGTGCGGTCCCAGCGCTCCGGCCGATGCCAGGGGAAGGGCCGCCGGGCGTCCTCCCCGCCGACCAGGCCCTCCATGCCGATCTCGTCGCCGGCGAAGACCATCGGCGCGCCGGGCATGGTGAACAGCAGCCCGGCAGCGACCTCGCCGAGGCCGGCGTCCCCGACGACGGTGCGGATCCGCGCCGAGTCGTGCGAGCCGAGCAGCGACCAGGAGGCCGCCATCGACCGCCACGGGGCCGCGGCCAGGAACGCGCGGACGGTGGTGAGCAGGGACTGGGCCGGAAGCCGCGGCACCGCCACCGGCAGCCCGGCGTACGGCAGGGGCACGTCGGGGTGGCGCAGCCACGACCACACCGGCTGGGTGAAGCCGGCGTAGTTCATGGTGCCCTGCCAGCCGTCGCCGGCGAGGTCGCCGGACGCATCGTGGCAGTGCTCGGCGAGCAGCAGCGTGTCCGGCCGCACCTCCTCGAGGGTCGCGCGCAGGGCTCGCGCCACCTCAGCGTTGACGTCGTCGGTGGCGTGCCGGCCGGTCATGTTCGCCACATCGACGCGCCAGCCGTCGAGGTCGTACGGCGGCCGCAGCCACCTCCCGGCAACGGACTCCGGGCCGACGAGCAGCCGGCGGCGCAGCTCGGCCGAGCGGTGCCGGAACTTCGGCAGGGTGGCATGGCCGAGCCAGCACTCGTAGGTGTTGTCGTGCGGGCCGAGGAAGTAGAAGAAGTCGCGCTCCGGGGAGTCGACGACCGCCAGCGCCCGGCGGAACCAGGGATGGGTGTCACCGCAGTGGTTGGTGGTCAGGTCGCCGACCAGGTGCCAGCCGCGGGCGTGGACCTCCTGCGCCAGCCGGGCCAGGGCCTTGTCGCCGCCGAGGAGTGGGTCCACCTCCTCGAAGCTCGACGCGTTGTAGCGGTGGTTGGACTCGGCGGGGAAGAACGGCGTCAGGTAGATGGCGTTGACGCCCAGGAAGGCGAGGTGGTCGAGATGGTCGACGATGCCGTCCAGGTCGCCGCCGTAGAGCTGCAGCGCCGCTTCCCGACCGCGGTGGACGACTGGGTCGTCCCAGGCGGCGGGCCGGGCCCAGGCGGGCTGCGGTCGCTCGTCCGCGCCGGGCGAGCGGGCGAAGCGGTCGGGGAAGATCTGGTAGAAGACGGCCTCGCGGGGCCAGGCTGGCGGCGGCGCCGCGGTGGACAGCCGGAAGTCGTCGGCGTCGGTGACGTCGTGGGCATGGGTGCCGGTGCCGTTCAGCCACCGGTAGCCCCGTGGCCCGCCGCCGAGCAGGAACCGGTAGCCGGTCAGCGGGTTGCGCACCGTGATGTCGAAGCGCCACCAGGTCTCCGACGCCGTCTCCCGGTCGACCTCGCCCGCCACCAGGTGCGGCTCGCCGTCCGGGGTCGTCCGCGCCCACGTACCGGTCAGGCCGTCGCCCCGTGGGACGCGCAGGAATACCGGCACCGTCTCGCCGAGCGCGGGCGCGTCGTTGGCGACGTGCAGCGCGGCGCCGTCGTGGTGCGGCTGCTCGAGCAGGGACGCCGGCACGATCAGCCCTTGACCGCCCCGGTGGTGAGGCCACCGACGATGTAGCGCTGCAGGACCTGGAACAGCGCCACTGTCGGGATGGCCGCCAGCAGCCCTCCCGCGGCGAACATTCCGAAGTTGTTGTTGCGCTCCCCGGCGACGAGGCCGTACAGGCCAACGGCCAACGTCTTGGACGTGGGGTCGGTCAGGAAGACGTTGGCCATGAGGAACTCGCTGACGTAGGCGATGAAGCCGAGCAGCCCGGTGACGGCCAGGATGGGCGTGATCAGCGGCAGGATGATGCCGAAGAAGATCTGCGAATGGGTGGCGCCGTCGACCCTGGCCGACTCGTCGAGGTCCTTGGGGATGGTGTCCAGGAATCCCTTCATGAGCCAGGTGTTCACCCCGAGCGCACCCCCCAGGTAGAGCACGATCAGGGACCACGGGGTATTGAAGCCGATCCTCGGGTAGTAGTCGGTGATCGTCGTGAACATCAGATAGAGGGTCACGATGGCCAGGAACTGCGGGAACATCTGGATCAGCAGCAGGCTCAGGAGCCCGAGGCGCCTGCCCCTGAACCGGAAGCGGGAATAGGCGTAGGCCGCGCAGGCCGATATGAACATCGACAGGACTCCGGCAGTCAATGCGATGAGCAGGGTGTTGCCGAACCAGGCGAAGAAGTCGGTGTTGCTGAAGAGCTTGCTGAAGTTCTCGAAGCTTGCACCGGTGGGGATGAGCTGTGATGAGCTCAGGGTGCCGATCGGGTTCAGCGCCGCCGACACCACGAACACGATGGGGAACAACGCGAAGAACAGCGCGACCACGCCGATCAGGTGGCGCCAGCCGACCTGCCGCCACCACCCTCCTTTGGCGCTGCCGAGCCGGACGACGGTCTGCTGGGCTTCCTGAACCTCGGCCATCAGTTGATCTCCTCCAGTGCCCGCGTGCGGCGGAAGCCGATGATCTAGATCACGGCGACGATGATGAAGATGAAGATCGAGACCGCGGCGGCGAAGCCGTATTGCGCCCCCTGGGCGCCGAAGGCGAGGCGGTAGGTGTAGGTGATGAGCAGATCGGTCGCTCCGATCTGCGGGTTGTCGGCCGGGAACGGCCCACCTTCACTCACCAGGTAGATCGCGTTGAAGTTGTTGAAGTTGAAAGCGAAGGAGGCGATCATCAGCGGCGCCAGCGCCACCAGCAGCAGCGGGAAGACGACCGTTCGGAAGGCGTAGATGGGTTTGGCGCCGTCGACCGAGGCCGCCTCCTTGAGGTCGCCAGGGATGGACTGCAACGCCCCGGTGCAGACCAGGAACATATACGGGTAGCCCATCCAGATCTGGACGAGCAGCACCGCGACCATTGCGGCCACCGGCGTCCCGAACCAGTTCACCTCGGTGTTGAACAGCCGGTTGATGAGGCCGAAGTCGGTGTTGAACATGTCGCGCCAGACCAGCAGCATCACGAACGCTGGCATGGCGTAGGGGAGGATCAGCAGCGAGCGGTAGAGCCGCTGCCCCCGCAGCCGCTCGTTGTTGAGGACGATCGCCACCAGCAGGCCGAGGCTGAAGGTGAACGCGACGGTCAGGACCGCGAAGGCGAAGTTCCAGAGCAGGGTGCGGAAGAAGTACTTGGCGATCAGCGGGTCGGTGACGACGTCGACGAAGTTGCGGAAGCCGACGTTGACCTTCCAGCCCTGAGCCAGGTTGTCACCCTTGTCGTCGACGAACAGGCCGTCGGAGTCGTTCGCCGTCCAGATCTGGCCGGTCTCCTGGTCCTTGATGCAGTCGCAGCCCGGGTCGTAGGCCCGCAGGGGAGCGCCCTCGAAGGCGCGTGTCAGGCCGGCGTTGACAATCGCCCCCCTTGTCGGTCGGCACGCTGAAGTCGGCAAGATCCTCCTCGCGCGCCCCGGCCTGGCCGAGGCTGAGGATCGTGTAGCCGGGCGCCTGGGTGATGTTGCCTTCCGGCGAGAGCTGCACCTCGCCCGCGGGGAGCTGCTCGAGACCCTCGGCCGTACCGACGAAGGGTTGCTTGGTCTCGACGTCGGTGAGGAGGAAGACGATGTCACCGGTGGTGGGATCGCCCTTGGTGGCCACCGAGAGCCGGTAGTCGGCCGAGCCTGGCACCTTCGTGACCGAGGCGCCCTCGATGGCCCGGATCGCATCCTCCTTGCTGCCCCGGTGCGCATCGCCAAAGTTCGTGAAGGCGGTGCTCATGGTGTAGAGCACGGGAAAGACCTGGAACACCAGCAGGAACAGCGTCCCGGGTATCAGGTATTTGGCCGGGATGCGGCGAGGGGAGAGGTAGATCCAGAACAGCAGCGCGGTCACACCGACCAGCAACGCGAGGCCGAGCCATTGGCCCCGTTCGATCAAGGGGAACGCCCCGAAGATCGCCTTCACCGACCCACCGGTGACCACGATGCGACAGGACGTGGCGGCCATGAGCCAGCACGCGGTCGGCGCCCTCGTCGACGAGATCCGCGGCACCCCGCAGCCCCGCCGGGAGCTGCTGTTCCACACCGAGCTGGTCGTCCGCGGGTCGACCGGGCCGGCGCCGGCAGGACCCGCCTACCCGGCCGGTGAGGAGGTGGCGGGCACGGTGGCGGCCACCGTGCCGCCGCCGAGGACCAGGTCGCCGTCGTAGAGCACGGCCGCCTGGCCGGGGGCGACGGCGGCGACCGGCTCGTCGAGGTCGAGGCGGGTCCGGCCCCTGTTCACCGGGGCACCCCTCCGGGGTTCCCCGGACCCCTCCGGGCCGAGGGGGACCACCTGGCAGCCGGCCTCCTGGCCGTGGGCGCGCAGGCGCACCCTGGCGTGGCCGGGCCGGAGCCCGCGCCCGTCGGTGCCGGAAGCCCGCTCCAGCTCGACCGCCCGGATGGCCAGCTCGGCCCGCTCCCCCACCACCACCCGTGCGGCGGCCGGCTCGACCCGGAGGACGTAGCGGGGCGTCGCGGTGGCGATGCCGAGCCCGCGCCGCTGCCCCACCGTGTACCGGTAGGCGCCCTGGTGGCCGCCGAGCACCTGTCCATCCGTGTCCACCACCTGGCCGGGGCGGCGGCCGAGGCGCCGCTCCAGCCAGCCGGCGGTGTCGCCGTCGGGGACGAAGCAGACGTCGAAGGACTCCGGCTTGGCCGCGGTCCGCAGCCCCAGCCGGGCCGCGGTGGCGCGCACCTCCGGCTTGGTCATGCGGCCCAGCGGCAGCCGCAGGTGGTCCAGCTCGGCCGGCCCGAGCATGTACAGCACGTAGGACTGGTCCTTGGCCCGGTCGGCGGCGCGGTACAGGCGCCCGTCCTCGACCCGCGCGTAGTGGCCGGTCGCCAGGGCGTCGAACCCGAGCGCGCGGGCCCTGGCGAGCAGGCCGACCACCTTGACCCGCTCGTTGCAGCGGGCGCACGGGTTGGGCGTGCGGCCGCCGGCGTACTCGTCGGCGAAGTCGTCGACCACCGCCCGCCGGAACTCCTCGGCCATATCCCAGACATAGAAGGGGATGCCGAGGGTGCCGGCGACCCGGCGGGCGTCGTCGGCGTCGGCCAGCGTGCAGCAGCCCTTGCCCTGCACCTGAAGGTGCGCCGGCGTGTCGGCGAGCTTGAGGTGGACGCCGGTGACGTCCCAGCCGGCCTCCACCGCCAGGGCCGCGGCCACCGACGAGTCGACCCCGCCGCTCATCGCGACCAGCACCTGAGGGCCGCTCACGTCGTCGCCTCCTGCGGCGCGAGCACCTCGAGCGCGCCGCGGACGGCGGCGACGGCGGCGTCCACGTCCGCCTCGGTGGAGGCGTGACCGAGGCTGAAGCGCACCGTCTCGCGCGCCTCGGCGGGGCCGCGGCCCATCGCGAGCAGCACGTGGGAGGGGGTGACGGCGCCGCTGGCGCACGCCGACCCGGCCGAGCAGGCGATCCCCTGCCGGTCCAGCAGCAGCAGCAGGTCCTCGGCCCGGCGCCCCGGGAACCTTACCGACAGCAGCCCGGGCAGCCCGCCCGCCCCGGAGGATCGGCCGGGGTCGCCGTTGACGACCAGGGCCGGCTCCAGCGCGCGGAGGCCGACGAGCAGGCGGGCGCGGAGGGCGGCAAGGGCGGCCGCGAAGCCCGGCGCCTCCCGTTCGGCCAGAGCGGCCGCGGCCGCCGCGCCGAACCCGGCGATGGCGGCCGCCGGCAGGGTGCCCGAACGCAGGCCGCGCTCCTGACCGCCGCCGTGCAGCAGCGGCCGCAGATCGGCGCCGGCCCGCACGACCAGCGCACCGACCCCGGTGGGACCGCCGAGCTTGTGGGCGGCGAGCGCCAGCAGGTCGATCCCGTCCCTGCCCATGTCGACCCCTGGCAGGCCGGCCGCCTGCACGGCGTCGCAGAGCAGCACCGCGCCGGCGGCGTGGGCGAGCCCGGCCGCCGCGGCGACCGGCTGGCCGGTGCCGACCTCGTTGTTGGCGGCCATCACGGCGACCAGCGCGGTCCGGCCCGGCTCCAGCAGCGCGGCGAGCCCTTCCAGGTCGACCCGGCCGGCCGGGTCGACCGGCGCCAGCCCGACCCGCGCGCCGGCGCCGGCGTCGGCCTCGGCCCAGGCGGCGGCGTCCAGCACGGCGTGGTGCTCGACCGCCGTGCAGACGAGCTGCCTGGCGCCCGCTGGCCGGGCCAGCAGGGCGCCCTTGACGGCCAGGTTGTCGGCCTCGGTGCCGCCGGAGGTGAACACCACCTCGCCGGGGGCGGCGCCGACCAGCGCGGCGACCTGCTCGCGGGCGGTCTCGACCGCCGCCCTGGCGGCCCGGCCGGGGCCGTGCTGGCTGGACGGGTTGGCCGCCGGGCGCTGCAGCAGCGGCAGCATGGCTGCCAGCGCCTCCGCCCGCAGCGGGGCACTGGCCGCGTAGTCCAGGTACGGCAAGGCCGGTCGTCTCCTAGCGCCCGCCGGGTGGGCCGGGCCGCTTGCGCTTCTTCTTCTTCTTCGGTTGGTTCGGTTGGCTCGGGGGCGGCGGCAGGACCGTGTAGGACAGCTCCCCCGGCGGCTTCGGCCAGTCCAGGACCTCCTGGTTGGCCATGGCGGCCAGCATGAAGTCGTGCCAGACCTGGGCCGGGTAGGAGCCGCCCGTGACCCGGATGCCGCCCACGTTCAGCATCGGCGTCTGCTCCTTCGGGTCGCCCATCCACACCGCCGTCACGAGCTGCGGCGTGTAGCCGACGAACCAGGCATCACGGTACTCCTGGTTGGTGCCGGTCTTGCCGGCCTCTGGCCGGCCGATGTTGGCGGCGGTGCCGGTGCCGTGGGAGATCACGCCCTTGAGGATGTCGTTGACCTGCCAGGCGAGCGCGGCCGAGATGCGCCGCTCCCCGCGCGGGGAGTCCTCGATCGTCGTGTCGCCGTGGTGGCTGACCTTCTCGACGAAGGTCGGCCGGTGGTACTCGCCGAGGTTGGCGAACACGCCGTAGGCGCTGGCCATGTCGATCGGCCGCACCTCGGCGGTGCCGAGCGCGATCGACGGGGCATGCGCCTGGGAGCCTTCCAGGTGGATGCCGAGCCTGTCGGCCATCGCCACCACCTTGGCGGGGCACAGATGCTCCATGAGGCGGGCGTAGACGCCGTTGACCGAGCGCCAGGTCGCCTCCTTCACCGAGATCTTGCCGGAGCCCTTGCCCTCGTAGTTGTCGACGGCCCAGGGCGCGCCGCAGACGTTGTCGCTCTGGAAGCCGCTGGACTCCCAGACCGAATCGGGCGAGACGCCCGCGTCCAGGGCGGCGGCCAGCACGAACGGCTTGAACGACGAGCCGGGCTGGCGGCCGCGGCCCTGCACGGCGACGTTGTAGTGGTTGCGGCTGTAGTTCTGGCCGCCGACCACCGCCCGGACGGCGCCGTTGCGGGGGTCGATGGCGATCAGCGCGATCTGCTGCTGGCCCGACGCCGGCACGTGGTTGCGCACCGCGTTCTCGGCGGCCTTCTGCAGGTCGCGGTCCAGGGTGGTGCGGATTCGCAGGCCGCCCTCGAACAGCCGCCGCACGCGCTGCTCGCGGGTCTTGCCGAGCCGCGGGTCCTGCTCGAGCTGGCGCCGCAGCCCGTCGACGAACCAGGGGTAGCGGCCGCCGACGTTGCGCGGCCCCAGGACCTTCAGCGGCCGCTCCCTGGCCTTGGCGGCGTCGGCGGCGGGCACCATTCCGAGGTCGGCCATGCGGGTCAGCACCGAGTCGCGCAGCGACCTGGCCCGCTCCGGGTTCTGGCGCGGGTTGGCGGTCTCCGGCTCGCGGATGACCGCGGCCAGGGTGGCGGCCTGCGCCAGGGAGACCTCGCTGGCGTGCTTGCGGAAGTAGCCCCAGCTCGCCGTCTCGACCCCGTAGTAGCCGGCGCCGAAGTAGACGCGGTTCAGGTAGGCCTCGAGGATCTGCCGCTTGCTGAACTTCCGCTCGAGCTGGGCGGCGAGCGCGGCCTCCTTGATCTTCCGGTCCAGGGTGCGCGCGCGCAGGTCGGGATAGGCGTTGCGGACGAGCTGCTGGGTGATGGTGCTGCCGCCCTGGGTCACGTCCCCCTTGAGCACGTTGGTGAGCGCGGCCCGCAGGATGCCGCGGTCGTCGACGCCGCCGTGCTCGTAGAAGCGGGCGTCCTCGGCGGCGATCACCGCCTGCTGGAGCCGCTCGGACATCCGCTCCAGCGGCACCACGATGCGGTCCTGCTCGTCGTGGAGGACCTCGATCAGGCCGCCGTTGCGGTCGTAGATCTGGGTCCGCTCCGGCTGGCGGAGCGGCTTGAGCTCGTCGAGGTCGGGCAGGCCGGCGGCGGCCACCTTGACCGACCCGGCCACCAGCATCCCGGTCGGGAGGGCGGCCGCCGCGCCGGCGACCAGGGCCAGGGCGAGCGCGACCGCGACCGGGCGGAAGAACGGCAGCCAGCCGGGCCGGCGACGGTCCGGCGGGGCGGCCAGCGCGGCGACCACGCGGCCGAGGCGCCTGGCGGCCCGCCCGAGGACCGCCGCCAGGCCGGCCACCACCGGGTCGCGGTCGACCGGGCGCCGATGGGCGCTGGCGCGGCGCCGGGCCGTGCTGCCCTGACCGCTCTGGCCCTCCTCGACCGGGTCGTCCAGGTGCGAGGGGAGCCACCACGGCTCGGTGGCCTCCCCCTGGTCGTACCCGCCTCCCACCGGGACCCCAGCCCCCTCGGCGCGCCCGTTGCGGGCGCCGGCGGGGGGTGCCCCGGCCGGCCCGCCGGCGGGGTCCTCGCGGCGGAGGTCGGCGGCGGCGCGGCGGCGCGGGTGGGGGCGGCGCGACCGAGCTCGGCCGCGGGCGACCTGGCCGTCGATCCAGGCGGCCAAGCGGTTGCCGGCGGCCAGGACGGCCGCGGCGACGCCGGCCAGGAAGGCGGCAAGGCCGGCCACCGCGCCGCGCACCGCGCGCCGGCCGGCAACGGCCACCGAGACCAGCCAGGCCCACAGCATGCTCGCCCCGCCCCGCGACCCGCGGCCGAGCCAGCCCGCGACGTCGACCAGCGCCTCGCCCGTGAGGGTCACCGCCGTCCCGGCGGCCGCCAGCGCCTCACGCCGGCTGGCCGTCATGGCGGCGCCGGCCTCGGCCGCGTGGAGCTGGACGGCCGCGAGCCGTTCGCGCGCCTCCGCCACCGCCGGGTCTGGCAGGTCGACCAGGCCGGCCGCCCAGGCGCCGAGGCGCGCGTCGGCCGCCCGCAGCCGCGCCAGCGCGGCCAGGCGGGGCAGGAACTGGACCACGATCAGCAGCAGGCGCTCCACCTCGGCCGCCACGTCCCGGTCGTGGCGGGCCGAGCGGTTGGCCCGCGAGCCGTCCCCGGGCGATGCTCCCGAGGCCCGTCCGTTCCGGGACCGGACCTCGGTGGAGGCCAGCCGGAGCTGGGCCGCCCGGTGGGCGGCCAGCGGCGAGGCCAGGAAGGTGGGGGCCGGGTGGCCCGCGAGCCGCCCGGCGACCGCCGCTCCGAGGGCGACCCGTGCCTGGTGCCGGCGCCAGCGGCGCCCCGGCTCGCCGGCCAGCAGCGCGAGGCCGCGGCTGGCGGCGCGGACGCTGGCCCGCGCCGCCCTGGCGGCGGTGGGGCGGTCGGCGCGCCTGCGGGCGCGGCCTGGCTGGGGGGGAGTCAGGCTGCCGCTCATCAACCCTTCCGCTTGGTGACCTCGTCAGTCAGCCGAGGCACGACCTTGAACAGGTCGCCGACCACGCCGAAGTCGGAGATGGCGAAGATCGGCGCGTCGGCGTCCTTGTTGATGGCCACGATCGTCTTGGACGTCTGCATGCCGGCACGGTGCTGGATCGCCCCGGAGATGCCGACGGCCACGTAGAGCTGGGGGGACACGGTCTTGCCGGTCTGCCCGACCTGGTGCTGGTGAGGGTACCAGCCGGCGTCGACCGCAGCGCGGCTCGCGCCGACCGCCGCGCCGAGCGCGTCGGCCAGCGCCTCGACCAGCGCGAAGTTCGAGGGGTCCTGGAGGCCGCGGCCGCCGGAGACGACGATCTCGGCCTCGGCGACGTCGGGCCGGCCGCCCTGCTCCTGGACCACGTGGTCGATGACGCGCGAGTTGTCGAACCCGGCCGTGCGGGCGGTGCCGACCTCGTGGCGCTCGGGCTCGGCCGGGGCCTCCTGGACCGGGAACGAGTTCGGCTTGACCGCGAGCACCGGCGTGCCGGTCCGGACCCGGGCTCGCACGGTGGTCGCCCCGCCGAAGACGTTCTGGGTGGCGACCAGGTCGCCGTCCAGGTCGACGACGTCGGCCAGCATGCCCCAGCCCTTGCGGGCGGCCAGCCGGGCGCCAGCATCCTTGCCGCCCGGGGTGGCCGCGACCAGCACCGCGGCCGGCTCGGTACGGTCGGCGGCCGCCTCGAGGGCGTCGGTGAGCGGCTCGCCGAGCTGGTTGGTCCAGCCCTCGCCGGTGGCGGCGAAGATGGCGGTCGCGCCGTGGCGGGCGAGCCCCTCCTGGGCGCCGTCGAGGCCCTCGCCGACGAACACGGCGACCGGCTCGCCGAGGCTGCGCGCCTTGGTGAGCATCTCGTAGGTGACCTTCTTGGTGGCGCCCTCGTCGTGCTCCACCAGCACCAGCACCGCGGCCATCGCGTCAGCCTCCTCTCAGATGAACTTGTGGCTGGCCAGGAAGTCGGCCAGCTCCGCTCCGGCGGTGCCGTCGCCCGGGTCCTTGACCTGCACACCGGCCTGCCGCGGGGGCCGTGGCGCGAAGTCCACCACCTCGGTGGTGGCGCCCGCCGCGCCTACCTCCCCGGGGTCGATACCCAGGTCGGCGAGGGTGTACTCGGTCACCGGCTTGGACTTGGCCGCCATGATCCCCTTGAACGACGGGTAGCGGGGCTCGTTGATCCCCTTGACCACGCTGACCACCGCCGGGCCGTCGGCCTCGACCACGTCGTAGCCGGCTTCGGTCTCGCGGTGGATGCGGATGGTGGTGCCGTCGACCTCGAGCTGCTTGGCGCCGATCAGGCCGGGCCAGCCCAGGTACTCGGCCAGCGCGCTGGGCACCAGCGAGGTGCGCGCGTCGGTCGACTCCGAGCCGCAGAGCACGATGTCGGGCTCCACCCGCCGGATGGCCGCGTCCAGGACCTTGGCGGTGTTGAGGGCGCAGGAGCCGTGCAGGGCGTCGTCGTGGACGTGCACCGCCGCGTCGGGGCCCATCGACAGCGCCTTGCGCACCGTGGCCAGCGCCGACGTCGGCCCCATGCAGAGCACCACGACCTCCCCGCCGGCCTTCTCCTTGAGCCGCAGGGCCTCCTCGACCGCGTACTCGTCGACCGGGTTCAGGATCGTCTCGACCGACTCGCGGTCGAGCGTCTTGTCGGCGGGGTCGAGCCGCTTCTCCGCGGCCGTGTCCGGCACGCGCTTGACGGTGACCAGGATCTTCAACGCTGCCTCCAAGGATGGCGGGACCGGGACCGCTCGTCCTGGCCGCTGCCCATGATGCCGCAATCCGGCGCGCTGTCCACCGGGACCATAGTCCTACCCACCCAGGGACCTTTGGCACCGCAAGAGAGGCCTTCCGCGCCTATCGGCGCCGACGCGCGGAACCGCATCCTTGCAGCAGTCGTCGTCACCACGGCAGATGGGGGGCCCACACTGCGTCACCTGCTCGGTCTCGTCGCGCTCGCCACGGCCGCCGTGGTCGCGCTGGCGCCGTCCACGCCCGCCGAGGCGGAGACCGCCGGCGACTGCTACGCCAGGCTCAACGCGGTCCGGGTCCGCGCCGGCCTGCCGCGGGCGTCCTCCAGGACGCTGCCGGCGCTCGCCAGAGCGGCCGCCAGCCACGCCGCCTACCGGGTGAAGGTCGACCCGGGCGACAACGCCCAGGTGCGGCGGCTCCCCGACCGCGGCCTGTTCGGTCCCGACGCCACCGCCCACCGGGAGACGCCCTCGCTGCGCGCGCTCGGCTACACCGGCGCCAACCCGTGGGACCGCACTAAGGCGGCGGGCCTGAAGGCCGGCGCGTGGCGCGCCCAGTACGAGGACGTCGTGACCGCCACCGGCATCGGCGCCGGCGCCCTGGACGGCGTGCAGAGCTGGGTCGACGCCCCCTACCACCGGTTCCCGCTGCTGGACGCCAACACCCGCCACGTCGGCTGCGCCGCCCGCTCGCGGGTGGTCGGCGGCCGCGCCTACTCCGCCGAGGTCCTCGAGATGGCCGCCACCTGGAAGGACCGCGCCAAGCGGATCACCGTCTACCCGGCTCCCGGCCAGACCCGCGTGCCGCGCTCGTTCGACCGGTTCCAGGAGCACCCGACGCCGTTTCCCGGCGCGGCCGCCACGGTCGGCTACGTGGTCACCCTCCAGGCCGACGGGTACCACGCGCTGAAGGTGACGGGCATCGCCTTCTCCCGCGGCGCGAGCCACACCCCGGTGGCCGTCCGCACCGCCGTCGCCTCGCGGAGCGCCGCGTCGAGGCTGCCGCGCTCCGCGGTGGACAGCCGGCTCCCGGCCAACGCCGCGATGCTGGCCGCAACGGCGCCGCTGGCCGGCGGCACCATGTACCACGTGCGGGTCTCCGGATACGTGCAGGCGACGGCGGGCGGGCCGTGGACGAGGCTCCGCACCCGCGCCTGGTCGTTCACCACCGCCTGAGCCCGCACCACAGCGAGCCGCTCGCCGGGCCCCGCGCCGGTGGGCGGCTCCCCACGACGGCCCCGCCGGCAGGGAGGGCGGCGGCCGCGGCGGCCTCCCTCCCGGTGGGGCCGTTATAGGCTCGGCCCATGAGCCGCCGAGCGCGTCGCCGGCGGGGCGGTCAGGGCTCTGTGGTCCCGCTGCCGCCCCCGGCGCCACCGCACGCCCCCGGCGAGCTTCGCCAGGACCCGCTCGGCGGCGGCTGGGTCGCCATCACCGCCGGCAGGGCGGCTCGCCCCGAGGCGTTCCTCGCCGACGAAGGCCCGGTCCGCGGCCCGCTCGGCTGCCCGTTCTGCCAGGGCAACGAGCATCTGACCCCACCGGAGGTGTGGGCCGACCGCGAGCCGGGCTCCGCACCGGACCGGCCCGGCTGGCGGGTGCGGGTGGTCCCCAACAAGTTCCCCGCCTTCGCCGGCCAAGCCCTGGCGGCGCCCGAGCGCAACGGCGGGCTGTACCGGGCGGCGCCGACGGCCGGCCTCCACGAGGTCGTCGTCCACAACCCCGACCACACCGCCACCCTCGCGGACCTGCCGCAGCCGGCGGTCGCCGGCGTGGTGGCCGCCTGGCGGCAGCGGCTGGCGGCGCACGCGGACGGGCCGTTCGGGGCGGTGATGGTGATCGTGAACCAGGGCCGGACCGCCGGCGCCTCCCTGGAGCACCCGCACAGCCAGGTGTTCGCCACCGCCGGCCGGCCGGAGCGCGTCGCGGCCGAGCTGGACCGGCTGGCCGGGCGCGGCTGCGCGGCGTGCGCGATGGTGGCCGCCGAGCGCGACGGCCCTCGGGTCGTCGAGCGGGCCGGTGGGCTGCTCACGGTCTGCCCGTGGGCGTCGTCGGTCCCGTTCGAGGGGCTGCTGCTGCCAGCGCGCCACCAGGCCCGCCTCCAGGACGGCGACGCCGCGCTGGCCGCCGCGCTGCACGGGCTGCTCGGGCGCCTGCGGGGCGCGGCCGGCGCGCGCGCGCCCTACAACCTGGTGCTGCACACCGCCCCGCCCGGGGTCGACGACTTCCACTGGCACCTGCACCTGCTGCCCCGGCTCACCACCTTCGGCGGGTTCGAGCTCGGCACCGGCATCGTGATCAACGTGGTCGACCCCGACCACGCCGCCGCGGCGCTGCGCGCCGCGCCGGGCTAGCGGCCGCGGAAGGCGGCCTTGCCGGGGCCCTTGGCGACGAACGAGGCCATGCCCTCGGCGGCGTCCTCGGTGGCGAACAGCGACTGGAAGGCGTGCCGCTCCAGCAGCAGGCCGGCGTCGATGCCCACGTCCAGGCCGTTGTCGATGGCCTGCTTGGCCGCGCGCAGGGCCAGGCCAGGGCCCTTGGCGTAGCGGGCGGCGGCCTCGCGGGCCTTGGCGTAGACCTCGCCGGGCGGGTGGACCTCGTCGACCAGGCCCATCGCGTGGCACTCGGCGGCGCCGTAGAAACGGCCGGAGTAGATCATCTCCTTGGCCTTGGCGGGCCCGACCAGGCGGGGCAGCCGCTGGGTGCCGCCGGCGCCCGGGATGATCCCGAGCAGGATCTCGGGCTGGCCGAGCTTGGCGTCCTCGGCGGCGAAGCGGAAGTCGGCGGTAAGGGCCAGCTCGCAGCCGCCGCCGAGCGCGTAGCCGGTGACCGCGGCGATCACCACCTTGGGGATGCGCGCCAGGGCGGTGAAGGCGCCCTGGAGGTCGGCGGTGCGGGCGGAGATCTCCGCGAAGGTGCGGCCGTCCATCTCCTTGATGTCGGCGCCGGCCGCGAAGACGCGCTCGCCGCCCCACAGCACCACCGCGCCGACCCGGTCGTCCAGGCCCGCCTGCCTGGCGGCCTCCCCGAGCTCCTGCTGGACCTGCGCGTTGAGCGCGTTCACCGGCGGCCGGTCGAGCCGGATCGTGCCGACCCGGCTGTCCTCGTCGACGTCCAGGCGTACGAACTCTCCCATCGGCGGTCCCTCCACTCGGCTCGGCGCGGAATTCTACCGAGACGCTCAAGCCTGCCGCGTGTCGGCACGAAATGCTTTACTGTGGGCAACGACCGGGTCTGCCCGAGTGTCCGTTAGGACGCGTCGCACCGACTCGGTCGAGTTGTGTCAGGACCGACGCAAGGAGCGCGGCACGTGATCAAGCAGAGCCCGGCAAAGGGCAAGGACCAGGTCAAGGTCAGCTTCATCCTCCCCGGCGAAGCGGTCACCGGCAAGGTGTCGGTGGTCGGCGACTTCAACGGCTGGGACCCAACCGTCCACCCGCTGCGCTCGCGCAGCAACGGCACCCGCAGCGTGGCGGTCACCCTGCCCGCGCAGCGCCGGTTCGCCTTCCGCTACCTGGACGAGGCGGGCCGCTGGCACGACGACGACAGCGCACATGGCTACGAGGAGAACGGCGTCGGCGGCGTGAACAGCGTCGTCACCACCTGACCGTTCGCGGTCGCCCCGGGCCGCCCAGGCTCAGAACATGGGCGGCTCGGTGTACTCCCCCCAGACCCGCTTGAGCGCGGCGGCCATCTCGCCGACGGTCGCCTCGACCCGGGCGGCGTCGACCAGCCGCGGGACGAGGTTCTCGTCGGTGGCGGCCGCCCGCTCCAGCTCGGCGAGGGCGGCGTCGACCTTCCCCTGGTCGCGGGCGGCTCGACGCCTGGCCAGCTCGGCCCGCTGCTGGTGCTCGACCTCGGCGGAGATGCGCAGGATCTCCAGCGGGTGGTCGTCGGCGGTGACGTACTTGTTGACCCCCACGATCACCTTCTCGCCCTTCTCGAGCTGCTGCTGGTAGCGGAACGCGGCATCGGCCATCTGCTGCTGGAACCAGCCCCGCTCGATGCCGGCGAGCACGCCCTCCAGCATGCGCCCCTCGCCGAAGTCGTCGATGCGCCGGAAGATCTCCTCCGCCCGCCGCTCAATCAGGTCGGTCATGTGCTCGACGTACCAGGAGCCGCCGAGCGGGTCGATGACGTTCGCGACGCCGGTCTCCTCGGCGATCACCTGCTGGGTGCGCATCGCGATCGCCGCCGCCCGCTCGGTCGGCAGCGCGAACACCTCGTCCAGCGCGTTGGTGTGCAGCGACTGGGTGCCGCCGAGCACGGCCGAGAGGGCCTCCAGGGCGGTTCGGACGACGTTGTTGTCCGGCTGCTGGCCGGTCAGCGAGACCCCGGCGGTCTGGGTGTGGAACCGGAGCTGGCAGGCCTTGTCGGTCCTGGCGCCGTAGCGCTCCCGCAGCCAGCGCGCCCAGATCCGGCGGGCCGCGCGGAACTTGCCGATCTCCTCGAAGAAGTCGACGTGCGCGTCGAAGAAGAACGACAACTGCGGCCCGAGCACGTCGACGTCCAGGCCGCGGCGCTGTCCCAGCTCGACGTAGGCGAACCCGTCGGCCAGGGTGAAGGCCAGCTCCTGGGCGGCGGTCGCGCCGGCCTCGCGGATGTGGTAGCCGGAGACGGAGATCGGGTGGTACTTGGGCACCTCGGCGGCGCAGAACTCGAACAGGTCGCCGATCAGCCGCAGGTGCGGCTCCGGCGGGAACAGCCACTCCTTCTGGGCGATGTACTCCTTGAGGATGTCGGTCTGCAGGGTGCCGTCCAGCTTGGAGATGTCGGCCCCCTGGCGCTCGGCCGCGACCAGGTACATGGCGAACAGCATCGGCGCCGGGCCGGAGATCGTCATCGAGGTGGTCAGCTCGTCCAGCGGCAGCCCCTCGAACAGGACCTCCATGTCGGCCACCGAGTCGACGGCGACCCCGCAGTGGCCGACCTCGCCGAGGGAGCGCGGGTCGTCGGAGTCGCGGCCCATCAGCGTCGGCATGTCGAACGCCACCGACAGCCCGCCGCTGCCCTGCCCCATCAGGTACTTGTAGCGCTCGTTGGTCTCGCGGGCGTTGCCGAACCCGGAGAACTGCCGGATCGTCCACGGCCGTCCCCGGTACATCGACGGGTACACCCCGCGGGTGTACGGGTGCTGGCCGGGGAAGCCGATGCGCTCCGCCACGTCCTCGCCGGCGCGGTCCAGCGGGCTGTACAGGGGCGCGACCTCCTCGCCGGACAGGGTGGTGAAGTCGGCGTCGCGCTCCCCCGTCGCCGCATACTGCTCCAGCCAGCGCTTGCGCTGCTCCTCGAGGTTCTCGGGCATCGGCGTCCTCCGTTGGCCGGACGAGCGGCTCACCCGATTGTAGGCGCGGCCGCGGTCAGGACCCGCCGCCCGCGGCGGCGGGTGGCAGCGCCCGGCTGGCGAGGCCCCACTTCGCCAGGATCCGGCAGGTCATGAGGGTGATCTTCGCGCGGCCGCGGGCGACGCAGCGCTAGCTCTGGCGCAGGAGCGCCCGCTGCCGCAGCCCACGCAGCAGCGTCGCCAGGGTCGCGGGCCCGCTGCCCGGGGGTTCGTGGTCGCTGCCTGGAGCCATCGCCCCGATGTTCGCATACCGTTGCCAACCCGTCAGGAACGCGTCACCGTCAACCTCAACCTGAGGTGGACGGTTATCCCGATGGCGGTGACATCCCGGGTCAGGGTCGCGGTGGTCCCGGGGTTGGGGTAGGAGATCGCCAGGTTCACCACCCGGGTCCGCTGCGGGTTGGGCTGGACCTGGTGGAAGAACCGGAGCGCCAGCGGCGACCCGGTCGCTCCCGCGGCCAGCGCGGCCGACGGGAACGCGTACGGCTCGGAGGCTGCCGTGGGGCCGCGCAGGCCGGGCCCGAGCGGGGTGTAGGTGGTCCCGAGGAAGCCGGTGGCGATGCCGGCGGTGCCGTTGGGGATGTCGAGCTGCAGGGATCGCACCTCCAGCACGACCCGCCGGACCAGCCGCCGGGCGGTCAGGGTCCCGCTGACGCCTTCACGGCCGTCGGCCGCGCGACCGATCACCCGCATCGAGATCGTCCTGGTGGTCTTGGCCAGGGTGAGCTTGACCGACCCCTGCGTGGACGGACCGGGGAATGCGACCTCGTTCCCGCTCGGGCCCCCGAAGCCCCAGGCGAGCACGGCGGTGACCGGCTGGGAGGCGTCGTAGCCGACGACCAGCCCGTCCTCCAGGCGCCGCACGAGCCGGGCCTGGACGCTGATCCCGGTGGTGGTGGTGGTGCTGGCCGACGACGCCGTCGTGGAGCTGGAGGGGGCCGGCTCCAGGGTGTCGACGGCGGCCGGCGCGGCGGTGGTGGTCGGCGCGGCGGCCGCGGTCGCCGGTTCCGGGGCGCGGGCCAGCACCAGGCCGCCGGCGATCCCACCGGCCGTCGCCAGCACGGCGAGGACGACAAGGATGATGAGGGCGCGTCTGCTCATGCGCTGGCTCCCGGCCGGGGGCGCTGGGGGGCGCCTGGAAGGGTTGGCGGGCGTAGCCTACCGCGAGCATGGACGATGGACTGCTGCCGGCGGCGGTCAGGGACGCCGCCGCCGACCGCCGGGGCGGTGCGACCGAGGTGGCGGCCAGGGCGCTCGACGGCCTGCTGGAGGTCGCCGGCGACCCGCGGCGACTGGAGGCGGCGGTGGCGGCGCTGCTCGCCGGCCAGCCGGCCATGGCGCCGGTCTGGCACCTGGCCAGGGCGGCCCGCGGCCCGGACCCCCACGGCGCCCTCGCCGGGCTGCGCGCCCGCCTGGGCGCCGACGCCGACGCGGCCGTCGACGCCGCCGCCGCGTGGCTTCGCCCACGGCTTGCCGGCGGCGGCCGTGGCGCGGTGGCGACGGTGTCGCACAGCTCCCTGGTCGACCGGGTCCTCGCCCGCCTCGCGCCCGGGCTCGCCGGGAGCCCTGGCGCCGCCGGGAGCCTTGGCGCCCCCGGCGCCGCCGGGGCCGCCGGGGCGGCGGCGTGGCCTGTGGTCGGGCTGGTCGGGGCCGACGCGATCGGGCCGGAGGCGTTCCTGAACGCGGCGGGCACGGGCGAGCTGGCGGCGCGGCTCCCGACCCTGGTGGTCGCGACCGCGATCAAGCTGCTGCCCGCGGAGGCGTTCGCGCGCCTGGCCGGCCCCGGCTTCGAGGCGGTCCCGCTGCGCGCGGTGGCGGCCGTGGTGGTCGGGCCCGCGGTCCTCTCCCCCGCCGAGGCCGGCCGCCTGGCGGCGAGCAGTTAGCTGAGCGCGGCGCCGAACTGGTCGACCGACTCCGCGACGCCGCCGAGCCCGCCGCCGCCCTGGAAGAAGAACTGGCCGCCGCCGTCGCCGAGTCCTCCCGGCTCCGCGCCGAACAGGGCGCTGCCCGCGCCGGCGGCGCCCCTGCCGTCGACCGTCTCCCCGGGGGCGCCGACCGCCACGTCCTCCAGGACGTCGTTCAGGAAGAAGAACGGCTCGGAGAGCGCCTCCCCGAAGCGGTCGTTGGCCTCCACGGTGCCGGCGGCGTCCTGCTGGGTGAGCTGCTCGCTGCCGCCGCCGCCGAGCCCGGCGGCGTCGGTGCCGTACAGGACGTCGAGGATGCCGGCGTCGGCGACGGCGCCGATGTCCTCGCCGGGCACCCCGATGGCCAGGTCCGCCACGTCGCCGCCGTACTGGCCGGCGGCCAGGGCGGTCCCGAGGCCGTCGCCGGTCTCGGCCGTCCCCGGCACGCCGGCGCCCTGGTGGAAGAGCTGGCTGCCGGCGGCGATGAACCCCGAGTCGTCGCCGTACAGGATGGTGACCGCGCCCGCGCCCGGTCTGGTGCCGACGGTCTCGCCCGGGGCGCCGACGGCGAGGTCCTGCTGGACGTTGCGGCCGAAGTCGGCCGCGCCCAGGGCGGTCCCGAAGCGGTCGCCCGTCTCGGGGCGGCCCTGCGTGATCAGCGTGAGGCCGACTCCGCCGAAGCCGGGGGCGTAGCGGACGTTGACGGCGCCCGCGTCCGCCACCGCGCCGACCCCACTCGACGCATCCCAGACCTCCGCCTGCTCGGGTCCGACGGGCGTGCGAAAGTTACCAAGCACGCGACCGGATCCCAAAGGAGGGCAACCGTGACCCAAGCCCCCAGCCCGGCGCTGTCGGTGGCACTGGCCTACTACCACGCCTGGACCGGCAAGGACGTGGACCGGGCGATGACCCACGTCGCCGACGACGTCGTGTGCGACTCGCCGCTCGGCCGCATCGAAGGCGTGGAGGGGTTCCGGGAGTTCATGGCCCCGTTCGCGCAGATGCTGACCAGCTCCAAGCTGATCGCCGCCTTCGGGGACGACCAGACGGCGGTGCTGGTCTACAACCCGCACACCACGCTGGTCGAGGACGCGCCCAGCGGCGAATGCTTCACGGTCAAGGACGGCAAGATCGTCCACAGCCTGCTGGTCTTCGACCGGACCCCGTTCGACGCCGCTCGGCGCCGGACGACCTAGGACCCGCCGCGGACCCCGGCCAGGAGCTGGTCGGCGGCGGCGTAGGGGCCGAGCTTGCCGGCGGCGACCTGCGCGGCGAGCTCGTCGAGGGCCTCGCCGCGGCCCAGCTCGCCGAGCTCGGCCCGCAGGTCGGCGAGCGCGACCTCCTCGACCTCGCGGGCGGCCCGCCGGCGACGGCGGCGCTCCAGCTCGCCGCTGGACTCGAGGTGGGCGAGGTGCGCGGCGATCGCCTCGTCGAGCCGCTCGACGCCGTCGCCGCGCTCGGCCACGGTCATGACCACCGGCACCCGCCACGGCCGGGCCTCGCCGAGGTGGAGCATCTGCCGCAGGTCGCGGGCGACCATCTCGGCGCCTTCCCGGTCGGCCTTGTTGACCACGAACACGTCGGCGACCTCGAGGATGCCGGCCTTGGCGACCTGGACGGCGTCGCCGAAGCCGGGGGCGAGCGCGACCAGGGTGGTGTCGGCCAACCCGGCCACCTCGACCTCCGCCTGGCCGACCCCGACGGTCTCGACCAGCACCACGTCGCAGCCGGCCGCGTCCAGGACCCGCACCGCCTGCGGCGTGGCCCACGCGAGGCCGCCCAGGTGGCCCCTGGTCGCCATCGAGCGGATGTAGACCCCGTCGTCGAGGGCGTGGCGCTGCATCCGCACCCGGTCGCCGAGCAGCGCCCCGCCGGTGAACGGCGACGACGGGTCGACGGCGAGCACCCCGACGGTGCGGCCGGCCTTGCGCCAGCCGGCGACCAGCGCGCCGGCCAGGGTCGACTTGCCCACCCCTGGCGCCCCGGTGAGGCCGATCACCTGGGCCCGGCCGGCGAGGGGGTTGAGCGCCTCGGCGGCGTCCCTGAGCTGCTCGCGGTCGCCGTCCTCGACCAACGAGATCAGCCTGGCGACGGCGCGGCTGTCGCCGGCCCGGAGCCGCTCCAGCAGCCCACCGAGCGGTTGGTTCACCGGGGCACCCCCGTGGGGTTCCCCGGACCCCTCCGGCTCACCCGTCGACCCGGAGCAGCAGGGCGTCGCCCTGCCCGCCGCCGCCGCAGAGCGCGGCCGCGCCCAGCCCGCCGCCCCGGCGGCGCAGCTCCATCGCCAGGGTGAGCACCAGCCGGGCGCCGCTGGCGCCGATCGGGTGGCCGAGCGCGACGGCGCCGCCGTTGACGTTGACGATCCCCTCGTCCAGCTCGAGCTCGTGGGTGGAGCGGAGCGCCACGGCGGCGAAGGCCTCGTTGATCTCCACCAGGTCGAGGTCGGCGACGGCGACCCCGGCGCGCCGGCAGGCGTCGCGGATGGCGCGCGACGGCTGCGAGTGAAGGCTGGTGTCCGGCCCGGCCACGGTGCCGTAGGCGACGATCGTGGCGAGCACGGGCAGCCCCTCGGCGGCGGCCCGCTCGCGGGAGGTGACCACCACCGCGGCGGCCCCGTCGGAGATCTGGGAGGCGTTGCCGGCTGTGATCGTCCCGTCGGTGGAGAACGCCGGCCGCAGCCCGGCGAGCGCCTCGGCGGTGGTGCCCGGCCGGATGCCCTCGTCCTCCTCGACCAGGAGCGGCTCGCCCTTGCGCTGGGGAACCTGGACGGGGGCGATCTCCTCGCGCAGCGCGCCTTTGGCGGCGGCCGCTGCCCGCTCGTGGGAGCGGGCCGCCCACTCGTCCTGCGCGGCGCGGTCGATGCCCAGCCGCCGGTTGACCTGGTCGGAGAGGCCGCCCATATGGGCATGGTCGAAGGCGTCCCAGAGCCCGTCGTGGATCATCGCGTCGACCAGCTCGGCGTGGCCCATGCGGGCACCGAAGCGCGCCTTGGGCAGCAGGAAGGGCGCGCCGCTCATCGACTCCATGCCGCCGGCGGCCAGCAGCCCGGCCTGGCCGAGCTCGACGTACTGGGCGGCGGTGGCGATGGCGTTCAGCCCCGACAGGCAGACCTTGTTGACGGCGAGCGCCGGCGTCGTCATGGGGATCCCGGCCCTGACCGCCGCCTGCCGTGCGGTGATCTGGCCCTGCCCGGCCTGCAGCACGTGGCCCATGACGACGTGCTCGACCGCGTCGGGCGCAACCCCGGCGCGCTCCAGCGCCGCGCCGACCGCCAGGCCGCCGAGCTGGACCGCGGGCAGCGACGCCAGGGCGCCGCCGAAGCGGCCCAGCGGCGTGCGCGCGCCCGCGCAGATCACGGGTTCGGTTCGCTGGAACATCGGTGTCCCCCTTCGCGTGCGCTCGTCCGAGTCTACCGCCCGGGGTAGGAGGGCCAGACCGCCGGCACCGCAGGGCGGACGCCAACTGGGCAGGAAGAGTGGTGCCTGTGGACACACAACACGGACTGTCACGATCGGCTCGTATGGTTAGCGAAATGTCGAGAACCCCAAGCATCGAAAGCCGGTCGTGATGGCCACGGTGCTTCAGGCCTATCAGTTCGCGCTGGATCCCGCCCCCCGCACGCAAGCCACCCTCGCCTCCCACACCGGTGCGGCCCGATTCGCCTACAACTGGGGCTTGGAGCTGGTCACCGCCCGCCTGGACCAGCGGAAGGCCGGCCAGGACGTGCAGGTGCCGGGGACGCTGGCGGAGCTGCGACGGGAGTGGAACCGCGCCAAGTCTGACGTGGCGCCGTGGTGGGCCGAGAACTCCAAGGAGGCCTATAACAGCGGCCTGGACGCGCTCGCGCGGGCACTCAAGAACTGGAGCGATTCACGAAGCGGCGCGCCCGGGTCGCGTGCCGGTTCACCACCGGTGCCATCCGGGTGCTGCCCGGCCGCAAGCGTGTGCAGCTCCCCCGCATCGGCGTCGTCAAGACCCACGAGTCGACCCGCAAGCTGGCGCGGCGGCTGGAGCAGGGCACCGCCCGCATCGTGGCCGCCACCATCAGCCGCCGAGCCGATCGGTGGTTCGTGTCGTTCATCGTCGAAGTCCAGCGGGCCATCCCGACCACCAACGGCAAGCCGAGCGTGGTCGGGGTGGATGTAGGCGTCCGGCATCTGGCGGTGCTGTCCACCGGCCAGATCATCCCCAACCCTCGTGCCCTCGAACGCTCGCTGCGGAAGCTTCGCCGGCTGAACCGGCAGCTGGCCCGTCGCCCGCCAGGATCTAAACGCAGGAACCGGACGCGGCGGCGAATGGCGCGGGTCCATGCCCGGGCGGCCAACTTGCGCCAGGATGCCCTCCACAAGCTCACCACCAGCGTCGCCACCCAGCATGGCACGGTGGTGGTCGAGCAGCTCAACGTCGCCGGCCTGCTGCGCAACCGGCGGCTTGCCCGCGCGATCGCCGATACCGGCATGGCCGAGCCGCGTCGTCTGCTCGCCTACAAGACCGGGTGGTATGGCAGCCGGCTGGTGGTAGCCGACCCGTTCTTTCCTTCGTCCAGGACGTGCTCTGGGTGTGGGTGGGTGAAAGCCAAGCTCACCCTCGCCGAGCGCACCTTTACCTGTGAGGCCTGCGGGCTGGTCATGGATCGGGACCTGAATGCCGCCCGTAACCTCGCCAAGCTCGTGGAGTTGATTATGGCCGCCGGGAGTGGACCGGAGGCCTTAAACGCTCGTGGAGCCGACCGGAAGCCCCAGCCTGCTGGGCAGGTGGCCGTGAAGCGAGAAGCCGGCACCGGGTCCCGCCCGGGTAAGACCGGCGCCGTCGACGCGCAAGCGTTGACTGCCCGGACGTCGACGCCGGGTAACGGTAGGCTGGCCCTGTGAGCCTCGGGTTCGTCCACGCCTGCGAGCAGAACCACCTGAACCTGTCCACCATCGGCGGCGGCGGGGTGGTGCAGCTCCAGGCGGGCAAGGTCGTGACCTGCCCGCTGGACCCGCTGTGGATCTACAACTGGGCCTTCGGGGTGCGGCGGGCGTTCGACCTGGAGGCGGCCGCCGCCGCCTTCCGGACCGCCGGGCGCGACTACGTCCACGTGCTCGCCTCGCCGTCGTCCCATCCCGGCCTGCCGGACGAGCTGGCGGGCCTCGGCTTCCGGCACACCGAGACGCAGGCCTACCGGCGGACCACCGGCACCGGCGCCGGCGCGCCCGGCCTGCTGGAGCTCGGCCCGGACGGCTTCGACGGGTTCCTCGGCATCTGGCGTGCCGCCTGGGGCGACGAGGACGGCGACGACGGCCGCGAGCAGGCCTACCGGCACCGCTTCCGGGACCCCCGCAGCCGCCCCTACCGGACCGCCGACGGCGACGGGGCGTTCCTGCTGTTCGGCTCCGGGACCACCACCCAGCTCTGCCACCTCGGGGTCCGCCGGGCGGCCCAGGGGCGGGGCCTGGGCCGGCGCATGCTGGAGCTGGCCAGCGGCCTGGTCCCGGCGGGCCGGCCGCTGTGGCTGTTCACGCAGGCCGGTGGCCCGGGCGACCGGACCGCGGCCGCCGCCGGCTGGATGCTCGACCACCGCGCCACCGACTGGATGCTCGACCTGCCCCCGCGGGACCCGGGGACCTGACCACGGCGAAGGGACGGCGCAACGTGCGGCTTGGACGACTGGATCACGTCGGCATCGCGGTCACCGACCTGGCCGCCGCCCGCGACCTCTACGAGCGGACGCTCGGCCTCCGGGTGGCCCACGAGGAGGTGCTCCCCGACCAGGGCGTCCACGAGCTGCTGTTCCGGAGCGGCGACGCCTTTGTGCAGCTGGTGGCCCCGCTCGCGGCGGACACGCCGGTCGGGCGCTTCCTGACCAGGCGGGGCGAGGGCGTCCACCACGTCGGCTATCTGGTGCCCGACGTCGCCGCCGCCGTCCGGGAGCTGCGCGCCGAGGGGGTCGAGGTGATCGACCCGGCACCCCGGACCGGGTCCGGCGGAACCGTCGTCGCCTTCGTCCACCCCAAGTCCGTCCGCGGCGTCCTGGTCGAGCTGGTCGAGGAAGGCAGCGGCCACCGCGGCACGTAGCGAGGGGGGCAGGAGCCGGTCCTCCCCTGCCCCCCTCGCGCTGTCGCTCCGGCCGGGGGATCCGGAGCGTCGGCTAGCCGGAGAGTACTAGATGCGTCGATATGTTGTCACCGCAGGGCCGGGATCAAACCCAGATGGGCGCGAGGAAATCGAGCAGGGCCTCGTTGACGACGTCGGGCCGCTCCAGGCTTGAGAGGTGGCCGGCCCGCTCGACCAGCAGGAAGCGGGCGTCCGGGATGGCGGCCGCCAGCTCGCGGCCGACCTCCGGGCCGGTGATCGCGTCCTCCTCGCCGGCGACGACCAGGGAGGGGACGGCGACCGCGGCGAGCACGTCGGCGGAGTCCGGCCGCGCCGCCATGCCCCGCTGGGCGCCGGCGATGGCGCGCGGGTCCTGCTCGCCGATCAGGGCGGTGACGCGCTCGACCAGCTCGGGACGCTCCTCCAGGCTGGTCTTGCCGAGCACCCGTGGCAGCGTCACCTCGGGGACGAAGCCGGTGCCCTCGGCGAGCACCCGCTCCGCCATCGCCAGGCGGTCGGCCCGCGCCTGCTCGGTGTCGGCGCCGGCCTTGGTGTCCAGGAGCAGCAGGCCGCCGAGGCGGTCGGGGTGGCGGCGGACGAACGCCAGCGCGACGTAGCCGCCCATCGACAGGCCACCGAGGATGACCCGATCGAGGCCGCGGTCGTCGAGCAGGCGCGCGACGTCGTCGGCGAGCAGGTCCATGCCGGCCTCCTCGACCGCCTGCTCCCTGGCCGCCCCGAAGCCGCGCAGGTCGGGGACGATCACCTGGTAGCTGCCTGCCAGCGCCTCGACCTGGGGCGCCCACATGCGCCCGTCGAGCGGGAAGGCGTGCAGCAGCACCACCGGGGTGCCGGCGCCGCTGGTCACGGCTGGCGGCAGCGGTGCCGGCGCCGGCTCCGGGACCGGGGACGGTGGCTGCGGGTCGCCGACGGCAGCGGCCTCGGGCTCGGGCATGGGTGCTCCTTGGTGGTTGGGGGGTCAGGACCCGGGGCTCGGTGGCCTGGTACCCCATTGGACCGGGAGGGGAGGCGCTTCCAGGTCGAGGGCGCGGAGGACGCCGGCGAGCAGGCCGGCGGTGAACCCCCACACCAGCGTGCCGCCGACCCAGAAGACCGGGCTGCGCAGGTCGCCGACGCCCCTGGCGCGGACGACGTCCTCGCCGAGGATACGGCTGATCGGCAGCGTGCCGTGGTTGGCCGGGTCGGCGAGCTGCCGCAGGGTGGGCCGCAGGATGCCGGCCACCTCCTCCGGGCTCGGGCGCAGCGGCGCCCGGCCGTCCCAGACACCGACGACCGGCAGCACGTCGAAGTCGGAGACGGGCAGGTAGGCGCGGTCGAGGCTGCCGAGCACCCGCACCGCCGCCGGGTCCAGCCCGACCTCCTCCTGCGCCTCCCGCAGCGCGGCGGCGACCCCGTCGGCGTCGCTGGGGTCGACCGCCCCACCCGGCAGGCCGACCTGGCCGGCGTGCTGGCGGAGGTGATCGGGCCGCTGCACCAGCAGCAGCTCGAGGTCGTCGGCCCCGTCGACCGGCGCCAGGGCGAGCAGCACCGACGCGGGCACGCCGGTCTGGCCGGAGGGGTCCGGGGAACCCCGAAGGGGTGCCCCGGTGGAATCTTCCGGGACCACGAACGGCAGCCGGGCCACCCGGTCGAGCAGCGAGTCGGTCACCCACCCAGCATAGGTGCTGCCGGGGGTCACGCCAGCAGCCCGCCGTCCACCACCAGGGTCGCCCCGGTGATGTAGCTGCCCGCGTCGGAGGCGAGCAGCAGCAGCGGACCGGCCAGCTCCTCGACGTCGGCCCAGCGGCCGAGGGGGACCTGGGCGACCAGGGCCCGGCTGGTCTCCGGATCGGACCACATCCGGCGGGTCAGCTCGGTGCGCACCCAGCCGGGGGCCAGGCAGTTGACCCGCACCCCGAGCGGGGCCGCCTCCACGGCGAGGGTGCGGGTGAAGGCGATCACCCCCGCCTTGGCCGTCCCGTAGGCGGCCAGCCCGGGCGTCGCGGTGAAGCCGGCGATGCTGGCGACGTTCACGATCGACCCGCCGGCCGGCAGGTGGCCGAGCGCGGCCCGGCAGCCGACGAACACCGAACGGAGGTTGAGCGCGAGCACCTTGTCCCAGCCGTCGCTGCGCGTGTCGGCGACCGGCGCGGTGAAGCCCTGGCCGCCGGCCACGTTGACGACCACGTCGAGCCGGCCGGTGGCCTCCAGCGCCCCGGCCACGGTCGCCTCGACGGCGGCCTCGTCCAGGACGTCGGTGACCGCCACCAGCGCGTCGGGGGCGCCGGCCCGCCGGGCGGCGGCGGCCACCTCCTCCAGGTCCTCGGCCGAGCGGGCGGCGAGCACCACCGTGGCGCCGGCGGCCGCCATCGTCAGCGCCGCCTGCCTGCCGATGCCGCGGCTGGCCCCGGTGACCAGCGCGGTGCGGCCGTCCAGCCGGAAGCTGTCGCCAATGGTCATGCTCGGGGCTGCTGCTCCTTCCTCTGCTGTCTCGCCCAACTCTACGTCGCCGGGGGCTTTCGCCGCGCGGCCCGGCGCAGCTCGGCGAAGCGCCGCTCCCAGCAGGCCTTGTGCCAGTGGCGGCGCTGCTCCGGCTCGCCCTCCGGCCACACCACCAGGTGGAGGGTGCGCGGGAAGATCTCCTGGTCGCAGCCTGGGCAGCGGTACACCTTGAGGGCCCGGTAGGGCTGCACGAAGCGGAGATGCCAACCCTCGGCGACCCATTCCAGCGCCAGGGGCTCGCCCCGGAACCGCCACGGCGAGTCCATTACCGATCCACCGGGGCACCCCTCTGGGGTTCCCCGGACCCCTCCAGGCCCAGCAGGCGGACGGCGTTGTCCCTGGTCACGCGGCGGAAGGCGGCGGGCGACAGGCGCTCGGCCCAGGCGGAGAGGACCTTCTCGGCGCCGAAGAACGGGGCGTCGGAGCCGAACAGCACCCGTTCCGAAAGGCGGCCCTCAGCCTCGCGGACCACCTCGTCGGGGACGTAGCGGGGCGCCCAGCCCGACAGCTCCAGGTAGACGTTGGCCTTGTGGAGGGCGATCGCGACCGCCTCCAGGTGCCAGGGCCAGCCGAAGTGGGCCATGATCACCGGCAGCTCCGGGTAGCGGGCGGCGACCCCGTCCAGGTGGATGGGGCGGGCGTAAGCCAGCTCGATGCCCTGGCCGCCTGGGGTGCCGGCGCCGATGCCGCTGGTGCCGGTGTGGAACAGGCAGGGTGCGCCGTACTCGGCGGCCCGCTCGAACAGGTCGCTCCAGCGCTGGTCGTCCGGCCGGAACGCCTGCATCGACGGGTGGAACTTGTAGCCGAGCAGGCCGAGCTCCTCGTGGGTGCGGCGCATCTCCCGCAGCGCGCCGGCCTGCTTCCACGGGTCGATGCCGGCGAAGCCGACGAAGCGGCCGGGGAAGCGCCGGACGATCTCGGCGACGAGGTCGTTGGAGAGCGGCGGCCGGCGGGTCGTGGTCTCCGCGTCCCAGCCGAGCAGCACCGCCACGCAGTCGATCGCCTCGTAGGCGGCGGCCAGCTCCTCGGCCGTCTGCAGCACGATCTGGCTGCGGAAGTAGCGCTCGGCCGGCTCACGGTACGGCCCCAGACTGCCCTCCACCCACTCGGCAAGGGGTAGGTGGACGTGAAGGTCGACGGCGCGCACGGCGCGAGTCTACGCAACCGGATAGCCTCGCGTGGCGATGAACCGCTTCGAGGATGCCATCGCCCGCGAGCTGTCGACCAGCGTGCGCGCCAGGACCCGCAGCCTCCGGGCGCTCGCCCGCTGGGCGGCGGCGATGCTGCCACCGGGCGCGCTGGTCGCCGACGGCGTGGCCCTGGTCACCGAGCGCCTCGGCGAGGGCGACCCGGACGCCCTGGCCGCCGAGGTGATGGCGGAGGCGCCGTCCCGCTTCGGCCGCAACTGGGAGTCGGGCCCGGCCCACTGACGGCGCGGGCGTGCATGATCTCTTCGCGTCCGGGGCAGGGTGGGCCTGCACGCCGGCGGGTCTCGTAGGCGGTGGGAGATCGGCCAGCGGGACGCCGGTGGCGGCGACCGCCGTGGGCGGGATCCCGGAGATCGTGGTCGACGGGGACAGCGGCCTGCTGGTCGAGCCCGGGAGCGCGGCAGCGATGGCCGACGCCGTCGACTACCTGCCCGCCGGCTGGTCGAGGAGCGCTTCACCTGGGACGTGGTCGCCAGCCGCTTCGGACTCGCGCTGGAGCAGTTCTGACCCGGGCGCGGCGCCCAAGGTGACCGACGGCACGCCCCCGCGGTGACGGCCGTCACCGCCCGAGGAGGTGGGCGCTCGCCATGCTTACCGGGTGGCGGCAACACCAGCGATGGAGGCTTGCATGACCAGCGTCCGTGTCCCCGGCTTCCTCCCCTCGACCAGGGGCCTGCACTTTCCCAACGCCTTCCCGCACGTCCCGAACTTCGAGGTCGACCTGCCGGGCGGGCGTAGCATCCCGGTCGGCGACGCCGCCAACGGGCTCTGCGGCGGCATGGCCTACACCGTCCGCGACCTGTTCGAGGCCGGCGCCGTCCCGCCGGCGCTCACCGACGTCCCCGGCGACGGCCCCTTGTTCGAGTACATCGCCGAGCGGCTGCTGGAGAGCTTCGACCTGCCGTTGGGACCCGCGACCTACCTCAGACTGATGCACCCGGCGCTGCCCGACGGCGACCTCGCCATCATCCACGGCCGCGCCTGGCGGATGATCCGCGTGGAGTGGCCGGCGATCCGCGGCGACCTGGACCGCGGCACGCTGAGCCCGCTCGGCCTGGTCAAGGCCAAGTCGCGCAACCCGACGGACCTCGGCAAGAACCACCAGGTCCTCGCGTGGGGCTACGACCTGGAGGGAACCAGCCTGACCCTGCGCCTGTACGACCCGAACCACCCCGACGACGACGGCGTCACCATGGCGCTGGACCTCGGCCACCCGCGCCGCGCCACCCCGGTGACCTGCTCGCACGGGGGAACGGTG
>Ga0307278_10000055_pt1 | contig 54243 bp, 57 predicted proteins | sample ER_DNA_117_FD_194482 | JGI IMG/M metagenome (GOLD analysis project Ga0307278, IMG submission 194482) | Bulk soil microbial communities from the East River watershed near Crested Butte, Colorado, United States - ER_DNA_117 | ecosystem: Environmental > Terrestrial > Soil > Floodplain | place... | reverse complement strand
TGGGCGGCCGGGCGGACGAGGTGCTGATCGGCGGCAAGATGGCCGAGCAGATCCGCGACGAGAATCCGCTCGACTTCGAGGTCGAGCTCCCGAGCGACGTCGTGGCGGCCGCAGAGTTCGCCGAGGATGCGCAGGCCAGGGTCGTGCCCTACGGCGAGCTGCCGGAAGGCTGGCTCGGCCTCGACATCGGCCCGGAGACGCGCGAGTCCTTCGCGTCCAGGATCGCTGGGGCGAAGACGGTCTTCTGGAACGGGCCGATGGGCGTCTTCGAGTGGCCGCGCTTCGCGGAGGGCACGAAGGCCGTCGCCGAGGCCGTCGTTCACGCAGACGCGCACACGGTCGTCGGCGGCGCCGATTCGGTCCGCGCGCTGACCGGGCTGGGCCTTGCCGACGAGGTCGACTGGGCCTCGACCGGCGGAGGAGCCGCCCTCGAGCTCCTGGAAGGGAAAGAATTGCCGGGAGTGGCGGCGATCCCGGAGGCGTAGATGCTCATCGCAGGCAACTGGAAGATGTACAAGGGCCCGGCCGAGACCGCCGAGTTCTGTATCGAGCTCAAGCGGCGTCTCGGCGACCTCGAGGGCGTCGACGTCGCCGTCTGCCCGCCGTACACGTCGCTTGCCGTCGCGGTGCAGATTCTGGCCGGGACGGAGATCGCGGTTGCGGCGCAGAACGTCCACTGGGAGCCGGAAGGACCCTTCACCGGTGAAGTCTCCGCACCGATGCTGCGCGAGCTCGGGGTTTACGGCGCCATCGTCGGCCACTCCGAGCGCCGCCAGTTCTTCGGGGAGACCGACGAGCTGGTTGCGAAGCGCGCCCAGGCCGCACTCGAGACCGGGCTCTCGGTGATCGCCTGCGTCGGCGAGACGGAGCCCGAACGGGAAGCAGGTGAGACCGAGGACGTGCTAAGCCGCCAGGTCTCGGTGCTCGAGGCCGAGGACAACCTCGTCGTCGCCTACGAGCCCGTCTGGGCGATCGGGACCGGCAAGACGGCGACGCCCAAGCTGGCGCAGGAGGTACACGCGTTCATCAAGGGCCTGCTCGACGTGCCCGTCCTCTACGGCGGCTCGGTGAAGCCGGAGAACGCGGGCGAGCTGCTGGAGCTGCCCGACGTGGACGGCGCCCTCGTCGGCGGCGCCTCCCTCGACGTGGAATCGTTCGCGGCGATTTGCCTCAGCGCTACGCACTCGTAGCGATCGTCATCCTGGACGGATGGGGGCTCGCACCCCCCGGGCCCGGCAACGCCGTCGAGCTCGCGGACACCCCGGTCTTCGACCGGCTCTGGGCTACCTATCCGCACACGACCCTGAAGGCCTCGGGCGAGGCTGTCGGCCTCCCGCCCGGCCAGATGGGCAACTCCGAGGTCGGGCACCTGACGATCGGCTCCGGGCGCGTGCTCTTCCAGGACCTGATGCGGGTCAACAAGTCGATCGAAGACGGGTCGTTCTTCCAGAATCCTGCGCTCGTGAGCGCCTTCGAGCGCGGTGAAAGCGTCCATCTCCTCGGCCTGGTCTCTCACGGCGGCGTCCACTCCCATATCGACCACGTGAAGGCGCTCCTTCGCTTCGCGCCGGAGAAGACATGGATTCACGCCTTCACCGATGGGCGCGACGTTTCGCCGCACTCCGCGGTCCACGACCTGGCCGAGCTCCCGACTGACCGGATCGCGACCGTGGCCGGCCGCTACTACGCCATGGACCGCGACGGCCACTGGGACCGAACGGACAAGGCACTTGCCGCCATCACGGGGTCTGACCCCGATCAAAGGTGTGACGATCCGGTTACGGCCGTGCGCCGTAGTTATGAGAAAGATGTCACCGACGAGTTCATCGAGCCGGTCGCCATCGAGGGGCGCTCCCGGCTCGGGCCGGCCGACTCGGCGATCTTCTTCAACTTCCGCCCCGACCGCGCGAGGCAGTTGACCGAACGCCTCCTGGCCTCACGATTCGATGTGACGACGATGACGCGCTACCGCCAGGACTTCGATTGCCCGGTCGCCTTCGAGCAGCAGGAGGTGCACGAGACGATGGCCGAGGTCTGCGCCGAGCACGGCATCCGTCAGCTCCACGTCGCCGAGACCGAGAAGTACGCCCACGTCACGTACTTCTTCAATGGCGGGCGCGAAGACGAATGGGCAGGCGAGCGGCGCATCCTCGTTCCATCTCCTCGTGACGTGCCGAGCTACGACCACAAGCCCGAGATGTCGGCCGCGCAGGTCGCCGAGGAGCTCGACCAGGCGCTCGCCGAGGACGGCTACGGCTTCGTGATCGTCAACCTCGCAAACCCGGACATGGTTGGCCATACCGGATCGATCCCGGCGGCCGTGAAGGCGGTCGAGGCCGCCGACGCTGCCCTCGGCAGGGTCCTGGATGCGGTGGAGCGGGAGGGAGGCGTCTCGCTCGTGACCGCGGATCACGGCAATGCCGAGCAGATGCTGGACGACGACGGCACGCCACATACCGCACATACGTCGAACCCGGTCCCGCTCGTGATCACCGACAACGACGTTTCGTTACGGGACGACGGGGAACTCAGCGACCTCGTGCCGACGACGATTTCCCTGCTAGGCCTTGCAAAACCTTTACAGATGTCGGGCGACAATGTGATCGTGGAGAGCGAATAGCGGGCTATACTCGGCCACCTTCTCGATGCCCCTCCAGCAACCTGATTTTGGCGTCCTGCGGAAGGCCCAGCGAGGTGACGAGCGGGCTTTCACGCTGATCGTTCGCGCCTACGAGGGCCCCGTCTTCAACTATGTCCTGAGGCTCGTCGGCAACCGCACCCAGGCCGAGGACCTGACGCAAGAGGTCTTCCTCCGGGTCTTCCAGGGCCTCCCCAAGTTCTCGCTGCGCTCGAAGTTCACGACCTGGCTGTTCCAGGTGACGAAGAACCGCGTGCTCGACGAGCTCCGCGCGAACGAGCGCCGCCCGCGGCTGACAGTTGCGCTCGACGACATTCCGCCGCTCGAGGTCGTGGACGCGCCGTTCGAGCGTGTCGAGACGATGGATGCGGTCTGGCGCTCGGTCGGAGACCTGAACGTCGACCTCAAGATGGCGCTGCTCCTGCGCGACGTCGTCGGTCTCTCGTACACGGAGATCGCGGACTCGCTCGAGATCACGCTCGCCACGGTCAAGTGGCGCATCTACAGGGCGCGAGAAGACGTACAGCTCGCACTTGCCCGCGAAGGCATCACCTTCGGTAGCGACGAGCCGCTCCGCTCCGCGCCCAATACCGTCAGCACCGCGATCTCGAGCTAGGAGGGCTTGGCGAAACGACGGCTGTGCCGCCGGGCCGCGCTGCTCGCCCCGGCGACGAGCGACGTTCCGCCAATCCCTCCTAGACGCCGCGCGCGAGGCGCTCGGCCAGCGCCTCGGGCAGCTCCCGTTCACGGATCTCGGCTTGCGTTCGCTCGACGGGATAGTCGACGCGCCGAAACAGCGCCCTCTGCGCCTCGAGGTCGAGCTCGATCCAGGCTGCCCGCGGGTCGCCGTCACGTGGCTGGCCGACCGAGCCGGGGTTCAGCAGCCAGCGGCCGGCGGTGAGGTCCGCCTCCGAGCCGCCGGGCGCGAGCCCGCCGCCGAGCTGGCCTTCGAGGACCGCGATCGCAAGCGCCAGGTGGCTGTGACCGACGAGGACGACGGGCGACTCGGTCCGCTCAAGCGCATCGCGGGCGGCCTCCTCCGTGATCACGTATTCCCAGACTGGGTCTCGCGGGCTCGCGTGGAAGAGTTGCGCGCCGTCGGCCTCCGCTGTGGGTGAGAGGCCGGCGAGGTAGTCGCGGTTCTCGTCGACGAGCGCCGCCTGCGTCCAGCGGGCGCTGAAGGCGGCGTCGAGCGCGAAGTCGTCGAGATCGATCCGGCCGAGCGCGGCGAGATCGTGATTCCCGACCAGACAGAGATCAGTGCGCTCCCGCACGATCTCGACCACCTCATTCGGGCGCGGCCCGTAGCCGACGAGGTCGCCGAGGCACCACGTTCGGTCCGGCGGGTCGACGGCGATTGCCTCGAGGACGGACTCGAGCGCGTGTAAGTTCGCGTGGATGTCAGAGATGACGGCGACTCGCAACGGCCTGTCCTCGCGGGCGGCAACGATAACCGTGCTCGCCGCGGTGGTCTGGATCGTCGGTGCGGCTCTGCTCTGGCGGACGACGGTGCCGGACGACCTCAGCCTGCCAAAGCTCGATCCCCGCGACTACTTCAGCGCGGCCGATCTGACGCGAACGGCGCACTACGAGCGCTTCGTCCGAGTCGATTTCATCCTCTCGACGCTGGCCTCGATCGCCGCCTTACTCGTTCTCGTTCGCCGCGCGCCTCGTCTCGCGCGGAGCACCGGGCTCGGTCCGATCGGCGCCGGCCTCATCGTCGGCATGGTGATGCTGATCGTTCTCTGGGCGGTCAACCTCCCGTTCGCCCTGGCCCTGCGTGCCTGGGAGCAGCACTACGGCCTCACCCGGGGTTCCTGGATCGAGTGGCTGATCGAGCCCTGGGCGGAGCTGGGAGGCGGAGTCGCGCTCGTCATGCTCCAGATTGCGATTCTGATGGCTCTCGCGCGCCGCTATCCGCGCAACTGGTGGCTGCCTGTGACGCCGGTGTTTCTTACCTTGGCCGCCTTCTTCGTCCTCGTCTCGCCGTATCTCCTCGCCTTCGGCGTCGATCCCCCGAAGAGCCCTCAGCTTCGCTCCGACATCCAGCGGCTCGAGCGAATCGAGCACGTCGAGGGTACGGCCGTCGACGTCGAGAAGGTCAGCGACACGACGAAGCAGGCGAACGCGTTCGCGACGGGCCTCGGCCGGACGACTCGCGTCGTTCTCTGGGACACGCTGCTCGACGGGCGCTTCACACGCCGAGAGGTGCGGTTCGTCGTAGCCCACGAGTTCGGGCATCTCGCGCACAAGCACCTGTTGAGAGGCCTCGGCTGGTCGGTCCTCTTCGCCTTCCCGATCACGTTCTTCCTGGCCCGAGCGACGAGGCGGCGAGGGGGCATGGGTGACCCAGGCGTGCTCCCCTACGGAGTACTGGTGCTGGTGCTGGTGAACATCGCCCTCACGCCCGCGGCGAACTTGATCTCACGGCACTTCGAGTCGGAAGCCGACTGGTCGGCGCTCAGGGCGACGCGAGATCCCGCCTCGGGGCGTGGGCTCTTCCAGAAGTTTTCGAAGATAAGCCTGCAGCAGCCGAACCCCCCGACCTGGGCGTATGTCTTCTTCGACACGCACCCCACGACCATGCAGCGGATCGCGATGACCCGGGCCTGGGAAAGCGAGCGCTGAGGCGCTGCTCTAGGTGTCTTCGCCCTCGCTGGTCTCCGGGAGGTTTCGGATCCCCTCACGGCTGTTCCACTTCGAGTAGGCGTCGTTCATCGCCTCCAGGAGCTCGCCCATGAACCGTGTCGACAGGTTCACGCGCGCGACGACGACGCCGGGCACGTCGCCCTCCTCGACCTCGTGGTCGATGCGCGCAAACGTCAGCGTGAACTCGTAGTTCGAGAAGCTGATGTTGGCGAAGTTCGAGTAGACGCCGGCCATCACTTCCGGGTCGATGTGAATGTTCAGCTGGCGCTGCTGGCCTTCGTCTTCCACGCTCCTACGATATACCCGTGGAGAAGGCCTTCTCGGGGAGACGGATCGCGTTCGCGCTGGCGGGCGCGGTGGCGGTCATCCTCGCCGGGACAGTCGGTTTCTACTGGGCGGCGGACGAGGATTGGCTGCAGGCTTTCTACCGCTCAGTCGTCACGAGCTCGCTCACCGGGCTCGACACCGTGCCCACGAACGACTCGACCCGGCTGATCTCGATCGGGCTCGTTCTCGCCGGACTGACTATCTTTGCGTTCATCGCAACGATCCTCGTCGAGGGGATCGCTCGCGGAGTCTTCACCGGCGCACTGGTCGAACGAAGGAGGCGGCGCGCGATCGAGCAGCTCCACGACCACTACATCATCTGCGGGTATGGACGGGTCGGCCGTCGTGTCGCGGACGAGTTCCGCGACTCGGGCGCGACGTACGTCGTCCTTGATTTCAACGCTGAGGCGATCGAGTACGCGCGCGAGCGCGGCGACCTCTTCATCGAGGGCAACGGTACGAATGACGAAGACCTCGAGGCGACGGGCATCTCCCGCGCGAAGGGGCTGGTCGCCTCGTCCGACTCCGACGTGGACAACCTCTACATCACTCTGTCGGCGAAGACTGCCCGGCCGGACCTCCTGATCGTCGCGCGGGCCTCCGAGGAAGACGTGGCCGAGAAGCTCCGCCGCGCCGGTGCCGACCGCGTCGTCCAGCCCTACTCGACCGCCGGCAAGGAGATGGCGGCGCTGGTCCTGAAGCCGCAGGTCGCTGCGTTCCTCGAAATGGTCACCGGCACCGGAGGCGGCGATCTCCAATATGAGGAGATCGAGGTCACCGACGCCAGCGGCCAGGCGGGGAAGACGATCCGCGTGCTGCGGATCCGTCACGAGACGGGCGCGGTCATCGTCGCCCTACGCAAGCGGGACGGTACATTCGACTCGACGCCCGACCCCGAGGTAGTGCTCGAGGCGGGCGACGTGATGATCGCCGCCGGAAGTGCCGATGAGCTGCGCGCCCTCGAAGAGCTCTTTGCTCCCCGCGAGACCATTGCCGGCTGAGACTGTCTCGAAGCTCGAGGAGGAGCTGAGCCGTATCACCGGCGCGCGGCTCGAGCTCGAGCGGCCCTCGAGCGCCGAACACGGGGACTACGCGACGAACGCGGCGCTCCAGCTTGCGCCCGAGCGGAAGCGGGCCCCGCGCGAGATCGCCGAGGAGCTGGCCGAGCAGGCCACCGGCTTGCCGCTCGTCGAGCGCGCGGAGGTGGCCGGGCCCGGGTTCGTCAATCTCTGGCTCGCGCCGGCCTTCTACGGAGAGGCACTCGCAGAGATCCTCGCCGCCGGCGACGCCTATGGCGGGGGATTTGCCGACCCGAAGGAGCGTGTCCAGGTCGAGATGGTCTCGGCGAACCCGACTGGGCCCATCACAGTCGCCTCCGCGCGCAACGCCGCGTACGGCGACTCGGTCGCGCGCGTGCTCGCGCACGCGGGTCACACGGTCGAGCGGGAGTACTACTACAACGACGCGGGCGCGCAGATGGAGAAGTTCCGCGCCTCGGTCGAGGCTTTTCGGCGTGGTGAGGAACCGCCGGAGGATGGGTACCGGGGCGCGTACGTCTCCGAGCTCGCAGCCGGTGAAGGCGACCCCGTGCCGAAGATGCTTCTGCAGATCGAGCAGACGCTCGAGCGCTTCCGGATTCACTTCGACTCCTGGGCACGGCAAAGCGAGCTCGCGCAGCGACTACCCGAGCTGCTTCCGCGCCTCGACACCTATGAGAAGGAAGGAGCCGTCTGGGCGCGGTCATCGGCCTACGGCGACGAGGACGATCGAGTATTGATCCGGTCCTCGGAACTCGGAGGCGAGCCCACCTACCGGGCGGCCGACGTCGTCTACCTCGTGGACAAGCTCGAACGCGGATTCGACCGCGCTATCTACGTCCTGGGCGCCGATCACCACGGAACACGACAGTGGTACGGCGCGATCGCCCGCATGCTCGGCTACGATCCTGAACGGGTCGAGGTGCTCCTCTATCAGCTCGTGCACCTGACCGCGGGTGGGCAGCAGAAGAAGATCTCGAAGCGTCGCGGGGACGTCGTCTTCCTCGAAGACTTCATGGACGAGGTCGGGGTCGATGCCGCTCGTTGGTACCTCGTCAACCGGGGTCCCGACCAGGCGATCGAGATCGACGTCGACCTTGCCGCCGAGAAGACGCAGAAGAACCCCGTCTACTACGTGCAGTACGCCCACGCGCGGATCGCGGGCATCCTGCGCAACGCCGGCGACGCTGCGATCGGCTCGGAACCACCCCCGGATCTCTCGCGCGAGGAGCGCGACCTGATCAAGCGGTTGGCGGAGTTTCCCGACGTCGTCGCCGAGGCCGCGGAGCGACGCGGGCCGCAGGGCCTGCCGAATTACGCGATTCGTGTCGCCGACGACTTCCATCGCTTCTACCACGAGCATCGCGTCCTCGAGAGCGAGGCCCAGGCCTTCCGGCTCGGCCTCGTGCGCGCGACGCAGACCGTCATCGCGCGGAGCCTGGACCTGGTCGGCGTCGAGGCTCCGGAACGGATGTAGTGCGGCTCTTCGCCTGCCTGCTCGCGCTGCTTGCCGTCGGCGGCGCTTCCTGCGGCGGCAGCGGCGGCAGCTCGAAGCAGGACGTGCCGGGCAAGCCGCCGCGGGCCCTCCCCTCCCGGTGCGGCCCGGAGGGCCGGAACGTGAAGGCGCAGCTGGTCTGGTTTCGCGCGAGCGACGGCATCCTGCTCGACGGCGCCGCGATCGGCGACGGCGAGACGGCTGTTGTCCTCGCTCACGAGTACCCGTCGAACCTCTGCCTCTGGCTTCCGTATGCGAAGACGCTCGCGACTCATGGGTTCCGTGCGTTCGTCTTCGACCTTCGCGGCATGGGCGACTCTCAAAGCGCAAAGGCCTACGAGGACGCAGACCGGTACGACCGGGACGTCGAGGCCGCCGCCGCCGAGGTGCGTCGGCTCGGCGCGAAGAAGGTGTTCCTAGCGGGGGCTTCCATCGGCGGCGCAGCGGTCCTCGCCGCGGGCGCCTTCGTGACGCCGGAGCCGGCTGGGATCATCAGCTTCTCGGGGGAGACGTACGTGTCGGACGAGATCGACGCGCTGAAGGCGGCACCAAAGCTCAGCGCGCCCCTGCTCCTGCTCGTCGCGAGGCACGACGGCTACGTGACCGTCGACGATTATCGGAAGCTGGAAGCCAAGGCGGGGTCGCAGAACAAGCAACTCGTGGTCTACGCCGACTCCTGGCACGGGTGGGACCTCCTGTACACGGCCCCTTTCAAGGCGCGGGTCAACAAGCTCGTCCTCGGTTTCCTGAAGGAACACTCGGCCGACGGGGATTAGGATGGCGGTGTGACCGAGAGCGCCGAAAGCCCGCTCTCAACGCTTCCCGGCTCGGCTCCCGACCGTAACCTCGCGCTGGAGCTCGTGCGGGTCACCGAGTCGGCTGCGATGGCCGCGGGCCGCTGGATCGGGCGCGGCGACAAGATCTCGGCCGACCAGGCGGCGGTCGACGGCATGCGGGTCATGCTTGATACGGCGTCGATGTCCGGCGTCGTCGTCATCGGCGAGGGCGAGAAGGACAAGGCGCCGATGCTCTACAACGGTGAGGAAGTGGGGTCGGGGTCGGGGCCTGAGGTGGACGTCGCGGTCGACCCGCTCGAAGGGACGACGCTGACCGCGAAGGGCCAGCCGAACGCGATCGCCACGATCGCGGCTGCCGAGCGGGGGACGATGTTCTTCCCAGGCGCCGCGGTCTATATGGACAAGATCGCCTGCGGACCTGAAGCGGCGGACGCCGTCGACATCGAGGCGCCACCGGCCGAGAACGTCAAGCGGGTGGCGAAGGCGAAAGGCGTGCAGCCGCACGAGATCTCGGTCGTCGTCCTCGAGCGCGACCGGCACCAGGATCTGATTGCCGAGCTACGCGCGATCGAGGCGAAAGTGCTCCTGATCACCGACGGCGACGTCGCGCCGGCGATCGCGGCCGCGCAGCCCGGGACGGGTGTCGACCTCTTGATGGGCATCGGCGGCACTCCCGAGGGCGTGCTCTCGGCCTCCGCACTCAAGTGCGTGGGCGGCGTGCTGCTCGGCAAGCTCTGGCCGCGCAACGACGAGGAGCGGCGGGCCCTCGTCGACGCGGGCTACGACCTCGACCAGGTGCTGACGACCGACGACCTCGTCGGCGGCGACGACGTCTTCTTCGCAGCCACCGGGGTGACGACAGGAGCCCTCTTGCGCGGCGTGCGCTACACGAAGGACGGCGCGATCACGGACTCGATCGTCATGCGCTCCCGTTCCGGCACGGTGCGCCGCATCGAGGGGCAGCACGCCTTCGAGAAGCTCGAGGCGCTCTCCGGCGGCCGCTACCGCCACGTCGCAAGGCGTTAATCCCTCCTGTAACAACCGGGCTCGTATCGTGACTGAGCTTCGATGAGAAGAGTGTGTCTCTTTGCCGTCGCCGTGTTCTTGGGGCTCCTCGTGGCTCCGAGCGCCATGTCCACGGCTGGCGGGCGGCCGCCGGTGATCAAGTACGCGGACGACGATTTCGGCGCGATTCTCGCCACGCCGAAGAAGCAGGCCCTCTACTACTGGAACGTCGAGAAGCGCGCGGGCGGCAAGGTGCGATGCAAAGGTGCGTGCGCTCGAGCGTGGCCGCCGCTCATCGTGCAGCGCCGGTCTCAGGTCCCAACTCGCATCGCAGGCATTCCGGGCCGGCTAGGTGTCGTGCGCAGGCCCGATGGCCGGCTTCAGGTCACGCACCGCGGCCTGCCGGTCTACACGTATGCGCACGAAGGCCCGACGCAGGTGCTGTGCAACAACGTGAACGGCTGGTTCGTCGTTCGTCTGCGCTAGCCGAAGGTGACGACGAGCCGGTCGATCTCGGCGTCTCGCAGGCGAAGGATGAGCGAGCCGGCTCGGGCGACCGGATCAGCCCGCCACGCGTAGTCCGCGACGACCAGGTCTTCTCCGGACTCTCGGGTGCGCAGGATCACGATCTCGTCGTCCGGAGGCTGTTCGGCATACGCATCCGCGATCGCGGGCTTGCCGCGGAAGGGGCCTACCGGTACGCCCTCGAACGCGAGCTCCGCGTCGTCGGCGAACTGCTCGAGCATCCGCCCGAAATCGCCCGAGCGGACTCCCTCGTTGAAGCGCTCGACGTGAGACCGGAGGATTTCCTCGCTAAGCGACTTCGGCCGTCTCCCACTCGGGCGCGTACGAACCGGAGCGTGCCGCGCCGTTGAACTTCGCACGCCGATAGAACGCTTTTTGCGCTTCTTCCACTTTGCTCGGGTCGCCGCCCCAGGCCTTCAGTGCCGGAGCTTGGAGTGCTCGGCCGTACGAGAAGGAGAGCTCCCACGGATGGGTGCCGCGCTGATTCATGACATTCAGGCGCGCAGTTGCGTCCTCGTCGGCCATGCCGCCGGAGAGGAAGACCACTCCGGGGACTGCAGCCGGAACGGTGTTCTTCAGGCACTTAATCGTCAGCTCGGCCACCGTGTCGTCATCGGCCTGCTCCGGGCACTCGTAGCCGGACAGGACCATGTTCGTCTTCAGCAGCAAACCTTCGCGCTGGACGCGCTGGTCGAAGAGCTCGGTGAAGAGCGCCTGGAGCGTGCGATCGGTGACGCGGTAGGACTCTTCGATCGTGTGGTCGCCGTCCATCAGCACCTCCGGCTCGACGATCGGGACGAGGCCCGCCTCCTCGGACAGGGCCGCGTAGCGCGCGAGCGCGTGCGCGTTCACCCAGATGCAGTAATCGCTCGGGATCTCGTCGCCGATCGAGATCACCGCCCGCCACTTCGTGAAGCGCGCGCCGAGCTCACGGTACTCCTGGAGCCGCTCGCGGAGGCCGTCGAGGCCCTCCGTCACGGTCTCGCCCTCTGCGGCCGCCAGGGGCTTCGCGCCCTTGTCGACCTTGATCCCCGGGATGATCCCGCGGTCGGCGAGCAGCTTCGGGAACGGCGTCCCGTCGGATGCCGACTGGCGGATCGTCTCGTCGTAGAGGATGACCCCGCTGATGTAGTCCTCGACGCCCTCGGTCGTGAAGAGGAGCTCGCGGTAGGCGCGCCGGTTCTCCTCGGTCGATTCGACGCCGATCGAGTCGAAGCGCTTCTTGATCGTCCCGTCGCTCTCGTCGGCGGCGAGGATGCCTTTACCCTCGGCGACGAGCTGCCGCGCTGTGGTCTCCAGATCTGTCGCTTCCATGGTGGCCATGCCCATCCCTCCTGTTTCTCGTCGCCGAGATTATCTCCCGTTGCGCGCTATCCTGACCATCGCTCATCGCGGACGTAGCTCAGTTGGTAGAGCATCAGCTTCCCAAGCTGAGGGTCGCGGGTTCGATCCCCGTCGTCCGCTTCAGCTCGGCCAGGCCTCCGCGAGCTTCCGGCGCGTCTCGGCTAGATGCTCCGGCAGCACCTTCACGTCCGCGAGCACCGGCATGAAGTTCGTGTCGCCTGCCCAGCGCGGCACGAGATGCATGTGAACGTGGTCGGTGATACCGGCACCGGCGATCCGCCCGAGGTTCCAGCCCAGGTTGTAGCCCTGCGGCCCGTAGGCACCGGCGAGAGCGCCCATCCCCTGCCCTGCGAGCCGGTGCACGTCGAGCACCTCCTCGTCGTTCAGCTCGGCGAGCTCCCCGATATGGCGCAGCGGGGCGATCAGCAAATGCCCTGAGGCATAGGGGAACTTGTTCAGCACGACGAACGCGTGCGCGGCGCGCCGTACGACGAGGCCTTCCTCGTCGCCGCCGTCCTTGGCTGCGCAGAAGATGCATCCGGACTGCTCGTCGGCGCTGCCCACGTACTCGAGGCGCCAGGGTGCCCAGAGCGGTTTCGTCACGGGCGGCTTGTATCAGGAGTAGGTACCGTTTCGCGCGTGAACCGCGCGGGGGTCATCATGCTTGCGGCTGTCCTCGTCGCGCTCGGGGGTGCTTCCTCAGTGCAGGCCTGGCACGACCCCGAGCACGAGTGCTTTGGCGCGACGGAGACGATGGTCGGGACGCCGGCCAACGACGTCATGACTGGGACGCCTGCGGCCGACGTGATCAAGGCCGGCCCCGGCGACGACACGATCGACGGAGGCGGCGGCGACGACGTCATCTGCGGCGAGGACGGAAACGACACGATTCTTGGCGGCGCCGGCGACGACTCGATCTCGGGTGACCTCGGCGACGATCACGTGGACGGCGGGGAGGGCTTCGATGTCGCCTTCTACTACTGGTCGCCTGTCGGCGTCAGCGCGAGCCTCGAGACGAATACCGCCACCGGCTGGGGCACCGACACGCTCGCCAACTTCGAGGGCCTTGTCGGCTCGCTCCACGACGACGCGCTGACCGGGGACGCGCAGGACGATCTGTTGGACGGCCGCGCGGGCAACGACTCGCTGTCGGGCGGAGGCGGCAACGATGGGCTGGACGGCGACGCGGGCAACGATCTCCTCGACGGCGGTCCGGGTGCCGACCTCGTCTTCTACGACTACTCGCCGAACGCGGTCGTTGCGAACCTCGCGAGGCATACGGGACGCGGGTGGGGGACGGACACGTACCGCGCCGTCGAGGACCTGCACGGCTCGCAGCAGAACGACGTGCTGATCGGGAACGGGGGGGCGAACGTCATGGTCGGGCACTGCGGTGCAGACCGTATCCAGGGTGGTGGGGGAAGCGACCGGATCTCCGGGGATGCCTGCGACCCGGAGGGCGGCAAGCCGGGCAACGACCGCATGTACGGTGGGCCGGGCCGAGACCTACTGACCGGTGGGCCGCGCAAGGATTATGCCGACGGCGGCTCAGGCCGGGACAAGTGCAGCGCCGAGCGCAGGCGCCACTGTCCCTAGATCCAGCGCTTCTAGCGATCGAGGTCGTCACGGTGCCAAAGCCGCTTGTTCAGGGCCTTCATGTTCGCTGAGATCGTCTGAGGTCAGGCCAGGTTGGTAGAAAGTTCTACCCAGATGCCGGACTGGTCGACGGCCGAGTGGGCGCAAGTAGTCGCGACGGTCGCCGCCGGCATCGCCGCTATCGCTGCGAGCGTGGCTGCTGGGGTCTCGTTTGCTCAGCAGCGCCGATCCCGCCGACCGAACTTGTCGGCAGGAGTACTTCGTGATTTGTCGACCGGGCGCCTCGGCGCGTCGTTCTTTAACGGAGGACCAGGCGTCGCCGTCCAGGTGAGCTTCGTGCTCGTCTGCGGAGGCAGGAAGAAGCAAGGCCTGGTGAATGAAGGGCACCTCGGAGTGGGCGAGCGAAGCAAGCTCGACTTCGACATCTACGCGAAGGGGCACGAGCGCTCGCCTCTCATGTGGTCCTGCACAGACGTCGACTGGAACGTCTACATCTGGTCAACCGACTGGAAGGCCCGACGATTCTCGCGCCGACGATGGCTGCGTCGGAAGGATCATTCATTGACTAGCCAGTTCGCGCTCATGTATCCCGACGTCCCCATTCCCAAGTAGTCGACGCTCGAGCGCCTCGGCTTCGTCGCGGAAGACGGTTCCGGCCAGGTGGAGATAGATCTTCGTCGTCTGCATCGAGCGGTGGCCGGCGCGGGACATGAGCGCGATCGGCGTCTCGCCGGCCGCGGCGCCGTTCGTCAGCGATGCGTGACGAGCGTCGTGGAAAGGCCGAACGTAGTCCGTGATACCGGCTCTCTTCAGCGCCGCCCGGAACTCGCCCGCGTACCACTCGTGGTCGATCATCGAGCCCCGCTTCGGGTGGCAGAAGACCCCTCGTCGTCGCCTTTGAACGCTGAGCGGCGGCGGTGCTGCCAGAGCTCCTCGGCGAGCGTGGGGGAGAGTGCGACCAGGCGCTCTCCCTCCTCGCTCTTCGAGTCCCGAACGCGGAGCACGTTCTCGACGAGGTCGACGTCACGCTAGCGGAGCCCCTGAAGCTCGAAGCGACGGAGGCCCGTCAGCATCAGCGTCAGGAACATGATCCGCGCCTGGTCGTCGGCGAACTCGCGCAGCACCCGTCCGACTTCGATCGGCTCGAGGATCCGCCAGCGCTTGCGCGGCACCTTCGGCCGCTCGGTTCCCTCGACGGGGTTCGACTCCACGAGCTCTTCGGCCTTCGCGCTCTTAATGTTCGGGTGAACTTCGCCATCTCACCCATGAATGTAGCCTCGTAGCGGCAACCGCACGCGTCGCTGCTGCGCGAGGCGCTCAGACGGGCGGCTCCGCGCACCAGCCGCGCACCGGCGAAACGGACCGTGGTGCGCGGGATTTGGGACCGATTCGGGCGCTCAGGGGCTGTGGCGAGGCGGAAGTTGCGGTGTCGGCTGCGGCAGGCAGCGGCCCGAGCCCGCGGGGTACGGCGTGGTCGATCCGAGCCCGGCGACAGCGTGCGGACGGGCCGCAAAGTGTCTGTCGATGCGAGGCGCAATCCCGCTAGCGGACTCGAATCCGAGGGGCGAAATTAGACGAGCCGCTAGAGGTCGACGGAGGACAATAGGACGGCCTCGGTGGTGCCGTCGAGGCCGTCGAGGGCTTCTCCGGCGAGCCCCGCGAGAGGAGTTGAGGGCCTGAGGAGTGTCCTCGGCGGAAGGCGGGCTCCGGGATCACCGATACCAAGGTCGAGCGACAAGCAAATGAGGCTCGAAAGGCGCACGGGCAACGGCATTGCCCGTGCTACAAGAGACGTAAGTGCGCAAGCGCGGCTGTAGCAGGCCGGGGGCGCGGCACCAGGCCGGCCGGTTCGGACGGCGTCCTGACGGCGACCGCCACCGCCGACATGCAGGGCTGGCGGACCCTTCCGTTCGGCCGCAGTACAAGGTCGCGCTCGAGCTCGTGCTCGACCACGTTCGAGCCGCTCTCCAACGTGAAGCGCTCCCTTGATGTCGGCCGTAGTCCGTGTTAGAACGACTGTGCGCATGTCCTCCCGTCTGCCGCAGGACTAGGAGGTAGGAGTGTCCCGTATCTTCATCAATTACCGGCGTGGCGACACGTCCCCGAACGCCAGCCGGTTGTACGAATGGCTCAGCGAGCAGTACGGCGAGGAGCAGGTGTTCATGGACGTGGACGCGATCGAGCCCGGCCTCGACTGGGAGCAGGCGATCGACCGCGCTGTCGCGTCGTCGGACCTCGTCCTCGCGGTGATCGGCAACGACTGGCTGGCCGAGCTCGAGCGCCGCGTGAACGATGAGGACGACTTCGTGCGCCACGAGCTCGCCGCCGCGCTCCGCCGGGACATCCGGATCATCCCCGTCCTCGTCGAGGGGGCGAAGATGCCGCGCTCGGACCAATTGCCCGAGTCGCTCGCCTCGATCACGCGGCGCCAGGCGTTCGAGGTCAGGGACGAGCGCTTCCGCTTCGACAAGCAAGAGCTGCTCAAGCGGGTCGACCGTGCTCTGGGAGTCGAGAAGCCGGCAAAGACGGCCGCGGCGGCTCCGGCTCCGGCTGCCCCGCTGGAACCGGCGGTCCCAAGCGCTCCAGCTCGGGCGGAGCCTGCAGCCCCGCAGCCGAGCGTCGCGACAACCTCGGCGCCGGACGACGTTGCGAAGGACCTGGAGCTCAAAAAGTGGAACTGGGGCGCGTTCCTGCTGGGTCCCATCTGGGGGATCGGCCACGGGGTCTTCCGGTCGCTGCTGACCCTGGTTCCCCTGTACGGGCTGTACGAGTGGGTCATGCTCGGCATCAACGGCAACCGCTGGGCGTGGGAGAAGCGCAAGTGGGACAGCATCGAGAGCTTCCGGAAAACCCAGAGAAAATGGGCAGCCTGGGGGATCGTCGTCGACGCCGTCCTCATCCTCATCATCGCGTCCAACAGCTAGAGGAGCGCGGCTAGGTCGACTCCGAGGTGCGCTGCTTCTCCGTTGCCACCTCGGTGATGTACACGTCGACGTCGTTCTGGATCAGCTCCTCGACCCGGCTCGCGAACGCGCGATACGTGTCGGCATGCGACCCGTCGACGTCCGCGTACGGGCCGGCGAGCTGGAGGTAGAGCCAGCCCTCCGTCTTCAGCCGCTCGGCCGTCGAACGGTAGTTTCGCCAGCGCTGACCAAACTGGAAGAAACCCTCTACCGCCGCGCTCACGGCGACGACGAGGCTGACGATCCAGGTTCCGATCTGCGCGGCGCCTCCCGGCCAGCCGTCGAGCGTGTTGAGCGCAACCAGAGCCGGGACGACGACCGCGCCGACGATGGTAACCAACCGCAGGCGGTAGTAGAACCACTGCGCCTTCCCCGCCTTCGACTCCATCCACGCCAGCTGTTCGAGCCAGCGCAACTTGAGGAAGTCGCGCTGCCGCTCGTCGAGGTTCGTCGCGTCGATCAAGCGCTCGAACGTCTTTCGGAGCTCATCCTTGTACGACTCGCTCACCGGGTCGCCCTCCCCGCGAGAAGATCGTCGAGCAGCCACGCGAACGCGTTGCGGTCGCCGGCATCGACGGCATGAACGACACCGGATTCGGCAAGCTCGGTCATCGAGGGATCAGTCTGGTCGCCGCGCAGCGCTGCCGCAAGCGCATCGGCGGTCCGGCCGCTGCCGTCCAGGACGACGACGTGCCGGCCGGCAGCGATGCTGTGGCGCACGTCGGCCAGGGCGATCTCGCCGCCATTCACGAGAACCGTCGCCGACTCCTCTGACCCGGCAACGACCGTCGCGAGCCGCGCAAGCCAAGGCGCCTCCTCTCCCCAGTCCGAGCCGGGCACGAGAACGAAGTGGGTGTGATTGGGCTCCAATTCGGCCGCCTCCGCGCCCGATGCGCCCGAATAGTTTGCGAGCTCGTCGACGATCACGCCGATGAGCGGAAATTTCCATTCACCCTCGCCGCGCGCGCTGCCCATGAGCCGCATCACGCCGGTGTCGCTGCCGCCGTCGATCACCGTCACGCCGAGCCGCTGGGCGAGCGGCGCGATGACGTCGTTGAAGAGCGGCGCGAGGCGCCGAATCTCGGCGGCAGACATGCCGCCTGCGCCGCCGACGACGACGATCGCAGCGCGGCGGCCGACGTCCAGCTCGCGCACGGCCGGCTCCAGATCTTCAGTCCCTTTGATGCGCACGGCCCGCGCGCGACGTCCATCGCTTAGCTCGACTACGAACGGTTCTTCCATGCCGCACATCCTCTTCCCTCGAATACGCCGGTGTCGACCCGCAACGCTCGACCGGACCGCGCCGCCTCAGGCGCGTACGTGCAGGCTCAATCGCACACGGGATCGCTGAAGCACTCAGAACCGATACCTCTGTGATTGAGGAGATCTTCGACGAGTACCCAGAACTTGTCCGATGGCTACCAGCACGGGATGAGGAAGGAGAGCGACTGCTCGTCTCCAGCCGCCGTCGGGTCAGCTCGAAGGAGCGTCTTATTCGACTCCGCGCGTATGCAGCCAAGCTGAGCTCATGACAGGACTGGATGGTTTCCTCTTTGGTCTCATCGGCGGGGCAGCTCTTGAGTTTCTCGAGGTGGTGCGCGTGAGTCGTCTCCCAAAGAAGGTACGCAATGGCCACACCGAGGACAGAATGTGGTGGGGGGTGCGAGGAGGGTCCGCCGTTCTCGGGGGCCTTTTCGGTATGGCCTACACGGTTAGCGCAACTCACCCGGTTGAACTGGTGGCTTTGACCATGGGAGCGGCTTGGCCCTCCGTCGTCGGGCGCGTCCAGGAAGTTGCACCGGCAATCGTTGCTAAAACGAGCTAGGCCAAGCGGACGCCGCTTAATCGGCTGTCTCGGCTAGACCAAGCCGTGCCGTAGGTCTGCAAACTCATTTGCAAACAGACGCGCCGCCACGCGCCATCACGGGACGACATGATCCCGAGCCCGGACGGCCCTACGAGCCTTCTCCGACAACACGAGAGGCCGTCAGACCGCACCAGCTGACACGAGATTCAGCCGCCTTAAAATCAGGTGTTCCCTCCGGGGGCGTGCGGGTTCGAGTCCCGCCCCCGGCATCGTCAAGCCCTTTCTGGAAGCGGTGTGACGGCTCAGGGTTTGTTCCAATCACGGACGACTCGTTGGCCCAAAAGGCCCCGTGCAAACGCCTTGCAAACGCGAGACGCGGGGCTATCAGGCCACTCCGGCGATACCAGGCGCACAGTAGGCGTGGACGAGAACAGACAGCGGCACCGTGGCGGTGTTCTTAGCGGCCACTTCCCAACCACGCTGCTGCGAACGACGGTTGATGTAAACGAGGATGACCCCGCTCGTCGTCAGGTATCCCGACCCCATATAGCCCCCCGAGATCGGTGACAGTCCTGTCGGGCAAGACGCGACCGTGCCCCCTGTCCCCCCCGCCGCGATGGTGAGAGTGACCGAAACCTCGGTGATCGACGAGATGCCGGGCGCACCTTGAGCCCCGCGAGGACCACGCTGGCCGCGAAGCCCATCCTTGGCACGCGGGCTGATGTCCACTAACTGAATCGTCCCGTTTTTGATGTTCCTTGACGTGACCACAAAGGCCGCCGTGGCGCTGCTCGCCGTCACCAAAGCGACGCCGAGTGCGAGTGCGATTGTGCGCATCGGTTCTCCTTCCCAGTTGGGGAGGACAACCTGCCACTTTGTTGATTCTGCCGCTGGGGCTTCTCTGACCTCCGGAGTGGTGGCGAACCTGGGCTCCGGCTCCCGCTCGCGAGGTGCAGCGGCTCGTTCGTTGAGCACGATAGCAACCGGCCCGGTGGAAACCGGCCCGGTGGAAACTCCCGGTAGAAAGAACGGCCCCGCGGCTTAGCAGGGCCGTTCTGCTCAGATCCAGCGCTTGTAGCGGAAGAAGCTGATCATTCCGGCCAGAGCCACGGCCATCACGCCCAGGATGAGCCAGAACGCCGTGTGCGTGCCTTCGCCCGGGAAGAGCACGTTCATACCGAAGATGCCCGTGATCACCGTCAGCGGCAGCATCGTCACGCTGATCAGCGTCAGCAGGCGCAGGACGTCGTTCTGCCGGTGCGAGATCGCCGACTCGTTCGTCGCCTCGAGCGCCTCGACGACCTCCTTGTAGTTGTCGAGCAGATCCCAGATCCGCTCGGAGGCGTCGACGAGGTCGTCGAAGTAGAGCTCGAGCTCCTCCGGCAGGAATCGCTCGACCCGGCGTTCGAGCAGGCGCAGCGCGGGCCGCTGAGGCTTGATGATCTTGCGGTAGGAGATGATCTCCTGCTTCGCCTTCGAGATGTCGCGGACGATCTCCTCGAAGCGGCTGCCGTCGATGTCGTCCTCGATCGAGTCGAGCTTGTGCCCGATCTTGTCGAGGATCGGAAAGCAGTAGTCGAAGAGGTCGTCGAGGACGTGGTAGAGCAGGTAGCCGGACCCTTTCGAGAACAAGCTCTCGCGTAGCGTGGGGTCGTCCGAGCAGCGCTGGAACAGGCGTGTGACAGGGAGCAGCTCGACGGTCGGCAGCGTGACGAGGTAGCCCGGCCCGAGGAAGACGTCGAGCTCGGCAGCATTCAGCCGCTGGACGGCCTTGTCGTAGAACGGAAAATGGAGGACGGCGAAGAGGTAGTCCGGGTACTCGTCGACCTTGGGGCGCTGCCGCTTGGAGAGGACGTCCTCGACGTCAAGCGGATGCCAGCCGAAGCGCTCCGCAAGCTCGGAGGCCGAGTCCGAGTCGGGCGCGTCGAGGTGGACCCAGGTCAGGCCGTTGGCGGAGAGCTCAGCGGGCTCGCGCCGCGCCCTGACGATCGGCTCGTCGGCGCGGGGGCGCGAACGGGGTCGCTTGATGCGGGGCAGGCTTGGCATCGGTACGTGTCGCTAGGGTCGTCCACTGTCATAGCTCCTCTTCGCCATCGTACCCGCGAAGCCTTGCTGCGACACGGAAAGATGGCCATCAGCCTGGTGCTTCCGCAAGCGTAGGAGTCAGGGCGTCCTCACGTGGAATGCGTCGCAGCCCTTCGGGGATGTAGCGCTCGAGTGCGAGGGCTCCTACAGCGGCGAGCAGGCAGATGGCCGAGGCGAGTGGCCAGAGCGCAAACGGCGCCGCCGCGAGGATGAAGCCGCCGATCGCAGGGCCGACGGTGCCTGCAAGGCCCCAAGAGAGGCTGTGCACCGCGAAGTAGCGGCCGCGCAGATGCGGCGGGCCGATGTCGGACACGAGCGCTTGGTGCGCAGGACCGTGGAAGCACTCGCCGATCCCGAGGATCGCGGCTGCGAGCGCCATGACGAGAAACGCCGAGGTCGCGGTCAGCCAGTAGCCGCCGGCGTCGACGATCAGCCAGGCCGCGGCCCAGAGCAGCGGCATGATCGCGAGCGCACGCATGCGGCGGCGGCCCTCGATCCACCGCGAGAGCGGCAGCTGCGCGACGACGATGAAGGCGGTGTTGACGAAGAAGATGGCGCCGATCTGCCGCTCGCTCAGCTGCGACTCGTCACGCGCGAACGCGGGCAGCAGGTTGAAGAGCGAGTAGCCGGCGGCGACGAAGAGGAAATTGAGTGCCCAGAGGCCGAGAAAGGTCTTGTGACGCAGGACAGCGCGGTAGGAGGCGGGCGTCTCGCCTTGCTCGTGCGGCTCGACGCCCGGGTCGCGGACGAACGCGAGCACGCCGACATAGGCGAGAAACGTCAATGCGTCGAGGACGAACAGGACCGTGAACGTCCTCGGCTCGCGCACCTGCGCAATCCAGCCGGCGGCGAGCCCCCCGAGCCCGATCCCGAGGTTCATCGTCACCCGCTGCTGCGCGAAGGCTGCGTGGCGGCGCGCAGCGGGGGTCAGGCGTGAGATCAGCGTCGACTGGCTCGGCCAAAACCCTGCGCTGCCGGCTCCTTCGAGGGCGACCAGTGCGAACGCCTCCCACGGATGGCGTACGAGCGGCAGCAATCCGTAGCCGACTGCTTGGAGTACGAGCCCCACCGCGAGCGTGAGGCGGGCACCGAAGCGGTCGATCACGGGTCCCGCGAGGACGCCGGCGACAAGCTGGCCGGCGGACGAGACTGCGACGACGAGGCCCGACGTTCCCAGCGAGAAGCCGCGGACGTTGTGGAGGTAGATGACGAGGAAGGGCAGCGCGAGCCCGTTCCCGAATGAGTTCGTCAAGCCGCCGACCTGCAGCAGCCAGACCGGAAGCGGGAGCTGCGGATTGAGGCTGCGGAGGTACGCGCTGCCAGGCATCGGCGGCATCTTCACCGCCGGCGAGCCACTTGTCGGTCAGATCCGGCTAGAGGGGCATGCCGGAGCCGCCGAACGCGCACCGACTGAGCCCCAGCCTCAGAAGTACAGCGTTCGCCCTGCCGGCGAGCTCTCGCAGGGCGATTGACTCGCGATAGGCGCGCGCAAGGTTGCCGGCCCGAGCCGCCGCCACGACGCGCTGGAGAATTCTCTGCTGCGAGGTGTTGAAGCCGCGCAGCTCCCGGGCCTCGACTGCGTACCCGGCCGGTAGGCGAAAGGACGAGATGCGCGCGGCATACGCCCGGTGGATGGCTAGAATCCGTGTTCCGCGGTCAGCGATGCCGCTCGCAGTGGCCGGGCGCGGGAGTCCGGCGAGGAGCCGCTCACGCTTCTCGCACGCGGCGGTCATGCGCGCGACCCAGCGCTGGTCGGGCGCAGGCCGTCCGTCGAGCGGCTCTCCGGCGGCGGCCCGGCCCAGCAACTCGCTGACGGTCGAGATGCTCGCCTTTGGCGAGGTCGCACCACGATCGACGACGTTCGCGAGGCGAGCGCTGAAGAACACGATCGCAATCGCGGCGACGGCGAGCATGAGAACGAATTTCACGGCTTATGTCGGCTGACCACGAGGTTGACTCGGGCGCCGTGCCGGAGGCGGGCGCCGGCCCGCGGCTTCTGCCTGATCACTCGGCCGCGCGGCTTTGCGGAGCGGGCGTACCGAACCCCTCCGAGTGAGCAGTTCGCGCGCCGGATTCTCGTCCGCGCCGTGCGGACCGTCCGACCGACGACGCGTGGCACCAGGCACGCAGCGGCGGTTTGTGGCGGAGGCGGAGGTGGGGGTGGTGGGACCGGCGGCGGCAACGGGAGCGCCTCCCAATCGGGACTGCTGTCCTCGGCCGGGTTGTTGCTCAGATTGGTCTGGCCGCTGCCGTCGGCATTCATGACGTAGATCTCCCAGTTGTCGCCGGGGCCGGCAGTCCACGCGATCTTCGTGCCGTCGGGCGACCATTCCGGGTAGGCGTCAGGCGTCGCGTTGTTGGTCAGGTTGGCCTGGCCGCTGCCGTCGGCGTTCATGACGAAGATCTCGTCGCTGCCGCCGGCGCCGCGGCCGGTCGCGAAGGCGATCTTGGCGCCGTCCGGCGACCAGGCGGGCGCGTTGTCGTACGCGAGATTGTTGGTGAGATTGGTCTGACCCGTCCCGTCGGCGTTCATGACGACGATCTCAGCGTCATTCGCAGGGCCTCGGTGGCCCGTGAAGGCGATCTTTGTGCCGTCGGGAGACCAGGCGGGCCAATAGTCGTCGGCGGCGCTGTTCGTGAGGTTCGTCTGGCCGCTGCCGTCGGCGTTCATCACGAAGATATCGCCGGTATCGCCCGGCCAGGGAGCGTCGCGGAAGCTGGTGAAGGCGATCCTTGTGCCGTCGGGCGACCAAACGGGCCAGAAGTCGGACGCCGGATCACTAGTCAGCCTCGCCTGGCCGCTGCCGTCGACGTTCATGACGTAGATATCGATGTTCGCACCACTGGTCGCGGCACGAGTGAAGACGATCCGCGTTCTGTCGGGCGACGAATCCGGCGAGACGTCATCGGCGTCGTTGTCCGTCAGCTGAATGACGCCGCTCCCGTCGGCGTTCATGATGAAGATCTCCGAGTTGTGGCCGTCCCACTCAGGGTGCGTGCGGCGCGAATCGAAGGCGATCTTCCCATTCAGGCCGGGATAGGCGGCCTGGGCCGTCTGCGTGTGCGAGCCAGGCGGAATGGCCGTCAGCGCGATCGCGAACACGACCGCAAGCGCAAACAACAGAGGCACAGAGCGCAGGCGCGATTCGGGGGCGGCGGACTCGTCGGACAGCGGGTGACCTCCAGGAAAGGCTTCAGTCCAAGCGTCGTCCTCGCGGCGCCGGCTCTTGATCCCTCAGGATGTGTTTTTTGGGGTCAGGTCTTGCGTCGCGCGATTCGCCGCCGCAGCCGACATGCGCGGCTGCGGCTCACCGACGCGAGTCCTAGAGAACAACGACCCGACGAAAGTCGTCATGGCCGCGCAGCGGCCGGACTTTCGTCGGGAGTGCGCCTGGCAGGAATCGAACCTGCGACCTCGCGCTCCGGAGGCGCGCGCTCTATCCCCTGAGCTACAGGCGCTTGTCCGGCCAGTCTAGCGCTGCAGAAAAACGGCGGGCCCGCATCAGGCGGGCCCGCCGAGAGCGATGCGATCTTGTCCTTACGGAGCGCGGTAGAAGAGCCATGCGTCCTGCATGCGCAGGGCCTGGCCCGCAGTGAACTCCGTGTAGCACTGGTCGTACGAGTAGTCCATGTAGTTGTGAATCGGGTCGAGCCCCGGGTCGGAGCAAGTGTCCTTGCCCGCCGGGCAGCCAGAGGTCGGTGTTGCCTCGGGAGGCGTGTCGTCGACGTGGTCGCCCCAACGGTTGCAGGCGCCTTCGAACGTGTGCGCGAGGTTGAGCCAATGGCCCGCCTCGTGCGTTGCGGTCTCGCCCTGGTCGTAGCGTCCGGCATACGTCGTCGAGGCGCCGCGCAGCGACTCCCAATCGATGACGATGCCGTCGAGGTACGCGTTGCCTTTGTTGACGATGTCCGGGTAGTACGCCCACCCGAGGTAGGGCCCGGCCGTGGTCAAGTAGAGGTTGAGGGCGTTGTTCCCTCCCTGATGGAGCGCGCGCTTCATATCGCGCTCATCGTTACCAAAGCTGGCGTAGAACCAGGTGGCGTTCACGGTGCGCGTAATGTCGGCGAGCGTGAAGTTGAAGCCCGTCGCATAGCCGCCCTCGAATCCTCCGAAGGTTGAGTTCAGCACCCGGATCTGGTCGCGGATGAGGCGGTCGGAGACGTTGCCGATGACGCCGTCCGGGCTCACCACATGAACGTAGACGGGCACGGAGGCGCTGAAGCTGCGTCCCCGGCCCTGCTGGGCGCCCGGATTCTCGACGGTCTGGTTGATGCTCGGCTCGCGTGCGGTGTCGCCACGCGCCGTCGAGGTGAAGGCGAGCCGGTCGAGGCTGCTGAACTGCGTCGAGACCCCGCAGGTCGAGGACCAGGCAGGCGTCCCCGCGGAAGCGGGTGATGCGAAGAACGAAGCGGCGGCTGCCGCCAGGACGACGGTCGTCAGCGGGACGACGCGCCGCCACGAAACCACTCTCATCTCTCCCCCAATCGAGTTGCTTTCGAGCCGGTCAAAGCGTAGTTCAGATTCCGATATTTCGCGAAGGTAGGGTCTTGCCGTGAAGCTCACAGCCCGGATCGCGACGCTCGAGCTCGCCGAGACGTTCGTCATCGCCCGTAGCTCGCAGGACACTGCCGAAGTCGTGTACGTCGAGATCGAGCACGACGGCCAGACCGGATACGGAGAGGCGACGCCGATCGAGCGCTACGACCAGACGGCTGAGTCGGCGCTCGCCTACATCGAGGAACATGGCGACAAGCTCGGCGACGATCCATGGGCGCTCGAGGAGATCGAGTCGCGGCTGCCGCCGGAGCAGCCTGCCGCTCGGGCCGCGATCGATGCGGCGCTCCACGATCTCCAGGGCAAGCTCGCAAGCATCCCAGTCTGGCGCTTGCTCGGCCTGGGCCGCGCCGGCCCGCCGACCTCCTGGACGATCTGGCTCGGCGACCCGGACGACATGGCCCGGAGGGCCGAGGCTGTCGGTGGTCGGTTCAAGCGCCTCAAGCTCAAGCTCGGCGGCGGCGATGGCGTGGACGTCGAGCGGGTGCGCGCCGTCCGCGGCGTGACGGAGCTTCCGCTCATGGCCGATGTCAACGAGTGGTGGTCGCTGGACGAGGCGCTCGAGGCGTTGCCTCGGCTCGCCGAGCTCGGCGTGGAGTACTGCGAGCAACCGCTTCGCGCCGCGGACCCCGACGGCCCGACGCTGAAGGAGCGCTCGCCGCTTCCGATCTACGTCGACGAGGACTGCCACCTCGCGGCCGACGTCCCCACCTGCGCGGAGCGTGCGCACGGCGTCAACATCAAGCTCGCAAAGTCGGGCGGGATCCGGGAGGCGATCCGCATCGCGCACGTGGCGCGCGCACTCGGCCTCGGCGTCATGCTCGGGTGCATGAACGAGTCGGGCCTCGCGATCGCGGCCGGCGCGCAGGTCGCGAGCCTCTGCGACCACGTCGACCTCGACGGGAACCTCCTCCTGCGCCATGACCCATGGCCGGGAGTCGAGCTCGTCGGCGGCGTCCAGCTTCCTTCCGAGAGCCCCGGACTAGGTGTCAGAGAAGCGGTACCTGATCCTCGCTGAGGGTAAGTCGGGCGACCCCCATTACGGGAAGACGATGCGCGGCGTCGTCGCGTACAGCCCGCATCCGACTGTTGCCATCGTCGACTCGGAGCGCGCGGGAGAGGCCCACGGGCAGATCCCGATCGTGGCCACCGTGGAGGAGGCATTGCCCTACAAGCCGACGACCGCGCTCGTCGGCGTCGCGACGCAGGGCGGGCGCTTTCCGCCCGCCTGGCGCAACCTCCTGAAGGCGTCGATCGACGCCGGTCTCGACGTCGAGAGCGGCCTGCACGAGTTCATCAGCGACGATCCCGAGCTGGTCGAGCTCGCCCAGCGGCACGACGTCGAGCTGCGCGATCTCCGCAAGCCGCCCCCCGACCTCAGCGTCCCGACCGGCGAGAATCTCGAGCTGTCGGCGAAGATCGTGCTCACCGTCGGCTCGGACTGCGCGATCGGCAAGAAGACGGTGGCGATCGAGCTCGATCGCGAGGCGCAGCGGCGCGGGCTGAAGTCGGTCTTCGTTCCCACCGGTCAGACCGGGATCGCGATCGCAGGTTGGGGAATCGCAGTCGACGCCGTCGTCGCCGACTTCCTCGCGGGCGCAGCCGAGCGACTGGTCATCGAAGGAGCGGCTCGGGGAGGCGAGCTCCTCTTCGTCGAGGGGCAAGGCTCCCTCGTCCACCCCGCGTATTCGGGCGTCACACTCGGGCTCATGCACGGCGCCGCCCCGCACGCGTACGTGCTCTGTCACGTCGCCGGGGCGAGCAGCGTCGAGGGCTATCCGGATCATCCACTGCCGCCGCTCGCGGAGCTCATCGAGCTCCATCAACGGGCGTCGCTGCCTCTGCGACCCGCCCGAGTGGCCGCGATCGCGCTCAACACGCGCGGGCTCGACGACATCGCGGCACGCGCCGCGGCGGACGCCGTCACGGCCGAGACGGGCCTCCCGACCGACGATCCAGTGCGCTTCGGCGGAGGGCGGGTGCTGGACGCCGTCCTCCAGGTCCTGCAATCCTGATAGGCGAGGGTCAAGTGAAAAACAGGTTTCGTACAGCTATGAAGCTGGCGCTGGCGTGCGCCCTGGCCACGCTTGCCGTCGCGCCCGCGGCCGCCGCCGATCTCGTCGTGGGCGCAGCCGACGACCATCCGAAGGCCTCACCCGAAGTGGCCGAGCGCTTCTACGACACGATGCAGGACGTGGGCCTCACCGAGGACCGGATCACGCTGCTCTGGGACGCCGCCAGACCGACGACGATTCAGGACCAGGATGCGACCGGGCAGGCGATCGAGATCGCCGCAACGCACGGGGTGCGCGTGACGCTCGCCGTCTATCCCGTGCGGGCGCGGGCGATTACGGACTCCCCGCGGGCGGCCGCGCAGTTCGTCGACTTCGTGCAGCTCGTCGCGCGGACCTACCCGCAGGTGAAAGACTTCATCGTCGGCAACGAGCCGAACAAGGCCCGCTTCTGGCAGCCGCAGTACAACCCGAACGGCAAGGCTGCAGCGTGCGCCGCGTACGAGCCGCTGCTCGCCGCCTCCTACGATGCCCTCAAGGCGGTCGACCCGAGCATCACGGTCATCGGAGTCGGGCTCGGGCCTCGTGGCACTGACAATCCGCGCGCAGTCGGCAACCTTTCGATCTCGCCGGTGCGTTGTATCCGCGACATCGGACGCGCCTACCGCGCCAGCCGTCGGAAGCGCCCGATCATGGATGAGCTCAGCCTTCATCCACACCCGAACGAATCGATCGATCAACTCGAGACCGGCTACTCCTGGCCGAACGCCGGGATCCCGAACCTCGCGCGAATCAAGCAGGCCATGTGGGATGCCTTTCACGGGACGGCGCAGCCAACGTTCGAGGAGGCGGGAATGCGTGGCCCCATTCGGACGCTGAAGCTACGGCTGGAGGAGGTCGGCTGGCAGGTGTCGATCCCGCCCAGCTCCCGCGGGGCCTACTACGGTCGCGAGAGCGTCGTCACGACCGACGAGGGAACCCAGGCAGCGATCTACGGGAACCTGATCCCGCTCGTCGCCTGTGACCCCGCGGTGAAGTCGGTGCTCTTCTTCAACCTCGTCGACGAGCCCGATCTCGATCGCTGGCAGTCCGGCCTCCTGCGGGCGGACTGGACGCTGCGGCCCTCCTACGCGATCGTCAAGGGCTCGATCGCCGCGGGCCAGACGCGCTGCTCCGGTCGGCGCGTAGCCTGGCGCCACCAATACAGGCCGGTGGGCGTCCACCTGAGCTTCTCGGGCGGCACGAGAGCGCGCTCGGCGCGCAACAAGGTGTGGAGCTTCGTGGCCGGCTCCGAGGAGGGGGCCTTTTACAACGCGGCGCTGTTCCGGATCGCCCGCCCGGGCTCCGTCCCGCCCTCGCTGCGGGCGCGGATGAAGCGCGCGCTGCGCACGAGCCGCGTCCCGGGTGCGGCGCTGAGGTCGAGCGGCAAGCTCGTGGGCGGCTGGGATCGGGTGATCAACTTTCCCACGAAGCGGCTCGACTCCGGCTATTACGTCTACGCGGCGCGCATCGTCTCGGAGATCAACTCCGTCCGCCGCGCGACCTACGTCGGCCGCCCGTTCCGAGTCGGCAACCCCCGGCTGAGGTCGAAGACTTGACACGAACACTTGTTCGCTCTAGCATGGCGAACACATGTTCGTTCGCATCCTCGTCATCGCTACGCTCGTCACGCTGTGCGGCTGGAGCCTGCTGACGCGGTCGTCGGACGGCGCCGGCAAGCCGCAGGCATACGTCGTCAAACCGGGGGACACGCTTTGGTCGATTGCCGCGGCTCGCTACGGCGGCGACCCGAGAGCCGGGGTTTGGCGGCTGCAGCAGCGCAATAGCCTCGCCGGGGCGACGATCACGCCTGGCGAGAAGCTCGTCGTCCCTTAGGAGAGTTTGGCGAAATACTGTCTATGCCGCCGGGCCGCGCTGCTCTCCCCGAGGCGGCGTCCTCAGTCACCCCAATGCTGAAAGCATTGGGGCTCCCTGCGTCCTTGCCTCGGAACGACCATCGCACCCCGGCGACGAGCAGCATTCCGCCAAACCCTCCTGGGAGGTAGGGCTGGTTCCCGGGTTGCTTAACTAGACCCCGTGGACCTCGATCTCGTCTTCCTCGGCACCTCGGGCTCGATGCCGACTGCCCAGCGCGCTCCGGCGGCGATGCTCCTCCGCCGCGGCGGCGAGCGGCTGCTCTTCGACTGCGCCGAGGGCACGCAGCGGCAGCTTCTGCGCGCGAACGTCGGCCTGATCGAGTTGCGGGAGATCTTCCTCACGCACTACCACGCCGACCATTACCTCGGGCTCCCCGGGATGCTGAAGACGTTTGCTCTGCGCGGGCGCGAGGTGCCGATCACGATCTATGGGCCACCCGGGCTCCGGGATCTCTTCGACGCCATGCGGCGCATCTTCGGGCGGCTGACCTACACCGTTGAGCTGAAGGAGCTGCGGCCAGGCGACGAGCTGCTCCGAGAGGACTACCGCCTGGCGACCTTTGCCGTCGCGCACGGTGTCTCGGCTGTCGGCTACGCGCTCGTCGAGGACCAGCGGCCCGGTCGGTTCGACGTGCAGGCGGCCGATGCCCTCGGCATTCCGCCGGGGCCGGAGCGGGGCGCGCTCCAGCGCGGAGAGTCGGTCACGCTGCGGAACGGGCAGACGATCACCCCCGACAAGGTGCTCGGAGCCCCGCGACCGGGCCGGAAGGTCGTGATCGCGGGCGACGGGGGGCCCTCCGAGACGGTGATCGAGGCCGCGCATGGGGCGGACGTCCTCGTCCACGAGGCGACCTTCTGTGAGGACGAGCGCGAGCGGGCGCGGGAGACCCAGCACTCGACCGCACTCGAGGCCGCGGGAGTCGCGCGCGCCGCGGAGGTTGAGCTGCTCGCGCTCACGCACCTGTCGAATCGCTACTTCGGCGGTGAGGTCGCGCGCGAGGCGCGGACGATCTTTCCGAACACGATCGTGCCGAAAGACTTCGATACGATCGACGTCCGCTTCCAGGAGCGGGGAGGGCCGGTGCTCGTCAAGGGCGGAGCTCTCCAGCAGCGGCCCGAGCGCGAGGCCGTCCCGACCGGCGAGGAGAGCGCGGAATGACTCGAATGGTGCAGGTGGCCGTGGCCGGAGATGTCACCGAGGCCGAAGAGCTGCAGACAATCCTGCGTTCGGCGGGCATCGAGTCGGAGGTCGAGGTCGCAGTCGACCACCATCCGCGGGAGACCGAGGACGCTCCGCAGAAGGTCCTCGTCCCCGAGAGCTCGCTCGAAGCGGCGAAGGATGCGATCGAGGCGCTCACGGAGCCAGACGAGCTCGTCGACTCCTGACTTCGGTCTCGTCGCGGCCACCTACGACGACCTGCGGCCCACCGACGAGAACTGGTGGGAGCTCTTCGAGCTCATAGTTCACGAGGGCGACCTCCTTGGCCGCCGAGTGCTCGACATCGGCTGTGGCACAGGACGCGTCGCCGCGGCGCTTGCCGAGCGCGGTGCTCGAGTGTGGGGCGTCGAGCCTGAGCCTCGGATGGCAGAGCTGGCCCGCAAACGGCTGAGCACGGTCAAGATCGCCCCGGCCGAGCAGCTGCCCTTCAAGGACGGGTGGTTCGATCGGGCCGTGATGGTGCTCGTCATTCACCTCGTCGATCGGCCGAGGGCGTTTGCCGAAGCGCGGCGGGTGCTCGCGCCGGACGGACGGCTCGTGATCGCCACCTTCGACCCCGCTCACTTCGAGCGCTACTGGCTGAACCGGTTCTACCCCTCGCTCGAGGGGATCGACCGCTCGCGTTTTCCCGAGCCGACGGCACTGCAGCGTGAGCTCGAGGAAGCGGGCTTCGGCTCGGTGCGACTCCTTCCGCTGACTCAGCAGGCCGTCATCGGGCGGGAGGAAGCGCTCGCACGCGTGCGCGGGCGCTTCATCTCGCCGCTTCAGCTCTTGGACGAGGACGAATACCAACAAGGCCTGAAGCGGATGGAGGAGGAGCTGCCGGAGGAAAACGAGTACGCCCTCGAGTGGGTCATTGCCCTGGCCGACAGGTAGGCGCTACAGGTAACGCTCGAACCAGTCCACGATGCGCTCGATCCGGTCGACCCGCCGATCCGGGCGCCCGACGCTGAGCAGCAGGTGAAATTCGTCCGGGTAGCGAACCATCTCCACTGTCTGTCCGAGCCGGCGCAGCATCGTGAAAGCGAGCTCGGTCTGCCCGGCGGGGCAGCGCAGGTCGCCTTCGGCCTGGAGCAGGAGGAGCGGCGCGGTGTTGCGGTGGAGCTGAGAGGCGGGCGAGCGGTCGAGGAGCCGCGCGAAGTCCGTCCAGGGCTCGTCGACCCCTGCTGCGTATTTGGCGATCAGGAAGCCGAAGTCCGACTCGCCGTAGAAGGAGAAGAGGTCGAGGACCGGGTTCTCGCTGACCGCGGCTGCGAACCGTCCGGGATGCCGGCCGAGCAGCCAGTTCGTCATGTAACCGCCGTACGAGAGCCCAAGCAGGCCGATATGGCGGCGATCGCCGATGCCCTGCCGCGCGGCCCAATCGATGAGCCTGAGGCAGTCGGACGCGTCGGTGTTGCCCCAGTCCCCGTCGATCGCCTTTGCGAACTGCTCGCCGTACCCAACCGAGCCGCGCGGGTTCCCGTAGAGCACGGTAAAGCCCGCATCGGTGAGAGCGAGCATCTCGAGCCACGGGTTCGGCCCGTGGGCCAGGTGCGGCCCGCCGTGGATCTGGAGTACGAGCCCGCGGCTGCGGCGTCCTCGCGGGCGCATGACCCAGGCCTCGAGGTCGTGGCCGTCACGGTGGCGTACGAAATGCCGCTCCGGCTCTTGGCGGTAGGGCGCGAGCCAGCGGCTGCCATTTCGCGAGAGCTGTCGCAGATCGCCGTCCTCGACGGCGTAGACCTCGCTGGCGGCACCGGCTACGTTGGCGACGACCGCAATTCGGTCCCCGCCGGCTGCGAGCCACGAACACACGGCGTCGTCGCGCTCGACGAGACGTTCGGCCGAACCGTCGAGGCCGAAGCGGTAGGGCACGCAGGTCCCCCCGTCTGTGACAAGCACGAGCAGGTTTTCGTCGTCGAGCCAGATGAGCGGGGGCGGAAAGCGGGCGGAGAAGTCGTAGAGGTCGCTCGCGACGAGGAAGCAGAAGGTCCGGTCGAGCTCGGCGCCGAGCCGCCGGCTGGAGCGCCCCTGCTGAACCCAGAGCCCGATGTTCGCCCAGCCGGGCGCATGTTCCTCGTCGGTGCCGAGGAACGCGAGCCGGCCCGTGGAGGACCAGGCTGCTGCAGCCATCTCGCCGCGAAGCGACGCCAGCCTCGTCGAACGGCCCCCGCCCGCGGGCATCGCCCAGGCCTGGGGCAGCTCGAGGAGGGGCGCGTCCTGGCGTCGGTCGGCGAGGTAGCCGATGCGCTTCCCGTCCGCCGACCAGAAGGCCTGGCCGACCTCGTAGCGAGGCTCGGTCAATCGCTTGGGCTTTCCGCCGCGCGCCGGAACGACCCAGAGGCTCGTGAACTGATCGCGGTAGCCGACGAGGTCGAGCCGCCAGGTCAGATCGGGAATCCGGCGCGCCGTGGGGCGTTCGGTGTCGCCGACTCGATAGCGGTCCTCGCCGCTCGCGGCGAGCGCGAGCACGCGCTCCCCGTCCGGCGACCACTCGGCCACGCCGACGTCCGTCGGGAAGTCGGCCAGCTGGCTTGGCTCGCCACCGGCCAGCGGCAGAAGCCACGGCTGTGAGGTGCCTGAGCGGCCGGAGAGAAAGAGCAGCGTGCTCCCGTCGGGCGAGAGCCTCGGCCGCACGTCGAGATCCCCGGTCGTGATCTGCTCGGCCCGCCCGCGTGTCAGCGGTACGCGCCACAGCCGAGTGCGGTACTCGCCGCCCTCGATCGTCCGCCGGGCGTAGACGGCAGCCGAGCCGTCGGGGGCAACCGCGAGCTGGCTGATTCGCGTCTCGCGGAGTACGTCTTTGCCGGTGAAACGCCGGGCCACATGGCAATCATTGCTGAGAGCCGTTGCGGCTGAGTTCGGACGGGTCGACCGGTCATTTCCGACGGACGACGGGCAAAAGCCCTTCGTCCTGAGGTCGGCACCGCAAGCGGCGCCTCCGCCGTCCGCAGGGACCGCTACAGTCCTGCGCGATCCGAACCCCTTTAACTCGGTCCCGAGAGGCCGGAAAGGAGTCCGATGCACCTGCCTGCCCCCGTCCGCCCGCTGAGGCATCGCTTGCGATGCCGCTTGGAGGACATGCCGGCTTTGCCGGCGTGTCCATTGGAACTGCCGAGCCGTTGAGCCAGGCAGGCGTTTCCGCCGAGAAGATCCTGCTGGACGGTGAGGCGATCCAGCGCAGCCTGACCCGGATCGCGCACGAGATCGTCGAGGGCAACCCCGACCTCGAGCGGGTCGCGCTGGTCGGCATCCACACGCGCGGGGTCCCGCTGGCCCAGCGCCTGCGGCGCCTGATCGGAGAGCTCAGCGGGCGCGAGGTGCGGCTCGGCTCGGTCGACATCACCTTCTACCGCGACGACGTCCAGGTGCGCGGGGGAGAGGCGCCGATTCACTCCCAGCCCGTCGTCCGTGCGACGAAGCTCGACTTTCCGCTCGAGGGCATGACCTGCGTGCTCGTCGACGACGTCCTCTACACGGGACGGACGATCCGCGCTGCGATCGAGGCCCTCTTCGATTACGGCCGCCCCGAGCGCGTGCAGCTCGCCTGTCTCGCCGATCGGGGCCACCGGGAGCTGCCGATCCGCCCCGACTACATCGGCAAGAACCTGCCGACCGCCCGCGAGGAGCGCGTTCAGGTTCAGCTCGTCGAGATCGACGAGGTCGACCAAGTCCTGCTCATTCCAGCGTCCGAGGAGGCCTCAAGTGGGTGATCTCCACGTCATGCGGGACGACCTGCGCCCGCCCGCGCCGCCACCGAAGCGGCACCTGATCTCGATCGCCGACCTCAGCCGCGACGACGTCGAGCGGCTGCTCGGCACGGCGCGCACATTCGAGCGCTCGATGGAGCGCGAGATGAAGAAGCTCCCGACGCTTCGCGGGCGGCTCGTGATCAACGTCTTCTACGAGTCGTCAACGCGCACGTCCTCGAGCTTCGAGCTCGCCGCCAAGCGGCTCTCGGCGGACACGATGTCGATCAAAGCCTCCGGCTCCGCGGTCGACAAGGGCGAGTCGCTGAAGGACACGGCGATCACGCTCGGCGCCTACGACCCGGACGTGATCGTCCTTCGCCATCCGCAGATCGGGGCACCCCAGCTCGTCGCCCGGGTCACCGACGCACGGATCGTCAACGCCGGTGACGGGAAGCACCAGCATCCGACGCAGGCCCTCCTCGACCTGTACACGATCCAGGAGCAGTTCGGCCGCGTCGAAGGCCTGCACGTGGCGATCGTCGGCGACGTCCTGCACTCACGAGTCGCGCGCTCGAACATCCAGGCGCTCACGCTCCTCGGTGCGAGGGTGACGCTCGTCGGCCCGCCGCCTCTGCTCCCGCGCGGGATCGAGGCCATGGGCTGCGAGACGACGACCGACATCGGCGCGATCGCCGCGGCCGACGTCGTGTACGTCCTGCGGATGCAGCAAGAGCGGATGCAGGAGGGCGCGAACTACGTGCCGAGCCTTCGTGAGTACACGGCGCGCTGGGGAGTGACTCCAGAGCGCCTGCGGCCGGGACAGAAGGTCATGCACCCGGGCCCGATGAACCGCGGCGTCGAGATCGATCCGCGCGTCGCCGACGCGGCCGACGCTCTGATCGAAACGCAGGTCCGCGCCGGCCTCGTCGTCCGCATGGCCGTCCTATACGACCTGCTGACGACCGGGCCCAAGCCGGTCGTCGCCCAGGTTCCGATGGAGGTGGCGTGATGCTGTTCGTCAAGAACGGCCCGAAGGACAACCTCGTCGTTCGCGGAGCACGCGTGCTCGACCCGCTCGAGGGCGTCGACGTCCAGGTCGACGTGAGGATCGACCAGGGCGTGATCGCCGAGCTCGGCTCGAGCTTGCCCGTCAACGGCCATCGCGCCCTCGATGGATCCGGGCTCGTGCTCGCGCCGGCCTTTGTCGATCCGCACGTGCACCTGCGCACCCCGGGACGGGAAGACGAGGAGACGATCGCCTCCGGCACTCAGGCCGCCGCGGCTGGCGGCTATTGCGCGATTCTCGCCATGCCGAACACCGATCCGGTCGTCGACTCGGCCGCGGTGCTCGGCACGCTCATCGAGCAGGCGCACTCTCAGGCCGAGGTCGCAACCGGGTTCCTCGCCGCGATCTCGAAGGGACAGCATGGCACCGAGCTGACCGAGATGGCCGAGCTCGCGGAGGAAGGCGCTGTCGGGTTCACCGACGACGGCCGTCCGGTCGTCGCTCCGGCGCTGATGTGGCGCGCCTTGCAATACGCCTCGGTCACCGATCGCCCCCTCGCCGTCCACTGCGAGGATCCGACGCTCTCCCGCGGCGGGCACATGCACGAGGGGCAGGTCTCGGCCGAGCTCGGGATCGGCGGTTGGCCGTCGATCGCCGAGAGCGTGATGGTCGAGCGAGACCTCGCGCTCGCGGAGTACGAGAACCGGTCGCTGCACCTCATGCATCTCTCGGCGCGCGAGTCCGTGGACGCGCTGCGCCGCGCTCAGGCCGGGGGCATTCGGGCGACGGCGGAGGTGACTCCGCACCACCTCGTGCTGACCGACGAGTCCGTCCGCTCGCTCGATCCGAACGTGAAGATGAACCCGCCGCTGGGCGCCGACGACGACCGCAAGGCGCTCGTCGAGGCTCTGCGCGACGGGACGATCTCGAGCGTCGCCACCGACCACGCGCCGCACGCGCGACACGAGAAAGAGGTGCCGTTCGAGGCCGCGCCCTTCGGCGTCACCGGGCTCGAGACCGCGTTCTCGGCTCTGTACACGCACCTCGTCGAACCGGGACTGATCTCGCTCGAGACGCTGCTCGAGCGGATGTCGGCGGGTCCGTCGCGAGCCTACGGGCTCGAGGCTCCGCGGATCGCGGTCGGTGCGCCTGCGAATCTCGTCCTGCTCGACACCCAGGCGAGCTGGCAGGTGGCGGAGGACAGCTTCCGCTCGCGGTCGAAGAACTCGTGGCTGATCGGCGAAAAGCTGCGCGGGCGCGTGCGGGCGACGGTTGCTGCGGGCAGGCTGGTGCACGAGTCGTGAGTGGGTTCCTCGGGCTCGAGGACGGCACCGTCTTCCGTGGCGAGTCCGTCGGCTCGGAGGGCTACGCATTCGGGGAGGCGGTCTTCACGACCGCGATGACCGGTTACCAGGAGGTCGTCACCGACCCGAGCTACGCGGAGCAGATCGTCTGCTTCACGGCCACGATGATCGGCAACTACGGCGTCGCGGCCAAGCACTCGGAGTCCGCGCGGGCGCACGCGCGTGCCGTCGTCATGCGCGAGGCGCGGGGGCCGGCCTGGACGGACTGGCTGCACGAGCACGGGATCGTCGCTCTCTCGGGAATCGACACCCGTTCGCTCGTCCTCCATCTGCGCGAGGCGGGGGCGATGCGCGCGATCGCGCTCGCGGGCGACGCGTCGCTGGACGAAGCGCTTGCGGGCGTGCGCGCACAGCCGTCGATGGCAGGGCGAGGACTGGCCGCCGGGGTCTCGACACGCGAGCCGTACGTCTTCTCCGACGCGGGCCGCGCCCGGGTCGCGGTCGTCGACTACGGATGCAAGCGCTCGATCCTGAACCGGCTCGCGTGGGCCGGCGCAGCGGTCATCGTCTATCCGCACGACGTGGATGCCGACGAGCTCGCCGGTTACGACGGCGTCGTGCTCTCGAACGGCCCCGGCGACCCCGAGCCACTCGAGGAGGAGATTGCGGCAGTCCGTTCCTTGGCCGGACGAGTCCCGATGCTCGGGATCTGCCTCGGGCACCAGCTGCTCGCGCTCGCCACGGGGCACACGACGTTCAAGCTCCCCTTCGGGCACCGGGGCGCGAACCACCCGGTCGTCGAGCGCGCCACGGGCGTGGTGCTCGTCACCTGCCAGAACCACGGCTTCGCGGTCGCACCCAGCGAGGCGCGAGAAGCGACGCACGTCTCGCTCTACGACGGAACGGTCGAGGGCCTCGACTATCCCGAGCTGCGTGCCCGCTCCGTCCAGTTCCATCCGGAAGCGGGGCCCGGGCCGCACGACGCGTGGGGCCTGATCGACGGCTGGGTCGAGGAGGTGACCGGCCTTGCCAAGGCGGCGTGATCTCGAGTCGATCTGCCTGATCGGGTCGGGGCCGATCGTCATCGGCCAGGGCTGCGAGTTCGACTATGCGGGCTGCCAGGCGCTGAAGGTGCTCCGCGAGGACGGGTTCCGGTCGATCGTCGTCAACTCGAACCCGGCGACGATCATGACCGACCCGGGTTTCGCGGATCGCACCTACCTGGAGCCGCTCGACCTCGAGGGCGTGGCCGGTGTGCTCGATCGCGAGCGGCCTGACGCCCTGCTTCCGACCATGGGCGGGCAGACGGCGCTGAATCTCGCGGTCGCGCTGGCCGAGGAGGGCGTGCTCGCCGAGCTCGGCGTCGAGCTGATCGGTGCTCCGATCGAGGTCATCCGCCGTGCCGAGGATCGCGAGCTCTTCCGCGAGACCGTACGCGCTGCGGGGCTACGCGTGCCCGAGTCGACAATCGTGACCGCTCCGGACGAGCTGCCGGCCAAGCTGTCCATGCCGGCCATCTTGCGTCCGGCCTTCACGCTTGGCGGGCACGGGGGTGGCACGGCGCGAACGCCCGAGGAGCTCGAGACGCTGCTCGAGCGGGCTCTGAACGAGAGCCCGGTCGGCCAGGTGCTCGTCGAGGAGTCGCTCCTCGGCTGGGACGAGTTCGAGCTCGAGTTGATGCGCGACCGCGCCGACAACGCCGTCGTCGTCTGCTCGATCGAGAACCTCGACCCGATGGGCATCCACACCGGGGATTCGGTCACCGTCGCCCCGCAGATAACGCTCTCGGACGACGCCTACCAGGAGCTCCGCGACGCGGCGATCGCGGTCATTCGTGCCGTCGGCGTCGAGACCGGCGGCGCCAACATCCAGTTTGCGCGCGAGCGGACGACCGGGGAACTGCGCGTGATCGAGATGAATCCGCGCGTGTCGCGTTCGTCGGCGCTCGCGTCGAAGGCAACTGGGTACCCGATCGCGAAGGTCGCGGCCAAGCTGTCGGTCGGCTACACGCTCGACGAGATCCCCAACGACTTGACCGGGACGACACCGGCCAGCTTCGAGCCGACGCTCGACTACGTCGTCGTCAAGTTCCCGCGCTTCGCGTTCGAGAAGTTCCCGGGCGCGGACTCGACGCTCGGCACCCAGATGAAGTCGGTCGGCGAGGCGATGGGCATCGGCCGCACCTTCAGCGAGGCGTTCCTGAAGGCCCACCGCTCGCGAGAGCTCGACGCAGGTGTCGAAACCCCCTGGTCCGATCTCGACCTCCCCGCCGGCGTCCATCCGTGGTTCGGGGCGGAAATCGAGCGCCTCGAAGAGACCTTGTGTTGCATCACCCATACCGACGACCTCGTCGCCGACGACTGGGTCCGGCTCAAGCGAGCGGGCATCTCGGACGCGGAGATCGCGGCGCGATGCAACACAAGGGAGGAGATCGTGCGCGCCAAGCGGCGGGGGTGGGGGGTACGGCCCGCCTACCGGCGCGTCGACTCCTGTGCGGCCGAGGTCGCCGCGAGCTCGAATTACTACTACTCGACCTGGGGCGAGGCTGACGAGGCCGCGCCTCGCGGGGACAAGCCCCGGGTCGTCATCCTCGGCTCCGGCCCGAACCGCATCGGCCAAGGCATCGAGTTCGACTACTGCTGCGTCCACGCGGCTCAGGCGTTCCGGGCCCTCGGCTACGAGGCCGTGATGGTGAACTGCAACCCCGAGACCGTTTCCACGGACTACGACACCTCCGACCGCCTGTACTTCGAGCCGCTCCGGGCCGAGGAGGTGCTCGAGATCTGTGCGCGCGAGGTCCCGGACGGTGTCGTCATCCAGTTCGGGGGTCAGACCCCGCTCAAACTTGCGCGCGAGATCGAGGCAGAAGGCTGGCGGATCCTCGGTACGCCCTTCGACGCCGTCGACCTTGCCGAGGACCGCGAGCGCTTCGGGGCTCTCTGTGACGAGCTCGACGTCGCCGTGCCCTCTTGGGCCATGGCCGAGGGGCCGGAGCAGGCCGCCTATGTCGCCGAGGCCATCGGCTACCCCGTACTCGTCCGGCCCTCGTACGTGCTCGGCGGGCGAAACATGCAGGTCTGCTACGACGACGAAGCCGCCGCAGCCGCGGCCGGGAGCGGCGAGCGTGTGCTCGTCGACAGGTTCCTCGAAGGGGCGATCGAGATCGACGTCGACGCCCTCTGCGACGGGCGCGAGACCTACGTCGCGGCTGTCATGGAGCACGTCGAGGAGGCGGGGATTCATTCCGGCGACTCGTCCTGCGTGCTCCCGGCTCCGTCGCTCGACGACGTGACTGCCGGCGAAATCGAGGACATCGTCAGCCGTCTGGCGCCCGCGCTCGGCGTCGTCGGGCTCGTCAATGTGCAGCTCGCGATTTCCGACGGCGAGGTCTTCGTGCTGGAGGCGAACCCACGCGCGTCGCGGACGGTCCCGTTTGCGAGCAAGGCGATCGGGCTCAACCTTGTCGAGGTCGCGTGCCGGCTCGCCGCAGGCGCACGCCTGTCCGACCTGGCCCTGCCCAGGGATCAGACCTCGGAACAATTCAGCGTCAAGGCGGCTGTGCTGCCGTTCGCGCGTTTCCCCGGTGCCGATCCCGTGCTCGGGCCCGAGATGCGCTCGACCGGCGAGGTGATGGCGAGCGCCGGCGACCTGCCGACCGCGCTTGCAAAGGCCGAGCGCGCGGCCGGCCGGCCTTTGCCGACCGAGGGAACGGCGTTCCTCTCGGTGCGCGACGCGGACAAGCCGGCCGCCGCCGAGGTCGCCGAGTCGCTCTCGAAGCTCGGTTTCAGGCTCGTCGCGACCGCGGGCACCGCCCACGCCCTGGCCGCTGCCGGAATCGCGGTCGAGCGCGTTCGGAAGGTGACCGAGCAAGGCGAGGGGCCCACGGTCGTCGACCTCGTCCGGCGCGGCCACTGCGACCTGATCGTGAACACGCCCTTCGGCGACTCCGGGGCGCGGTCGGACGGCTACCTGATCCGCGAGGCCGCGCTCGCCGCTCGCGTTCCGTGCATCACGACGATGGCGGGCGCGCGGGCCGCCGTCCACGCGATTGCCGACGCCCGGGGCGACCTCGCCGTCTCACTCCAGGAACGAATCAGTGCCCAAACACGTATCGCCTAGGAACCGGGGGAACCTCCCGGTTCCCCCAGACCCCCTCCAACAGACCCCCTCCAATGGTCCACGGTCCGCTGGACGCGGACAGGCCGCTCCGCGGCCGGAGCGAATCAGTGCGCAGAAGCGAACGGCTTAGAGTCGTCGCCAACGAGCCGATAGGCCCTTACGCGCTCGTGCGAGTCGATCGAGGCAGCCTGGATCCCGGCAGGCCGGGCCAGTTCTTCATGCTCGAGGCCCCAGGGCGCCCGCTCCCCCGACCGATGAGCCTCTGCCAAGCGCCGCCGGGTGAGCTGGCGTTCTTGCTCGAAGCAGTTGGACCGGGAACGCGCGCGATGGCTGCGACGGAACCGGGCGATGAGCTCAACGTCTACGGGCCGCTCGGGAACGGCTACCGGCTCGAGGTCGAGCGCCCGCTTCTCGTCGGCGGCGGGATCGGTGTCGCACCTTTCCCATACCTCTCGAAGCAGCTCGGCGCCCCGCCGGCGCTCCTCGGCTTCCGCAGCGACTGGCACGCGGAGGCGGCGGCACTCGTGCCCAACGCAGAAGTCGTCGTCGAGCCGATCCTCGTCACCGAGCCGCTCACCGACTTCGTGAGAGACGCTCACAAGGTCTTGGCCTGCGGCCCTGAGCCGATGCTGGAAGCGGTGCGCGCGATCGCGCCCGACGCGCAACTCGCCTGGGAGGCCCCGATGGCGTGCGGGTACGGAGCCTGCTACGGATGCTCGGTGGAGATCGACGGCGTTCTCCAGCGCCTGTGCGTCGCCGGCCCTGTCCTGGAGGCTGCGTGATCCTCAACGCCTCCGGCTGCCTCGACGCGCTCGAAGCGCCCGAGGTGGCGCGCGCGCTCGACGCGTTCGTGACGAAGACGGTGACGCCGCATCCCCGCGAGGGGAACCGCCCGGTACGGATCGCAGAGACCGAGGCCGGGATGCTGAACTCGATCGGGCTCGAGAACCCGGGCATCGCCGGGCTGCTCCGCGACAAGCTCCCGCGCCTGGCCGAGCTTGGCGTCCCGCTCTGGGTCTCGGTCGGCGGCTTCTCCGCGCCGGACTACGCCGACCTCTGCGGTGTCCTCGACGAACGAGCCGAGGTGGCGACGATCGAGCTCAATCTCTCCTGCCCGAACGTGGAGGAGGCCCCAGAGAGCGCCGCGGAGATCGTCGCCGCGGCACGCGCACGAACGACCAAGCCGCTCTATGCGAAGCTCTCCCCGGCCGCGCTCGACCTACCCGAGACGGCACGAGCGGTCCAGGCTGCGGGCGCGGACGGGCTCTCGCTCGTGAACACGATCCGCGGCCTAGCGCTCGACGAGCGCACCCTCCAGCCGCGGCTCGGCCACGAGCTCGGCGGGTACTCCGGCCCCGCCTTGAAGCCCATCGCCCTCGCCGCCGTCTACCAGTGCTATCGGGCGACGGGGCTGCCGATCGTCGGCATGGGGGGGATCGTGACCGGACGGGACGCGCTCGAGTTCATCGCAGCGGGCGCGAGAGCTGTCGCGCTGGGAACGGTTCTCTTCGCCGACCCGCAGGCTCCCGGTCGGATCCGGCGCGAACTCGCCGAACAGCTTGCCGCGCGTGACCTCGCGAATCCCGAGGAAGCCTGCGGGCTTTCGCACCGTGCCGGGCCCATGCCTGTTGCCTGACTAGAAAATACAGGGATTTGCACCCAAAAAGGTGGGTTTGCACGCCCGCTCTGAGCAGACTAGTATCCCGCGCCGTGGCGGCAACGAAGACTCAGGCGAAGGCGCCCGCCAGGTCGCGCGACCAGCGCATGGAGGCCCTCAAGCGCGCAAACGACATCAGGGTGAAGCGAGCGCAGCTCAAGAAAGATTTGAAAGTGGGGCGTGCTCGGATCGACAAGATCCTCAACAACCCACCCGAGTACGTAGCGACCGCGAAGGTCTTCGACATGCTGATGGCCGTGCCCAAGTTCGGTCGGGTGAAGGCGGCGCGTTTCCTGAACCAAGCCCGCATCAGCCAGTCGAAGACGGTGGGAGGCCTTTCCGACCGCCAGCGGACTGAGCTCATTGGGCTCTTCAACCGGTAGGGGCGGCATACCGGTCTTCGTGGTCACCGGCACCTCGGGTGCGGGCAAAGGCACCCTGGAGAGAGCGCTGCTTGGACGGATGTCGGAGCTCGAGTTGGCCGTGTCGGCGACGACGCGGGAACGCAGGCGTGGCGAGCAGGACGGGCGGGAGTACTGGTTCATCTCCGACGCCGACTTCGACGACAAGCTCCACGCCGGAGAGTTCCTCGAGCACGTGGTCTTCCCCTGGGGGCAGCGGTCCGGCACGTTGCGCTCGGAGATCGCCCGTATCACGGGCGCGGGGAAGATCCCGCTCCTCGACCTCGAGACCGAGGGTGCGCTCGAGGTGAAGCGCACGGTTCCGGGCGCGGTGACGATCTTCGTCGAGGCCCCGACCTTCGAGGAGAACGAACGGCGACTACGCGAGCGGGCGACCGAGAGTGAGGGCGAGATCGACGAGCGGCTCGACCTCGCGCGCCGGCAGCTCAGCCAGGCCGGCGAGTTCGACTACGTGATTGTCAACGACGACCTCGACCGAGCCCTCGCGGAGCTCACGGAAATCGTCGACAAAGAGATCGCGGCCGCGGCAGGTACCATGTCGAGACCGTGATCAATCCACGCATCGATCAGCTGCTCGAAAACGTCAACGAGCGCTACGCGCTCGTGATCGTCGCGGCCAAGCGCGCGCGGCAGATCAACAACTACCACCATCAACTCGGTGAGGGCACGTTCGACGACAACCCGCCGCCGCTCGTGGAGTCTCGCTCCAAGAACTACTTGACGATGGCCCTCGAAGAGATCGCCGAGGGCAAGATCAAATACACGTACCGGGCCTGACGGCCCTGGCACGAGTACATGGGGGAACCCCTGGTTCCCCCATGAGCCCCCTCCTTCCGTACGGCGGCGTGGTTCGCGGGTTTCAGGAGCCGGCGGCGGGTTCGGTGGTTCCATTGTTCTCCTCTCGCTTGTGAGCCTCCCGCCGGGCGAAGCCCGGCTCCGGCGGCGTTTGGTCGTGGTCTCCGCCGGGCGGATGAATTTCGGTGTTGCTCGAGCGGGCACAATGTGTCCGTGGCGCGGATTCTTCTCGGAGTCACAGGTGGCATCGCCGCCTACAAAGCCTGTGAGCTCACGCGGCGGCTCGTGCTTGCCGGGCACGAGGTGATTCCGCTGGTGACGGCCGGCGCCGAGCGCTTTGTCACCCGAGAGACCTTCGAGGCGCTCGCCAACCGGTCGTCGGGCGAAAGTCCCTATCGGCACCTGACGCGTGCCGAGCTGCTCGTGATCGCCCCCTTGACTGCGAACACGTTGGGGAAGCTCGCGCACGGCCTAGCCGATGACCTCCTCACCGAGGCCGCGCTGGCTCACGATGGTCCCGTTCTGGTCGCTCCGGCGATGAACGATCGCATGTGGGCCCACCCGGCGACCCAGGCGAACGCGGACCTCCTGCGCGGCCGCGGTGTGCAGTTCGAGGGGCCGGTCGAGGGCGAGCTCGCCGAGGGCGGGCAGGGAATGGGGCGGATGGCGGAGCCGGAGGAGATCTTCGCGCGCTGCGAGGAGATGCTGCGCGGATGAGCGGGAGCCTCGCCGGGAGACGCGTGCTCGTGAGCGCCGGCGGAACGCGCGAGCCGATCGACGCCGTGCGCTTCGTCGGGAACCGCTCCTCGGGGCGGATGGGCGTTGCGCTCGCGGAGGAGGCGCGACGGCGTGAGGCGAGGGTGACGCTGATCGCCTCGAACCTCGCTGTTCCGGCTCCGGAAGGAGTCGAGGTCGTGGAGGCGCCGACTGCCGCGGACGTCGAGCGCGAGGCGACCGCCCGCGCCGGTGCGGACGTCGTGATCATGGCCGCGGCCGTCGCGGACTACCGTCCGGTGGAAACCGAGGACGCGAAGCGGCCGAAGGACGAGAAGCGATGGCAGATCGAGCTCGAGCCGACCGTGGATGTCCTGCGCGCACTCGGTGAAGGGCAACGGAACGGCCGGCTACTCGTCGGCTTCGCCGCCGAGACGGGAGAGAACGGCCTCGAGCGGGCACGACAGAAGCTGGTGGCCAAGAAGCTCGATCTCATCGTCTACAACGATGTGTCAAAGCGAGACATCGGCTTCGACGCCGCCGAGAACGAGGTTGTGATCATGTCCGCGAACGGCGAGCGACGAATCGACAAGGCGCCAAAGGAAGAGATCGCCGCCGCGATCCTCGACGAGGTCGAGCGGCTCATCTGATGCAGGAAGAGCGCGCGACCTCGACCACGGAGGCGGCGGACGTCATTCGCCGTCTTGCCGAGAACCTCGGCAAGGTCGTTCATGCGCCGGCGGACACGCTTCGCCTCTGCGTGCTCTGCCTCGTCAGCGAGGGCCACCTGATCATCGAGGACTTCCCCGGGGTGGGGAAGACGATGCTGGCGAAGGCGGTCGCACGCTCGCTCGACTGTTCCTTCTCGCGTCTCCAGTTCACCCCGGATCTCCTGCCGTCCGACGTGACCGGCGTCAACGTCTTTAACCAGCGCTCGAACGAGTTCGAGTTCCGGCCGGGGCCGATCTTCGCCAACCTCCTGCTCGTCGACGAGATCAACCGCGCCCCACCGAAGACGCAGGCCGCGCTGCTCGAGTGCATGCAGGAGAACCAGGTCACGATCGACGGGGTGAGCTATGCGCTCGGGCGCCCATTCATGGTCATGGCCACGCAGAACCCGATTGAGTACGAGGGCACGTATCCGCTGCCCGAGGCGCAGCTCGACCGCTTCACGATGCGGCTCGACATCGGGTACCCGCCGCTCGCCGAAGAGGCGAAGATGCTCGCCGAGCAGACGAGCGACCCGCCGCTGGACGAGCTCGAGCCCGTGACGAGCGCAACCGGGATCGTCGAGGTCATCGACGAGGCCACGGGGGTCTTCGTCGAGGAGAGCCTCCATCGGTACGTCGTGGAGATCGTCCGTCAGACGCGCGAGGACTCGCGGCTCTACCTGGGCGCGAGCCCGCGCGCCGGGATCGCGCTCCTGCGGGTGGCCAAGGCGCGGGCGCTCGCCGACGGGCGGGAGTACGTGCTCCCGGACGACGTTCAGGCCGTTGCGACCGCCGTGCTCGGGCACCGGCTCATCCTCGGACCGGAAGCCCGGGCAGGCGGGACGAAGCCGGACCAGCTCGTGCGGGAGGCCGTCGAGCGCACCGCGGTCCCGTCGTGACGTGATCGGGCTGACCGAACGCGGGCGGCTCGTCCTGCTCCTGGCTGGTGCGATCTACCTCGTCGCCTGGGGTTTCGGCTCGCGCTCGCTCTACCCGGTGGCGACGGGGCTGGCGCTCGCTGTGCTCGGAGCAAGGCTCTGGGTGGGGATCGCCAGGCAGCCGGTCGTCCTCAAGCGTTCGCTCGGCTCGGCCGAGCACCTGGAAGGCGGAGACGTCACCGTCGGCCTCGAGGCGATCCCCCAGCGCTACCCCGGCCCGCGCTCGCTCGAGGTCGTGGAGCTGGCCGGTCACCTGGGAGAGCGTCGGGTTCGGCTGTCGCGGGACGGGCCGACGCTGCTCACCCGGTACATCCTGCGGGCCGTTCCCCGCGGTCGATATCACTTCGAGGCTGTACGGGCGGTCTTCGAGGATCCATTCGCGCTCGCGCGGGCTGAGACCGAGCTCGGAGGCGAATCGACGCTGCTCGTGTATCCGCGGCTCGTCGATCTCGCGCGCCTCTTCTCGGAGGCAGGCGGAGCGACCCAGATCGGCGGGCGGGTGCTGCTCCGCCGCACCGCGGGCTTCGATCTCCACAGCGTGCGCGAGTACGAGCAGGGCGAGTCGCTGCGGAAGGTGCACTGGCCCACGACCGCAAGACGGGGAACCTTGATGGTGAAGGAGCTCGAGGACATGCCACACGATGAGGTCGGCGTCCTCCTGGACGCGGACGGCCGATCGGTCATCGGCGAGTCGTTCGACATGCAGGTGCGCGCGGCGGGGTCGATCCTGCGCGCTCAGGCGTTGCGCAACCGGCGCGCCGTGCTGACGATCACCTCCTCGCCTCCTGAGAGCTGTCAGGTCGCTTCGTACGACGGCGAGTGGCGTCTTGCGCTCGAATTGCTCGCTGCGGCCGAGCCGACCGGGACGCAACCCCTCAAGCGCTTCCTCGATCGAGACGGCTCGGCGGCGGCACGCGCCAACGAGCTCGTCGCCGTCACCGCCTCGCTCGGATTCGAGCTCACGGACGCGCTGCTCCAACGCGCTCTTGCCCGGCGACCGACCTCGCTGGTCCTGGTCGATGCGGCGAGTTTCCGGGCGGAGGGCGCGCCGCCGACACGCGAGCCGGCGCTGCTCAGGCTCCAGATGGCCGGGGTGCCGGTCACGGTTGTGCGCCGTGGAGATGACCTTGCCGCCAAGCTGAGCGGTCTCGAGGAGGCGCTGACCGCGCATGGCTAGAACACTCGTCTTCTCCCTCGGGCTCGGCGCGCTCGTCGCCTGGAACTGGGGCCGGCTCGAGCAGCCGCGGCCGAGCATCGGCGCGCTGCTGGTGATGATCGCCCTCGGCATCTCACCGGCGCTGCTCCTGCCGTTGCGCTCGCGGTTCGTGCCGCGGGTCGTGCTCGTCTTCATTGCCGAGGCGGCCGCCGTCATCACGGCGGCCGCGATCGCGCTGCACGTGTACCGGCCGTACCACTTCGGCCGACTCGCCGGCCGCGCGGGCAGTGGATTCGTGGACTTCTACGACGTGCTCGTCCCCTTCAACGGGACGGCACATCCCCTCATGCACGGCGTGCTCCTGCTGGCCGTCTGCATCTTCACCCTGCTCTGCGCCCTGGCTGTCGCGGCCAGGCGACCGTTCGCGGCCATTCTCGCCCTCGCGGCGGGGGCCGGCTGGCCGGCGACGATCCTGCCTGGGAGCGACGACCTTGCACGCGGCGCGTTCCTCCTCATTGCAGCCTTGTCCCTCGTAGCGTTGTTACGGCCGGAGGGCCGCCGTGTGCCGCCGCAGATCCTCACCGGGACGGCGCTCGTCGTCCTCGCGCTGATCGTCTCGGGCTCCGGCTCGGTCGCGAAGGGACAGTTCATCGGCTGGCAGAACTGGGATCTGTACACGAAGCCCGGTAAGCGCGTCAGCGTCGAGTACGTGTGGCGCTCGGACTACAACGGCGTTCGCTTCCCGAAGAAACGGACGCGAGTCTTCACCGTCCGCGCACCCGAGCGTTCGGTCTACTGGCGCGCCACGACGCTCGATGCGTTCACGAACGACCTTTGGGACGAGGACCTGATCTCGGTCTCCTTGAGCGTGCTTCCAAATCCGGTCGTGCTCACCGACGACCCACTGGTTCCTGCCGCCGCGCGCAACCCAACGCGCTGGACAGAGGCCGATGTGACGATCGACGCTCTCCGCGACGCGCACCTCGTCGGGCCGAGCCAGCCGGTCTCTTACGACTCGCGCTCGGTCGAGAACGTCCAATACGAGCAGGGAGGCGTGGCGCTCGCTTTCGCGCCGCTTGCCCGAGGAGACGAGTACACGGTGTGGGCGTACACCCCTCGGCCGACTCCCGCCGAGCTCGCGAAGTCACCGCCCGACTACCCGGTCGCGACCCTCGTCGATCGCGGTGCACTGACCGTTTTGCACGGCGTCTTCGTCCCACCGTTCGGCTCACCCGAACACGAAGCCTGGGCGGACGAGTACTTCCGCTCGGATCCCGAGGGGCAGCGCTACAGGCCGCTCTACAACGCAGCCGAGCGGATCGCAGGGAAGGCGCAAAACCCGTATGCGGCGGCGGTTGCACTCGAAGCCTGGCTTCGTTCGAGCGGAGGCTTCATCTACGACGAACAGCCCCCGGTGAAGGCGCGTGGAATGCCCGCTCTCGTCCAGTTCGTGTCCCAGACCAGGCGTGGGTACTGCCAGCACTTCGCCGGGGCGATGGCGCTCATGCTCCGCTACCTGGGGATTCCCGCTCGCGTCGCAGCCGGCTTCACGAGCGGGAACTACGACTCGAAGCGCGGAACCTGGACGGTGTACGACCGCAACGCGCACACCTGGGTCGAGGTCTGGTTCAAGGGCTACGGCTGGCTCCCGTTCGATCCAACCCCGGGTCGAGGGACCCTGGGTGGGTCGTATACGAGCTCGTCCGTGTCGTTCGATGCGAAGGGAGCGAAGGCGGTGCTGGCCGCAAGCGCGCTCGCGGCGCAGAAGCTGCTCGACTTCAAGCTCGGCCCGCTCGGCCGGGAGCGCCGGGCCCGGTCCGAGGAGCGCAGCGGCTCGACGTCGGATCGAGCCAGGGCTGGGCAGGCCGAACGGGGACGCGGCATCGGCGTCGGCGGGATCGTGGCGCTCGCCGCGGCGGCCCTCGCCTTGCTCTTCGTGCTCGCGAAGCTCGTCCGCCGCCGGTCGCGCTTCCTCACCCGTGATCCGCGCCGGATTGCAGGTGCTTGCCGCCTCGACCTCGTCGACTTCCTCCTTGACCAGCGAATCGACGTGCCGCGGAGCGCTTCGCCCCGCGAGCTCGACGGCCTGCTGAGAAGGCGTGTCGGCGTCGAGGCCGCCGATTTCGCGGAGGCGCTGGGGCTCGCCCGCTTCGGCCCTGATTCGTCGGCCGCGACCGCCGCGCGGGAGGCTCGCCGAGAGCTGCGTGGGGTTCGCCGAAGCCTGCGACGCACGTTCCCGCTCGGCCGCCGAGCCCGTGGGCTCTTCTCGCTTCGCTCCGTGCTTGCGCACCGGTAGCCGCGGGTATCTTGGAGTGCATGAGTGAGACCTATGACCTCTTCCAGCAGGGTCGAGCCCATCTGAAGAAGGGCATGGCCGCGCAAGCCTCGGTCTCGCTCGAGAAGGCGAAGAAGCGTGAGCCGGACAAAGCCTCGATCCGGGAGTCGCTCGGCATCGCGTACTTCCGCATGCAGCGGTACAAGGAGGCGGAGGCGGAGTTCCGGGCAATGCTCGAGCTCTCGCCGGCCGACGACTATGCGCACTACGGTCTGGCCCGAGCGCTCGAGAAGCTCGGCCGCAGGAACGAGGCCCGCGGCCACCTCAAGCTCGCCAAGTCGCTCCGCCCGGACAGCGAGCACTACGCCGAGCGCCTGCGCGCCCTCGAGTAACGACCCCCTCCTTGTGTTGCACTGCACAAGCTCGTTCCTGTTGATTGCAGGCGAGCGAGTGAGCGAGTGATGCAACACAAAGTCCGATGAGAGCCGTTGTTCAGCGCGTCGCCGACGCGCGGGTGGTGGTCGATGGTGAGGTTGTCGGCGCGATCGGCGCAGGCCTGTGCGTCCTGCTCGGCGTTGCGCGCGAGGATGAGGCTGGCGATGCGGAGCGGCTCGCCGGTCGGGTTGCGCGCCTGCGGATCTTCGAGAACGAGGATGGGAAGCTCGACCGCAGCCTCCTGGACACTGGCGGCGCCGCGCTTGTGGTCAGTCAATTCACCCTTCTCGCCGACACCGCGAAGGGCAACCGGCCGAGCTTCACCGAGGCTGCGGAGCCCGAGGTGGCGGAGCGGCTCTACGGAGCCTTCTGTACGGCACTGGCAGCGCTCGGCGTCCCGGTCGAGACCGGCGTCTTCGGCGCCCGCATGCGCGTTGAGATCGCCAACGACGGCCCCGTCACGATCGTGCTCGGTTACGCGTAATCGTCAGCGTCGCGGGCCGTCCAAGGGGGAGCGCCTTGCTATCCTTGGCACCACCACATTTCAGGCTGTTTGAAATGGGCGCGCCGCGCCCGTTTTTTTTGAGAGGAGTTAATTGACGGATCTCTACGACAAGGAGCGGAGCCTCTACCGCGAGGTCGCCTCGCGGGTCGAGCGCAGCCTGCCCGGAGTCGAGGTCCTCGCGCTCGAGCTTTCCGGCCCGGAACGCTTCACGATCTTCGTCGATCATCCCAAGGGCGTCGACCACGCCCTCTGCGAACGCGTGACCGAGGTCTTGCGCGTTTACCTCGACCGGTATGCGATCGACGTCTCCTCGCCCGGCACCGAACCGCCATTGCGCCGCCGCCCTCACTTCGAGCGCGTCGTCGGCAGCACGGTCGCATTGCGCACGGCCGACGAGATCGCGGGCCGCAAGCGCTTTCGCGGCGAGCTCGTCGCGGTCGGCGAGCAGTCGCTCCAGGTCGCGGCGGGCAAGGACGAGCGAGTTGACATCCCGTACGAGGCGATCGTGCGCGGCAACGTGATCGAAGGGAGAAAGAGATGAGCCGGGAGATCATCGAGGCGGTCCGCGTGATCGAGAAGGAAAAGGGCATCGACGGCGATACGCTCATCGCCGCCCTCGAGGACGCGCTGCTGGCGGCCTACAAGAAGACTCCGGGCGCGACGCGCCACGCGACGGTCGAGCTCGACCGCGGCGAAGGCGACTTTCGGGTCTTCTCGATCGAGCTGCCGCCCGACATCGAGGAGCGCCTGATCGAAGAGGCGCGCGAGCGCGCGATCACCGAGCTCGAGGCGCTCGAGGTCGAGAACGGCGAGCGCTCACACACCCTCGTCAACGACGACGATCTCGACGTCGACTGGTCGGAGCTGTCCGAAGACCAGGTCAAGCGCAAGGACGTCACGCCGCATGACTTCGGCCGCATCGCCGCGCAGACCGCGAAGCAGGTCATCCTGCAGCGGATCCGCGAGGCCGAGCGCGAGATGATGTACGAGGAGTACGTCGATCGTGTGACCGAGGTCGTCACCGGCATCGTCCAGCAGGCCGGCGACCGCAACAATGTCCTCGTCGACCTCGGCAAGGTCGAGGCGCTGCTGCCGCGGTCCGAGCAGGTGGACGGAGAGCGCTACGAGCAGGGAAGCCGCATCAAGGCGGTCATCACCGAGGTTCGCTCCGGCACGAAGGGACCGCAGGTGATCCTGTCCCGGCGCGATCCCGAGCTGATCCGCACGCTCTTCGAGCTCGAGGTGCCCGAGATCGCCGACGGTCTCGTCGAGATCCGCGGCGTCGCCCGTGAGCCGGGCTACCGCTCGAAGATTGCGGTCGAGTCGCACGCGCAGGGTGTCGATCCGGTCGGCGCCTGCGTCGGCCCGCGAGGCTCGCGCGTCCGCATGGTCGTCTCCGAGCTGCGCGGCGAGAAGATCGACATCATCCCGTGGAACACCGAGCCTGCCCGCTTCATCGCCAAGGCGCTCTCGCCGGCGCGAGTGCGCGAGGTGCTCGTCGACGACGAGACGAAGGAAGCGACGGTCATCGTCCCCGAGGACCAGCTTGCGCTCGCGATTGGCAAGGAGGGCCTGAACGCCAGGCTCGCCGCCCGTCTGACGGGTTGGAAGGTGGACATCCAGTCCGACGCCGAGTTCGCCCAGGCCGAGGCCGAGGCTGCGTTCGCCGGCGGGGCGGAGGGCGAGGAGTTCTCGGGCCGCTGCTCGGCGATCCTCGCCAACGGCAAGCGCTGCCCCAACGCCGCGGTCCCGGGCTCGCGCTTCTGTGGCATCCCCGCACATCGGGAGCTGGCCGAGCGCGAGGCAGCCGGCGAGACGCTCGAGGCCTCCCAGGTCGTCGGCGGCATCAGCGACGAGGAAGAAGAGCTCCCCGCCGACGACCAGTCGGACGAGGGCACGCTGGTCGCGGAAGCGGGAGAGGAAGTAGCTCCGGCCGAGTCTGGCCTGGAGCCGCCTCAGTCCGAGGCGCCTGAGCAGGAAGAGGAGCGACCGGTGGAGGAGCCGGTGCAGGAGCCCGAGGTCGCCGTCACCGAAATGCCATCCGAGGAGGAAGGCGAATCCAGCGCGGCGTGAGCCCGGAGCGGATGTGTGCGGGGTGCGGGCGCAAAGCGCCGCGGGCCGAGCTGATTCGCTTCGTGGCGCGCGAGGGAGTTCTCATGCCCGGAGCTAAGTCGCCGGGCCGCGGCGCCTACACCTGCCGGCGGCTCGCGTGCTTCGAGCGCGCGGCCTCGAATCGCGGCTTCGCGCGCACCCTCCGCACCCATGTCCGCGTCGATGAAGAGCTCGCTGGTATCTACACTTCACCGGAGAGAAATGGCTGATTCGAAAGGAAACAATCGCCCCAAGAGACCCGTCCGGCCGCGCCAGGCGCCGGGGGGTCGCAAGCGCCGCGTCGTCATCGACAGCGGCTCTCAACGTGGCCGCCAGGACTCGCGGCAGGCCCGCGAGCGCGCCGAAGCGCGTCCCAAGGCGCCGCCCGGCCCGCAGCCGACCGGGCCGGTGACGGTCAGCTCCGGCGTCTCGGTCAAGGACCTCTCGCAGGCGCTCGGCGTTCCGGCGGTTCAGATCATCAAGATCCTCATGGGCCTCGGCGAGCTGGTGACGATCACACAGACTCTCTCGGACGAGGCCGTGCAGCTGATCGCGACGGAGGTCAAGCGCGACGTCACGATCAAGCACGTAGCCGACGAGGACGAGCTGCCCGAGGTGTACGAGGACGCGGAGGAAGACCTCGTCGCCCGGCCGCCAGTGGTCACGATCATGGGCCACGTCGACCACGGGAAGACGACCCTGCTCGACGCGATCCGCCAGTCGTCGGTCGTCGAGACCGAGGCGGGCGGCATCACGCAGCACATCGGCGCCTACCAGGTGCAGCACAACGGACGGAAGATCACCTTCCTCGACACCCCCGGCCACGAAGCGTTCACGGCCATGCGCGCACGCGGCGCGAAGGTGACCGACATCGCCGTGCTCGTCGTCGCGGCGGACGACGGCGTCAAGCCGCAGACCCAGGAATCGATCGCCCATGCGCGCGCGGCCGACGTGCCGATCGTCGTCGCCGTGAACAAGGTCGACAAGCCCGACGCCGACCCACAGCGTGTGCGCCAGGAGCTCGTCAACGAGGAGCTCCAGCCGGAGGAGTGGGGTGGGTCGACCCAGTATTCGGACGTGTCCGCGAAGGAGAAACAGAACCTCGACGACCTGCTCGAAAAGGTGCTGCTCGTTGCGGACGCGGAGCTCGAGCTGACGGCAAATCCCAAGGCCGAGGCCTCCGGACCGATCATCGAGTCCCGGCTGGACGTCGGCCGCGGCCCGGTCGCGACCATGCTCGTCCACCGTGGAACCCTCCGCGTCGGCGACGCGATCGTGGCCGGCGATGCCTGGGGGAAGGTGCGCGCGCTGCACAACTACCGTGGGGAGAAGGTGCGCGAGGCAGGCCCCGGCGATCCGGTCGAGATCATCGGCTTCGACAAGCCGCCTGCCGCCGGCGAGCACGCCCGCGTCGTCGAGCACGACCGCCAGGCGCGGCACCTCGCACAGTCGCGGGGCGAGCGCTTCCGGCGAGAACAGCTTGCGCAGCGGCGCCCTGCCGGCATCTCGCTCGACACGCTCTTCTCCGAGATGCAGGAGGGCGCGGTGCAGGACCTCAATCTCGTCATCAAGGCCGACGTCGACGGATCGGTCGAGGCTGCAGTCTCGGAGCTGCAGAAGATCCAGCATCCGGAGGTGCGCGTCAACGTCATCCACACGGGCGTCGGCGGCATCTCCGAGAACGACGTCATGCTCGCCGCCGCCTCGAACGCGATGATCGTCGGCTTCAACGTGCGACCCAACGCGGAGGCGCGGGCCTCGGCCGAGCGCGAGGGCGTCGAGATCCGCACCTACGACGTGATCTACCGCCTGACGGAAGAGATCGAGCAGGCGCTCGTCGGGATGCTGCGGCCCGTCACGAGCGAGGAGACTCTTGGAGAAGCCGAGGTGCGGCAGCTCTTCCGAGTCTCGCGGCTCGGGACGATCGCAGGCTCGCACGTCACGAGCGGCGTCATCCGCCGCGGTGCGCGGGTCCGCGTCGTGCGCGAGGGCGCCGTCGTCCAGGAGAGCACGATCTCCCAGCTCAAGCGCTTCAAGGACGACGTGCGCGAGGTCGAGGAGGGCTTCGAGTGCGGAATCCTCCTCGACGGCTTCAACGACGTGAAGGAAGGCGACGTCCTCGAGGCCTACGAGGTGCGCCAGATCGAGCGCACCGACCTTTCGTCGGCGGCGCCGGCGACACCCGCCGCAACCTAGGCGAGCCGACGCCATGGGCGCCGGTTACGTGGGCATCCTCTCCGTCGAGTTGCACTTTCCGGAAGCGGGCTCGCTCAAGGGCAAGCGCAAGCACGTGAAGTCGGCGAAGGCGCAGCTGCAGAACCGGTTCGGCGTCTCGGTGGCGGAGGTCGATCATCACGAGCTCTGGCAGCGGGCGAGGCTCACGGTCGCCTGCGTCGCGCGCGAGCACAATGAGGCCGAGCAGCTCCTCGAGCAGGCCGTTCGCTACCTGAACGGCCAGGAGTACGAGCTCGT
>Ga0307278_10000054_pt1:0-50000 | contig 54563 bp, 51 predicted proteins | sample ER_DNA_117_FD_194482 | JGI IMG/M metagenome (GOLD analysis project Ga0307278, IMG submission 194482) | Bulk soil microbial communities from the East River watershed near Crested Butte, Colorado, United States - ER_DNA_117 | ecosystem: Environmental > Terrestrial > Soil > Floodplain... | reverse complement strand
GGCCGCGTGGACCTACTTCTCCAGCCACGCCGACCGGCTCACCCTGCCCCAGGCCGCGCTGCTGGCGGGGCTGGTGCGCTCCCCCGCCGGCTACGACCCGTTCAGCCGGCCGGCGGCGGCCCGGTCGCGCCGCGCCGAGGTCCTCCGCCGGATGACGAAGCTGGGCCACCTCCAGCCCGGCCAGGCCGCCCGGGCGGCGGCGGCGCCGCTGGGCCTGCGCCCACCCCGCAGCCGCGCACGGCGCCATGCGGCGCCCTGGTTCGTCCGCTGGGTGGTCGACCAGCTCCTCGACCCGGGCGACCGGCGCTTCGCCGTGCTCGGGAGCACCCGCCAGGCGCGCGTCGCCAGCCTGTTCCGCGGCGGGCTGCGCATCACCACCACGGTCGACCTGGCGGTGCAGGCCGAGGCGGAGCGGGCGGCGCGGCGGGTGCTCGCCGGCTCGGGCGGCCCGTACGCGGCGCTGGCGGCGGTCGAGCCGGGCACCGGCGCGGTGCGGGCCATGGTCGGAGGTCGCGACTACTTCGACGACCGCCGCTTCGGGCGCGTCAACCTGGCCACCGGGACCGGTGGCTCGGGCCGCCAGGCCGGCTCGGCGTTCAAGACCTTCGCCCTGGTGGCCGCGATCGAGCACGGCATCCCGCCAGAGGCGCTGTTCAGCGCGCCGGACCGGGTCACCCTGGCCAGGCCAGGGGGCGGCGCGTACACGGTGCGGAACTTCGAGGGGCACAGCTTCGGCCAGGCCACCCTGCGGCAGGCCACCGCCCTGTCGGTCAACACGGTCTACGCGCAGCTGCTGCTGCGGCTCGGCCACGGCGACCCGGACCGTGGCGGGCGGGTGGTGGTCGACACCGCCGCCCGGCTCGGCGTCGACCCGCGCCGTCTGGCGCCCGAGCCGAGCTCGGTGCTCGGGGCGTCGAGCGTCACCCCGCTCGAGATGGCCGGCGCCTACGCCACCCTCGCCTCGGGTGGGCTCCGCGCCGCGCCCCACGGGGTCGCCCGCGTCACCGACGCTCGCGGCCGGGTGCTGTACCAGGCACGCCCGGTGGCGAGGCGGGTGCTGCCCGGGCACGCCGTCGCGGTCGTGGACGACGTGCTGCGCGGCGTGGTCGACAACGGCAGCGGCGTGCGCGCCCGCATCGGGCGGCCGGCGGCCGGCAAGACGGGCTCCACCCAGCACAACGCCGACGCCTGGTTCGTGGGCTACACCCCGGACCTGGCCGCGGCGGTCTGGGTCGGCTACCCGCAGGCACGGGTGCCGATGACGCCGCCGAGGACGCCGCTGACCGTGCTCGGCGGCACCTGGCCGGCGGCCATCTGGGCGGGCTTCATGGAGCGCGCCCTGGCCGGACGCCCGGCGAGGGAGTTCCCGCGGCCCTCGACCGAGCTGGCCACCGTCACCGTCGACGTGCTGCGCGACTGCCTGCCCAACCGCTTCACCCCGGCGGCGCAGATCGGCCGGGTCGTGTACCTGGCCGCCGCCGCGCCGCAGCGGCCCTGCGCGGCGCCGGCGGCGCCGCTGCCAGGCGTGGTCCCGGACCTGGCCGGCGTGCCGGTGACCACCGCGGCGGCGTGGCTGACCCAGGCGGGGCTCGGCATGACGCAGCGCCTGGTGGTGAGCGACGCCGCACAACCGGGCACGGTGCTGGGCCAGTCCCCCGCCGGCGGGACGGCCCCGGGCGGTGGCGCCACGGTGGCGCTGACGGTGGCGGTCGACCGGCTCGGCAACGGCGGGCTCGGCATGACGCTGGTCCCGGAGGTGCTCGGCCAGCCGGCCGAGACGGCCATGGCCCTGCTGAGCCAGGCCGGGCTGGGCGGCCAGGTGACCGGCACCTGCGAGGAGGACGCCGCCGCGGCGGCCGCGCGGCCGGGCCTGGTGTGGAAGTCGGCCCCCGGTCCGGGGGGCCAGGTGGCGGTCTCGCAGGCGGTCGCGCTGTGGGTCAACCCGTCCGGCTGCCGGCCCGCGCCGACCACCACGAGCACCGCGCCGAGGGGACCGGTCCCGGCCACCACCCGCCCCTGACCCGGCCCGCGACCGGCACCAGCCCGGCGACGCGGGGAGCAGGCGACGCCCCGGCGGACCGGCGGCGGCGGATGGTCGGCTCGGCTGGCGCATCGGGCAGGTCAGGCGCCGCGACGGTGGCTGGCTCCGTCCCTCGGTCGCGGCCGCGGCTGGGTCACGAGCCGCGCCGCAACGGCGGTTCCCGCCGCTCGGGGGCGGCGCGGGCGCGCTGGCGCGCGGTCGGGCCGGGGCGGCCGGGCGAGACCCAGGCGCTGGTGGTGACGAGCGCCCGCCAGGGACGGTCGGCGGCGCTGGCGACGCCGACCCGGCCGGTCCAGGCGACCTCGGCGTCGTCCACCGGCCAGCCGGCGGTGAGCAGGACCGGGCCGGCGCGCAGGTCGCCGCCGTTGGCGGCGGCGTCCAGGCCGAGGGCGGCGGCGAGCCGGGCCGGGCCGCGGGTGAGGTCGCGCGGCCGCGCGGCGGGGCGCCGCGCGGCCATCAGCTCCGCCCCGAGGACCGGCTCGCCGGCCCGCAGCAGCACCGCCTGGGCGGTGCCGGCCGGCGCGCACACCACGTTGAGGCAGTCGTGCATCCCGTAGGTCTGGTAGACGTAGAGGTGCCCGGGCGGGCCGAACATCACCGCGTTGCGGGGCGTCCGGCCCCGGTGGGCGTGGCTGGCCGGGTCGAGCCCGGCACCGTCGTAGGCCTCGGTCTCGACGATGCGGACGGCGGCGCGGCCCTCGGCCGCGTCGTGCACCAGCAGGCGGCCGAGCAGGTCGCGCGCCACCTCGAGGACCGGCCGGAGATAGAACGTGGCGGGCAGCGGCTCCAGCGCGCCAGGAGGAAGCGGGGCCGTCACCCTGCGGTCCTCGTCCGGCCCGCCAGACCCACGCGCCAGCCTGCCCGGGCGCTCACGGCGCCGGTGGCTGGCCCGGCTGCTGCCTGCGTGGTCACGGCGTGGTGGCATCGCGGGCGCGGTCGCGGCCCTTGGCGAGGAAGTGGTGCAGCTCGGCGGGTGGCATGGCGTTGAGCACCCGGTCGGGGCCGGCCCAGCCGCGGGCGGCGGTGGCGGCGGCGAAGCGCATGTAGCCGAGGTGGCCGGGGCCGTGGCTGTCGGACCCGAAGGCGAGCCGGACGCCCAGCCGCAGGGCCAGTCGGATCTGCTCGTCGCCGAGGTCGAGGCGCTCGGGCGAGCCGTTGACCTCGAGCGCCGTGCCGGTGCGGGCGGCGGCGAGGCACAGCGCCTCCAGGTCGACGTCGCCGCCGGGGCGGCTGCCGAGCAGGCGGCCGGTCGGGTGGCCGATGACGTTGACCGCCGGATGCTCGCAGGCGCGCACCAGCCGCCTGGTCAGCTCGGGACCGGGCTGGTCGAGCCCTTCGTGGACGCTGGCGACGAGCACGTCGAAGCCGCCGAGGAACTCGTCGTCGTAGTCGAGCCCCCCGTCCCGGTCGATGTTGAGCTCGGCGCCGTGCAGCAGCTCGATGTCGCCGAGGCGCCGCTGCAGCGCGCGCACCCGCTCGCGCTGGGCGAGCATCGCCTCGCGGCTGGCGCCGCCGAACAGGAGCTTCTCGGCGTGGTCGGTGATCGCCAGGAAGCGGTAGCCGCGCTCGCGGGCGGCCGCCACCATGGTCTCGAGCGGGGCGGTCGAGTCCGGCGACAGCTCGGTGTGGCAGTGGAAGTCGCCGCCCACCTCGTCGAGGGCGACCAGGCGCGGCAGCGTGCCGGCGGCGGCCGCCTCCACCTCGCCGCGGTCCTCGCGCAGCTCCGGCGGCACCCAGTCGAGGCCGAGGCGCTCGTAGACCGCCGCCTCGGTCTCGGCGGCGAGCGGGTCGCCGGCGCGGGTCTCCAGGCCGTACTCGGAGAGCTTGAGGCCGGCCTTGACCGCCCGCTCGCGCACGCGGACGTTGTGGGCCTGCGAGCCGGTGAAGTACTGCAGCGCGGCGCCCCACACCCCCGGTTCGACCACGCGCAGGTCGACCTGGTAGCCGTGGTGGGTGCGGACCGAGACCTTGGTGTCGCCGGCGGCGAGCACCTCGGCCACGTCCGGGAGGGCGGCGAAGGCGCGCCCGGTCGCCGGCGGGTCGCTGCTCGCGGCCAGCAGGTCGAGGTCGTGGACGGTGGCCTTCATGCGCCGCAGCGAGCCGGCCAGCTCCACCCGGGTGACGCCGGGGGTGGCGGCGAGCGCGTCGCGCAGCCCCTCGGCCACGGTGAGCGCGGCGCCGAGCGGGATGCCGGGCAGGCCACCCGCCAGCCGCTGCAGCGCCCGCGCGAGGTTCTGCTGGGTGCGGGCGCCCATGCCGGGCAGGCCGGCCACCCGCCCGGCGGCCACCGCGGCCGTCAGCTCCTCGACCGTGTTCACCCCGAGGGTCTCGTGCAGCATGCGCGCCTTGCTCGGCCCGAGCCCGGGCACGCGGACCAGCTCGCGCAGGCCGGGCGGGATCTCGGCCCGGAGCCGCTCGAGCGTCTGGATGCGGCCGCTGGCCAGGTACTCCAGCACCTTGGCGGCGACCGCCTTGCCCACCCCGGGGATGGCCGCCAGCTCGCGTTCCGACAGCGCGGCCAGGTCGCCGCCGTGGCCGGAGAGGGCGCGGGCGGCGCGCTCGTAGGCGCGCACCCGGAAGCCCTCGCCGCCGCGCAGCTCGTACAGGGCGGCGAGCTCGAAGAAGTGGTTCGCGATCTCGTCGTTGCGCCAGGCCATGACCTTGTCTAGCCGAGCGGGTCGGACCCGGGAAGCTCGGTGCGATCAGCGTAGCGCTCGGGCCGCGACCACCAGCCGGCGGCGAGCGCCGAGCCGACCGTGCCCCAGGCGAGCAGCACCACCAGCGTCAGCAGGATCGCGCCGAGCCCGAAGTCCAGGACGCGGTCCATGCGCAGGACCAGCAGCGGCCCGAACGGCACCCCGACGCCGACGCCGACGACGGTCAGCCGGGCGATCAGCGGCGAGCCCGCCGGCCGTGGCAGCACCAGGGCCGCCACCAGGGCGCCCACACAGGGCGCGGCGAGCAGCAGGGCGACCCGCAGGGCGAGCTCGAGGGGCTGCAGGGCGAGGTCGGCCTCGCGGCCGGCCACGGCGGCGGCGACGGCGGTCGTCAGGGTGCTGCCGGCGGCGCCGGCCGGGACCGCGAGCACCGGCCAGAGCGCCGCCCGCGGCGGCCTCACGGGCACGCCGCGGCCGCCTCGAGTGTGCCGCCGTGCCTCACCGCGGGTCCGGCGAGCCGGTCAGCAGCCACGCCAGCAGCGCCTTCTGGGTGTGGAGGCGGTTCTCGGCCTGGTCGAACACGGCCGAGTTGGGGCCGTCCATCACCTCGGTGGCGATCTCCTCGCCGCGGTGGGCGGGCAGGCAGTGCAGCACCACCACGTCGGGTGAGGCGGCCGCCAGCGTGTCGGTGGAGAGCTGGTACGGCTTGAAGATCAGGGCACGCTCGCCGTGCTCCATCTCCTGGCCCATCGAGGCCCACACGTCGGTGTAGAGGATGTCGGCGCCCTTGGCCGCCGCGGCCGGGTCGTTGGACAGCTCCACGCTGCCGCCGGTGCCCGCGGCGATCTCGGTGGAGCGCCGCACCACCTGCGGGATCGGCTCATAGCCCGACGGGGTGGCGACGGTCACGTGCATGCCGGCCTTGGACCCGGCGAACAGCAGGCTGTGGGCGACGTTGTTGCCGTCGCCGAGGTAGGCGAGGCGCAGCCCGGCGAGGTGGCCCTTGCGCTCGCGGATGGTCTGCAGGTCGGCCAGGGCCTGGCAGGGATGGGAGTAGTCGGAGAGGGCGTTGACCACCGGGACGGTGCCGGCGCGCGCGAGCCGCTCCAGGTTCTCCTGGGAGAAGGTGCGCAGCACGATCGCGTGCACGTAGCGGGACAGCACGGCGGCGGTGTCCTCGATCGTCTCGCCGCGGCCGAGCTGGGTCTCCCCGCCGCCGAGGGGCAGCGGGTAGCCGCCCAGCTCGTGCACTGCGACCTCGAAGGAGACGCGGGTGCGGGTGGAGGGCTTCTCGAAGATCAGCGCGACCGTGCGGCCGCCCAGGGTGGTCCGCTGGCGGCGCTCGGCCTTGTGCCGGTCGGCGCCGTCGAGCAGCGCGATCAGCTCGTCGCTTGAGAGGTCGTCGACCGAGAGGAAGTCACGCTTGCTCATTGGTGCTCCTTTGGGCCTCGAGCGCGCGCTCCGCCAGGGCGCGCACCCGGTCGGCCAGGGTGGTGACGTCGAAGGGCTTCTCCAGGACGGCGTCGGGGCCGAGCTCGCGGCGCAGCGGGCCGGCCGCCTCGGCCGCGCCGGTGACCACGAGGACGGCGAAGGGCAGCGAGCCGTCCTCCGCGCGCAGGCGCCGGATGACCTCGGGGCCGCCGAGCCCGGGCATCATCACGTCCAGCAACACCACCGCGGGGTCGATCGAGCGGGCCAGGCGCAGACCTTCCTCGCCGTCGCCGGCGAGCACCACCTCCATCTCCTCGTCCTCGAGGATCGCCTGGATGAGCCCTCGAACGCTCGGGTCGTCCTCGACCACGAGCACGCGGTTGGAAACCATTGCCTGGGTGCCCCCTGGTCGCCTGCGGTCCGACGGGCCGCTCGAGCGCCGACCGGCTCGTCGGCGCGGCGCTCGGCCGGGATGCCAAGTCTGACACGCGCCCATGACCACGGCCACCGTCTAGGGCGCTCCATCCAGGCGGGACCGCCCGCGGCCGCAGGAGCCCGCCGATCCGGCGCGATCCGGTCGGAACGCGGCGCGGCCGGCGGCGCGGCCCGGGGTTGGACGCGCCCCGAAGCGGGAGGTCGCGGCGTTCATGGGGCGTGGAAGTGGGTGAGGGCCTCCGGCGGGAGGTCGGTGGTGGTCACGGTCGCCGCCGCGCCGCCGACGCCGAGGTCGATGGCGAGGTCGACCTGGGCCTTGGCGGCGACCGCGGCGGCCGCCCGCTCGTCGTGGGGGGCGACGCGCCCGCCGCCGACCACCGTGACCGGGCCGAAGCGGACGCCGACCTGGTCGGGGTCGAGGTCGACCGCTGCCGCGCCGAGCGCGTCGAGCACCGCCGGCCAGACCGCCAGCCCGGCCGCCAGGCCCGCCCGCACCGCCACCGACCCGGCCACCGCGCGCGCCGCGGCGAGGGCGTCGGCGTGCCTGGCGGCGCCGTGGACGGTGATGACCACCAGCTTGCGCGCGCCGGGGACGCGCATCGCCAGGCCCTCGGCGAGCGACTCGCAGAGCTGCCCGAGGGCGGACTCGAAGGCGAGCGCGCCCTCCGTGCCGGTGTCCAGCGTCGGGGCGGCGGCGGTCCCGTTGGCCAGCATCACCACCGAGTCGGCCATGCCAGGTCCCTGGTCGACCAGGACCCGCTCGAAGGAGCGGGCGACCGCCCTGGTGAGCATGCCGTCGAGCACGTCGTGGCCGACCTCGGCGTCGGTGGTGAGCACGACCAGGGTGGTGGCGAAGGCGGGGGCGAACGGCGGCGAGGCCTTGGCGGCCGCGCCGATGCGCACCTCCCCCTCCGACCAGGCGACCGCGACCGCCTGGTCGCGGGTGACGCCGCCGGCGGCGCCCAGTGCCCGCAGCACCTCGCCGGAGCCGCGGCGGCCCAGCGCGGCCACCGCCTTCTCCGCGCCCTCGGCCGCGTGGGCGAGCGGCAGGCGGACGCCGACCTCGCCGGTGCCGAGCAGCAGGACCTCGTCGGGCCGGCAGCCGATGGCGGCGGCGCACTGGGCGGCGAGGGCGGCGGCGTCCGCGTCGCCCGGCCGGCCGGTGACGGCGTTGGCCACGCCGGTATGGACGAGCACGGCGCGCGCCTGGCCGTCCTGGACGCGCCGGCGCGACCAGCGCACCGGCGCGGACGGGAAGCGGTGGGAGGTGAAGCGCCCGGCGACCACCGAGGTCTGCTGGCTGACCACCAGGGCGAGGTCCGGCCCGGAGCCGGGCACCAGGCCGGCGTCCACCCCGGCGGCCCGGAATCCCCTCGGGGCGCAGACACCGCCTTCGACCCCAGCGACCGTGTAGTCGACCACCCGCGCTCCTCCCGTCCAGCCCAAGCCTACGGCCTCCCCTTCCCGGGGGACAGCCCTGGTCGTGGAGGCGGAGTCGCTGGCATTCCTAGTCGGCCGCGCGCAGCACCGCATGGAGCCGCTGGCCGGCCAGCTCCTCCATGCGGGCACGGACGGCGCGGGCGTCGCCGTCGGTGAGGGTGCGGTCCTGGGCCTGCAGGGCGACGCGGTAGGCCAGGTTGGTGTGGCCCGGCGGCAACGGCGCGCCCTGGTAGGCGTCGAACAAGGCGAGCCGGGCGAGCAGCTCGCCGGCCGCCTCGCGCAGGACCGCCTCCAGGGCGGCCGCCGGCACCCCCGGCGGCACCAGGAAGGCGACGTCGAAGGAGAGCTCCGGGTAGGGCGACGGCGTCGCCGCCGGGCGCATCGCCGGCACCGCCTCGAGCAGCGGGAGCAGCTCGAGCTCCGCGGCGAAGCTGGCTGGCGGCAGCTCGCAGGCGGCGGCGACCCGCGGGTGGAGCTGGCCGAGCAGCCCGACCGGCCGGTCGCCGAGCAGCACCCCGGCGCAGCGGCCCGGGTGGAACGGCGGCGGCTCCTCGGCACTGAAGCCGACGCCGTCGATCCCCAGCGCCGCGAGCAGGCCCTCGACCACGCCCTTGACGTCGGCGAAGTCGACCTCGGCGGGCGGGTCGTCGAAGCGCCCGCCCGGCCGCCTGCCGGCCAGGAGCAGGCCGAGCAGGGCCGGCTCGGCGGGCAGGCCGGCGTCGTGCGCGGAGTCGCCGGAACCCTCCCGGCCGGGGCGGCCGGCGCCGTTCGCGGCGGGCAGGAAGACCGCGCCGAGCTCGTAGACGGCCGCCGTCGGCAGGGCCTTGGCCAGGTTGCGCCTGGCCACCTCGGCCAGGCCGGGCAGCAGGGTGGTGCGCAGCTCCGGGGCTTCCTCGGAGATCGGGTTGACGATCCGGAGGGCGTTGCGGCGCGGGTCGTCGGCGGCGAGGCCGAGGCGGTCGAGCGCGGCCTGGTTGCTGAACGGCCAGGTGATCACCTCGCTCAGGCCCATGCCGGCGAGGACCTCACGGACCTGGCGGCGCAGGCGCTGCTCGACGGTGAGGCGCCCGCCGGTGGCCGGCGGCAGGGTGGCCGGCAGGTTGCCGTAGCCCCAGCGCCTGGCGACCTCCTCCTCCAGGTCGGCCCAGCCCTCGATGTCGAAGCGCCAGGTCGGCGGCACCGCGGTCAGCTCGCCGGGGCCGGCCACCTCGACCGTGCAGCCGACGCCGCGCAGCTTCTCCGCGGCGAACTCCGGGTCGGCCGGCGCGCCGAGCCGCCGCGACGAGCGCACCCAGTCGAGCCGCACGCGCTCGCGCGGCGGTACGCCGGGACCGGCCTCGAGGCGGCCGGCGGCGACGGTGCCGCCCGCCAGGCGCGCCATCAGCGCCGCGGCCTGGTCGCAGACGCGGCCGGCCCCGGCCGGGTCGACGCCCCTGGCCCAGCGCTGGCCGCCCTCGGTGCTCATGCCGAGCCGGTGCATGGTGCGGCGCACGGTCTCCGGCGGGAAGTGGGCCGACTCGATCAGCACGTTGCGGGTCTCGGCGCGGACCTCGGTGTCCTCGCCGCCCATGATCCCGGCGAGGGCGAGCGCCTGCTCGCCGGCGGTGATCAGGGTGTCGTCCGGGGTCAAGCGCCGGTCGCGGCCGTCCAGGGTGCGCAGCGTCTCGCCGTCGCGGGCGCGGCGCACCAGGATGCGCTGGCCGGGGACCAGGTCGAGGTCGAAGGCGTGCAGCGGCTGCCCCTGGTCGAGCAGCAGGTAGTTGGTGACGTCGACCACCGCGCCGAGCGGCCGCATGCCGTACAGCCACAGGCGCCGGGCCATCCACAGCGGCGCCGGGCGGGCGGCGTCGACGCCCTGGACCACCCGGGCGACGTAGACCGGGCAGCCCTCGGTGTCGGTGACCTCGACCGAGGCCAGCTGCGACGCCGGCGGGCCGGTCTCGGGCTCGGCCGCCTCCAGCGGGGCGAGCTCGGTGTCCAGCACCAGCGCGGCCTCGCGGGCCACGCCGCGCACGCACATGGTGTCGCCGCGGTTCGGGTAGGTCTTGATCTGCAGCACGGCGTCGCGCAGCCCGGCCGCCTCGACCAGGTCGGCGCCGACCGGGGTGTCGGGGGGCAGCACCAGGATGCCGGAGTGGTCGTCGAACACGGCCAGCTCCGTCGCCGAGGCCAGCATGCCCTCCGACCAGACGCCGCGGACCTCCTTGCGGCCGATCGCCACGCCGCCGGGAAGGGTCGAGCCGGGCGCCGCCCAGGCGACCACGTCACCGGGGGCGTAGTTGTGGGCGCCGCAGACCACCTCGCGCTCGTCGCCGTCCGCCTCGATGCGGACCAGGGCGAGCCGGTCGGCGCGCGGGTGGGGCTCGACCGCGAGCACGCGGGCGGTGACCACGCCGGTGATGTCCTCCCCGAACCGCTCGACCGACTCGATCTCCAGGCCGGCGTCGGTGAGCCGGTCGGCCAGGGTCAGCGCGGGCAGGCCGATCTCGATGTGGTCGGCCAGCCAGGACAACGGGACGCGCATCGCTGCCTCCTCTCGGCGCTCAAACGCTGCCCAGCCAGCGCAGGTCGTTGTCGGTCAGGGTGCGGATGTCGGCCAGGCCGGAGCGGAGCATGAACAGGCGCTCGATGCCCATGCCGGCGGCGAAGCCGGACACCTTGTTGGGGTCGTAGCCGCCGTTGGCCAGCACCTTCGGGTGGACCATGCCGGCGCCGAGGACCTCGATCCAGCGGTCGCCCTTGCAGGTGCGGCAGTCGCCGCCGCGGCCGCCGCAGATGAAGCAGGAGACGTCGACCTCCGCGCTCGGCTCGGTGAACGGGAAGTAGGAGGGCCGCAGCCGGATGTCGCGCTCGGCGCCGAAGTAGGTGCGGGCGAAGGACAGCAGGGTGCCCTTGAGGTCGCCCATGGTGAGGCCCTCGTCGACGGCGAGGATCTCGAGCTGGTGGAAGACGGGCACGTGGGTGGCGTCGGGCGTGTCGGCCCGGTAGCAGCGGCCGGGCACGACCACGTAGAGGGGCGGCGGGCCGGCCTCCATGGCGCGGATCTGCCCGGGCGAGGTGTGGGTGCGCAGCACCAGCCACCCTGGCGGGCGGGTCTCGTCGAGCAGGGTGAGGGAGTCCTGCATGGAGCGGGCCGGGTGGCCGGGCGGGAAGTTCAGCGCCTCGAAGTTGTACCAGTCGGTCTCCACTTCGGGGCCTTCGAAGACGCGGTAGCCGAGGCCGACGAAGATGTCGATGATCTCGTCGGCGGCGCGGGTCAGCGGGTGGACCGCACCCCTCGGCGGCCGGCGGCCGGGGAGGGTGACGTCGACGCGCTCGGCCTCGAGCAGGGACCTGTCCCTGGCGGCCTCCAGCTCGGACCTGCGCCCGGCGAGGACGGCCTGCAGCTCGGTGCGGGCCTGGTTGACGCGGTGGCCGAGCTCGCGGCGGGCCTCGGGGTCGAGCTGGCCGAGGCCGCGCTGGACCTCGCCGAGCGGCGAGCGCCGCGACAGGTGGGCCTGCTCGGCGGCGCGCAGCTCGTCGAGGTCGCGCGCGCCGGCAAGGGCGGTCCGGCCCGCCTCGACCAGTGCGTCGAGGTCGGGTTCGGCGGTGGTGGGCATGCTCGTGCTCCTGGTTGGAAGCGGCACGCCGGTGGGCGGCCGGTTGCTGCCAAGGCTGTCGTCCGCTGGGCGGTCGCCCCGCCGGGCCGGTGGGAGCCGGTCAGTCGATCCCGGCCAGCTCCAGGCCCCCGCGGGGCAGAAGAAATCGGACCTCGGTGCCGTGGCCCACCTCGGAGCGGGCCCAGATGCGCCCGCCGTGGGCCTCGATCAGGCCCCGGGTGATGAACAGGCCGAGGCCGGTGCCCGAGGGCGCGCCGGAGCCGGCGCGCCGGTAGAACTTGGTGAAGATGAGGGTGAGCTGGTCCGAGGGGATGCCGACGCCCTCGTCGCTGACGGCCACCTCGACGGTGTCGTCGGCGGCCTGGCCGCTGATCGTGACCGTGCCGCCCTCGGAGTACTTCACCGCGTTCTCCACCAGGTTGGTGAGCACCTGCTCGACCTTGTCCCGGTCAGCATAGACCTCGGGGAAGCCGGCCGGGAACTCGATACTGAAGCGGTGGCCGCCGTCGGCCTGCAGCTCGAAGCGGCGGGCCACCTCGCGGCTGACGTCCGGCAGGTCGATCATGCGCCGGTGCAGCTCCAGCCGGCCGGCCTCGATGCGGGAGACGTCGAGCAGCTCCTTGATGAGGCGGGTGACCCGGTCGGCGTCCTGGTTGACGGTCCTGAGCATGTGGCGCTTCTGCTCGTCGCTGAAGCGGTCCCAGCGGTGCAGCAGCGTCGAGGTGAAGCCCTTGACGCTGGTGAGCGGGGAGCGCAGCTCGTGGGAGAGGGTGGAGACCAGCTCGCCCCTGGCGGCCTCGGCCCGGCGCCGCGCCGAGGCGTCCCTGACCACGCAGATGGCCTGGACGACCTGGGCGTCGGGGCCGCGCACGAAGGTCGCCGCCAGGTCGACCCGGACGGTGCGGTCCCCCGCCGAGAGCGTCAGCTCGCGCGGCGGCACGCCGCGCACGCCGCGCATGGCCCGCAGCCTGGCCGAGCACTGCCACCAGGCCTTGCCGGCCTCGTCCAGCAGCGGCATGACGACGTCGAGGGGCTGGCCGGTGAGCTCGTCGCGGCTGGCGCGGGCGAGCCGCTCCGCGGCGGCGTTGGCGTAGGCCACCGTGCCGTCGGCCTCGACCACCACCACCGCGTCCGGCAGGGCGCTGAGGTACGCCTCGCTGTCAGCCACGCGCCGCCACCCCCCGCGGGGCGGCCGCGCGCTGCCGCCTGGCCGTCTCGTAGAGCAGCACGGCGGCCGCCGCGGCCAGGTTGAGGCTCTCGGCGCGGCCCCAGGCGGGCAGGCGGACCAGGTGGTCGAGGTCGGCGCGGACGCCGGCGGGCAGGCCGTTGGCCTCGTTGCCGAGGACCAGGGCGACCGGGCGGTCCAGCGGCGCCTGGTCGAGCTCGCCGGCGGCGTGCGGGTCGGCCCCGACCAGGCAGAGGCCGCGGCCGGCGAGCGCCTCGGCCAGGCGCGGCCACGGCACCCCCGCCACCACCGGCAGGTGGAACAGGCTCCCGGCGGAGGCCCGCACCGCCTTGGGGCTCTCCAGGTCGACCGAGTTGGCCGTCGTGACCAGTGCGTCGGCGCCGAAGGCGTCGGCCGCGCGCAGCACCGTGCCGGCGTTGCCGGGGTCGCGCACCTCGGCGAGCACGCAGACCAGGCGCGGCGCCGCCGGCAGGGCGTCCAGGTCGCGGCTGACGCTGCCGACGACCGCGACCAGGCCCTGCGGGGTGACGGTCTGGGTGAGGCCGGCGAGCACCGGCTCGGCGACCTCGAGCACCCGCGCTCCGGCCACGCGGGCGGCGGCGACCAGCTCGGCGTGGCGCGCGGCCGCCGCCGGCGTGACCGCGAGGACGTGCAGGGGCGCGCCGGCGTCGACGGCGGCGCGGATGCCCTTGGCCCCTTCGAGCAGGAAGCGGCCCTGCTCGGCGCGGGCGCGCTGCGTGGCGAGCCGGCGCGCTGCCGCCACGGCCGGGTTGCGCGGGCTGGTGATCATGGTCACGGTCGGAGGCTGTCGCTGGCGGGGTGTGGTCAGTCGGCCGGCTTGGCGAGCCCTTCCCTGGCGGTGGCCACCAGGGCGGCGAAGGCGTCGTGGTCGGTGACCGCGAGGTCGGCGAGGACCTTGCGGTCCACCTCCACGCCGGCGTGGCGCAGGCCCGCGATGAAGCGGTTGTAGGTCAGCCCCTCGGCGCGGGCGGCGGCGTTGATGCGAGCGATCCACAGGGCGCGGAAGTCGCCCTTGCGCGCCCGGCGGTCCCGGTAGGCGTAGCGCAGGGAGTGCATCACCTGCTCGTTGGCGGCCCGGTAGTGGCGTCCCCGGCTGCCCCGGTAGCCCTTGGCCAGCTCCATGGTCGTGCGCTTGGCCTTGGCGCCGTGCACCGCCCGCTTTACTCTTGCCATCGGTAACGCTCCTGGTCAGGGAGTGCGATCCGGCCTCGGGAAGCACGGTCGCACCGGTTCGTCCGCCCGGCGGGCGGGGTCGAGGTCAGATGCCGAGCATCCGTCGCACGCCGCGGCGGTCGCCGGGGGCCACGATGCTCTCGCGGCCGAGGCGGCGCTTCTGGGCGGGCGACTTCTTCTCGAGGATGTGGTTCAGCTTGGCGTGCCTGCGCATCAGCTTGCCGTTCTTGGTGACGGCGAAGCGGCGCGCGGCACCCTTGTGGGTCTTCATCTTGGGCACGGGGTCTCCTGGTGGATCCGTGGCGGTCGCCGCCGGCTAGGGCGCGCTCACCGGCGCGGTGCGCCGCGTGGTCGCCTCGCCGGTGGGCGGACGGGTGGGCCTGGCGGGCGCCTGGCCGCCGCGGTCCTCCTGCTCCCGGCTCTGGCCGGGTGCGGGGCGGTCGCCCTGGTGGGCGCTGCGCGGGGCGGTGATGGCGCTCTTGCGCGGCGAGAACACCGCGATCATGTTGCGCCCGTCCTGGCGGGCCGGGCTGTCCACCTGGGCGAGCTCGCTGATGTCGGTGGCCAGCCGCTCCAGCAGGCGCCGCCCGAGCTCGGTGTGGGCCATCTCGCGGCCCCGGAACATGATGGTGACCTTGACCTTGTGGCCCTGGCGCAGGAAGCGTTCGACGTGGCCCTTCTTGGTGGCGTAGTCGTGCTGGTCGATCTTGGGCCGCATCTTCATTTCCTTGAGGACGACCAGGCTCTGCTTGCGCCGGGCCTCCTTGGCCTTGATGGCCTGCTCGTACTTGTACTTCGAGTAGTCCATCAGCTTGCAGACCGGCGGCCGCGCCATCGGCGCGACCTCGACCAGGTCGAGGTCGAGCTCGTTGGCCATCCGCAGGGCGGCGACGGTATCCATGACGCCGAGCTGTTCCCCGTCGGCACCCACCACCCGGACCTGGGCGGTCCGGATCCGGTCGTTGATCCTTGGCTCTACGCTGATGCTCTATCCCTCCTCACGGTCGCTGTGACCGGGAATCAAGAAAGCGGCCCGAAAAGGGCCGCCCACCACCGTTCTCGGTGGCCTGCGCTGACCCCCTGGGCTCGAGTCGCCTGGAGGTGAGAAGCCCTTGCTCCTACTTTGCCTCGCAGTTTGCAGTTGTGTGCGCGATCGTCAACGACCTCGTTCGTTGTGGTATTCCACGATGATCGTTCGATCACGAATCCTTCGATGTGTCACACATCCGGCTGGTCATTAACCACCAGATGTACCCCGGTCGACCTGTACTGTAGCAGCCGCGTCGTCGCGGTGTCGACGCACACGGCCGCCCTGTGGAGGACGGGCGGCGAGGCAACCAGGAGGTCCGCAGTGAGCGACCGCCGCCCCGACGAAGGCCCCGGGCCGGACCAGGCCCCCGAGCCGGAGGAGACCGCCCGCGACGTGCTCGACCAGATGCGGGAGCAGCTCGCGTCGGTGTCGGCCGGGGACATCGTGGCCGAGGCCGCCGTGCCGCTGGTCACCCTCGCCTACGTGCGGCTCGGCCTTCCGCCCAACGAGAACGAGCGCTACCGCGACCTGGAGGCCGCCCGCCTGCTGATCGACGCCCTTGCCGGCCTGCTCGACGGCGTGCGCGGCCGGGTCGGCGCGGTCGAGGTCGAGCTGCGCAAGGCCCTGGCCGACCTGCAGCTGGGCTACGCCGACGTGCAGCGCCACCTGGGGGGTCACGGCGAGCCGACGTCCCCGCCCGGGGACGAGCCGCCGCCGCGGGGACCGGAGGAGCCGCCGGCGCCGGGCAGGCGGCCGTCCGGCCTGTGGGTGCCAGGGCAACCCTGAGGTCGCGGAGATGGCGAGGGCCCCGCCGCGACGGCGGGGCCCTGGAGTCTCCGTCGGTTCCCGGTGGGGGCCGGGGAGCTGAGCGTGGCCCAGGGGGATCCGGGACCGGAGGAGGACCGTCGAGCCGGGAGCCCGGTCAGTTGACCGGGCGGACGTTCGACGCCTGCGGCCCCTTGGGGCCGTCGGTGATCTCGAACTCGACGACCTGACCCTCGACGAGGGTCTTGTAGCCCTCCATCTCGATCGCCGTGAAGTGCACGAAGACATCGTCGCCGCCGTTGCGGGCGATGAAGCCGTACCCCTTCTCGTTGCTGAACCACTTGACGGTGCCTTCTTGTGGCAACTGCTTCGCCTCCCTGTCACGCTGCCCCGGCCGGCACCGGCGCCGACTGCCAGATCGTCACGGCCAGGCGCGCGGACTTTAGCGCGGTCGTCACCGGGGCACAAACACGTCGCGAAGTGGAGATGCCTATGCGAGCCGCCGACAATCCCTACTACTCCACGATCTTCGCGATCGGGAGCTCGAGGATGTCGAACGCGCCGGCGGCTTTCAGCGTCGGAATGACGCGGTTGACCACGGCTTTGTCCACCACCGCCTCGACCGCGTGGTAGCCGGAGTCGGCCAGCTCGGTGATGGTGGGCGCCTTCATCGCCGGCAGCACCTCGACCACCTTGGCGAGGTCGCCGTCGGCCACGTTGAGCTTGATGAGCGTCTTGGAGCGTGCCCGCGCCGCGCCGGCCAGCAGGGTCACCAGGTCGTCCATGGCCTGGCGGCGCTCCGGGTCGGCCGCGGCCCGCCGGTTGGCGACCACCTCGGTCCAGGAGGTGAGCAGCGTGGCGATCACCACCATGCCGTGGCTGCGCAGGGTGGAGCCGGTCTCGGTGAGGTCGACCACGGCGTCGACGATCTCGGGGACCTTGGCCTCGGTGGCCCCATAGGACGGGAACACCCGCGCCGCCAGGCCGAGGTCGTCGAAGAAGCGCCTGGTCAGGTTCGGGAACTCGGTGGAGACGCGCAGGCCGGGCTGGAGCTGGTCGGGGCGGGTCACGCCGAGGTCGCGGTGGACGGCGAGCACCACCCTGACGGGGCTGGAGGTCTGCTTGGAGTAGGGCAGCTCCGCCAGGCTGACGACGTCGGCCTCGGTCTCCTCGATCCAGTCGCGCCCGGTGATGCCGAGGTCGAAGAAGCCGTCCTCGACGTAGCGGGGGATCTCCTGGGGGCGCAGGAGCGAGACCCGCTCGACCCTGGGGTCGTCGATGGTGCCGTGGTACTCGCGCTCGCTGCCGCGCTCGACGGGCAGGTCGGCCGCGTCGAACAGGGCCAGGGTGGCCTGTTCCAGGCTGCCCTTGGGCAGCACCAGCTTCAGCGCCCCGGCACCCTCGGAGTCCGGGACGGGGGCGCCGCGGTCGGGGCGGGTCATCCCTTGTCGATCGCCTCGAGCAGGCCGGCCATCTCCAGCGCGGTGAGCGCGGCCTCGGCGCCCTTGTTGCCGGCCTTGCCGCCGGCACGGTCGAGGGCCTGCTCCATGGTGTCGGTGGTGAGCACGCCGAAGGCGACCGGCACGGAGGCGCCGCGGGCGACCGCCGCCAGCCCGCTGGCGGCCTGGCCGGCGACGTGGTCGAAGTGCGGCGTCTCGCCCCGGACCACCGCGCCGATGGCGACCACCCCGGCGTAGCGGCCGCTGGCGGCCAGCCGCGCGGCGACCAGCGGCAGCTCGAACGAGCCCGGCGCCCAGGCCAGGTCGATATCGGCCTCGGCGACGCCGTGGCGGCGCAGGGCCTCGACCGCCCCGGCGACGAGCTGCTCGGTGACCAGCCGGTTGAAGCGGCTGGCGGCGATCGCGACGCGCCTGCCGGTGCCGTCCAGCCCGCCCTCGTAGACCTGTCCCATGACGCCCCTCCTCGTCGGGCTCATCCTAGGTCAAACGCTTCGGTGGGCCGCCGCCGCTTGGTGCGCCGGCTTCCCTCGTCGCTCCTTCGTCGCTCCTCAGTCCAGCCGGCGCGCGGCGGCGGCCCACCTCGCTGGTCACGTCTGGCGGCAGGTCGAGCAGGTGGCCCATGCGCTCGCGCTTGGTGCGCAGGTAGGCGAGGTTCTCCGGGTTGGGGTAGGTCTCGAGCGGCACGCGGCCGACGATCTCGAGGCCGAAGCCGCCCAGGCCGGTGTACTTGGCCGGGTTGTTGGTGAGCAGCCGCATGGTGGTCACGCCGAGGTCGACCAGGATCTGCGAGCCGATGCCGTACTCCCGGTCGTCGACCGGCAGGCCCAGCTCGAGGTTGGCGTCGACCGTGTCGCGGCCGTGCTCCTGCAGGTTGTAGGCGGCGATCTTGTGGGCGAGGCCGATGCCGCGGCCCTCGTGGCCGCGCAGGTAGACGACCACGCCGATGCCCTCGGCGGCGATGCGCGCCAGCGCCCCGTCGAGCTGGGAGCCGCAGTCGCAGCGCAGCGAGCCGAACACGTCGCCGGTGAGGCACTCGGAGTGCACCCGGACCAGCACCCCTTGCTCGCCGGCGACCGCGCCCTTGACCAGGGCGAGGTGGTGCTCGCCGTCGAGCAGGGACTCGTAGGCGTAGGCGGTGAAGTCGCCCCAGGCGGTCGGGATGCGCGCCTCGGAGACGCGCCGCACCAGCTTCTCGCGCTGGCGCCGGTAGCGGATCAGGTCGGCGATCGAGATCAGCTTGAGGTCGTGCTCGCGCGCGAAGCGCTCCAGCTGGGGCAGGCGCGCGGTGCCGCCGTCCTCGCCGACCAGCTCGCACAGGACCGCGGCCGGGGCGCGGCCCGCCAGGCGGGCCAGGTCGACGCCGGCCTCGGTGTGGCCGGCCCGCTTGAGCACCCCGCCCTCGCGGTAGCGCAGCGGGAAGACGTGACCGGGGCGGGCCAGGTCGGACGGGCGCGTGGCGGGGTCGACCAGGGCGGCGATGGTGGTGGCCCGGTCGGCGGCGGAGATGCCGGTGGTGGTGCCGCGGTGCGCGTCGACCGAGACGGTGAACTGGGTGCGGTGCGCCTCGGTGTTGGCCGCGACCATTTGCGGCAGCTCGAGCTCGTCGAGGCGCTCGCCGAGCATGGGGACCACGATCACGCCGGAGGTGTGGCGCACGAAGAAGGCGATCTTCTCCGCGGTGGTCGCGTCGGCGGCCATGATCAGGTCGCCCTCGTTCTCCCGGTCGGCGTCGTCGACGCAGACCACCATGCCGCCGGCGGCGATCACCTCGACGGCCTCGGGGATGGGCGCGAACTGGGTCACCGGCCGGCACCTCCTTCCGCCGCGGCCGCCGGCAGCAGCGGGCCGAGCAGCCGCTCGACGTACTTGGCCAGCACGTCGACCTCGAGCTGGACCTGGTCGCCCGGCTGGCGGCGGCCCAGGGTGGTGACCGCGAGCGTGTGCGGCACCAGCGCCACCGAGAACCAGTCGTCGCCCGCCCCCGCCACCGTGAGGCTCACGCCGTCGACCGCGATCGAGCCCTTGACCACGACGTAGCGCGCCAGCGCAGGGTCCAGGCCGACGCGCAGCTCCGCCCCGTCGCCGACCTCGTCGCGGGCGAGCACCCGGCCGAGGCCGTCGACGTGGCCCTGGACCACGTGGCCGCCGAGGCGGCCGTCGGCGGCCAGCGGCCGCTCCAGGTTGACCGCCTCGCCGGGGCGCAGGCCGCCGAGGGCGGTGCGGCGCAGCGTCTCTGCCACCAGGTCGGCGGCGAAGCCGGCGGGGCCGGCCCGGGTGACGGTGAGGCAGCAGCCGTCGACCGCGACGGAGTCGCCCACGGCGAGCTGCCCGGCGAGCCAGGGGGCGTCGACCAGCAGCTCGGCGGCGCTCGCGTCGGCGGCGACGCGCAGCTCGGCGACCGTGCCCTGGCCCTCGACGATGCCGGTGAACATCACGACCTCACAGGATCCGGTCCCGGGGCGTGACGCTGGGCGGCTGGTCGCGCCCACGACCCGGCACGCGCCGGGCACGCGGGCACGGCCGCCGGCTCCGCCTCCTCCCATCCGGACTGTGACCGTCGGCCCCTGAGTTCCACAGGGTCAACCCCGGGCTGTGCCGCCCGGAGCTCGCGGGCTCTCACCGCCGGTGGGGAGTTGCACCCCGCCCCGGAGACGTACCTACCGTGCGGTAGCACAGTAGCACTGGAACCGTCCTGGCAGGCAGGTGCTACGACGGGCGGCGGTTGCTGCGGCGGTCGACCGCCCAGGCGGAGCGGGGCTGGCGCTTGGCCAGGTTCTTCAGCTCGGTCGCGGTGGCCACCAGCTCGCGGTGGTCGTCGAAGCGGCGCCGGGCGGTGGAGGCGATCCCGACCGAGACCGAGACCAGCGGGAAGCTGCGCGGCTGGCCCTGGCGGTCCTCGACGACGATGGTCCCGGCGCTGGCGTCCTCGGGGTCGTAGAGGCTCGAGATGCGCCGGTCGAAGCCGTCGACCACCAGGTGGGCGAAGGGCTCGGCGGACTCGGGGGGGAGCACCACGACGAAGTCGTCGCCGCCGATGTGGCCGATGAAGCCGTCCGCCCCGGCCGCGTCGTGGGCGGCCCTCCGCAGCACCTGGGCGGCCATCGAGATGACCTCGTCGCCGCGCAGGAAGCCGTAGCGGTCGTTGTAGGACTTGAAGTTGTCCAGGTCGACGTAGCACACGGCGATGGCCTGGTCGGTCTCCATGCGCTGCTGGATCTCGCGCTCGATGCGGTGGTTGCCCGGCAGGCCGGTGAGCGGCGAGAGGGCGCGCATCTCGCTGGCGCGGCGCAGCGTGGTCTTGACGCGGGCGATCAGCTCCATCGGGTCGAACGGCTTGATGATGTAGTCGTCGGCACCGGCCGTCAGGCCGAGGACCTTGTCGGCCGAGAGGGACCTGGCGGTGAGCATCAGCACCGGGATGTGGGCGGTGCGGCCGTCGGCGCGCAGGCGCGTGCAGACCTCGTAGCCGTCCATCCGGGGCATCATCACGTCCAGCAGGATCAGGTTGGGCTGCAGGTCGAAGGCCTTGTCGAGGGCGTCCTCGCCGTCGTGGGCGGTGACCACCTGGAAGCCCTCGAGGCGCAGGTTGACCTCGACGAAGCGGACGATGTCGCGGTCGTCGTCGGCGATCAGGACCATGTCGTCCACTGTCAGCCCTCGCTCGGGGAGTCGAGCTCGAGCAGGGTACGGAACGACTTGGCGGCCGCGGACGGGTCGTCGGCGTGGAAGATGGCGGTGCCGATCACGAACACGTCGGCGCCGGCGTCGCGGCAGCGCGGCGCGCTGGCCGCGTTGACGCCGCCGTCGACCTCGAGGGCGACCGCCCGTCCCGTGGCGCCGATGGCGCGGTGGGCGGCGGCGATCTTGGGCAGCACGTCGTCGCGGAACGCCTGGCCGCCGAAGCCGGGCTCGACCGTCATCGGCAGCAGCAGGTCGAGCCGGTCCAGGAAGGGCAGGGCCCGGTCGAGCGGGGTGTCCGGGCGCAGCGCCAGGCCGACGTCCAGGCCGAGGCCGGCCGCCGCGGCCAGCGCCGCGGCCGGGTCGTCGAGCGCCTCGACGTGCATGGTGACCAGGCCGGCGCCGGCCTCGGCGAGGTCGGGCAGCAGGGCCACCGGGTCGGCGACCATCAGGTGGCAGTCGAAGAAGAGGTCGGTGTAGGGGCGCAGCGCGGCGACCAGCGGCGGACCGAAGGTGAGGTTGGGCACGAAGCGCCCGTCCATCAGGTCCAGGTGCAGCCAGTCCGCCGCCTCGTGCACGAGCTCGACCTGGTCGGCAAGGCGGGCCAGGTCGGCGTTGAGCACGGAGGGGGCCAGGCGTCGCGTCACGTCGCTCCTCTGCGGTGCTGTCAGGTCCCGGCGGGTCCGCCGAGCGCGTTGCGGGGAATGGTATCGGCCATGGCCGCGGCTGGTGATCCCACGGTACCCCGGACGCGGGACGCCGCTCAGGGGCCGCCGCGCCGCACCAGCCGCGCCAGGAACATGCCGTCGCCGCCCTCGACGTGCGGCCAGAGCTGCCGCCTGGGCTCGGGCGCGAGCGGCCCGGCCAGCGGCGCAGGCTCCAGCTCCGGGTGGTCGGCGAGCACCGCGTCGACCACCTCGTCGGTCTCGGCCCGGGTCCAGGTGCAGACCGCGTACAGGACCGAGCCGCCGGGCCGCACGGCGCGGGCGGCGGCGGCGAGCAGGTCGCGCTGCAACGCGGCCAGGCGCGGCACCTCGTCGGCGCCGTGGCGCCAGCGCGCCTCCGGCCGGCGGCGCAGGCTGCCGAGGTTGGAGCAGGGGGCGTCCACCAGGGCGCCGTCGGCGGCGCCGTCGGCCAGCGGCAGGCGGGTGGAGTCGCCGGCGACGGCCAGCAGCCGGGCGGTCTGGCCGAGGCGGACGGCGGTCTCGCGCACCAGCCGGGCGCGGGCGAGGTGCAGCTCGACGGCGAGCACGCGGGCACCGAGCGCGGCGAGCTGGCCGGCCTTGCCGCCTGGGCCGGCCGCCAGGTCCACCACCAGGTCGCCGGGGTGGGCGCCGAGCGCGGGGGCGACCAGGGCCGCGGCGGCGTCCTGGACCACCGCGCGGCCCTCGCGCACGGCGGCGAGCTCGCCGGGGTCGCCGCGGGCGAGCACGACGCAGTCGGGCGACAGCTCGCTCGCGACGGCCTCGGCGCCGGCCGCGGCCAGCTCGGCGAGCAGCTGGTCGCGGGTGAGGACGCCCGGGGTGACCCGCAGGGTCACGGCCGGGCGGGCGTTGTCCGCCTCGACCAGCCGCACCAGGCCGTCCGGGCCGAGCCGGTCCAGCGCCTCCGCCACGATCCAGGGCGGGTGCGAGCCGGCGCTGGTCGCCCAGGCGACCGGGTCGCGCGCCGGGTCGGGCCAGCGCGGCGGGCTGGCGGCCAGGCGCCGCAGGACGGCGTTGACGTAGCCGGCCTGGCCCTGGTTGCCGGCGCGGCGCACGGCGCCGACCACCTCGGCGAGCGCGGCGTGCGGCGCGGTGCCGGCGAACAGCAGCTCGTAGGCGCCGAGGCGCAGGCCGTTGCGGACCAGCGGCTGGAGGCGCCCGAGGGGCTGGCGCGAGAGCGGGGCGAGGGCGGCGTCGAGCGCCCCGCGCAGCCGCAGCGAGCCGTTGACCAGGTCGGTGACGGCGGCGCGGTCGCCGGGCCCGAGCCCGGAGCGGGCCAGCAGCCCCGGCAGCACCAGGTTGGCCCAGGCGCCCTCCTGCTCGACCCGGCCGAGCGCGGCAAGGGCGACGCGGCGGGCGCCGGACCCTTGATTCACCGGGGGGCTACCGCTCGGCTCTGCGTGGCCGCCCGTCACCTGGGTGCCGGCCTCGCTCATGAGCCCCCCGGACCCCCCTTGCCGAGGCGCTCGCCGGGGGCCAGGCGGGCGCCGCGGGCGAAGTCGCCGCCCGGCATCGCCCGCCTGCCCTCCGGCTGCACCCAGACCAGCTCGACGGCGCCGTCGCCGGCGCCGGCGAGCAGCTCGCCGCGCGGACCCGGCGCCAGCTCCCCCGGCGCGAGGCGGAGCCGGCCGGCGTCCTCGGGCGGCAGGGCGGCGCGCGGCACCTTGAGGCGGCGGCCGCGCAGGGTGGTCCAGGCGCCGGGGGACGGGGTGAAGGCGCGGACGGCGTCGACCATGCGCTTCGCCGACGCGGTCCAGTCGAGGCAGGCCTGCTCCGGGCGGACCTTGGGGGCGAGGGTGGCGCCGCTCTCGGGCTGGGGGCGTGGGCTGATCGCCCCGGCCTCGAGCGCGTCGAGGGTCTCGACCGCGAGCCGCGCCCCCACCTCGGCGAGCCGCGCGGTGAGCTGGCCGGCGTTCTCGTCGGGCATGATCGGGACCTCGGCGGTCAGCAGCAGCGGGCCGGTGTCCATGCCCTGGTCGATCACGAAGGTGGAGACCCCGGTGACGGTCCGCCCGTCGAGCAGGGCGTGCTGCACCGGGGCCGGGCCGCGGTAGGCGGGCAGCAGCGAGAAGTGCAGGTTGAGCACGCCGCGGGGGAAGACGGCCAGCACCTCGTCGGGCAGCAGGTAGCCGAACGCGCAGGTGAACCCGACGTCGGCGGCGAAGGCGGCGAGCTGGCCCGGCAGCTCCGGGTCGCGCCCGCGCGGCGGCGTCAGCAGCGGCAGCCCGGCGGCCTCCGCCGCCCGCCTGACCGGGGACGGCGCCGGCCGGCCGCCGCGGTGGTCGCGCGGCTTGTCCGGGCGGGTGACCACCGCGACCACCTCGTGCCTGGAGGCGAGCAGGGCTTCGAGCGGCGGCACGGCCGCGGCGGGCGTGCCCAGGTAGACGACGCGCAAGGGCGGCTCCTTTGTTCATCCGGGGCTACCGCTTCGCTGCTCGGGCCCCAGACCCCGATGGGGTCGCTACAGGGTGGGGGCGGCGTCGGAGCGGTGCACGTGGGGTGGCACGCCTTGGTACTCGAAGTCGAACTCGCGCTCGCGCCACTGCTTCAGGGCGCGCTTGCGGTCGCCCCGGGAGAGATGCTCGATGAACAGCACCCCGTCGAGGTGGTCGATCTCGTGCTGGAAGGCGCGGGCGAGCAGGCCGGAGCCCTCCAGGGTGAGCGGCCCGCCGGCGGTGTCGTAGGCCTCGACGGTGACCTCCATGGCACGGGCGCACTCGTAGTACAGGCCGGGGAAGGAAAGGCAGCCCTCCTCACCGACCTGCTTGCCCTCGCGGCGCACGATCACCGGGTTGACCAGCACGCCGTGGGGGTGCTCGCCGGTCTCCTCGTCCACCCCGACGTCGTAGGCGAACATGCGGCGCAGGACCCCGACCTGCGGCGCGGCCAGGCCGACGCCGCGGGCGGCACGCATGGTCTCCAGCAGGTCGGCGCCGAAGCGGGCCAGCTCGGCGTCGAACGTGGTGACCGGCGCGGAGCGCTCCTTCAGCACCGGGTCGCCGAACAGGCGGATCTCCAGCAGGGCCACCTGGCGCCGTCTCCTCTCTCGAACCAGCTACCCGGAGGTCGTTCATCCGGGGCTACCGCTTCGCTACCTGAGCCCCAGACCCCTGGGCGGGTGCCGGGGCGAGCACCTCCAGCGGCTCGACGTCCACCGAGAGGTGCGGCCCACCTGACCGGGACGCCTCGGACAGCAGGGGCCGCAACGCGCGGGCGGCCGACTCCGCATCCTCGACCTTGGCGATGATACGCCAGCCGCGGCCCATCGCCGCCGGTCCGAGCAGCTCCGCCTTGGGCCCCAGGGCGTCCTGCAGGGCGGTCATGGCGGCGGGTGCCTCGCCGGGCTCCTGCCCCTCCACCAGGACCAGGCGGCGAGCCGGGGGGAAGCCGAGCTCGACGCGGCGCGGCAGCTCGTGGCGCCAGAAGTAGGCCGGGTCCCAGCGGACCAGGGCCTGCACGGCGTGGTGGGCGCCCTCGCGGGCCTGCAGCACGAAGCGGCCGGCGCCGCCCTGCGGGCCGCACCAGCCGGCCGCGCGGCTCCAGGTCCGGTACGCCTCCTCGGCGGCGCGCACCTCCGCCTGGACCAGGGCGGCGTCGGCGCCGACGACCACCACCGTGCGGCAGCCGGTGAGCGGCGGGTGGTCCTTCACGCCGGCGACCGTGCCGACGATCACCCCGTTGCCGCTGCCCGCCCAGGGCGGCACCTCGCCGGGGTCGAGCACCTCCCGGTCCAGCCGCCATATCGGGGTGCCGCCGAGGTGGCGGGTGAGCTCCTCGGCGACCTGGCCGGCGGTGCGGAGCCGGGGCGCACCGGGCTGCGCCGGGCCGCGCCGCGGCACCAGCACGTAGGCGCTCTCGCCGCGGTCGAGCGCGGCCTTGACCGCCGCCAGGGCGCGGCGGTGCAGCCCCGCCGCGCCCGGGCCGTGGTCCTGGTCGAAGGGGTCGACCACCTCGACCAGCGGACGGGCGCGGCGCTCGGCGGCCCGGTCGGGGGCGAGCAGGCGCAGGCGCCCGGCGCGCACCGCCGCGACCGCCTCCGCCGACGGCACCGTGCCGCTGAGCACGCAGGTGGCGCCGTCGACCGCCGCTCGCAGCATGGCCACCTCGCGGGCGTGGTAGCGGGGGGTGCGCTGCTCCTTGTGGGAGCGGTTGGCCTCGTCGTCGACCACCACCAGGCCGAGCCGCGGCACCGGGGCGAGCACCGCGGAGCGGCCCCCGACCGCCACCTGCCGCCGGCCGGCGCGCAGCTCCGCCCAGGCCCGGTAGCGGCGCCGGTCGGGCAGGTCCGAGGAGAGGTCGGCGGCGTCGGGGAAGCTCTTGCGCACCGCGTCGCCGACGTCCGAGCCGGCGGCCAGCTCCGGGGTGATGACCAGCGCCCCCCTGCCGGCGGCGAGCGCCGCCTCGACCAGGGCCACCACCCGGGCGCCGCGGTCCTCGCCGGGCAGCGGCCGCCACAGCACCGCGCCCCGCCAGCCGCGGGTGACCAGCCCCGCGAGCTGGTCACCGGGGGACACGACCGCCTCACCCCCGTGATTCGCCGGGGGGCTGACGCTCGGCTGTGCGTGGCCGCCGGCTTCTTGGGTTGCGGCCTCGCTCTCGAGCCCCCCGGACCCTTGATCCACCGGGGGGCTACCGCTCGGCCCCGCGTGGCCACCCGCCACCTGGGCTCCGGCCTCGCTCCCGAGCCCCCCGGACCCTTGATCCACCGGGGGGCTACCGCTCGGCCCCGCGTGGCCACCCGCCACCTGGGCTCCGGCCTCGCTCTCGAGCCCCCCGAACCCCCCGAACGCCGCCTCGACCGCCGCGACCCTCGGCGGCACCGCCAGGCGCAGCACGTCGCTCAGCGTCCCCGCCCAGCGGTCCGCCACCCAGCGCAGCAGGGCCAGCTCGCGCGGGCCGAAGACGGGCAGCGGCGAGACCAGCCGGATCAGGTCACGGGTGCCGGGCGGCAGCTCGTCGGTGAAGCCGACCACCCAGCCGTCGACCCGCCGGCGCGCGCCGAACGGCACCTTGACCCGGGAGCCGAGCCGCACGGCGTCGCGCAGCGACTCCGGGACCCGGTAGGTGAACGGCCGGTCGAGGTGGAACAGGGGGACGTCGACGACCACCAGGACGCCGCTCACGACGGCGCCCCGTGGTCGAGCGGAGGACCGCTACAGCGAGGCGGCCGCGCGGGCCAGCTCCTCGGCCCGGCTCGTCGACTCCCAGGAGAACTCCGGCTCGGTACGACCGAAATGCCCATACGCCGCCGTCTTGCGGAAAATCGGCCGGCGCAGGTCGAGGTCCCGCAGGATCGCGGCCGGGCGCAGGTCGAAGAACTCGGGGATCAGCTTGCCCAGCTTCTCCGGGTCGACCCGCTCGGTGCCGAACGTCTCCACGAACACGCTCACGGGGTGGGCCACGCCGATGGCGTAGGCGACCTGCACCTCGCAGCGCTCGGCGAGGCCGGCCGCGACCACGTTCTTGGCCACCCAGCGGACCGCGTAGGCGGCCGAGCGGTCCACCTTGGTCGGGTCCTTGCCGCTGAAGGCGCCGCCGCCGTGACGGGCCATGCCGCCGTAGGTGTCGACGATGATCTTGCGGCCGGTCAGGCCCGTGTCGGCCTGCGGCCCGCCGAGCTCGAAGCGCCCGGTCGGGTTGACGAAGACGCGCAGGCCGACGGTGGAGAGGCCGTCGGGGATGGCCGGGTCGATCACGTGCTCGCGCACGTCCGGGGTGAGCAGCGTCTCGAGGTCGACGTCGGGGCCGTGCTGGGTGGAGACGACCACCGTGTCCAGCCGCACCGGCCGGCCGGCCTCGTACTCCACCGTCACCTGGGTCTTGCCGTCGGGCCGCAGGTAGGGCATCAGCCCGGACTTGCGGACCTCGGCCAGCCGGCGCGCCAGGCGGTGGGCCAGCGCGATCGGCAGCGGCATCAGCTCGGGTGTGTCGTTGCAGGCGTAGCCGACCATCATGCCCTGGTCGCCGGCGCCCTGGGCGTCGAGCGGGTCGGTGTCGCCGGCGCGCTCCTCGAAGGCGTGGTCGACGCCCTGGGCGATGTCGGGCGACTGCTCGTCGATCGCGACGGTGACGCCGCAGGTCGACCCGTCGAAGCCGTACTTGGCGCGGTCGTAGCCGATGTCCATGATCGTGCGCCGCACCGTGGCCGGGATGTCGACGTAGGTGGAGGTGGAGATCTCCCCGGCGACCACCACCAGCCCGGTGGTGACCAGCGTCTCGCAGGCCACGCGCCCGGCAGGATCGGCGCGCAGGATCTCGTCGAGGACCGAGTCCGAGATCTGGTCGGCGATCTTGTCGGGGTGACCCTCGGTCACCGACTCGGACGTGAAAAGGTAACGGTTCGCCACTGGGAATCCTCCAGGATGCGCCTCGAGACCCGGCGCGAAGCAGGGCTCCGGGAAGGGTAGCCGGGGCGGCGAGGCCGAGGCAACCGGCAGGGGTTCGCCCCAGCCCCGGCCTGGGAACGATAGCGTATCGATTCGGTCGAGATCGACCCGCTGTCCGTGGAGGGATGCGTTGGACGAGCTCAGCTCGCTGCCGCCCGAGGGCCGCCGCAGGGTGGCGCGGGCCGTCTCCAAGGGCTCCGCCCTGTCCGACCCGGAGGAGGCGCGCGCGGCGGTCGTGCTCGCCCGCCAGGTGCAGGAGCGGACGCCGCGCCCCCGGCCCTGGACCCGGCGCCGGCTGGTGGTGGTCGCGGCCGTCGCGCTCGCGGCGGCGGTCTTCGCCGGCGGGATCTCCAGGCAGGTCCTGATGGGCGTGGCCGCTCCGCTGCTGGTGGTCGGCGTGGTGCTCCTCAACGAGGGCTTGAACGCCCGCCGCCTCGCGCTCGCCAAGAGCGCCGAGCGGCGCAACGCGCAGGCCACGGGCGGCAAGGGCGAGCAGGAGCCCTCCGGGAGCTGATCCCGGCGGCAGGCCCTGCGTCGCGGACCTGGCGCACCGACCAGCCGCCCCGCTGACCCCTCCCTACCAGGGCAGCGGCAGGAACGCCTGGACCGCGCCGTCACGGCGAGGAGATGGGCAAGCCTCGCCCGACGAGCCGCCGCTCGACGCGGTCGAGCAGGCGGCGGGCGATCTCGTCCTTGTCGGTGCGCTGCAGCGGCTCGACCTCGGCGGCGTCGACCAGGTAGGCGTCGGCGGCCTCGGCGCCGAAGGCCGAGCCGGCGCCCTCGACGTGGTTGACCACCACCAGGTCGAGGTGCTTGGACGCGAGCTTGCGGCGGCCGCCGGCGACGTGGTCCTCGGTCTCGGCGGCGAAGCCGACCAGCACCTGGTCCGGCCGGCGGCGGCGGCCCAGCTCGGCAAGGGTGTCCGGGGTCGGCTCCAGCACCAGCTCCGGCACGCCCCGCTCCTTCTTGAGCTTCTGGCTGGCGGCGGCCTTGGGGCGGAAGTCGGCCACGGCCGCGGCCATCACCACCACGTCGGCGGTTGCCGCGGCGCCCGTGACGGCGTCGTAGAGGTCCTGGGCGGTCTCGACCCGCACGACGCGCGCGGCGGCGGGCAGCTCGACGCTGGTGGCGGCCGCGACGGCGGTGACCTCGGCGCCGCGCCGCAGCGCCTCGGCGACGATCGCGGCGCCCATCCGGCCGGAGGAGCGGTTGCCGAGGTAGCGGACCGGGTCGAGGGGCTCGCGCGTGCCGCCGAGGCTGACCAGCACGCGCACCCCCGCCAGGGAGCGCGCCCGCGCGAGCGCCGCGGTGGCCGCGGCGAGGAGGTCGGGCAGCTCGGCGAGGCGGCCGGGGCCGACGTCGCCGGAGGTGAGCGGCCCGCTGGCCGGCGGCACCACCAGGACGCCGCGGCCGGCGAGGACCTCGAGGTTGTGGCGCGTCGCGGGGTGCTGCCACATCTCGGTGTGCATCGCCGGGGCCACCACCACCGGCCCGGCGAAGGCGAGCGCCACGTTGGTGACCAGGTCGTCGGCCAGGCCGGTGGCCATGCGCGCCAGGACGTGGGCGGTGGCCGGGGCGACCAGCAGCAGGTCCCCCCAGCGCGCCAGGGCGACGTGCTCGACCGCGGCGGGGTCGTCCCAGATGGAGGTGGGCACGCGCCGGCCGGTGAGCGCGGCGAAGGTGGCGCGGGTGACGAACGCCTCGGCGCCGGCGGTCAGCAGGGGCTGCACCTCGGCGCCCTGGCGCTGCAGCTCGCGGGCGAGCTCGGCGGCCTTGTACGCGGCGATCCCGCCGCTGACGGCGAGCAGCACCCGGGCGCCCTGCAGAGGCCCCGGGCTGGACATGGCCGGCGCCTCCGGTGCTACTTGATCGACTCGGCGACCTCGGCCGGCCGCTCCCACTGCAGCTTGTCCTCGACGATCTCCTGCAGGGCGACCGAGAGGGCCTTGCGGTTGGGGCCGGCGTCGACCATGGGCGGCACGAACTCGCCGATGCCCTCGCCGAGCTGGGAGTAGTAGCCGTTGATCTGCCTGGCCCGCTTGGCCGCCAGGATCACCAGGGTGTACTTCGAGTCGACCCGGGCGAGCAGGTCGTCGATCTGCGGTTCGATCACGCGGACTCCTTTGTCGATCTGGGGCTACCGCTTCGCTCCTTGAGCCCCAGACCCCTGTCGATCTGGGGCTACCGCTTCGCTCCTCGAGCCCCGGACCCCGATTCTCAGCTGGTGGCGTGCGCGACCCGATGGTACCCGTGGTCAGCCGCGCTCGCGCACCTTGGCGACGATCTCGATCACCTCGCGGGCGGCGGTCTCCAGGTCGTCGTTGACCACGGAGGCGTCGAACTCGGGCTCGCTGGCGAGCTCCTCGGTGGCCTTGGCGAGCCGGCGGCGGATCTGCTCGTCGGTCTCGGTGCCGCGGCTGCGCAGCCTGCGCTCCAGCTCCCCGAGGCTGGGCGGCTTGAGGAACAGCATGAAGGCGTCGGGCTGCGCCTGGCGCACCTGCCGGGCGCCCTGGACGTCGATCTCGACCAGGACGTCGCGGCCGGCGGACAGGGCGCCTTCGACGGGCTCGCGCGGCGTGCCGTAGCGCTGGCCGAAGATCTCGGCCCACTCCAGGAAGCCGCCGTCCTCGACCATCTTGGAGAAGACCTCGGGCTCGACGAAGTAGTAGTGCCGGCCTTCGTCCTCGACGGCTCGCGGCGACCGGGTGGTCGCCGAGATCGACAGCTCCAGTTCGGGGAGCGCGTCGAGCAACCGGGCGACGATGGCGCCCTTGCCGACCCCAGAGGGACCGGCAAGGACGATGAGGCGGCCGCGACGCTCCGGCGGCTCTCCGCGGGACGCGGCGCGCAGGGCGGTTACTTCTTGCCGGAGAACTCGGCGAGCAGGGCGTCCTTCTGCTTGGAGCCGAGGCCCCGGACGCGCCGCGACGACGAGATGTCGAGCTTCTCCATGATCTTGCGCGCCCGCACCTTGCCGACGCCTGGGAGGCTCTCGAGGACGCTGGCGACCTTCATCTTGCCGACAGTGTCGTCGCTCTCCTTGTTCAGCACAGAGGAGAGCGAGACGCTGCCGCTCTTGAGCTGGGCCTTGAGCTCGGCGCGCTTGCGGCGAGCCTCGGCAGCCTTCTCGAGAGCCTGCTGGCGCTGCTCGGGTGTCAGGGTGGGCAGTGGCATGGTTCCTCCTCGCGACCGGGTAGCCAGGGCGGACGATGCGCACGCCCCCCGGGTGTTCGAAGAACGCGCGGATTCTACGCACACCTTGGCTCAGGTCTCAATCGATGAGCGCAGGATTCTCGCAGGTCAGAACTTGTCTCCTTGATATTTCTCGACAAACAGGTCAAAACAAGCACCGTTTGACCTGTCACGATGTGTGGCCGCTCAGCCTACGCGAGCCCGGGGACTCCGCGTCGCCGCCGTCCTGGCACAGCGGGCACTCGGCCGCGTCCCAGGTGGCGGCGTCGACCCGCGCCAGCGCCGTCATGGGCAGGTCGCCGGCGGCGCCGGCGGGCCGGCGGTCGACGATCGCGGCCAGCGCGACCGGGACCGCTCCGGCCGCCGTCACCAGCCCGGCGACCTCGCGCACGGAGCCGCCGGTGGTGACCACGTCCTCGGCGAGCAGGGCGCGCTCCCCCGGCACGAGCGCGAACGAGCGCCGCAGTCGCATGGCGCCGCCGGCGCGCTCCGCGAACACCATGCGAACGCCCAGCTCACGCGCGACCTCGTGGCCGACCAGCAGGCCGCCGACGGCGGGCGCCACGACCACGTCGACGCGGCCGGCGAACGGCCCGGCCATGGCGCGGCCGAGCGCCTCGGCCAGCCGCGGCCACTGCAGCACCAGGGCGCTCTGCAGGTAGGTGTCGGAGTGGCGGCCGGAGCTGAGGGTGAAGTGGCCGCTGCGCAGCGCACCGGTGGCCCGGTACAGACCGAGGACCGCCGCCTGGTCGAGCGGCCCGGACGGCGCGGCCGGCGCGGTTCCGCCGACCGGCGCCGGGGCCGGGTCGCCGGCCTGGCCAGCCGAGCCGCGGCCACGCTGGGCGCTCGCGCCAGCGCCGGCGGAACCGGCGGGGTCGGCATCAAAGGGACCCGTGAGAGACCCGCTCACGCGCCCGCCGCCCTGGCGGCGAGGGCCTCGTCGCGCACGGCGGCCGCGGCGGCCGCCGGGTCGGCCGCGCGCGTGATCGGCCGCCCGACGACCAGCCAGTCCGCCCCGGCGGCGGCCGCCGCGGCCGGGGTGGCCACGCGCGCCTGGTCGTCGACTGCCCCGCAGGCAGGGCGAACCTCGGGCTGCGGCGGGCGGCTCGCCGCTGTGGTGTCGGCCTCGTCGCCGGCCGCGTCCGGGACGGCGGGACGGACGCCCGGGCAGACCAGGGCGACCTCCGGGCCGGCGACGGCGCGCAGGCGGGCCACCTCGTGGGGGGAGCAGACCAGCGCCCGGCAGCCCGCCGCCAGGGCCAGGCGGGCGAGCCGCTCGGCCACGGCCGGGGGCGCGCCGCCCAGGCCGACGGCGTGGAGGTCGGCGGCGGTGTGGCTGGTCAGCACCGTGACCGCGGCCAGGTCGGGACTGCCGCCGGCGGCGGCGACGGCCGCTTCGAGCATCCGCGGGCCGCCGAGGGCGTGGACCGTCAGCAGCTCGGCGTCGAGCTCGGCGACGGCCCGCACGGCGCGGGCGACGGTCGCCGGGATGTCGTGCAACTTGAGGTCGAGCATGACGCGGTGGCCCTCGTCGGCCAGGGCGCGCACGGCGCGGCCGCCGTGGACGCCGAAGAGCTGCAGGCCGACCTTGACCATGCCGACCGCGGGCGCGGCCCGCTCCGCCCAGTCCAGGGCCTGGTCCAGGTCGCCGGTGTCCAGCGCGAGCACGACCGGCGAGCGGGTCGCCTGGGACCGCTCGTCGCGGAAGACGATGCTCGACCTCATCCTCACCTCCCGGGTTTGAACAGCGCCGGCAGCTCGCCCACCGTGGCGACGCCGCTGGCGCGCAGGTAGCCGGCCAGGCCGGCGGCGACCGTCACCGCCGCGGTCGGGTCGACGAAGCTGGCCGTGCCGACCGCCACGGCGGTCGCCCCGACCAGGAGGAACTCGGCCGCGTCCTCGGCGGTGACCACCCCGCCGCTGCCGACGATCGGCACGCCGGGCAGGGCGCCGGCGACCTGCCAGACGCAACGCACCGCCACCGGCCGGATCGCGGGGCCGGACAGGCCGCCGGTGACCGCGGCCAGGCGGGGACGACGCCGCTTGGTGTCGACCGCCATGCCGAGCAGCGTGTTGACCAGGGTGAGGCCGTCCGCGCCGGCGTCGACCACCGCCGCGGCGACGGCCACCAGGTCGGTGACGTCCGCGGTGAGCTTGGCGAGCACCGGCTGGCCGGCGGCGGCCTTGACGGCGCGGACGACGGCCGCGGCGGCCTCCGGGTCGGTGGCGAACACCTCGCCGCGGTGCTCGACGTTGGGGCAGGAGAGGTTGACCTCGAGCAGCCGCACGGCGGGCTCGCGGGCCAGGCGGGCGGCGACGCGGCCGAACTCCTCGGCGCCGCGGCCGACGATGCTGGCCACCACGCGCGCCCCCGCGTCGGCGAGGAACGGCAGGTCGCGCTCGCAGAACGCCTCCACCCCCGGGTTCTGCAGGCCGATCGCGTTGAGCATGCCCGACGGCGTCTCGGCCACCCGCGGCGTCGGGCGGCCGCGGCGCGGCTCCAGGCTGACCGACTTGGTGACCACCGCGCCGATCTCCGAGAGGTCGACGAACGCGGCCATCTCGCGGCCGAAGCCGAAGCAGCCCGACGCGGCCAGCACGGGCGTGGGCAGGCGCACGCCGCACAGGTCGACGGCGAGGTCGGGCTCGGCGGTGCTCATGAGGCGGCCAGGGCCAGCTCGGCCCAGGCGACCGCGGTGCCGTCGAACACCGGTCCCTCGGTGCAGGAGCGGGCCATGCGGGTGAGGCCGGGCGCGCCGTCGAAGACGGGCACGACGCAGGAGAAGCAGATGCCGGTGCCGCAGGCCATCTGCTCCTCGACCGCCACCTGGCAGGGCACATCGGAAGCAGCCGCGGTGCGCGCCACGGCGGCGAGCATGGCCATGGGCCCGCACGCGTAGACCTGGGCGACGCCGGCGCTCGCCAGGATCGCCGGCATCGCGTCGGTGACCACGCCGCGCCGGCCCGCCGAGCCGTCGTCGGTGGTCACCGCGAGCGAGTCGCCGAGCAGCGCGCTCTCGGCGGGCTTGAACAGCCGCTCGGCGGTCGCCGCGCCGGTCAGCACGTACACCCGGCAGCCGTGCGCGCGCAGCTCCTCGGAGAGCAGGAACAGCGGGGCGGCGCCGTAGCCGCCGCCGACCAGCAGGCAGGTGGCCGCCGCGGCCGGCGGGCGGAAGGGCCGGCCGAGCGGGCCGACCACGTCGAGCTCGTCGCCCTCGCGCAGGTTGCCGAGGGCCTGCGTGCCCGGGCCGAGCACGGCGAAGGAGAACTCGACCGTGAGCGGCCGGGCGCCGGCGCGGCCGACGCGGTGGACGGAGAACGGGCGGCGCAGCCGGAAGCCGTCGCCGCCGGGCAGCACGGCCAGGAACTGCCCGGAGCGGGCGGCGGCGGCGATCCGCGGCGAGGCCAGCGCGAGGGTGTGGTAGATCCCGTCGCGGCTGTGGCCGGCCACCTGGCAGCGCTCCCGCAGCGGCGCGCTCACGGGCCGGCCATCCCGGCCCGCGCGGCCTCCCCGTCTGGGGCTTCTGAGTCCGGAGCGGCGTCGACGGTGGGGTGGGCGGCCGCAGCAGCGCCGTGCCAGGCCTGCAGGGCGCGGACGGTGAAGCGGCCCGCCTGGCGCGCCTCGACCCCCTGGACCATGGCGGTGAGGCCGGCCAGGGTGGTGACGCAGGGGATGTCGGCGGCCACCGCGGCGGTGCGGATCTCGTAGCCGTCGCTGCGCGGCCCGGAGCCCTCCGGGGTGTTGACCACCACGTCGATGCGGCCGGCGCGGATGTGCTCGACGACGTTGTCGGGGCCGTCCCCCACCTTGCGGACCACCCCGGCGGGCACGCCGTTGCGGGCGAGCACGTGCGCCGTGCCTTCCGTGGCCACCAGGCGGAAGCCGAGGTCGACCAGGCGCTTGGCGGGCAGCACGATGGCCCGCTTGTCGGCGTTGCGGACCGAGAGGAACGCCACCCCGCCGGTGGGCAGCGCGCCGTAGGCGGCCTCCTGGCTCTTGGCGTAGGCGGCCCCGAAGGCGGTGTCGAGGCCGACCACCTCGCCGGTGGAGCGCATCTCCGGGCCGAGCAGGGAGTCGGCGCCCGGGAAGCGGGCGAACGGCAGCACCGCCTCCTTGACCCCGACGTGGGCCGGCTCCGGCGCGAGCACGCCGGACCCCGGCGGCAGCACGCCCCGCTCGCGCAGCCCCGCCAGGGTCTCCCCCACCGCCAGCAGCGCGGCCGCCTTGGCCACGGGCAGCCCGGTGACCTTCTCGACGAACGGCACCGAGCGGCTCGCCCGCGGGTTGGCCTCGAGCACGTAGAGGCGGTCGCCCTTGTAGGCGAACTGCACGTTGAGGACGCCGACCACGCCGAGCGCGCGGGCCAGGCGGGCGGTGGCCTCGCCGACGGCGGCGACCTGGTCGACGCCGAGCGTGATCGGCGGCAGCACGCAGGCGGAGTCGCCGGAGTGCACGCCGGCCTCCTCGATGTGCTCCATCACGCCGCAGACCAGCACGTCCCCGGCGCGGTCGGCGAGCGCGTCCACGTCCACCTCGACGGCGTCCTCGAGGAAGCGGTCGACCAGCACCGGCCGGCCGTTGGCGGCCAGCGCGGGCGAGCCGGCCAGCGCCTCGGCGTCGTAGCAGACCTCCATGGAGCGGCCCCCGAGCACGTAGGACGGCCGCACCAGCACCGGGTAGCCGACCCGCTCGGCCACCGCCATGGCCTCCTCGGCGCCGGACGCCTCGCCCCACTCCGGGGCGTCCAGGCCGCAGCGGGCCAGCACCGCGCCGAAGCGGCCACGGTCCTCGGCCAGGTCGATCGCCTCGCTCGGGGTGCCCAGCAGCGGCACCCGCGCGGCGTCGAGGCCGTGCGAGAGCGCCAGCGGCGTCTGCCCCCCCATGGTGGCGAGCACCCCGACGAGCCGGCCGCCGCGCGCCTCGGCGCGGCACACCTCGAGCACGTCCTCGCAGGTGAGCGGCTCGATGTAGAGGCGGTCGGCGACGTCGTAGTCGGTCGAGACGGTCTCCGGGTTGCAGTTGACCATCACCGTCTCGTAGCCGGCCGCCCGCAGCGCCTGGACCGCGTGCACGCAGGCGGTGTCGAACTCGACCCCCTGGCCGATGCGGTTCGGCCCGGAGCCGAGCACCACCACCCGGGGACGGCCGCTCTCCGGCAGCTCGGTCTCCTCCTCGTAGGTGGAGTAGAAGTACGGCGTGGACGCCTCGAACTCCCCGGCGCAGGTATCCACCGAGCGGTACACCGGCTCGATCCCGAGGGCGCGCCGGCGCGTGCGCACCTCGCCCTCGGCCGCGCCGACCAGCGCGGCGAGCTGCCGGTCCGAGAAGCCGTGGCGCTTGGCCCGCCAGACCAGGTCGCGGCCGAGGGCGTCGATCGTGGCCGCCGCCTCGACCTCGGCACGGACCTCGACGATGCGGGCGATGCCGTCGACGAACCAGGGGTCGATCGCGGACGCCCGTGCGACCGCCTCGACCGTGCAGCCTCCCCGCAGCGCGCGCTCGACCGCCTCCAGCCGCCGCTCACCTGGCACGGCGACCGCGGCCAGGAGGTCGGCCTCGGCGGCGCCGTCCCCGTCCTCCTCTCCCTCTCCACCCAGGCCGTCGCGACCTGCCTCGAGACTCCGCCAGGCCTTCTGCAGCGCCTCGGGGAAGGTGCGGCCGATGGCCATCACCTCGCCGACCGACTTCATGCTGGTGGTCAGCACCGGGTCGGCGTCGGGGAACTTCTCGAAGTTGAAGCGCGGCGCCTTGACGACCACGTAGTCGACCGTCGGCTCGAACGCGGCGGCGGTCCTGCCGGTGACCTCGTTGCGGATCTCGTCGAGGGTGAAGCCGACCGCGAGCAGGGCGGCCACCTTGGCGATCGGGAAGCCGGTCGCCTTGGAGGCGAGCGCGGAGGAGCGGGAGACGCGCGGGTTCATCTCGATCACCACCCGGCGCCCCGTCGCCGGGTCGACCGCGAACTGCACGTTGGCCCCGCCGGTCTCGACCCCGACGGCGCGCAGCACCGTCACGGCGTCGTCCCGCATCGCCTGGTACTCGACGTCGGACAGGGTCATCTGCGGCGCGACGGTGACGGAGTCGCCGGTGTGCACGCCCATCGGGTCGACGTTCTCGATCGAGCAGACGACCACGGCGTTGTCGGCCCGGTCGCGCATCACCTCCAGCTCGAACTCCTTCCAGCCGAGCACCGACTCCTCGAGCAGCACGCGGCGCACCGGGCTGGCGGCCAGGCCCTGGGCGAGCAGCTCGGACAGCTCGGTCTCGGAGCGGGCCACGCCGCCGCCCCAGCCGCCCAGGGTGTACGAGGGCCGCAGGATCAGCGGGATGCCCAGCTCGGCGGCTACGGCGCGGCCCTCGGGGAGCGAGCCGACCTCGACGCCGCGGGGGGTGGCCAGCCCCGCCGCGCGGCAGGTCTCGGTGAACGCCCGGCGCGACTCGGCCCGCTCGACCGCCTCGACGCTGGCGCCGATCAGGGTCGTGCCCGCCTGCTCGAGCACGCCGCTGCCGGCGAGCTCGACGGCGAGGTTGAGGGCGGTCTGGCCGCCGAGGGTCGGCAGCAGGGCGTCGGGCCGCTCCGCCAGGAGCACGGCCGCGACCCGCTCGGCGGTGAGCGGCTCCAGGTAGGTGGCGTCGGCCACCTCCGGGTCGGTCATGATCGTGGCCGGGTTGGAGTTGACCAGCACGACCCGGAGGCCGAGCTTCCGGAGCGCGCGGCACGCCTGGGTGCCCGAGTAGTCGAACTCGGCCGCCTGGCCGATCACGATCGGCCCGGAGCCGATCACCAGGACCGAGCGCAGGTCGGGACGGAGGGGCACTAGCCGCCCGCTCCCAGCCGCGGCTCCTTGACCTCGCGCACCGCCGCCTCGCCGGGGGCCTGCGGGGCGGCGCCGGGGCCGGGGGACCCGGCCGCGTGGGCGTAGGCCGACTGGCCCGCCTCCCAGCCGTCGAACAGGCCCCTGGCCGCCGCCTCGACCCACAGGGCGCGGACCTGGGCGGGGCTGAGCAGGCCGAGCCGGATGGCGAAGCGGCTGGCGCCCTCCACGCTGGCCGTCAGGGTGCGCAGCTTGGCCTCGTCGGCGGCGGTCGAGCGCCGGCCGGTGGGCGAGACGCCGTCCTCGCCCCTGAGGCTCTCGGCCAGGGTGAGGGCGCGCTCGAACTCGGCCCGCAGGGCGTCGGCCGCCTCTCCTTCCGGCGGCGGGCTGCCCTGGTCCACCCCGCCGAGCGCGCGGAAGGTGCGCTCGTTGGCTGCTGGCATCCTGCTCATCCCTCCCTTGCGGGCGGCCGCCGGGCGCTCCTCGCCTTGGCGGCCTGCATCAGTGTGGCGAAGCGGTCGAACAGCGGCCAGGCGTCGTGCGGGCCGGGCGCGGCCTCCGGGTGGTACTGCACCGAGAAGGCCGGCTCCCGCACGCATTCGAGGCCCTCCACGACGCCGTCGTTGGCGTTGGTGTGGGTGACCCGCACGCCGGCGGGCAAGCTGTCGCCGTCGACCGCGAAGCCGTGGTTGTGGCTGGTGACCGCGACCCTGCCGGTGGCCAGCTCGACCACCGGCTGGTTGACGCCGCGGTGGCCGAACGGCAGGCGCACGGTGCGGCCGCCGACCGCCTGGCCGAGCAGCTGGTGGCCGAGGCAGATGCCGAACAGTGGCACGCGGCCGAGCAGGTCGTGGGCCACCCGGACGCCGTGGCCGACGGTGGCCGGGTCGCCGGGGCCGTTGGACAGCATCACCCCGTCCGGCTCCCAGGCCAGCGCCTCCTCCGCCGGGGTGCCGGCCGGGACCAGCCGCACCCTGGCGCCGAGGCGGCGCAGGCGCCTGGCGATGTTCGCCTTGGCGCCGAAGTCGTAGAGCACCACCCGGTAGCGCTCCGGCGCGGTCGCCTCGAGCTCCAGCGGCGCCGACCGGGTCACCTGGTCGACCAGGGCCAGGCCGTTGGGGTCGGGCGCCTCGAGGGCGACGCGCCGCAGCGCGTCGGGGTCGCCGGTCTCGGTCGACAGCGCCCCGCGCATGGCGCCGGCGCTGCGCAGGTGGCGCACCAGCCGGCGGGTGTCGATGCCCTCGACCCCGGGCACGCCGGCCGCCTCCAGCTCGGCGGCCAGGCTGCGCTCGGCACGCCAGCTCGACGGCCGCCTGGCCGCCTGCCTGACCAGGAACGCGGTCACCTGCACCCGCTCGGACTCGGCGTCGTCGGGGGTGGTGCCGTAGTTGCCGACCTGCGGCGCGGCCATGCAGACGAGCTGCCCGCGGTAGGAGGGGTCGGTCAGCACCTCCTGGTAGCCGGACATGGCGGTGTTGAACACCACCTCCCCGGCGACGGTGCCGCCGCCGGCGAACGCCTCCCCGCGGAAGGCGGCGCCGTCCTCGAGCACCAGCAGCGCGGGGGTCACGTGATCACCCGCCGGCGCAGGGCGGCGGCCCAGGCGGCCGCCGCCGGCTGCTCGAGGACGAACCCGGAGCGCAGCCCGCGCGAGCCGAGCACCCAGTCGACCACCAGCACCCGCGGGGCGCCGACGGCCTTGCCGGCGTGGTGGGTGGCGACCTCGGCGCCGCGCAGCGCCTCGGCCGGGATCCACCAGCAGGGCCGCGGCGCACGCAGGATCCGTAGGCCCGTGCGCTCGAGCGCCAGGCCGACCACGTCGCGGCCGAGCAGCCCGTGCCCGGAGAAGCGCCGCAGCGTCGACGGCGCCAGGGTGGTGCCGAGGTAGCGCGCCCGCGGCGCCGCCAGCTCCGCCTCGCCGGCCGGCGGGCAGGCCGGCAGGGACGGCACGTCCCGCTCGTGGCGGCGCACGGTGCGGCCGACCGCGCCGAGCACCAGCCAGGCGGCCAGCGCCGCGACGGCGGCCACCGCCAGCGCCCCGGCGAGGAAGCTCACCGGGCCGCCCTGCCGTCACGCACGGTGAACGCGCCCCGCAGCAGCACGTGCACCACCCGGCCGCGCAGCTCGCGGCCGTGGTAGGGGGTGTTGCGGGCGCGGCTGGCAAGCGCGGCCCGGTCGACCGTCCAGCGCGCCGCCGGGTCGAACGCGGTCAGGTTGGCCGGCGTCCCCGCCTCCAGCGGCCCGCCGTGGCCGGGCAGGCGCCGGCAGCGCGCCGGCCCGGCGGTGAGCCGCTCCACCGCCTGGGCGAGGCTCAGCCAGCCGGGCTCGACCAGCTCGGTCAGGACCAGCCCGAGCGCGGTCTCCAGGCCGAGCATGCCGGGCGGGGCCGCCGCCCACTCGACCTCCTTGTCCTCGCGTGCGTGCGGCGCGTGGTCGGTGGCCACCGCGTCCAAGGTGCCGTCCGCGAGTCCCTGGCGGACCGCCTCCACGTCGGCCTTCTCGCGCAGCGGCGGGTTGACCTTGAACACCGGGTCGAAGCCGCGGGCGGCCTCGTCGGTGAGGGTGAAGTGGTGCGGCGCGGCCTCGGCGGTGACCCGCACGCCGCGGGCCTTGGCGGCGCGCACCAGCTCCACCGAGCCGCCGCTGGACAGGTGGCACAGGTGCAGCCGCCCGCCGGTCAGCTCGGCCAGCAGCAGGTCCCTGGCGACCACCATCTCCTCGGCCGCGGCCGGCCAGCCGCGCAGGCCGAGCATGGCGGAGACCTCGCCCTCGTGCATCTGGGCGCCGTCGGTGAGCGAGGCGTCCTCGGCGTGGTCGGCGATCACCGCGCCGAACGCGCGCGCGTACTCGAGCGCGAGCCGCAGCAGGCGGGCGGTCGGGATCGGCCGGCCGTCGTCGGAGAAGCAGTCGACCGCGGCCGCCGAGCGCGCCATCGCGCCGAGCTCGGCCAGCTCCACGCCGCGCTGCCCCAGGGTGACGGCGCCGACCGGGAAGACGTCGACCAGGCCGACCTCGCGGCCGCGGGCGGCGACCATCTCGACCACGCCGGCGTTGTCGGCGACCGGGTCGGTGTTCGGCATGGGGCAGACGGCGGTGAAGCCGCCGAGCGCGGCGGCGCGCGAGCCGCTCTCGATCGTCTCGGCGTCCTCCCGGCCCGGCTCCCGCAGGTGCACGTGCAGGTCCACGAACCCGGGGCAGACGACCAGCCCGTCGCAGTCGACCACCTCGGCGCCGCCGCGGTCCAGGCCGCTCCCGACCGCGGCGACCTGGCCGCCGGCGACCAGGACGTCGGCGGTCTGGTCGAGGCCGGCGGCCGGGTCGACCACATGTCCACCAAGCAGCAGGAGCCGCTCAGCCACCACGGACCACCTCCCCCGCCGGCTCGGCCGCCTGGACCGGGCCGTCGTCCAACCCGGGGACCGGCGGGCCGCCGAGCAGCAGGTACAGCATGGCCATGCGCACGCTGATGCCGTTGGAGACCTGGCTGGCGATCACCGAGCGCTCGATCGAGTCGGCCACCTCGGCGGCGATCTCGACGCCGCGGTTCATCGGCCCCGGGTGCATCACGATCGCATGCGGCGCCATCGCCGCCAGGCGGACCGCGTCCAGCCCGTAGAGGCGGGCGTACTCGCGCAGGCTGGGGAAGAAGCCGGCCTGCTGCCGTTCCAGCTGCACCCGCAGCATCATCACCACGTCCTGCTTGGGCAGGACCGCGTCCAGGTCGTAGGAGACCGCCACCGGCCAGGCGTCCACCCGGGCCGGCAGCAGCGTCGGCGGCGCCACCAGGGTGACCTCGGCGCCCATGGTGGTCAGGGCGAGCACGTTGGAGCGGGCCACCCGCGAGTGCAGCACGTCGCCGACGATCGCCACGCGCAGCCCGCCGAACCGGGGGAAGTGCTGCCGCATGGTGTAGAGGTCGAGCAGCGCCTGGGTGGGATGCTCGTGGGTGCCGTCCCCGGCGTTGATCACCACCGCGTCGACCCAGCGCGCGAGCTGCCACGGCGCCCCGGAGGCGCCGTGCCGCACGACGATCGCGTCGACGCCCATCGCCTCGAGGGTGACGGCGGTGTCCTTGAGGCTCTCCCCCTTGGCGACGCTGGAGCCCTTGGCGGAGAAGTTGATCACGTCGGCGGAGAGGCGCTTGGCGGCCAGCTCGAACGAGATCCGCGTGCGGGTGGAGTCCTCGAAGAACAGGTTGCACACGGTGCGCCCGCGCAGGGTCGGCACCTTCTTGATGGCCCGGTCGGTCACCGATGCCAGGTGCGCCGCGGTGTCCAGCACGCGGGTGATGTCGGCGGCCGTCAGGTCGCCGGCCGAGAGCAGGTGCTTGTTCACGCCGGCCTCCCCGTGTGTCCCGCTTCGACCCTACCGGCGGCGGCGCCGTCGCCCGCGACGCCGGCCGGCCGCTCCAGCACCACGCCGTCGTCGCCGTCGGTCTCGTCGAGCTGCACCCGCACCGCCTCGTCGGACGCGGTGGGCACGTTCTTGCCCACGTAGTCGGCGCGCAGCGGCAGCTCGCGGTGGCCCCGGTCGACCAGCACGGCGAGCTGGATGGCGCGCGGCCGGCCGAAGTCGACCAGGGCGTCGAGCGCCGCCCGGATGGTGCGGCCGGTGTAGAGCACGTCGTCGACCAGCACCACCACCTTGGCGGTGAGGTCGAACGGCAGGTGGGTGTCGTGGCCGGCGCTCGGCGGCCGCAGGCCGATGTCGTCGCGGTACATGCTCACGTCGAGCGCGCCGACCGGCACCGGGCGGCCCTCGATCTCGGCGAGCTTCGCCGCCAGCCTGTCGGCCAGGGGCACGCCGCGGGTGTGGATGCCGACCAGCACCACCCCGTCCACGCCCCGGTTGCGCTCGGCCACCTCGTGGGCGATGCGGGTCAGTGCCCGCCCGACGTCGGCGGCGTCCATGATCGCGGTCGCGGAGACCCCGGACATCTAAAGCGCCCCCGACCCGCTCGGGGTGGGGGCAGCGCACAGCAGCATGGACCTCGCTCCCTTCCTGGCCTCACGGGGCCAATCCTTAAAGGGCGCTCCGCCGCGGATGCTAGCGGCCATGGCGGTCCGCCGGCAAGGGGGAGAATTACAGCGGTGTGGTTCCCCGTGTGGCGCCCGGTCAGGACGTGGGCGGGCAGCCGGCGCCGCTCTGGCCGGTGACGTAGCGCAGCCCGGCGGCGAGGTGGGCGACGTAGAGGGGCTCGTGGAAGCTCTCCACGGTGTGGCCCATGGCGGTGTACCAGCTGCGCCCGCCGTCGTAGTCGTGGCACCAGGCGATCGGGTGGTCGGCGCCCATGCCGCCGCCGTCGTAGGTGGTCTCGTCGACGGTGGCGAGGACGCGCACCCTGCCCCTGGGGTCGGCGCGGAAGTCGTACCACTCGTCGCTGCGCCGCCACTTCTCCGGCACCGGGCCGGCCAGGCTGCGGCCGGCCGGGTCGACCACCACGGTGGCCGCCTGCACCGCCGGGTGGCGCCGGAACTGCGCGCCGACCAGGGCGGAGTACCAGGGCCAGTCGTACTCGGCGTCGGAGGCGGCGTGGACGCCGAGCCAGCCTCCCCCGGCCTGGAGGTAGCGCTGCAGGGCGGCCTGCTGGCCGTCGTCGAGCAGCTCGCCGGTGGTCTGCAGGAAGACGACCGCCTGGTAGCGGGCCAGCTCGGCGTCGGCGAACCGGCCGGCGTCCTCGGTGGCGTCGACGGTCATGCCGAGCTCGGCGCCGATGCCGCGCAGGGCGGCGATGCCGTCGGGGATGGACTGGTGGCGGAAGCCGGTGGTCTTGGAGAAGACCAGCACGCTGCCGTGCCCGCCGGCGGCCCGGGTGGTGGTCGAGGTGGAGGCCGGCCGGGTGCTGGTCGTGGCGGCAGGGGCGGCACGGTCGTCGCTCCCGGCGCAGGCGGCCAGGGCGAGGCCGAGGACCAGCGGGGCGGCACGGCACGACGTGGAGCGGACGCTCGTCGCGGGTCACCTCCTCGGTCGGCCGGCGGGCTCCGCGGGCACACTCGCCGTGCGGCGGCCACGAAACCCCGCGATGCGTAGGATAAGGCTCCGAGCCGATTCCGGGAGGTCGCCGTGTGCAGCGCCGTCCGTGTCGTGGTGGCCGCCGCCGATCGTGAGCGGCGGCTGGCCCTGCGCCGCGCCACCGTGACCGCCGAGTGGGAGGTGGTCGGCGAGGGGAGCGACGCCGCCGGCGCCTACGGCGAGGCGGTCGAGCGGCGCGCCCGCTTCCTGGTGGTCGAGGCGGGCCTCGCCGCCGACGGCTGGGACGCGCTGCTGCGGCGGCTGCGCTCGGTCAGCCCCACCGTGCTGGTGGTCGGCGTCGGCGAGGTGGCGGGGGCCGACGCCACCGTCCCCGCCGGCGAGCTCGAGCGGCTCCGCCCGGCCATGCGCGACCTGCTGCACGAGACCGGCGACCACCGCCACGACGGCTAGTGCCCGGCGGCGCGGCGGCGCGCCGCCGTGGCCTCGCGCGGCGGCGCCGGTCTCGGGTGCTGCTGCCGGCGCGGGCGAGCGGGGGGCTGCGCGGGCTCCGGGGACGGCGGGCTCAGCGGCAGCCGCACGGTGAAGCAGCTTCCCTCCCCCACCCTGCTGCTCACCGAGACGGTCCCGCCGAGCAGGTGGACCAGGTCCTGGACCAGGGAGAGGCCGAGGCCGACGCCGGTCGCCGCGCGCGTGTCGGACGCGTCGACCTGGTAGAAGCGGTCGAAGATGCGGCCGAGCTCGGGCTCGGGGATGCCGCCGCCGCGGTCGCGCACCCACAGCGCCAGCCAGGCCCCGTCCTGGCGGGCGCCGAGCTCGCAGACGCTCGCCGCCGGCGCGTACTTGACGGCGTTCTCCAGCAGGTTGCCGAGCACCTGGCCGAGGTAGCGGCGGTCGGTCACCAGCGGCGGCAGGTCGGGCGGGAGCCTGAGGCGCACCTGCCCGCCGGCCGCGCCGAGGGCCTCGACCGCCTCCTTGCACAGCACCGGCACCGACACCAGCGCCGGCCTGGCGGCCAGCTCGCCGCGCTCCAGGTTGGAGACCGTGAGCAGGCTCTCGACCAGGGCGAGCAGCCGCCGGGCCTGGCGCTCGATGATGTCGAGGAAGGTGGCGCGCAGCCGCGGGTCGCCGCCCACCTGGACGCGGCGCAGGGTGGTGGCGTAGCCGATGATCGCGGTCAGCGGGGTGCGGACCTCGTGGGAGGCCATCGCCACGAACTGGCCGTGCATGCGGTTCAGGCGCTGCAGCTCGGCCACGGTCTGCTGCTCGCGGGCAAGGTGCGTGCGCAGCTCCTGGGACTGGCTGGCGAGCAGCTCGTTCTGGACCGCCAGGCGGTCGGCCAGGTCGACGGTCTGCAGGCACTTCTTGCGCGCGTACCACAGCAGCCCGAGCAGCACGAGCGTCGGCCAGAAGCCCTCGGAGAGGTAGAGGTGGGCGGCGGGCAGGCCGAACCAGCCCATGCCGGGGACGTCGGACGGGAACGGCCAGGGCGAGGCGCGCTCCAGCCTGACCAGCGTCTCCCAGATGCCGGTCCCCGCGACCAGGCGCTCCTCGACGGCCAGCAACGCCGTGGCGGCGGCGTGCATCAGCAGGGCGGTGGCCAGGGAGGCGGCGAGCAGCCGCGGCCAGGGGGCGTGGAAGGTGGCCAGCAGCCGGAAGGTGGCGCTGCCGAGCGCCGTGACGAGCGCCTGCTCGGCGTGGTGGCTCCAGGTCCCCAGCGGCGAGCCGCGCCGCCGCAGCGGGCGGGCCTCGACGCCGCCGAGGAACGCCAGCGTCGCGGCCACCTGCGCCGGATAGAGCAGGGCGATGGCCACCTGGGCCGCGAAGGTGACCCTGAGCCCGGGTCCGCCGCGGCGCGGCGCTGGCAGCAGCTCGAACAGGACCAGCACGAGCACCCAGCCGGCCGCCTGGGCCAGGGACAGCCCGGGCAGGCGGCCGCCCCACCCGACCATCCCCGCAGCCAGCCAGGCGCTGACGGGCACGGCCACGGCCAACCGGTACAGCGCAAGGACGGGCGGGCCGGCCAGGCGAGCACGGGTCGCGCGCTCCCCTCCCGGCATGCTCGATCCCCCCGAGTCCGCTGAAGCTCGTCTTGCGTCGTGCTTCAGACGAACGGCTCGACACCTACCGTATCGCATCGACGCGCGCCTGCGGAGAGGGGGGTTCCGGGGCGAGCGGTAGCCCCCCGGTGAATCACGGGCGCAAGGGACTCAGCTCGCCTGGTGGGTGCCGCGGTAGGACTGGGCGCGCAGCAGCGCGGCGCCGAGGGCGAGCAGCCCGGCGGCGAGGGCGAGCAGCAGCGCCACGTGACCCGGGCCGGTGTAGGGCAGTGGGCACATCTCGTGGCCCGCCGCCATCTGGTGGTCGGCGAAGCCGATGCGGGCGCCGTCCGGCCCGGCGACGGTCAGGCGCAGCCCGCCGACGCCGGCGGTGCGGAGCTTGACCGCGGTCTTGAAGCCCCCCGCGGAGTCGGTGGTGGCCGTGAGCGTGCGCAGGACCTCACCGGTGTCCTGGTCGAGGACCGCGAGCCGCAGCTCGGCGTTTGGGGGCAGCTCGCTGCCGGTGGCGCTCAGGGTCGAGCAGGTCATGCCCGTGATCTGGATCGCGGAGTCGGCCGAGGCCGGCCCGGCGAGCAACATCACCAGCAAGGCCGTCCCGGCTCCGAGGAGTGTCAGGCGCCGCATCTGGATCCCGTCCCTTCTCTCTGGCGCTACTTGGCCTGGCGGACCGTGACGTCGTCGATCAGCAGGTCGGCTCGGGCGGGGAGTCGGGGGGCGACGACCTCGAGCGCGAGGGTCGAGCCCTTGACGTGGACGAGCTGGGCGACCCGCAGGCGGTGCCAGCGGGTGTCGCGCAGGTCGAGCCCGGAGCGGAAGATCGCGAAGCGCTGGCCCTCGACGTACTCGAGCAGGTGGATCTCCCCGGTGACGCCCGGGGCGCTGGCCTGTACCCAGACAGTGGCCTGGTACAGCGCGCCCTTGGCCCTGGTGCTGGTGACCGTCGGGTAGGCGACGCCCGGGTCGGGCGTCGACCCGCCGCTGAGCTTGATCGCGAAGTTCCCCTGGTGGGCGATGTCGGTGAGGTCGATCCTCGCTCCGCCGAGCGGCCGCCAGCCGCTGAAGCCGGACTCGAATCCGGGGTTGCCGACCAGGTTGCCCGGCACCGTGGTCGCCGGCGCGCTGGAGTCCGGCGCGACCGTGGAGCTGGCGGCTTCCGCGTCCGTCTCCGGCGGGGACGGGACGGTGGCGATGGTGGTCGGCGAGGCCACCGACGGCCTCGAGGACGAGCGGGACGCCAGGGCGCTGACGGCCCTGCCGGCGGCGACCGCGAGCACCAGCAGGAGCAGGATCGCCACGGTGACCGCGACGGGGCGATTCCGGGCGATCAACGCAGACGTTCGTGTACCGGCCAGGTGCCGCGGACCGGATCGCTGAGACATGGAAAGAGGATTCCCGACGAGGCGATCTCGAAGCAACCGGCATGATGCTCCAAATCGGGGCAAGCGGCTCGATCGCCGTCGGTCAGTGGGGGTCCCGCCGGGGCCCCCCTCGCGGGCCTCTGGGGCCACGCGGCCCGGGCTCCGTCGCGGCCGGCGGGGCGCCCCTGACCTCGCTGGCGACGCGGCCGAGGACGCCGTTGACGAAGCGGCCCGACTCCGAGGTCGACAGCAGCTTCGCCAGCTCGATGGCCTCGTCGAGGGCGACGGCGGTGGGCACCTCCGGCCGGGCGACCAGCTCGTAACCGGCCAGCCGCAGCAGGTTGCGGTCCAGCAGCGGCATGCGCTCGATGGTCCAGTTCTCGGCGGCCCTGCCGATGCGCTCGTCCAGCTCGGCGCGCAGCCGGTCGACGCCCCGCACCAGCTCGACGGCGTAGGCGTCGGGCGCATCCCGTCCCGGTTCGTCGAGGTGGCGCTCGAGGACCTCGCCGATCGGCTGCTCGAGCAGGTCGGCCTCGTAGAGGATGTCGAGGGCGCGACGGCGGGCGGCGGAGCGTCCCCCTGCCGGGCCGTCGCCGCGCGAGCTCACTGCACCCGGGTCAGGTAGGAACCGCTGCGGGTGTCCACCTTGATCCGGTCGCCGGTCTCGACGAACAGCGGTACCTGGACGACCGCGCCCGTCTCCACGGTGGCGGGCTTGGTCGCGCCGGAGACGCGGTCGCCCTTCACGCCCGGCTCGGTCTCGCTCACGGTCAGCTCGACGCTGGCCGGCAGCTCGATGCCGATGGCGGTGCCCTCGTGGAAGGTCACGTACGGGGTCGACCCCTCCACCATGTAGCTGGCGGCGTCGCCGACCGCCTCGCCCTCGACCGCGACCTGGTCGTAGGTCTCGGTGTCCATGAAGTGGAAGCCGTCCTCGTCGCGGTAGAGGTACTGCATCTGCCGCTTCTCGAGGATGGCCACCTCGACCGGCTCGTCGGCCCGGAAGGTCTTGTCCAGCACCCTGCCGGTGCGGACGTTCTTCAGCCTGGTGCGCACGAAGGCGCCGCCCTTGCCCGGCTTGACGTGCTGGAACTCGACCACGTTCATGAGCGCGCCGTCGATGTTCAGCGTCATGCCGTTCTTCAGGTCGTTGGTGGTGGGCATCACGTCTCCTACGCTCGCTGGCCGGCTGCCCGGCTCCCGCCGGCGCGCTGCGTGCCGGTCACAGCTCGAGTAGCTCCCTGGGGGCGGTGGTGAGCAGCTCGTGACCGTCCGGGCGGACGACAGCGAGATCCTCGATCCGAACGCCGCCGAAGCCGGGGAGGTAGACACCGGGCTCGACGGTCACGGGCGTTCCGGCGGCGATCCTACCAGAGCCGCCCGGGCGCACCCAGGGAGCCTCGTGGATCTCGAGACCGACGCCGTGGCCGCTCGGGTGGCCGAAGGCGTCGCCCCAGCCGGCGTCGGCGATCACCCGCCGGCAGGCCTGGTCCACCTCGGCGCAGCTCACCCCGGGCCGCAGCGCGGCCAGGCCGGCCTCCTCGGCGTGCCGCACCAGCTCGTAGACCTCCCGCTGGCGTGGCGAGGCGGTGCCGAACACCACCGTGCGGGTCATGTCGGAGCGGTAGCCCTCGACCCGCGCGCCGAAGTCGAGGGTGACCAGCTCGCCGCGGCCCAGCGCCCGCTCGCCCGGGCGGTGGTGGGGCTCGGCGGCGTGCTCGCCGAAGGCGACGATCGGGTCGAACGCGAGGCCGTCGCCGCCGAGGCGGCGCATGCCGAGCTCGATCTCCAGGGCGACCTCGCGCTCGGTCACGCCCGCGCGGAGCCCGCCGAGCACCTCCGGCAGCGCCTCGGTGGCGATCCCGGCGGCCTCGCGCATGGCCGCCAGCTCGTCGTCGTCCTTGACCTCGCGCAGCTCCTCCACCAGCTCGGGGGCCGGCACCACCGCCCTGCCCGGCAGCAGGGTGCGCAGCCGCTGGCCGGTGCCCCAGGTGAGCCCGCCCGGCTCGAAGCCGAGGCCGTCGCCGTCCGTGCCGAGCACGCCGATCACCCCGGCGATCAGGTCCCCGGGAGCGATCACCACCTCGGCCCCGTCGACCTCGGCGGCCTGCCGCTCGTAGCGGCGGTCGGTGAAGAACACGGTGCGGTCGTGCAGCAGCAGCAACGCGCCGTAGCTGCCCGCGAAGCCGGTCAGGTAGCGCACGTTGACCGGCTTGGTCACCAGCAGGCCGACCAGGTCGACGGGGGCGAGCCGGGCGCGCAGCGCGCGGCGCCGGGCCTTGGCGGCCCTGGGCCGGAACGGCTTCGCCGGACGGCGCGGCTTCCTGCTCCTGGCGCGGTCGTTCGCCGTCATTGCCTGGTTCCTGGTCCGAGGCCCCCGGGGGGGTCCGGGGGGGCGCTGTCTGCCCCCCCGGAGGATCGGATCAGCGCGGCGGCGGCGCGCAGGCCGAGCTCGTAGCTGGCGGGGCCGAAGCCGGCCACCACCCCGGCCGCCGCCGGGGCCACCGTCAGGCGGTGGCGCCAGCGCTCGCGCGCGTGGACGTTGGACAGGTGGACCTCGACGACCGGGATGCCGGCGGCCTCGACCGCGTCGCGCAG